>Ga0307515_10002314_pt1 | contig 41594 bp, 44 predicted proteins | sample 17_EM_MG_FD_194513 | JGI IMG/M metagenome (GOLD analysis project Ga0307515, IMG submission 194513) | Populus trichocarpa ectomycorrhiza microbial communities from riparian zone in the Pacific Northwest, United States - 17_EM | ecosystem: Host-associated > Plants > Roots > Unclassified | place... | reverse complement strand
GTATAGACTTTTCAGGCCGACAGCAATCTCCGGTCATACGAGGCTCACCTCCGGTCATACGAGACTCATCTCTGGCCATACGAGACTCATCTCTGGCCACAGAAGACAGAGACCTATCATGCAATACCTATATCTGCCCGTACAAAGTTGAATTGATTGTTGAATGGCGTGATGCACTGTTAATGTAACATCTGCCAATGATGTATTAGTTATCAGCCGATTCTTTCATCCAAATTGGACAGAATTTGTTATCTGAATTAACGATCTGATTCAGACGCTTCTGTAGTTGGTATTCATTAAACTTGTGACTTGCTCTCATCCTGAATAAAGGTAGGGAGCTTAGTAGTAGTCATAATTGTAGTCGGTCTTCAACATTGTGCATTCCTCCACCATTTGTACACTTGAATCGTGTAAAGATGTTCCTCAGGACATGCACTTCAACCTTGGAATGAAAATTCTCTTCTGGCTGCAAGTATGCTTTAACTGGGCTGGGTCTCCTCCAGAGTGGTGCTCAGGTCTCATCTGGTGAAGTTCTGAATGCAATTGTAAGTGAACTTGATCATAATGTCCAGGACTAAGTGGAATGGTATATTGGTTCTTGATTTCAAGAGGTTTTTGCCATGAATTCGAGCATTCAGTTGTGACTTTGTCTTGTTTTTGCATATTCTCGAAAAGTCGGTGCCCAATTACTGTCGTTGGAAGAAGTATTGCACTGAATAAATGCAATTTCGCTATTTCGATGTGTTTAGACACTCGCTGATTTGAAATGTGTCAACCTGACCACTGATGCCTGTAACTGGAGATTAGCCTTCCGAAGTCATCTCTGCATTCTTCAATTGACTCAATTCGGAGTTGACTCATTCAGCTGATCGTAGTGTGGATCGGTAGGTATCTGATCACCTGTGGAGTGGCCGCTCATTGTCCCATTTTCGATTGTTAGTAATCAGTCGGAAAGGGGGCAAAGTTGACATCGGTGAATCCCATGAGGGAAACACATCTCTGTACTGAAAATGCGATAATTGAGTCAGGGAGTGAATGCCAGACTCCGGCTGCGTACCAATATAGATGGTAATTGGGTGCATACAGTTGCAAATGTGGACTCGAGTGATAGTATATTCATAAGTGAATGGTAAGATTATTGCAGGAGATGTAAGTCTTGGGGTAATTCAACTATATAGAAATGCCGTTACCCGGCCCTGGCCACGTCACCTGACCATTGCCGGAATGCTACCCACATGCCAGTTCAATTAGTGATAAGAACGGTCGCGGTCCATCACTTCGGGTCCAAGTCCGGGACCAAACTGAACAGTTGCAACATTGGAATTCTGGGTTGTCAATAACCCGGAACCCTCAACTCTGGTACTGTTTGATCGAAAACTCCCTAGCAGTCTTAATTGGGCGGGTTGACAGTAGGTCGCCCAGCGCGTCCATCCATTGATTCACATATGGCTCTTGGTTTGGAAGTTTGTTGATAGTCTCTTAGCAAAATCGCGTTTTCACCACCCAACGATTCCTTTTTGCATAATCTGCAGCTCCCAAGATCAATTAATTTGGAATCGGTGTTTTACATTGGATATAGTGTATTTTTCCCCCTCAGGACAGTGAATAATTCCATTATGAACGCGATGATCCACTGATTGCTTTGATTACCACATATGCAACAACTACAACTGTTGACGCTTCATTGATGCTCATTTTCTGGATGTGGCAGGGAGCATTTCACTGTTGATTTTGCCAGTAAAGTCCACCACTATCTGATGAATGGATGTCGGCAACCAATCGGAACATAAATTACTGAAGCCGTGAAGTTAAAAGTTGTTCACCCTCTGTTTAAGCTGGTTCTCAGGATGTGGCAGGGAACACGTCGCTGTCGTATTTGCCAGTAAATGCCGCCAATTTCTGTTAAATGGTTGTCTACAACCAATTGCAACATGACTTATCCATGATGCACTGCCAAAAATGGTTGATGCTCCGTTGATGCTAATTTCAATGTTACCTCAATTCAACATCTGCTGCCATCAATACTAGCTTTCATCATGTTTGAACATATTTCTGATCTTTCTGGCTGATTGAGGCATGGCGCGGTGGCAATGCCGAGCGCAGAAACATCCTTGCGCTGTTTGCCCTCCCAGGATAATACTTGGTGTGTCTTGCCCAAAGATTCATTGCGCCTGCGATACATATGATTGGCAACCAATATTCACAAGCTCCTGCTCATCATTCACTTATATTATATCTCTAACTACAACTCTTGGACATGATAGCTAGAGAATCTAGTGAAACATTGACTCATTCTGTCCAACGTTTCTTCAACTGCCTTATTGATTCTCATTGTGATTGCATTGACTGTCATTAAGACCATTTCAGCCTGTCTCTGTGACTTCCGGGTCGGCGAAATCAATCCAGGAACTTTATGTTTGGCGCGGAAATTCCGCTCCTCTGGGCATTCCGCATCCTCGATGCTATAGTCTCACTCCACATCCCGTTCAACATCAGCTGCAAAATCGGCTTCGCTGTCAGTTGGATTATCCAGGTCTCCATTCCAGGTTAGCCAATCATCGGTGGCCGAAATCCATTCTGGTGTGCTATCCTCATCACTTTCGACATGATCAGAGCTGGTTTGTCGGATTCAGTGAATGTGGAATGTTCGAGTTCGTCCTCCATGGCGGTCCTTGGCAGACACAGCTGGTGGCAAAGTGATCATCCTGATGATGTATGTGCAGCCGCACCATTGGGTTGAATGATTGAGCAGGATGCTTCGACGATTGCTTCATTTTGCAAAATGTTTCCTATGACAGTCATCTGCTCATTTTGAGCTTGAGATTCCTGCTGGGTAGCACGTGGGATTTGGCTGCCCCGCCATATCTCCAAACAGTCGTGAAACTTGGCCATTCTGAGCTATTTTCAGTCCTCCACATCGTTGTTCGTTTCCGGGTCATTTTCTGTGTTCGTGGTATCCAATTCTCTGTCAGTGCCTGTCCAAGTCCCGGTGTTGGCTTGAGTGAACTGCCTTACAACGACTTTTTCGTGAAGGGTTTCACCTGCAATTTTTGACTGCCTGCGGTCCATAACAACTCGGCCAAGGAAAGAACTGGCCTTCACTCCGACACCATGAGGTCTGATATGAAAGATATGTTGCATGTCACATGGGGACATCCGTGTACTTCAAGTTCATTTCCTCAGATTGACGCCACCGGTCAGTTAAGTGTGGTATCCAAAATATACTGCTAATCTCAATTGGGTCGGAGTGATAATGATTGAGATTTAAATTGATTTGTCCCCTGTTCTTGGGTGCTCATGGTAGCGAATTCGAATAGAGCCTGGCGGAGGTCAATAAGCGTGCTGCGCGATCGCTTTGTCCGGGTGTTGTCTCAGCCACATTGTCAGCCGATAGGTATTCCTCATCATCACTGGACAAATCCTATGGACCTTATGATGATTGATAGATTCCTGAAGACATTGCAGAGTCGATCAGATTGCTGCGCGGTGCAATACCGGGTTGATTGACTGGCACACATTAGTGTTTGGCACTTCATTCATTCTCCACATGCTGCCGAAAGGCCATTTGATGTTGGGTTGAATCGGGTGTCTCGTCCTCAGGAATAAGTGCCATAGTCGTGTCCCACATTTAGTGTTAGCAACGGGTCCGGGTGACCTGGCAGCGGTCCGGGTTTGGACCGCAAAATCATGTCGATTCAGTTCCAGAACCGTCAAAAACCTTGACCCGCAGACTCTTGGCGGGCCAAACCCAGACCTGTACCCGTCAACCCACGAGTTTCCCTGGGTTTGGCTAAACCAGTCGGTTCCAATCTCCGGTTCTGCGTTTCGGGTTTCACAATTATGGTCGCATTCAGATATGCGACGGTGAATCGTAAAATATTGACCATGGTACGTCACGGTTCGTTTTCGACGTATTAGCCGCCTTGATGTGCAAAACAAGAATACTCAAGCGCCCGACTACATCCTGAAAATGAGCGTCAACAGAGCGTCAACGATATTTGGTCTTGCATCTTCGGTAATATGAGTGGTGCGTGATCACGGACATCCATAAAGAGGAATATGACAGCCTTTATAGGCATATATGTACGGGATATTCCAGCCACATCCCCCGGGACAGTAACCACTTAATTCATTTACAGAGCTACCATTAAGTATTCTTGAGCCTTTTAGAGTATAATAACAGTCAAAACGATATATATTGACAATAACCGCCACATCACGCTGTGATTAACCATGATGGAAGGCCAACAATCGTTGACACTCTGTTGACGCTCATTTTGAAGATGGGGCAGGAAGCATTTCACTTTCACTTTTGCCTATAAAGGCAGTCAATAATCAGTTTATGACAATGTGCAACCTGTCGCCCCCCAGATTACCCATGATACATGACCAACAATCATTGACGCTCCATTGACGCTGATTTTCATGATGGGGCATCGAGGGTATTGCAATCTGTTTTGCCTATAAAGGCAGCCAACAATTGCCTCATGACTCAATACACCCTATCATAGGTGTCATTTCCCAAGACGCATCACTAAAAATCGTTGATGCTCCGTTGACGCTCATTTTCACCATGGGGCAGGGAGGGTATTGCTATCTGTTTTGCCTATAAAGGCAGCCAAAAATTCTTTTATGACTGAGTCCAACCTATCGGAGGTGTGATTTCGCAGGACACATGATCAAAAATCGTTGACGCTCCATTGACGCTCATTTTCATGATGGGGCAGGGAGGGTATAGCTCTCTGCTTTGCCTATAAAGGTGGCCAAAACTTCTTTTGTGACTGACTACAACCTGTCTGAGGTGTTATTTCCCAGGACGCAGGACCAAAAATCGTTGACGCTCCGTTGACGCTCATTTTGCCATGCCTGTATCCACGATATGCGATCATTCATTTTCGCACAATTCATCATTCACTGTGTTTTGGCTGCCTTTCTGGCGTTTTCATATACTTTCTTCTTGATCACTACATTGTTCTTTAATAATACATAGATATATATGATAATAATCTCCAAAATCCCGTGTCTTTCGGTCAATGGTCGTCATCAGGAGCAGGATCGCTCAATCCGCTGCTTTTGTCTTCAAAATGAATGTTAGACGCATTACCACACCACAGATAGTGTAGTAACCATCAGCAGTCAGCATATGTGGATCAAAATCGGTATCGTGCTCAGTATCCTCATCATCTTCGAACAATTCCGCACAGGGAAGAGCTGTATGTGAATAAGTATATCCAGCAGTCAAATTGACAATTTCGGACGGTTGCGCTCCGGAGGTGTTACCGGTTGGGGCGGGTGGCGTGCCGGGCGGAGGTGGAGTCGGCTCTGGAGTCCGCACTCTGCGTCCAGTGGTGGGAGGTGCACCTGTTCCTTTGCGTCTCCAGCGTGTCTGCGCATTCTTTGCGGTGCCGTTTTGAAATGGAAGGCAGCCGGGCGTTTTGTAATAACGAAGCATTGCCGGGTGTCTTTGTATCGCAGCCTTCACCGTTTTATGCCCCGGGAACTCAACACCCCGCTTCTTCTCTTCTCGGTCATCGGCGCGTGGTTTCTTAATGAGATATTTCGTTTCCTCTATTGCGGCACGCGAAAAGCCTTCTTTGGCCATTTTGGGCATATTCAACGCCAGGCACATGTCGGCCTGTTCCAGCTGTACCCGACCTCCTTGCCTTGCCATAGTTGCAGACATGTTGAAAACCTACAAGACATCAGTCGATGCTTCTAACAATGAAATTCGGCAGTTACCTCTACCATATACGCTTCCGTAGCCTCCTGTAGAGTAATTGAAACATGCTTCGTCCACTCACGGGAACGCTTATCCGGAATGTCATCTGCGAAAATCCCAGAGCTCACAACATGATGATGTTCGATTTCGCGGACTGTGCAGACAAATGCCTTTGTCGACCATGGCGGTTTCCCGTTACGGGCAGCGATGAAGTCATTTCGTAGCTCTCTACAGACACCCGGTGTTTGTTTTTCAGTTAATTGACCGCCGTTCGCCACGATAAGGATATACTTACATCCAACTGCATGCTGCTTCTTGTTTTTGCTGCTGCCAGTCTTGCGGACGATCATTAAATGTGCATCCTGGGTCATATGTTTGGTGGCTACATTCGCAGCATCGCGTTGAACTAACTTGTGTCTGCGCTCTTGTTGTGTGCCAAGAAGCTCCATATTGGATGTAGCGCCCGCGAATCTGCCGGTATTCGATCCGCTCTCACCTGCTGGAGGTGGTTGTGTATCCATAATGTGCTGATGTGGAAATGGAGAGGAAGATGATAACAAGAGGAAGTGGGAAGCCCTGAAGACTATATAGTTAGCTTCATGTCAGAATGGAATACATAGCAGCCAACATGATCGTTATGATCAAGATGAATCCTACTGAGTATGGATGCAAGTTGCAGGGGTTTCCCACCGCCCCGCAATTTGCAATCAGTTGGTCTGATGTTGCCTGTTTGATAACAGTCATCAATTGCGGTGTACGACCGCCGAAATCGCCCAATTGCTGGATATTAATAGGATGTAGTTCGAGCAAAAGGAGGTCTGCTGATGTTTGTCTCAAATAATCCCCGGGATATTATATGAAACTGATGCTAACAATCATGTCATGTTGGACGGTTAGTGTCATTATACAGGATTTATTGACGGTCAAGAGAGCGGTTTTGCTTTGATCGAGATGAGTAAACGTACTAACCTTGACATAAAAGACGCAGCTTACCTCGATATTGTCCATAACTTGCAACATCTATCATCTCGCCCAACCACAAATTCCACGAAAACGACAATGGTCAATGCTCTGAAAAAGAACTTTTCGCCACATCCGGCGGCCAGATACGGCCAATCGAAAAAGTGGTCAACCCAACGACGTCATCCAGCGAATGAAGGCAAGAGCGGCTTGGTGGCAGAGAGAATCCGAGCCCTTCGGGCATTGTGCAGCTTGAGATCCAAAAAGAACCTTACGGCGGAGAAGCGACGAGAAATGCACATCTTAAGCAATCAAGAGAAAGGGAAATGGATTGAGGATTATGTGGAGAGAGAGACTGCTGGGGCAAGAAAGCGAGTTGAAGACGCAGAGGCCGCGGTTCCACAAGAGCAGGATGATATGACGCAGGCTGAAATAGCGGGATTGACGTCCGGAGAGCCCGAAAAGACGTTTGAGGAGATGCTGGTTGCTATCGGAGACATTCTGAGTGATCTTTCAAGTTCCGACGATGGGGAGGATGGGGAAGAAGACGATGATGAAGAGACTGGGCAGGGCAATTTGAGCGAAGATGACGAACCCGGCTGGGTGATGGGCACTATCACCAAAAGGGTTCAGCAGCGCACGGAGAGATTTCGGCAGAAGCAGAAGAAGCTCGACGAATTGACCCAACCGGGATGGGAGGATGCAGCCGACTACTTCCGTGAACGAGTTAAGAAGTACGGCACCACCGAATTGAGGATTCCGGCCGTCGTCCAGCCGCAAACAAGGGATGACGCTCCGGCACCTCCACCAGCCGCATTTGGAGAGCTGATGGAGAGTCATGATATTGTCTCCGGAATATCACAAAGGCCGCAAGGGACTTCCCGACCAGGAAGTAGTCATATTGGCTTAGGTTCGGTGAAGCCGCAGTCGCAATCGAGCATACCAAGTGGTGAGCCAGCTGCAGAGCCTGATTCGTCAATGTTGCTGAAAGCGAAGCCAGTTGAAGCTGTAAGCTTTTACCCCTGCATATAGCCACCAGCTAATGACCATATAGATATCGGATTCCGACGAAGAGATGCTGACGGCTCCAGAGTCTGCATAAGAATACTGATGCACACTATACTTTTTGACATCCGATCGCAGTGAAAAGCAAGTTGAATCCCAATTTTGCTACATGTCAGCTTTCGCTTGATTTCAGTGATCAAATTGTGAGACATGATAATTTGTCAGTGCATGTGCAAGGGTCGAACGCACGATGTGAAAGTTCTAAAATCCAAATCGGGTTATAAGACGGCTATCACGTTGGCTTGATTCTGCAAGTGACTCTTAAGCGACAAAGCAAAAGCAATATTAGTGACGAAATTTGCTAACAAAATTTAAGTGAGTGATGTCATACGTGTCATAGGAAGAGGGGTCAGTGCGCATGACGAATCAATCTATACGACAGCCGTCATGCCATATTCATCCATGTATCCAACTGCATAACTTTCCGCACAGACCTGGTGCACATGGTTGAGATATTTGAAATTGCTTGTGGTACGTCATGGAAATCGAGGAGAAGGAGCTGGATAATTAATGGTGAGGAAGTAGATCTATATTTACAAAAAAATAGTGAAATGATTCACATGCTGTGAATTGCCGGCCGAAAGCGCAGGAATGTGATAGGGCCACGTCATTTCTCACTCAGATAGCGTAGATAGCAGTTGATCAAAAATTGAGAGGTAACAAAACTCCTGGATGCAAACGATAATAAATACCAACGCAATAATGGATGTCATAACTGTGAATTTGATTCGTTGGATACAATTATTGAGTGTACAAAGGCTGTTTCGATGTGATTAATGTGAGCGTCAACGGAGCGTCAACGATTTTTGGCATTGTGTGATGAAACATCCAGTAGGCTGTGGGTTAGAGTAAGTCATAATCGAACTATCGGCTGCCTTTCTATTGAACAATGGTGATGGCAACATTTCTACTATGTCCTAAAAATGAGAGTCAACAGAGCGTCAACAACTTTTGGCCTTGCATCTAGGAAGATGCATGGGGTGCGCGGCGACATTACCCCATAATCGCACTATCGGCCGCCATTCTAGGCAAACACTCATGAAACAACATCGCTACTATGTCCTAAAAATGAGCGTCAACGGAGCGTCAACGACTTTTGGGCTTGAATCATGGAAAATCCTAGCGCTGTGCGGCGGCATCAAGCCATAATTACATTATCGGCTGCCTTTCTAGGCAAAAACGGTTGAGACTACATCGCTACTATGTCCTCAAAATGAGCGTCAACGGAGAGTCAACGACTTTTGGCCTTGTATCATGGAACATCCTAGGGCTGTGCGGCGGCATGAAGCCATAATTATATTATCGGCTGCCTTTCTAGGCAAAAACGGTTGAGACTACATCGCGGTTATGTCCTAACAATGAGCTTCAACGGAGCGTCAACGACCTTTGGCCTTGTATCATGGATAATCTTAGGGATGCGTGGTGGCATGAAGCCATAATTACATTATTGGCTGCGTTTCTAGGCGAAAACAGTTGCGACTACATCGCTACTATGTCCTAAAAATGAGCGTCAACGGAGCGTCAATGACTTTTGGTCTTGTATCATGGAAAATCCTAGGGCTGTGCGGCGGCATGATGCCATACTTACATTATCGGCTGCCATTCTAGGCAAAAATGGTTGCGACTACATCGCCACTATGTCCTAAAAATGAGCGTCAACGGAGCGTCAACAACTTTTCGCCTGATATCATGGAAAATCCTAGGGCTGTGCGCCGGCATGATGCCATACTGACATTATCGGCGGCCTTTCTAGGCAAAAACGGTTGCGACAACATCGCTACTATGTCCTAAAAATGAGCGTCAATGGAGCGTCAACAACTTTTGGCCATGAATCTCGGACAATCCGAGGGCACTGCGGCGATATCAACATATAATCGAACTATCGGCCTTCTTTCTAGGCAAAAATGCTATTGATGACATCGTCACTACGCCCTTAAATTGAGAGTCAACGGAGCGTCAACTATTTGAGGCGTTCCATGTTGGAAAATCATGCGGCTATGCATATTCAATGATCTAAAATCGTACTACCGGCCGCCTTTCTAGGCAAATATGCTCCTGACCGGATCGTAACCATGTCCCAAAATCAGCGTCAACGGAGTGTCAACGATTGTTCCGCTGGCATCTTGGATATTATAACCGGAATAGAACCCAGATAAACCACAATGAACCTATCGGCAGCCTTTATTGGCAAAAATTCAAGTGTCGATATTGCGTCCGCCTCCTACAATTGTGCGCCCACAGTGCGTCAAGGCTCTGAACACTACACAGCAACAGACTGCCGTGTGCTATTCCTAAATGGAGGTTTCCGCGGTCAGTCCTTGCAATCTGTCCTTGTATTCATCAGAACAAATATGCATGCAATGTCTGACTGATCTGCTTATTATACTTGTAGCTGTAGAGTCAATATTTGAGAACCCGCAATCTGCTTTACTGTATTGTTATTGTCGGCAGTCTCTCGAGTGGGATTACCCAGCTTTTGAATTTCTACCGCCATGTCTGATACACAATCTTTGAACACCTCATTGCTAGAGGTTATGATCTTTTCCAAAAATGAATGTGTCTTTATTCGTGATTTGAGCGACCTTACTTTACAAATCATCTTCGACGCTTGGTGAGCTTCCATGAATGTAGGCTCAAAGCGGCCTATTGCTTGGAAGAAGTCTAGACATGTGCCTTCGTGGCGATTCTATTTGCACTGTGGAATCGAGGAGACCGGCAGCCCTGCCATCATATGTATCGTTTGTCATCAAGTTCTTCGCCACCCATCAGAACATGGGACCAGCTCAATGGGGAAACATTTGCTGGCAAAAGCTCACATCGCAAAGTTAAACGAACTAACAGAGTCTGAGGTCACTGAATTGACTAGTTCGACAGTGGATGAAACAGCTTTGCCTATCCTGAAGAGGCAAGGAAGTCGTGGAATTACATTGTAAGTTTGCAGAGGAAAACCATATTTGATATCCAGTTTAATCCATATTGACCGAAATGACAGACAAAACGTTCCAAACTGGCAGATAAAGACTTTGAAACTTCTGAATTTCACCAAGACACGTGGAATCGCTACCTCATGTTAGGATTTGTTTCGTCACATATTCCATGGAACGCTATATCAAATCTTGAGCTCCGACGGTCATATTAGGCTTTACGCGATGACCTAGTCCTTCCGTCCGCTACGACCCTTAGTAACATTTGCCGGAGGGAATATGCACTGACTGTGGATGCAATTAAGAAGCAATTACCACTACAAAATAAAGTTAGTTTAGCTTTGGACGGATGGACATCAACGAACAAACTAGCGATAACGTCAGTCATTGCTTACTATATGGATCGAAATTGGGCATTGTCTGAAGTTCAACTCGCTTTCGATGATGTTAATCGCCTGTTCATTTCCCATTTCGAAAGCTAATTAAGGATGACAGGTTCAGGGCCAACATACTGGAGCAAGGCTAGCCGTACATTTGAAGGACGTGCTTGATAGTTTTGAGTTTACCGACGGATGTTTGCTTGGTATTACGACTGATAATGCTTCCTCAAACCACTCGATGACACGCGAGCTGCAATCAACACTTCAGGCCTCTGGAATCGAGTGGCCTGCATTGCGGAACAATATACCGTGAGTGGCGCATGTCATACAGCTGGCTTTAGGTGCATTCATGAGCAGTCTCGGCGTAAAAGGCTGCACCATGTCTTGGGAAACCCATGAGCGCGATCAGCAATTTGGCGAGAATGAAAGCATAGACATTGGCCAGAGTCAAAGACTTCGAAAGCAGGGCAATGCTAGAATCAATAAGGTGTCGGCCATCAGACCAGGTTTAGCAAAGATAATTGAGAAAGTACATATTTCATGATATTTTGAAAGTCCTGAAGCTGACCTTCAAAAAGCAGAGAATGCTTGCTGTATTAATTACGCTAACACCTGGTCGCCGAAACGAGTGTATTGAGTGTCAGAAAGCCAAAGTCCGCATTGCAGTACTTCCGATTATGGATGTGAAGACACGTTGGAACTCTACTCTGGAGTTGCTTGAGCGCGCCTACCGCTTACGGGAATTCACCCGCCAGTTGCTTCAGAACTCAAAATACGATGAATATCAGCCACTTTTCACAACTTAGGATGAATGGACGATTGTCAAGTATGTCATGGAAGTATTGAGGACATTTCGATATTGGACCCTTTGGATGTCGAAGAGGCATCGAGTCACCTTGCACCATGCTATTACTGTGTACAATGACATGTTCGATCACATGGACGGCATGATGCGAGCTTTGGCCAAGAAGAACACTCCATGGAAGGAAGACTTGTTCTTTGCTGTGAAGTTAGCTCGACAGAATCTCTCCAAATACTACACCGAAGTGACTCCAACGACGGGCATGCTTCTGATTACCCCGCACATCCTTGATCCTTTCAGGAAGTTGCGATCTTTTAGAAATTGGCACAAAGGAATGGATATTAATCCTGAGGACGAGACATCCTACACTACACAATACCAAGAGGCCTTTCTGAAGTATGTGGAGAATGAATACTGCGCTGAACATCAATGTGTGCCGGTCAATAAACTCGAAACAGTACAGACCAGCAATCTCTTCCCCTCTGCAACCGCTTCAGGGTCCTATCAATCATCCTTTGATCCATATGATTTGTCCAGCGATGATGAGGAATACTTAACGCCTAACAATGTGGCTGAGACAACACCAGGACGAAGTGATCGAGTAGCCCGCTTATTGACTGCAGCCAGGCTCGATTTGAATGCGCATCCTGAAGCACCAAAGAACTGGGGGCAAATCAATCCAAATCTCAATGATTACCACTCCGACCCAATGGAGATTAGCGGTTCATTTTGGATACCGGACATAACTGACTGGTGGCGACAACAGGAGGAAACGCACTCAAAGTACGCCGATCTCTCCAATGTGGCGCGCGACATATTCTCAATCATACCACACGGTGTCGGAGTCGAGGCCAGTTTTTCCCTTGGCCGAGATGTTATCGGCTGGAGGCAGTCAAAAACCACAGGCGAGACCATTCGCGAAAAAGTCGTTGTAAGGCAGTTCGCTCGAGGCAATAACGGAATTTTGGCAAGCACTGACCCCGAATTGGATACCATGAACACACAAAACGACTCCGAAATGAAGAAAGAGGCGGAGCAACGGAAATTGCACAGAATGGCCAAGGTTCACGACTTTTTGGTGATGTGGCAGGGCAGCCAAAACCTACGTGCTACATAGAAGGAATCCCGCGCTCAAAACAAGCAGATGACCACTGTAGGATACATTTTGGACATGGAAGAGATCGTCAAATCATCCTGGTCACTCTTCCAACATGATGGTGCGGCTGCATGTAAATTGTCAGAAAGATCACCTTTGCCAGCAGCTTTGTCTCCAAAGGACCTCCCGAGAGGACGAACTCAAATCTTGAATGTCCGCCGTATTCGGAGAATCAACCGTCATCCAGTTGAAAGCAACGAGGATGGCGCACCTGAAAGCATTTTGGACACTGAAGATTGGCTAAACTGGAATGGCGACTTGGATAATCCAAATGACAGCGAAGAGGATTGCGCAGCGGACGATCACTCTGATATAGAGCACAACAATTGCATTGAGCACCCGGAATGCCCAGAGCAGCAGGATGTGAGCGCCACGCCAGATGTGCCCTGATTGGTTCGGCCGACACGGAAGTCAAAGAGACAGGCTGAAAAGGTTTCAATGACGGTCAATGCAGCTGAAACGCGGAGAAATAAAGGAGGGAAGAAAAAGTAGCACAGAATGCGTCAATGGTTCACCAGCTTTATGTAGCTTGACCGAGAGTTTCAGTTAAAGATATATTATGGGTGAATGGTAAGTAACTTGTGAATATCTGTTCATAGATTGATGTATAGCAGGCGCAATGAATCTTTTGGCATGATATATCATTTTTGGTGGTGTGAGAGTGAACAGTGCAAGATAATGAGGCCGCTCGGCTTTGCCACAGGGTTGAGTCTCAATCAAGCAGAAAGCCAACCGGTACAGTCAAATCTGGATGAAAACAATTATGGGCGGTAGCAGATGATGAATGGACAATACATTAAAATGAGCGTCAACGGAGCGTCAACGATTTGTGGTCTTGTAAGTACGGTAATTCACCAGTGACTTGGTCGATGTTATGCATAACGGATGTATTGGCAGCTTCAATTGGCAACAGAGATAGCCACACGGTCACCGCCCCATTCTTAGCATGAGCGTCAACGGAGCATCAACGATTTTTAGCTTTGCATCATGAGTAAGGTATGTTCCGACTGGTTGCAGCCATCCATTTATGCGATATTGACAGCCTTTACTGGCAGAAGCAACAGCCAAATGCTCCCTGCAGCATCCTGAAAATGAGCGTCAACGGAGCGTCAACAGTTGTAGGACTTGCATATTGAGTAATCAAGGCATTGCGCGGATTTTCGCGTGCATAACTGTACCATTGACTGCCTTTCTAGGCAACAATACCATCTATTGAAGGTGAAACACAGATACCAAATTAATCGATATTGCAAACTGCTCAACAAGCAAAAGCTCATTAATGGTTGCTGAAAACTTCATTTTGATAAGATACTATTAATACACTGCAAATACAAGAGCCTTATATGAATCTAGAGATGGACCCGCTGTGCGACCCACTGACAACCCGCCCAATTCAGACGGGTTTGGAGTTTACCATGGAACTGTACACGAGTAGGCAGTTCGGGTTTATTGACGACCAAAACCGCCAATTTGGCAACGGTTCGGTTTGGACCCAGAACCAGACCCGAAGTGACGGTCCGGAACCGTTGCTAACACTACCCACATTCTGAACAATAGTACCTTCCGGAACAGATGGAGGATATCTGCCGAAATGAGGATCGTGCCCGTCGTTGGAGTCAATTCAGCGTAATTTTTGGAGAGCTTCCGTCGAGCTAACTTCACAGCGGATAACATATCTTCTTTCCATCGAGTCTTCTTGCTAGCCTAAGCTCGCATTACGCCATCAGGCTGATCGAATATGTCATTGTACAACGTGATGACAAGATGCAATTTGATGCTATGCCTGTTGGACATCCCCAGTGTCCAATATCGGAATGGCCTCAACTATTCCATGTCATACTTTACAATGGTGCATTCGTTCTGGGTTTTGTAAAGTATCCAGTATACAGTGTATTTTGGATTTCGAAGCGAATCGTGTGTGAATTCCTGTAACTGGTAGGCGCACTGGACGAACTCAAGTGTTGAGTTCCAACGTGTCGTCAAATCCATAATCGGAAGTAATGCAATCCGGACTGTGGCTTTTTCACAGTCAATGAATTTGTTTTGACAGCCAGGTGTCAGCGTTATTAATACAGCAAGCGTTCTCTGCTTTTTTAAGGTCAGTTTCAGGATTTTCAAACATCATGAAATACGTACTTTCTCAATTATTTCTGCTAAACCAGGTCTCATGGTGACCCACTTCTTGATTATGGCATTGCCGTCTTTTTGAAATATTTGACTCTTCCCAATGCCTATACTTTCATTCTGCCCAAATTGCTGATCCCTCTCGTGGGCTTCCGAAGACTTGGTGCGGCCTTCTACACCAAGACTGCACGTGAATGCACCTAAAGCGAGCTGTATGACGTGCGCCAGGCGTGGTGTGTGGCTCCTCAATGCATGTCACTCGATTCCACAGGCCTCAAGTGTTGATTGCAGCTCGCAGTTCATTGTGGTATTTGAAGTACCATTACCAGTCGTAATACCAAGCAATAGGCCTTTGGTGAGCTCAAAATGATCAACCACATCCTTGAAATGTACTGCTAGCCTTGCTCTGGTATGTTGGCCTTGGACAAATCATCATTGAATAGCTTTCGAAAGGGGGAAAGAAATTGCGATTAACCTCTTCGAAAGCGCGTTGAACTTTGTCCAATGCGCAATTTTGATACATATAGTACGCAATGAGCACCACTATGGCTAGTGTGTTTGTTGACATCCATCCGTCCAAAGCTAGACTAACTTGATTTTGTAAGGGCAATTGTTTCTTAATTGCATCCATGGTCAGCGCATATTCCCTCTGGCAAATATTGGTATAAGTTGTAGCTGACTGTTGGACTACGTCGGCGCGTAATACTGTATATCACCGTCGTAGCCCCCAAGTTGATTTAGCATTCAATGGAATATGAGCTGTATCAAAGCCCAGCATGAGGTGGTGATTCCACATGTCTTGGTGAAATTCGGAAGTTTCAAAGTCATTAGCTGCCAGATTCGAACGTTTTGTTCATCATTTCGATCAATCTGGATTGAAATGGATATTAAATATAATTTTTCTCTGCGAACTTACTATTGTAACTCCTGGACTTCCCGGCATGTTCAAGATGGCTAATGCTGTCTCATCGACAGGCGAACTAGTCCTATCAATGACCTCTGACTTTGTTAATTGTTTAACTTTGCGATGTGCACTGTTCCGTACAAGTGTTTCCCCATTGAGTCCGTCACATGTTCTGATGGATGGCAAAGAATCTGATGACAAATGATTAATATGATGCCAGGGCTTCCAGTCTCCTCAATTCCACAGTGTACATAGAAACTCCACAAAGGCGCAACTCCAGAATTGTTCCAAACAATACGCCGCTGCTAGCCTAGATTAATTGAAACCCTCCAAGTATCGAAGATGATTTGGAAAGTATTGTCGCTCAAATTGCAACTAAAATCACGTTAATTTTTGGAGATCATAATATGAAGCTACTAGGTGTCCAAAGATTTTGAATCCGAGATGGCAGTAGAAATTTGAATGCTCGGTTATCCGACTCGAGTCACTTCCGAACGTAACGATACAGTGAAGCAGACTCCTGGCTTATACCTAGTGACTCGATAGCTTCAATGCAAAATTCAAATTGGTACGATATTGCATGCATATGGGTGAAGTTGAATAAAAGGACAGATTGTAAAGACTGACTGCACGAAACTCCGATTAGGAACAGCACAATGCCATTAATCGCTGTGTAGCGTACGGAGCCTGCACGAACTCTGTTGACGCACGATGGACGGTCAATTGTTTAAGGCAGCCGCGTTATCGTCAAGAGCATTTTTGCCACATCAGACTGCCCATAGGGTCATTGTAGAATATCTCCGTTCCAGTCCCGTTAGGTTATCCATAATGAAAGAGCTAATATCGTTGACGCTCAGTCGAGGCTCTTTGAATTCTTTGTTGACACACCCTTCACACTCCGTTGACGCTTCTTTTATGACATGATTACGATCTTGTTGTTAGCATTTTTTCTTAGAAAGTCGGCAGGTATTTCGATTCTGGATTATTGTAGTTGTACAGCCTCTGAATTTTCCAAGAGACAAGGCCTACATTCGTTAAAGCTCCTTTGACTCACAACTTCAGAGCATAGTGATGATATTGTCAAAAGCATTTTTGCCAAGAAAGACGGCCCATAGTCCAATAATTGGTTAATGTAGCCGCACAGCCCATCCATGTTCCAGGATGCAAGGCTAAACGTCCGTGAAGTTCAGTTGATGCTCAGTTTTAGGACATAGTAGCAATCATATCACATCCATTTTCGCCAAGAAATGCTTCTGATAGTCCTATAATGGCTTGAAGTTGCTGTACAGCCGTAGAAGTTTCCATAATACACAGGCCAAAAGTCATTGACGCTTCGTGGGCGCTCATTGTAATCACATAGTAGCGATCTTGTTGCCACAATTTTGTCCTAGTTGTAACGGCGAGGTCTTAGACTAGAGCTTAGGGTTGTTACGCTGGCACGACATGCGGCTGGGTATGCGACCACCTTAAATAGACTGCTCGTGAGGATTATGATCCTTACCGAGAATCTTACCACATACTCATACACCTGTGATCACTCTGACCGTCTGCAACCGTATGCCTACAAGTATAATCTATTCTCTTACTTAGCCGGATGCGGGCATACGTGGCCCTACACTATTCTCGGTCTTTCGGTCACCGGATATGTTTCGCTCCCAGTATTTGAATTTTACTCCTTTTTCAGACGCGATGCAACACGCGCACAACCTACAAATCTAAGCAATTGACCACTCAATGCCTCCCAAACGGACGAATGGACTTCCTCTACGCAGTACCAATGAGCGTGTGAGCGCACAGATGATTTTCGCGTCGATCGGTCGCGATACTCTGGGCCTTCCCAGTCGGATCACCCCTGGATCAGTGAGTCCAGAAGTTCTAGCGGAGGCTGGAAATTGAAGAAGACTCCGATCGGGGGAACAGAATTCTCGACGATGACGAGGACCCCCTTTCCGATGACGAGAGCGGTCATGAAGACGTCACTCCAGAACCTACCGAGTCTGCGCATGATAATCACGAGCCAACTGCACCATCCAGGATCAACCTGGAAGAGATGGTGGAGCGACAGCAAAAGATGATCGAATTCCTCTTCCAGCATAACACCGAACTACTAGAACGACGCGGATCATCAACTTCAGACGTGAAGGACAAGTTCAAGATGGCACAGCCGAAACGCTTTTACGGCGGTTCTGAAGAATTGGAAACCTACATCGCCTCACTTCGATCAAACTTCCGCACCCATGAAAACCGTTTTCACGACGACACGGACAAGGTTCAGTATGCTCTAGACCACCTTGGAAGCTGGGCCTACCACACCGACCGCGACATGCAAAACACGACTGTGATCGACCCAATTACCTGGGGCCAAGACCTACAGAAGAACAACTCGCCCTGCCTCAACAATCTTGACCTATTCGTTGCGGAAATACAGACGATGTATGGCAATGAGGACAGGAGACTCAACCTGGCTAGGAAATGATTCTACGACTTCCCCGGAGGCTAATACAACGCCGACGAGAATGTACAAGCGTACACCAATCGACCATGGCGGAATTGGAGAGAAGTAGAGTGGGATGAAATACAGTTCCGACCGATGCTGTACGATATGGTCTTGGCAGGCCTGAAGGCCGACCTACTACCAAAACTCAAACCGTTTGCCAAAGGGTATGCGAAGTTCAATTCCATGGACGAACCTTTTGATCGACCAGGTGATGTTGAAACTGAACAGGAAAAGGACGACAAACAGCAACAGAAGCCACCAGGTGAGTCGTCTCGTCCGGGCGGGAAAAAGCGCAATTTCCGGCCATCAATCGCAGACACAAAAGACATATCTAAGAACCCATCCAAGCCCGACAAGCCCGATAAGTCATCTGGCGGCGGCGAAAATAATCTACGTCCGTCACCATGGGTAACCTGGGAGGTCTATGCATCGCGGAAGGCCAACGGGAAATGCCTACCGAGCGGCGGCGAAGGTCATTAAGCCTTCCAATGCCAGAAATACCGCAAACCGAACTACCATGATAGTCTCGCCCCGGGAGATGGCAAAGGCAAAGACACAGACGGCAAAGGCGGTAATCAGCAAATCAAGAGCCAATGATCCTTCAATACTCAGCAAGCAAAAAACTAGCACACCTCTCCCGGTATCTAGCGCGGCGGGTGAGGTTTGATCCGATGGAGCTGGGAATGCAGAATTTGGGGGCACAGGCACTAATGGCGACTCTGGACTAAGTTCAACCTCATCGGATTTCACTAAAATCAACAGTCGTCCTGGAGAGCCCGAGGGCAAGAATGTTAAGTGAATATCAATGCAGCACCGAAACACCGGATCCGGCACTCATAATGCACCAAGTACAAATACGAGACAGAAATGGCGAGATGCAACGCGTACAGGCTCTCATCGACTGCAGCACAACCATCATCTTTATGGCACCCAGGCTTCTGAAGCGACTCGGGACATCACATGAGGCAGCACGCATCACCACCCTCAGCATAGCCGGAGGAGTGACGCAACACGCGAAGGACAGCCGGAACACGGGGATCACAATCCAGTATTTGGTCTATCTCGCACCTGTTAATGAATCAGATGTGCTAGTCGTACACATGCGTGCGTACGATCTAGTACTTCGCTTACCATGGTTTCACAAAAGAAATCCTGACATCAACAGGGCTCACCGTCGATTGACTGCGCTACGATCACCGAGTGCGAGTGGAGTAGAGGAAATGACACTGATTACTACGGCAGTGGCATCGAAGGTCTCAGAAGCCGAAAATGTCAAGCTCCTGATGCGCAGTCCGACTATACAGACACTCGGAGCAACCGCATTCGACGACCTTCTAGCTAGCGATGAGGTTGTCGCAGCATTTGCCCTACGAATTGGGGAATGCACCGGACTGCTGGGAGCGGCTTTGGAAGACATCACCTTGGATTCACCAGGTGATAAGACCCAAGCACTTGACGCAACGAGCAGGGAGCAGCGGCGGTAGTTGCGGCAGAAGACACCATCCAAGGAGACGCTTGTTTGACTGCTACCGGCTCGCCGAGACCCGAAGGGAGTGACTGGACGGCGGGGCTTGGCTCCTTTGTGGGCGAACTGTTAACGCCAAGGCCTCCTGGATTACTCCTTTCTTCTCGATGACTTCCTTGCTCTGAAATACTCAAGCTAACGCAGATCAGATGCAGCAGACAGGAGAGTCCCAACAGACGACAGAAACTTCATTGCTGCAAGGTACACGGAATTCGTGGATGTCTTTAGCAAGACAAAGGCTGAATCACTGGCACTGCACCGCCCAATTGACCATGCAATTCACCTAGAGCCGGGGTTCAAGATACCATACTGACGGATCTACAACCACTCGGAAGTCGAACTCCGAACTCTGAAGGCATACATAGAGACGAACCTATCAAACTGTGTCATCCAGCGGTCATTGTCATCGGCAGCAGCTCCGATATGATTTGCGAACAAAAAGAACAGCGGCGTACGGCAATGTGTGGACTAGCGGGCGCTTAATTCGGCGACGGTCAAGAACCGGGACCCCCTCCCCATTATCTCAGAGATGCTCAACCGACTGCGCGGAGCCCGGATAGTCACCCAGTTGGAAGTCTGGAAAGCCTATCACGTTATTTGAATCAAAGAACACGACGAATATAGGACTGCATTCCAGACACGCTACGGCCAGTTCGAATACCGAGTCATGCCGGTCGGATTACCGAACCCGCCAGCCACATTCCAGGCCAACATTGACCACTACCTACGACCTTACATTGACGACTTCGCTGTATGCTACCTAGACGACATACTGATCTACTTGACCAACGAGAAGGAGCACAAGGATCACGTAAAAAAGGTGCTAGAACGACTACGCCAATTCGGCCTTGGTTGCAAAGCCGAAAAGTGCCAGTTCGGAGCCTCGGAGATTGGCTTCCTGGGATCTATCATCAGCTCTGACGGGATAGGCATGGAATCGGACCGCATATCAACCATCGAAAACTGGCTTACGCCCAAGTCAATCCGTGACGTTCAAGTGCTTCTAGGCTTCACAAACTTCAACTGACGATTCATCCGCAAATACGCCAAAGTAACGGCACCAATTTCCGACTTACTAAAGATATCGACTACCAAATGGGAATGGACCCGAAAGGCAGAGCTCGCATGCCGGAAGCTCAAGAAGGCAATAACCGAAGCTCCAATTGACCAGCATTTCGACCCGGCAAAGCCTATCATCCTCCAGACGGACGCAAGAGGCTTCGCAATTGCCAGTATTGTCAACCAGTACGAATGTTTCGGCAATCCCAGACCGGTCAACTTCTACTTGCGAAAATGCTCCCCTACCGAACAGAACTATGATACGTACGATCGGGAGCTATTGGCCATCGTGGAGACCTTGAGGCAATGGCGACACTATCTCGACGGAGCCAATCATGAGATCCTGATACAGTGCGAACACAAGAATCTCGAGTATTGTCAAATGTCAAAAGGGCTCTCCTGGAGACAAGGGAGATGGGCTGAGATCCTTTCATCATACGACTTCGTTTTTCGACACTTGGAAGGAAAAAAGAACCCTGCAGACCGACCATCAAGACGACCTGATTCCGAAGAAGGCTACGAACGACCTACTGCATGACTCTTGGCAACCCTGGCGGTCACCACCGTTGAGCCATTCAGTGATCTATTACCAGCGATTCATGCAGCCCAGAATACCGATCAACTAGCAACTGACATGAAGAATACAATCGATGGGCAACACGGATCCAAGGATAAGGACACAGACATGCAGTGGAAAGTCAGCGCAGGAGCTCTCATCTTTGAGGGGAGAATATACGTGCCAGAAGCACTCCGCAACCAAGTGATAAGTCTTTTCCACGATAACCCTCAGCCTGGTCACTTTGGAGCTCTTAGAACTGCTGAACTCGGATCTAGAGACTTCAATTGGCTACGACTATACACCATGGTACGGGAGTACGTCGCTGGTTGCAAAGTATGCCACCGAATGAAGGCACCGCGCCATGCACAATATGGAGCTACTATGCCGCTGCCTCCACCGTTCCACCCCTGGGACGGAGTTACTAGGGACTTTGTCACCGACCTACCCGAATCAATCAAGTCGGGATACACCGGGATTTTGGTCGTAGTCAATCGATTGACTAAGATGGCGATCTACCTGCCCTGCCGAAAGGATGTCGACTCACCGGAATTGGCACATAGGTTTTTCGAGCACGTGATCTGCAAGCACAGCGTACCAAATAATATCGTCACTGACTGCGGAACGCAGTTCACCAGCCGATTCTGGACTCCAGTCTGCTACCACATCCCCATCGACCACCGACTCTCGACCGCCTTAGTCCCGCAGACCGACGGCCAGACCAAGAGGCAGAACCAGACCATGGAACAGTTCCTCCGAGCCTTCAGCAACTATGAGCAAGATAACTGGGACGAACTCCTTCCCCTGGCGGATTTCGCCTACAACAACTCAGTCCATGCTTCCACGAGGATGAGACCGTTCTGGGCCATGTACCACCGCAACCCTGAGATGCAGTTCAAAGCACCGAAAGCGTCACATCTGCAGTCGGAGGACCAGGCGGGCGCTACACTCGAGGGATTGGCAGAGACGCATCGGACTCTCTGTGAATACATATTGGAAGCACAGCAGCGACAGACGAAGTACGCGGGCGGAATAGCAATTACGTTCAATGTTGCAGACAAAGTGTGGCTCTCGACCACGCACTTCCAGACAACCAGGCCATCTAAGAAGCTCGACTACAAACGCATGGGACCGTACACTGTGAGTAAAGTCATCAATAAGCACGCTTTGAAATTAGACCTGCCGAAGACGATACTGAACTACAATGTTTTCCATGTATCACAACTCGATCGGTACACACCCCCAGTCTCAGCCCAGCCATCGAGTGAACCTCACCCGATGATCGTCGATGACTCGGAAGATTGGGATGTTGATAGCATCCTCGACTCCAAACGGTGTTATCGGAAGCTTGATTATCTTGTGCAATGGGCCGGATATAGATATGTCCGTACGAGTTGGGAGCCAGCGGAAAACCTCGGGAATGCTCAGGAGCTGGTGGACGAATTCCATCGCAGCCACCCAAGGAAACCGCGATAGTGGAGGAATGGGATCAAATTGGCGTTCTTTCTCAGTTCTTTTGTGATATGATGCGGTCCACTACAAATGGCCTTGGCACGGGTTTTACCACCTTCGAATCACAGTCAAGTGGAGGTGGAGTTTCCCCGTGCACCGTATCCGCTGGACGATCATGGGATTTGTTTCTTGTTTGTTTGTTTGCCTTTCTCTTTGTATGCGGATGAGCAGCCCAGAAGGTCTGCGGCTAGAGAGGGGATAATGTAACGGCGAGGTCTTAGACTAGAGGTTAGGGTAGTTACGCGGGCATGTCATGCGGCCGGGTAAGCAACAACCTTGACTAGACTGCTCGTGTGGATTATGATCCTTACCGAGAATCTTCCCACATACCCATACACATGAGATCACTCTGACAGTCTGCAAACGTATCCCTACAAGTATAATCCATTCACTTACTAAGCCTGACGCGGGCATATGTGCCCTTACACTGGTAATGCGGCCGGTATTGTAATTATGGCGTCACCTGACCGCCCAGCCCTTGCATTTTCCAAGATGGCAGGCCAATAGTCATTGACACTCCATTGACGCTCATTTTGGGACATACTAGCACTGTTGCAACAACCAGTGTTCTCTTGAATGGCAGCTGACAGTTCGATTATGAGTGAATGTTATCGCACAGCCTGCTGCATGTTTCATGACGTGATGTCAAAAATGGTTGACATTCGATGGACGCTCATTTTTAGAATGTGTCAACGAGCGGGTCAGTTGCTTTTTTCGCACTTACACCGACTAATTCATTCACTGTGGATGGATGGGAGAACACAGCCTATTGATTGCCAAATGTGTAACACTAAAAATCGTTGAAGCTCCATTGACGCTCACATTAATCACATTGATACAGCCTTTGTACACTGTCTATTGGTATGCAACAAATCATGTACACATCACTGACGTCCATTGCCGCGTTTGTATGTATTATCGTTTGCATCCAGGACTTTCCATACCTCTCAATTTCTGATCACTTGCCAACTATGCAATGTGAGTGAGAGATGATGGAGCCGTATCACAGTCTTGCTCTTACGGCCGGCAATTCACAGCATGTAGATCTTTTCACTAGTTTTTGTAAATATTGCTCGACATCCTCACCGTTCATCATCCAGCTTCTTCTCCTCAATTTCCATGACGTACCACAAACAATTTCAAATGTCTCAACAATGTGTACCAGGTCTGTGCAGAAACTGATTCAGTTAGATTCATGGATGAATGCAGCATGATAGTCATCATTCAGCCGGATTCGTTAAGAACACTGACTGCTCTTTGAATGACAGGTATGATATCACTAGTGTTAGCAACGGGTGCAGGTAACCCGCCAGCGGTCCGGGTTTTAACCTGCGGTTTGGTTTGGTTTGGTTCCATAACCGGCCAAAAACCTGAACCGCTTTTATCTTGGCGGGTTGTTACCCGGCCCGGACATTGAACCGCAGGTGTTTGGCCAGGTAGGAACCGAACCGAGGTTGCAAATATACAATTCCCACATCATTGGCTCCAATTAAGTATATGAGTTCTGATCGTATCGTAACATGATCAGTACGTAAATCGTGCAGTGTTCGCCTCTCTTTCACCTCCCGCATTCAGATTTGCAACCGGACTGATATTCGTTGAGTGTCTGTGAAATAAAGGCGATTTTTAAGCGAATTTCGGGGGTTTTCGATAGCGCCTCCATGATTATTGGTCCGATCGCACATCTGAATGCGGGAGGTGCAAGAGGGGCTAAAACTGGACAATTTACATACTAATCATGTCATGATACGATCAGAACTCAAAATCCTAATTGGAGTTAATATTGTGGACTTGAAATGCCGAGTTTTTGGTGGTAAAACCACCCCATTTCCTACCGTCCGGGTTTTTCGTGTGGTAAGACCCATTCCAATGGTCCGGTTTCGGGTGGAACCGAACCCGGAACTGACCCGGGAATTTGGACCCGCTGCTAACACTAGACATCACTGACTACAATATTGTTTGTACATTTCGTCACTGATATTGCTTTTGCTTGGTGGATTTACAGTCACTTGCAGAAAGATACCAGTCGTGTTGGCAGTCATACAGCATGGTTGGGATCCTAGAACATTCACATGGTTAGTATGACCCTTGCTCATGCACAGACGAATTAATACGTCTCACAATTTGGTAACTGAAATCAAGAAAATACTAACTTGTAGCAAAATTTGTAAACACATTGGTTTTGAGCATGATCAGATGTCAAAGATTACAGTTAACCTATATATCCCTCCGCTGATATAGGAACCGTCATCATATTTTTGACCGAATCTGAAATCAATATCGTGATTAACTGGAGCCGGGATGCAGGGGTAGAAGCTTACTGTTTCAAATGGCTTAGCGTCCAGCAAAGGTGACAATTGGGGCTCCGCGACTGGTGCAGGACAGTGTATGCTTGTTTTCATCTGCAGATTTACCGATCCTACCCAAATGAAACTACTTCCTGGTCGAGATGTCCCTCGCAGCATTTGCGATATTTCGGGGACAATTTCGGTACACTCGATGATCTCTCCCCATGATGTCACTTGGGGTGAGGTCAAGTTATCATCGGTTGGCGGTACAACGATGTCCGGGAACCTCAATTCGGATGTGCCGTACATCGTATCTCGTTCACAGAATGAGTCGGCTGCATCCTCGCATTCCGGTTCAGTCAATTCGTCGAGCTTCATCTGCTTCAGCCTACCTCTACACACGCTGTCATACTACTTTGGTGATTGTGCCCATCACCCAGCCAGGTTCGTCATCTTTCCACAGCTTGCCCTGCTCCAACTCTTTATCCTCAACTTCCTGCGCTTGCAAAACCGGAGCCTCTGCGTATTCAACTCTGTTACTTTCCCCTGCGGTTTCTCGTTCAACATAATCTTCAATCCATTTCTCTCTCTCGTGATTGCTTAAGAAGTGCGATTCTCGTCGTTTCTCTGCTGGAAGCTTCTTTTCAGATCGCAACCTGTTCAATGCCCCAATTGCTTGCACTTATTCCGCCTCCAAGCCACTCTTGCCTTCATTCCTTTGATGACATCTAGTGTTAGCAACATGTACAAATTCCCGGGTTGGTTCCAACATTGTTTCGAACCTGGAACCGAACTGTTGCAATGTGTTTCCACACAAAACCCGTTCCTCAAAAGTCAGCATTTCTTGCTCCAATTAGGTATTTGAGTTCTGATAGTATGACAACATGATCAATACATGGATTGTGCAGTTTTGGTCGCTCTTTCACCTCACGCTTTCCGATTTGCCATCCGTGAAGTATTGGTTGAGTCGCGATCGAAAACTCGCCAATTTCGCATAAATTCAGCCATTATTTCTCACCCATTCAACTAATATCAGTGGGATTGCAAATTTGAATGCAGGAGGTGAAAGAGCGGCTAAAGCTGAACAATTTACGTATTGACCATGTCATGATACGATCAAAACTCAAATACTTGATTGGAGCCAAGGTTTTTGGAACCATCAAATGGAACCGGAGTGAGGTTCGAACCCGTCTCCGGACCCATTGGGTACCCCTATGTTCAGCAGAACAACCCGGACTGGACCATCCTGGCCGGTTCCAAACCCGGACTGCAGCTGGGTAACCCGGAACCATTGGTAACACTAATGACATAGTTGAGTTGAACCCTTGGTCGATTTGATGTGTCTGCCCGCTGGAAGTTGAGAACAGTTCATTTTCGGAGCATTGACAACTGTAGTTTGCGTTGACTTTGTTGCTGAGTGTGATGTTGGATGTTGCAATATATAGAGAATATGAAGGCAAGCTGCGTCATTTATGTCAAAGTTAGTACATTGACTCATTGTTAAACCTTTGGTGTCACAGGGATACTTCCGGGATCATACAGGATCACTCGAACATCCAAATCTGGACAGTCAATCGGAACTCATGAATTGTCACTCAGATTCCCTCATTGGATCAACCTTCCGGATTTGTTCACCTGTTGGTAATATTTTTGTTACCCTACCTTCTCATTAACAGACCAACGACAGCGATCCAGCGGAGCGCAATTAAGATGTGTCTTATCTTCAAATTCGGTATTGGTTGTGCGATTTCGATTGTCAATGGCTAGTCCTGATCGGCAGGAAACCGTATTCCTAGACGCCAAACACCGAACTATTCTCTCATGCTCCCATGGTGCAGTCCTAGGGAGATGAGTTCTCGTCGCCATCGAACCATTATGATATATCGAGATATGCAGAGTCATATACCAAATAAGTCAATCACCAATAATCGATATATCGGAGCCCCGTCTACTGAATGGACTTATGCGAATCAACCCTTATTTCGACCACATCTTCTTGGCATGGGGCAAATGGGACTCACAATTCATATGACCTAGGTGGCGCGAGATACTCTCCGTTCAATATATGGCAAAACAGCTCAGTTCCAGAATACTGTATATTCGACTTCAGTAAAGCGTAGTCAAATTAAGGGTTCTGTCGTTTGCTGCAATCATTAAACCGTTACGTACCCGGTGGGTATATGAGAGGGCGCTCTCACTGGCTCGTGGTGAAACAAACCTCTTTGTTGATAACTGGCTTCAGATAATCTTGTAACGATACGAGATATCACCCATAGCAATAGTGTCGCAATACAAGCCGATTACCTTGATGACATAGTTAGCACCCCTGGGAGTTAGAACTCGACCATCAATGGTAGAAGGAAGGGTGACAAAACCAGTCGCGAATGAGGACTCTGAAACAGGCTCTGGCAGTTTTAGAATTGTTAAAGGTGTGGATTGCCTGATATATATCAGCGATACCGACATGGAGGAAAGACATCAATACCACTTGTATTGAATGTACAATCTACTTTGGATTTATCAACGGATACCTATTGACCTTCTCAACCTGGACGTTAAAGGTCAACTTTATTCCTGTATAATATCTAGTAGTTCTGCATTGATGTCAATGAGGATACTTCTCCTTTAAACTCCAGAGTTGTACATTCCAGTTCAGTTCTATATCACGGATCAACCTATCGCTCTTTATACTTGGTTATTCTTAGTACCTTCGTTGAAGCAAGTCGTTGATCGGGAAGAGAGCAAGAGGATAATCCGGAGTCCGAAGAACCAGACCGATAACATGGGGTTTGAATGATACTCTGCAGTCGGCACTACTCCTTCTGCTGAGGCGAAACTACTTTGCTGCCTCTTATAGGACAAGTTGATACTTGGAGTCATCGTACTTGAGAATATTTGTTCCTTGAGTATACCGTATACGTGCCGGTTGCTGGGCCGATACTCTTGAGTCTCAAGAGACTCTGAGGGCTGACACGATGGTGTGTTAATCCAGAGGATCTCTTGAGTAGGATACTCTTGATTCACGTGCTCCTGTATATTGATAGCGTAAGACGATACTCTTAGGTTGATACTATCTTTCGGAAGCAGAGAACGGAACAGTTACGTTGTTACCTTGGGGTGTAATCCTTGCACGCATCCTGTGTGAAGCTTTAATCATTCTTCTCTTTCTTAGTCCAGAAGTCAATAGGGACTTTTATTGATTAGGACTTAGGGTGGATCTCCCAGTGTTACACTCATCTAGAACAAAGCAAATCCTACCTTTTGACTGTCAATCAAACGAGAATAGTTAGGCTAACCGTACAACATGAATTCATTGTTTGCTTCAGTTTCATGTATTATCATCGGGATCATTTGAGGCAAACATCAGCAGACATCCTGTCCCTCGAACAATGTCCTATATATAGCTCACACGTATGCAACCTCACCTGTCATACACTGCGCTATATCCCTGTTAACAAATAAACAACATCAGACAGACTTATTGCACATCGCAGGGCTGGTGAAAACCCCTGCAACTTGCAGCTTAACGCAGCAGGATACATCTTGAGTATAAAGTACAGGTTGACAGCAAGTTCTTTCCTTCTGGCATGAAGCTAACTCTATAATCCTCAGCACTTCCTACTTCTATTCGTTATCATCTTCCGCATCTATTCTACAGCGTCAAATCATTGTTACACAACCAACTCAGCCCGGTCTGAGCAGATCCAAATCCAGCCGATTGCCAGGCGCCTCATCAAATACAGCAGGTATAGGCACACAGCAATAACACAGACATCAATTGGTCCACCGGGACTCTGCCAATGCAGCCACCAAAAATATGACCCCGCATGCACATTGAAAAAAGGTCCGTAAGACTGAAAGCAGCACGAATAAGATGCAGCATGCCATTGGATGTTAGTATATCCGTACCGCCGTAAACGGCAATCATTTGAACGTATAATGTACAGCAGGTGTATGTCAAGAGCTACATGACCAATTCATTGCCCCCCATCATGGGAAACATCCATCGTCAAGAACGGCATTTGTCCTCACAGTGTGGGAAATCGATCATCCTGAAGTCATCAGCTCGGGGATTTCCGGGGACTAATGTGTTCACAAGCATCCACGAGGGTGGACAAATCCGCCTCTAATTACGTTCCAGAAGGCTAAGGAAGCGGATATGGTTGAGGTACTCAACATGTCGGCTACAATGGCAAGTCAATGAGGTTGTGTACAGCTGGAACAGTCCGACATGCACCTGGCCTTGCATATGGCTAAACTGGCAAAAGGTGGGTTTTCGCACACCGCAATGGTGGAAACTCAATACTTGATCAACATACCACTCGCCGAGGTTGAAGAAGAGAAGATGCGGGATGTTGAGTTTCCTGGGCATAACAGGTTGAAGGCTGAGATGGAAAGACACCCGGCTATGATTTGTAGAAATATTATGGCCAGATGTCTTCCTTACCAAAATCGCACTGTAATCAATTCAGAGACAAGGTGGAGATGCAAAGGGACAGGTGTACCTCAGCCCAACCAACGCAGACCGACTCCAGAGTCAACTCTCAAGGCGTCTCCAGACCGGACTGCAGAGCCGATGGCACCACTGCCCGGAACGCCACCAGCCGCAACCAGTAACACTTCTGGAGCTAAATGTCTCGCAAGCATCAATTTGCCACCCAGATATGCAGATTCTCATGCATCGCTTCCCTGTGCTCAATCTTATTCTCTCAATGCATCTGCTCAGATTAGGCAGGACGATGCAGATTTTGATCTAGATATGCTGACTAAACAAGGAAAAGCCGCTGGTTAGTACTCTCTCTGCCGTGTGGTAATGCAGCTAACAATTATTTTGAAGATGACAGCAGCCTAGTGAGCGACACTGGTAGTGATGACTAGCATTGATCGAATGGCATGGCATTTTGGACATTATTATTATCCTGAATCGGAGCATAATGTAAAGTATATTTTAATGGACATATTTATGTGTATTATTAAAGCAGAATGAAGAGAGCAAGATGACAGTAAATGATAATGATAGAAACGCTACGAAATCAACGTAAATGATGGACTCCGCCGAATCTAATAATTGCACAGTGTGGAAACACTCCTGGCAGAATGAGGGTCTATGAAGTGTCACCGATTCTTGGACATGTATCTTGAATCAACTGGGGGGCGACAGGTTGCGTCCAGCCATAAATGAAAAATTGGCTCCCTTTATAGGCAAAGCGCACAATGAAATGCTACCTGCCGTGTAAAGAAAATGAGCGACAATGAAGCGTCAATGATTCCTAGTCATGTATCTTGGATAACCTGGGGACCGACAGGTTGCACATAGCCATAAAGTAGTATTGGCTGCCTCCATAGGCAAAGGAGAATGTGAAACACTCCATGCCCCATCCTGACAATGAGCGTCAATGGAGCCTCTACAATTCTTGATCATGTATCTTGGATAATCTGGGGGGCGACAGATTAGGTATAGCCATAAATGGCGTATTGGCTGCCTTTATGTCCATGAGAAACAGTGGAATGATCACTGCCCTATCATGGAAATGAATGTCAACAGAGCGTCAATGATTCTTTGTCACGTATCTTTGATAACCTCGGAGACAACCGGTTGTACATAGTCAGAAATGTAGTATTGGCTGCCTTTATGGGCAAAAAAGAAAATCAAACGCTCCCTGCCCCATCATGACAATGAGCTTCAATGGCGCGTCAACAATTCTTGGTGCTGAATCATCGATAGTCTGGGGGGCGACAGGTTGAACTTCATCATATATGAAGAAATTGCTGTTTTTACTGGCAAATAGGGCACTGATATGCTCCCTGCCCCATCGTGAAATTGAGCGTCAAAGCAGTGTCAACCATTGTTGACCTTCAATTATGGTTAGTCACAGTGCGATGTGGCCGACATTGTCTATATAGATAGTTTTGACTGATTTGGTAAGGCAAAAGGCTCACGAATACTGAGTGGTTGCTCTCTAAATAAAATATGTTGTTTCTGTCCCAGATTGTGTAATGGGATTATTCCGTACTTATCTGAGCATACAGGCTGCCATATCCCTGTTTATGGATGCTTATGATCACTTGCCACTCATATTACCAATGATGCAAGACCCAAAATCGTTGACACACAGTTGACGGTCATTTTCAACATGGTTTACGGAGCGTTTCGCTTTCTCTTCTTGCTACCAAGGCGGCCAATACTTAGTTTATGACTGTATTTTACCTGTCACCCCCCAGATTACCCAAGATACACAACCAACAATCGTTAACGCTTCATGGACGCTCATTTCCAGACTGTGGCCGGGCGCGTGTAACTATGCATTTTGTTCATTAAGGTTGCCAATATATCACAAATGAACTCTGCCATGCCAATATCAAGAATATACAAGTATCAGTAGCATATCCGAATTCGACCATACCTGTGAAACCCAATGTGCAGCACCGGAGATTGGAGCAGACGTCTGTAGCCCAACCCGGCAAGACCCTCCGGTTGAAGTGCACGGGTCCGCGGTTGACCCGCCAAGAGTCAGTGCGTCGGGTTTTTGGACCGGTCTGGAATTGCATCAACCCGTTCTTGTGTTCCAAAGCCGGACCGCTGGCTGGTTGTACGGACCCGTTGCTAACACTGTGTACAATGGATACATTTTACAATTACTGAACCGTAGGAGCACCAGTTCTCCAAGCTGAGGTATTGATCTGATATCTGACATTGTGTGGGTGTGGCCTGAGTGTAATATGGGGTGTAACGCTTGAATACCACACCGGCATAAAAACGATAACCAAGGGGATTCTGGGCAATCTTTACCATGCGAATTGATTTGGAATGTAAGTCGCAAGGCACATGGCAATCAAAATCATGCAAATGAATCATGGGTGCACATGCGTAACATCCGGATGACGTTTCTGCAATGAGGCTACATTGTTTTACCAATGAAAAGAACAATCTCAAGCAGTGCAAGCACTCAGTGATACCTACCAGCGAAAGAAGACCTGTATTCATTGCTGTGTTTTCACGATACCTATGTCTGTTATTATATATACATACAATGTATGAGCTTTCTTTAGCCCCAGCCCCACACATTTCATAACTATTACCTTTTGAGACAAACATTTAGCACGGATGACAATTACCTTCATGACATTAAAGACATCAACGTATACAATCTCGAGGAAATGATCTCCTACTCCAGAAAGAATCAGGACATGTTTGTGGCCAACTGTGTCTGGTAGCTTGTGTCGATCATTGGATTACAGCAAGGGTCAGTAGCGCATATCGATGTCCTAAAAATACAAGCTGATATTGGAGTACATAGAATATCTCCAACTCAAAGGGTTTTCCAAGTGCAATGACTGAACAACACCTTCCCAAACGAAGAAAATGATATTAGCAATATGGGAACTCATCCACAGTTGGTTGTAGAACAAAAGGAAAGTCCGCCTGCTGACTGTAGCTATCTGCATCTGGACTGCATCAATCAGATTTATAATTTGGATAGCGAGTGGTTGGATTCCGATCCCAAAGATTAGATTCTGTTGTTGGAAGACCTGAGATATTTTTACCGGAATCCGTTGAAGAGCGACAGGGTTATAAAATAAATCTAACCGAGCACCGTTACATAAGACTAGATCCGGAAAGGCTGCCTTCAAACCATTTACCAAGACACAATGCAATAAGTTACATGCAAAACCTCCGGATCCATTAGCTACATACATCAACAATACGGTATAGGGCCGTACCAAGTATATATACCTAAGATATAAATACCCCCCTAACATTCAGGTTGCAGTGTGAGTTGCAGTTTGGGGTTGGGTTTTGGTTGCTGCTGCAGCTGGAGCATCTCTGGCTCTCCAATCTGAGTTACCCCTGCATGCTGTGAGGCCTCTTGGAACCTCCTGTCCTGCCTTGCAATCTCATCTCGTCGTTTATTTCTCTCTTCCTGCGACCCTGCCGCTTCCCGTTCTCTTGCATTGGGCAGCACCTCCGCGGCTATGTCCCCGATGCCCGTCCACCACACTACATTGTGGTTGGAGCCCTCATCCCACTTTGCCATCCGATCGTCCAGCCATTCTTTCCAGGCGAGCGGTTGCCCCTGAGCATGAGCCGCATACGGTGCTACCATGCTAGCCATCCTGGGTATCCTTTGGTGCAGCTGAGTTACCTCGCCCGCCAGCAGCCTCACCGTTCCCTGCATTCGACTCCTCAAGTCTCCTGGTGAGCTCACTCCCTCCAATGTCTCATTCCTCAATGTTCTCCCATGCTGGTTGCGAGCCTACTACTCGCTTGCAGTCATGAAGGACACCTATACACGAGAGAATGACCCGCGAGTGCAAATCAAAGATGGCGTATCAGGTCAACAACGGCGACAACAATCAGGAAACAGACAGCGGCAATGGACCCAAACGTCGGAATGACTCTGGAATGAGACTCCTGGCACCTCTGGACTGACTGAGGAGGGTGTGGCAGGAAGAACCACGCAACTGCATGGATTTTTGCGAAATGGCTTGGCCAAAGGCAGCACACAACGCGACAACGACTGAGGAAAGGACGACGATGGCTACTCTGGGAAGCGACGGCCTCACAGAAGTGATGACCGAAGTCAGGACAAGAGGGGATATGGACATGGGAGGAGTGGGATATGGTGCGCGCGACGCGCCTACAGCTATGACGATGGAGATGGCAATGGCAATGGGGATGGCGGTGATCCCGACTACCGTGGATACTGACAGCACGGCTACACTCGAGCCGATGGAGAGAAACGAAAACGGGAAGTGGAGGAATAGCTGCTAGGCTCTGGCGTCCGCCATGGGCCCAAGAGACAGGAGGAGCCGAATCGAGCGAACCACACAGCAGCAAGTCCGTGTCTTGCCTAAGCTACACCAAACCGTTTTCAAGATGGCTCACGTGCTGGTGACGCTGACTGCACTGAAAGAAGCGCAGTGGCGAGGGATGGAAACATGGTTGGAGGAAACTGAGGAGAAATGGGACGTGTACCTCCAGGATGATTTGCTATGGTGCAAGCACATCACGGACATGTTCACAAGAGTGGTGGCTACAACAGCATGGAGCCAGAAAGCGGAAATGAATGCGGACACCGAGGGTGTCGGTCTGGAGGCCCCGATACAGGCATACTTGACGCAGCCAGGGGGACCAAACATGCCGGAGGAACGCCAACAACCGCAGCTTGGAAGACAGCTCAAATTGAAGCAAAACCCAAAGTCGAACCGAGCACCAACACTGACACAGACACCGAGGCCCACATTGACGCCAATGACAGCAGTGCCGACACCGAACAGACGATGGGAGCCAGTCCCACCACGAAACCAAAAGAAATTGGCCAGCCCAGCCCCAGCTGCGACATCAGGCTCGAGCTTGGCAGACAGTCGCCTGATCTTAAGGAGAGTTGAGACAGCGCCACTTCCCAATAAGATGGACCAGGATATTGCTTCAGCAATCAATAGAGCGCTTTTCCACGCGCAGGCACTGGCTCAGATTAGGATCATGAACCCAGGAAGAAATGCCATGGGCGCAATCACGGTAATCACACACCAGAATTCGAGAGCCGAGATTGCTCTGCGATACCACACCTTCATAAGCACGGAAGCGAGGACCGTCAGCAATGGAGCCCTTGATGTCGAAGAGAATGAGTCATGGGAAGGGCTAAAGATCAATGAAGTATGTCTTGTACAGTACATGGGAAGAGGCACGGAAGGCCTGTGGAAGATGCGAGAGGCATTGGAAGCGAAGATCCAAGGCGTCAAAATCCCCACGCAAGTATAGTGGCTGGCCAACCCCCTCACCAATAGCGAGAGGAGGCAGAACAGAGAAGTCGCCGCATCATCGGTTGGCTTTGTTTTAATGGGGAGCAAGGCGGCAATGTAGTTGGTCAAGAAAGGCATCAAGGCGGCGGGAGTGTAATACCGAGTCGAAACGTACACGAAAGCAGCCCTGACACGAGATGTGAGCTCTATTGTGGATAGGGTCACATCGAGAAGGAGCGCGGCAACCCGCCCACGGATTGCTACTGCTCAGGTCATCGCCAGACCGGCCACCTCAAGTGCCACATGGCGGGATGCACAGCAAAGCAGCAATCACTATGTGGTCACACACTGGAGAAGTGCCCCAACTGCAAAGGAAATCACATCGCGTTCAGCAACAGAGAAGCAAAGCGGACAGAAGCTGCCAGGGCAACGCGGCACAGTAGGAGGATAGCGCAAGCAGGACATGCACCAACAGACCTGACTACTGCGGTGGCATTGGGGACGAACAGAGTAGTAATTGGTGTCCGACCCAAGGGGACCGCAGCGGGAGAGTGGGGAAGCGAAGGTAGATGGCGGATTTGGAGGAGATGGAGGCACCGGGGGAGGCAGAAGATTTTACGATGTCCGTAACCGCAAACCCAACGGCGACTGAAATTGCATCTGTAACAGGAGCCCATGCTACCAAAAAATAATGCGATCCAGCACAACTGCGCTAGGTTGTACGAGTGTACCATTGCGGCGCTGGAGACAAGAGTCTAAAGGAAGCTGGACTTAGTGTGCTTGCAGGTGCCACTGAGAGAAGAAGGAGGTTTTGTTATCAGCCATTCGGCATATGGAATGAGAATGAAAAACGGAGTGCGGATGCTGATATGGAAGGGGAGTGGACTGGTGGTTGCTGAGCGGACGGATTGAAGCAGGGAAGCTAACAAGGATGTCATTATCACTGACGTCAGAAGGAGAGGGGAACAGATAACAAGAAGTTTGAATGTTTACGATCAAAAAGACACAGAGTCAGGAGAGAGACCACAACAAAAGTTGAGCTGGGAGAGTGTCAGCCGGCAGGGCGGAACAGTCCTGGCGGGAGACGTTAACTCCCACAACAGTCATTGGGACCTTGGGTGTCACATGCAGTGGAACGCCGCCATCTTGGAAGGACTGATTGACGAGAATGGACAGGAAATTGGAAATGATGGCCAATCCACACACCTTTTGACAAGAGAGGACCACAAAGGCGAGTCGGTCATTGACTTGACATTGTGCAACCGACCAATCAACAATTGGGCTATAAACATGGGGGAACATGCCACCAGATCCGACCACGAGGTCATAGAATGAGGCGTGGAGGTGGCCAGGCAGGACGAAGGTGATCACAAGGGTGTCGCTGAGTGGACCTTAGCTGCAATGACGGATAAAGACTTGGAAACAGCAGAGCAGCTATGGATGGATTTAGCAAAGCAGAAGGACCATCTGGATGCAGAGTGCACAGAGGACCAGGTGGAGCAGGAGGGCACATAGTGTCTGGAAGCAATAAGCAGTGTTCTCAACGCCACAGCGAAAATGATCAGGATCTGCACCAATCTCAAGAGGTGGTATAACTCTGACTTCAAAGAACGAAGAGAAGTGGTATGAAGAGACGAAGGGAGACGGAACTCTGAGGGTGCCGCAAGGGTGAAACCCAAGCTCCAGAAGTCGATTCGGTAGTCCAAGGGCAAAATGTGGAGTGATTACTTGCAGAACCTCAGAGGAGTCGAGGAGTGGAGAGCAGATCCGTACGCCACCCCTCCGGTGAGCATGACCATGGAGGCCTTGACAGACAGAGAAGGCAAGCAAGTATACACAGGCACAGAGAGAGAGGAGATCCTAAGGCATGAATTTTTCACCCCAAACGACAACGACCAGGACTATCAGCTACCCCCCGCAGGAAACGCACCTACACGCATTACTGACCATGCAGTTGAGCGAGCCCTGCATGCTCAATCACTCACCATAGCACTGGGCCCAGACAAACTGGCTTGTAGCGCCATCTAGTGACTCAGGAAGTGAGACAAAGAGAGGGTGATAAGGTTGACAAGGGAGGCCATTCGCATGGGGAGCCACCTAGCAGTATGGAAGCGGGCATGTGGTGTGGTGATTCGTAAGCTGGGCAAAAACGACAACACAACGCTGAAGGCCTACCACTCCATATCGCGAAATAGCTGCATGTGAAATATGGTTCAACAAGATGTCCCTAAGCTCCTCTCGGAACAGGCTGAATGAAGGGGGCTAGTTAGCAACTGCAAATTGGGAAGCAGGAAGGGGCGGTCATACGTCGATGGAGCAGCCATCATGGTCAACAGATCGCACACAGCCTGGACGACCGGCCACATATCAGACGTGCTTCTCAAGGACATCAACCCAGCCCCCCCAAACGTGGCAAAAGGTAGGCTAGTCAACATAATGAAGGTCAGGCAAATGAACAGAGACCTTATACAATGGACGGACAGCACTCTCTCACAAAGCACGGTGGAGATGTCAATCAAAAGAAATGCCATGGAAAGACACCCCATTGAAGCAGGGGTCCCACATGGATCACCTTTGTCACTGATCGTCTTTGCGATCTATACCTTAGGACTGATCAAATGGGTTGAACAGTATGTATCAGCCAAGGAATTGCCTTTTGTCCACGATCTCGGCTAGGTGGCAGTTGGAAGCGATGTCAACCAGGTCTTCACAATCCTTGAGAGACGCGCAGCGATGACCATCGTGTGGGCGAGCACACCAGGGCTACAGTTCCACACCACCAAAACGGAGGCAGCACTGTTCACAATTAGACGAGCCCACGAAAAACACCTCGGCGCAACAATGACAACAATGATATGGGTCAAAGAGGGTTTCAGACCATTCAACAGACAAGCGACAGGCTGGCTTGGTGTCTGGATGGGTGCGCACCTGACGCTCAAGGAGCATCATAACCAATGCATGAAAAAAGCGAGGGCAGCAAAAGCTAGACTCCAAACCCTCACACATACATACAGGGTAGAACCAGAGAGTGTAAGGGCCTACCAAGTGCCTTGTGTCCAAGTTTTCGCACTGAATGGGAGCGAGCTGTGGTGGGATCCCAAAGAAGTAGGCAGACAAGACAATCTCCGACTTGTCCTCAATCAACAAGCCAGGTATATCCTGGGCGTGCTACCAACGACCTCACAAGGAGTGTAAATGTGACACTCTGGGCTAACACTGGGGCCCGCAATCTTAGAATCCTGACAGGAGCGTTTTACTGCAAGGCTGGCAAACACATGCAGCGACAGGCTAAGAAAACTACACCAAAACCCCTATTCCGGGGCGCCAGTGCACAGAGGAGTGAAGACAGAGCACAAGCACGGCCGGATAACTGATGGCATGAGCTGGCTGCCGCAGTGCGAAGACTCAGCGGTCAGAACAGTCATGAAGGACGATGCCTCGACAGCCAAAAGAGCCAGGCAGTGATGTGAAAGAGAGCCAGAGGCCATAGTACGAGAGGGAGTCTAGATGATGTGGACAGGGTATAGCACTCAGATGACGGCCAAGTGGGAGCCACGGCAGTATGCAAGCACCGAAATGTGTGGATGTCCCACAGCAGCAATCTGGGCACTGGACGAATGGAGGTCTTTGACTGTAAAGGCATACGCCCGTGTATGGCCTCGTAGGAAGGTATATCAGTAGATACGGTTGCAAACGTGGATGTCAATATTGTAGAGTAGTCAAAAGGTAGTTAAGGTAAGATTATCGCTAGAGATCTAAGGCTCGTGGCGAGCCGACTATATAAAGCGGGTATTACCCGGCCCTGGACACGTCACGTGCAGCCGTGCCATTACATTATCCCCCTCTTTAGGTGCAGACCCCCTGGGCTGCATAAACCCGTACAAGAGTAGAAAAGGAAAGGAAACAATCAAACAACCGTTCAACGTACGCAAACGTACGAACCCATAAGTCCCACAACCGATCAGTACCATATGGTAGCCATTCGGCGGATCCGGCGCACGGGGAAACTCCACCTCCACTTGACTTATCTCCGGAGGTGGTAAAAACCCGTGCCGACGCCATTTGTACTGGGCCGAGATCCAAAGAAGTAAAGAAGTAAAGAGAAGAGAAGAGAAAGAAGGAACATCCAAAGTAACACCGTCCTCCATATCTCCACTTCCGAAATGTCCGGCATCCGACCATCCAATCTCGCACTCGTAGCTCGTACCAAGTGTAGTTCATTGTCGGAATTAGACACAGTAATCTCGGTGAAATTCCCAATCATAGTATGAGCTTCGTCTTGACTCGGCGGCATCGATGGTGGCTTCCGCTCGTTGCTCATCATCATCGCCATCGCCATTGCCATTGCCATCACCATCGGCAATTGCATCGGTATATCTAACTTGTAAGCATTCCAGTAACCGGTCATACTCACCATACTTTCAAGTGCGCTAGCACTCGAGCTCTCCCAATTCCTCGTGAACTCCGCAGGCCCAGCCCATCAGTGATCATTATTGCCGCTTTGGAAGTTTCTGCGCCCGGTATTATAGCCGTCGGTGATGGTCAATCACATATGACCTCGTATCTATCTCGTAAGCTTCTCATGAAATGGTCATTCATACCATATATATTCAGGCGCGTTTGCGCTGTCCCGGGCCCTCGTGCATAGACGGTGCCCGTCAGTAGTTATATTCATCCTCCTTCATCATCGGCCAAGCAGGCTTATAGCCCTCCAATCTGGTCGTTCCACATCCAGTTCGGTAAGCCGTTTGGTAACCATCCCAGTCGGTGCCTTCGGTAGAGGGCTCCCGATAATCCTCTTATTCAATCCTAATTTGGAGTCATTCGGCCATGATCGTGGTCGCTATGCTCAGTCATCATCTCTTGGTAGTTGTCTCAACTGCCTCATGATGCCATTCGGTGACTGTCTTTCACGATGCCGTTCGGTGACTGTCGCTCGCGATGCCGTTCGGTAGACTATTTTGCACTCGTTCGGCATAGATCAAGCGAACTTGACCTTCCTCTCATCATCTTTCCGGTGCATTTGTAGTCGCACTGATCATCCTCCAAGTCGGTGCACTTGTAGGTACACTTGACATCCTCCCTGTGCTCGGTGCACTTATCATCTCCAATTGCTCGCCGGCTCTCCTCCGGGTATGCTTTCCGCTCCTTCTCCAGGTGTGCTCGCTGTCACTTGTCTGGGTATCCACATAGTCGTTTTGCTTGTTGACTGCTGGTGATCTCTTCCAAGGTACGCTCATTGACTAATCTCCAGCTGTGATTCTCTGCCGGTAAGTGCGCTCCACGGTGCTTCCTCCCAGCACTTCCGGTATGGTGATTGCTTGCGGTAGGGGTTGTTTTTGATTCCGGTACGGTCATCCCCCTTTTGTACGTCGTAGCTCTGCAGACGACTAATCCATTACGGCTTCTTCGGGTGCCAGGTCGGTTGGTTAGGCTTGATTCTGAAGTTGATTTCCAGTAGCAGTTGCGTATCTCGGGACTGTCGAGACTGAGTCGGGATTGTGACTTGCGCATGCGGCTTCTTGATTCATCTGTAGGTGCGTTTGCCATCACTTCCCTGCGTGCACTTTTCACCGTTGCTAGCCTTCTCTATTGGTGAATGCATTTCACGGTGCTTCGTTCCTGCATTTCCGGTACGGTAATTGTCCGAGGTAGGAGTTGTTGCGATTCCGGCACTGTCATCCCCCTCTTTAAAGATCGTTGCTCCGCTGACGACTTATCTCATACGGCTTCATGATGTGAGGTAGCTGTGTGACTCGGGACCTGATTTGGCATCATATTCGGCATTGTAACTCGGGCATGTAGCTGTTTAATTCGGCATCTCTGAATAGTGCTCTGAATAGTGCTCGGTGGAGCCATGCCGCCGGTACATTGTATGTCTGCATATCTGCGTTCCATTGTAACTGCGTGGTTGCGTAGTACGAAATCAAAGTCGTGATCTCGAGAAGGGTAAAACTTCGCATAACCTCAATATCTTTATATAGGAACCCAGATTGATTGTCATCCGTCTCCCGTGATCCATCTCCTGTCGTCCATCTCCTGTCATCCATCCATATCCGGTCATCCATCCATATGCGGTCGCGATCCATATCTGGCCGCGATCTATCTCCGGACGGGATCCATCTCTTTTTAACCATCTCCGGCCCCAATCCATTTCCGGCCGCGATCTCTCTACAGCTGTGATCCAGTTGGTTCCAGCCATTCGTTTCCACCATGTGCATAATTGCGCTCCTATGGGCCGCATTCCGTGATTTCTCCTGTAGCTCTGTAAGCCCTTTAAAGGTCATATTTTCTAACCTCCATAATTTCCGTCTTCCATTGACTTCATCGCAGTCCCATAATCCATCCGGTGACATAGTGTCCATCATAAGAAAATACC
>Ga0307515_10002313_pt1 | contig 41659 bp, 35 predicted proteins | sample 17_EM_MG_FD_194513 | JGI IMG/M metagenome (GOLD analysis project Ga0307515, IMG submission 194513) | Populus trichocarpa ectomycorrhiza microbial communities from riparian zone in the Pacific Northwest, United States - 17_EM | ecosystem: Host-associated > Plants > Roots > Unclassified | place... | reverse complement strand
TAGCCTTTTGGCAAAGGTCCGTAAAGATAGTTAGTTTAAAGTTAAAGTTATCGTTTTCACCGCTATACTTAGATTCGTTGGTATAGAGCTTAGCTAGGTTTACTAGCTCCTTACCGTAGGTCTTTACTTAGGTAGGTTGCGGATCTGTAACTTGCGGATATATGGCTTGCAGATATATAGTTTGCGGATATATAGCTTGCGGATCTGTGACTTAAATAATAGAAGGGGTTTGGTCCGTATTTTGGTTTATAGGGGTATTACGGTCTATAATTTGGGTTGCGGGGGTATTGCGGTCCGTAACTTGAGTACTAGGTATACTTTAGCCAGTAAGATTAATTCTAAAACTGCTTAGGTTTATAGGACAAATTTGGTTAAGTGGGTTAGGTATAAGGCTAGCGATTATATTAAGTTTGGAAGAAGTAAAGAGTTCCTTAGTTTCTTAAAACTGGTCTAGGATTTCCTCTTTAGTCTATTCCGTTTAGTCTTTCTTATATATTATGTTATATAAGGACTATATAACAGTAACTTATTTATTCCTTTTAACCCATACACCTTAGTTATGTAAAAGGGTCCGTAGATTACGGATGGTAGTAGGGTTGCATGCTTTAAAGATAGCTTCCGTAAAGTCCGCAAAGTCTTCCTAGTATTGCTCCCATAGGTCGACGTTTATAAGCTTAAAATATTTATATTTAAGAACTTTAAATTTAATATAGTTATTAACGTCAGGTATAGACGTAAGGTCAGCTCCCTACCTCCACTTTTTCTAGCCTTTATCGACTTACTTCCTTAGGTCTGCCATACTATATAGTGTAGTATAGTACGTAGTGGGTAGAAGAGGTCTTGTAGTGGTCCGTAAAGGCGGTTAATATCCATAACGGTTTGCAGAAGGGTAGGGGGTTTCCGTGAGGTCTTGTAACGGTCCGTAGAGGTAATTAATAGGTCCGTAGTGGTTCGCAGAAGGGTAAGGGGTTTAAGGTTTGAGGGTAGGGGTTCTATATAGGTCTGTATTCGCGTCTATTATACTTCCGGTAAACCGTACTAAGACTTAAATAAGTATACAGAGTTAGAGATAAGTCCGTAATCCCTAACTTCCGACCTTCTAGTAGGTCGTACTAAGAGTCTAAACGGGTGGTCGCTGTTGAGTATCGCTTGGGGGGAGGTGTCGAGTGATTGCTAATCTGTGCGCGCTTACTAATCAGTATTCGTACTAACTTAATAGCACAAGTAAGTTAGATCCAGGGGCACGAAATACGTATAGTATCGTATGCTCTTTTAGATAATAGTAACTGTCGATTATATGAAGCAGACTACGTGGTCTATATACTGATGCACCTCCCCCCTAATTAGTTAGTGCTTCATAAGTGCACCAGACGCGTAAGCGAGTGGTTAGTGCACTGAACGCGTAAACGCGTACCTGGTGTACCGAACGCGTAAGCACGCGGTTGGTATAACAGGTGCTATAATTATATATAAAGCTATAGCGAATAAGAAACAAACCCTAGCACTAGCCTATTAAATTAGTAACTTTATCTAGCTAAATATAAAAAATATAAATATAAAATAACCTATTAAAAAGCTTAATTAGAAGAACGCTGGCCCTTATAAGGTTAAAAAGGTTATTTTCTCCTACGCCTACTAACTAAAGCTCCTTAATACTGTTAAAATTTACCCTATATTCTATATATTAGTCCTCTACCCTACTACTTTTATATTAGACGCCCTACCCAGATAGATATAAGACCCTCCCCTACTAGTTAAAGTGGATAATAAGAATAAGTACTTTATTAAAAGAATTAATAATATTAAGTATAATAAAAGGAAACGCTAATATATATACCTTACAAAATAAAAAGGCTTTATTAAACCTATATAGGAACCTATTAACTCTATAGGACTTATATAAGCTATAGAAGACTTTATAAACTTTACCTAGAATTATTATAGCCCTATCTTGTGGAAGCTTAAGTTTAAAAGGGGGTTATTATTATAAGATATCCCCGTAATACCTTATACACATCTACCTATTTCTACTAACTTAATAATTAAAGACTAACTATAAGACGGCAATTTAACGGTAATCCGCGGTAATCTAATAGCAATCTACTATATTTTGCTATATTCCGTTAAGTTTTACTAAATTCTATTAAGTTTTACTAGGACTACTACCTAAATTCTATTTTACTCTATATGTATATTAACTAAGCAGCTAAGCTAATAATATATACCCTTTCTTCCCGTTTTCCCGTTTTCTTACCTTCCTTCCTTATATAACATTTTAACTTTATTACACAGTTTATATATATAGCTTAATAGTATCTACTCCGCTATATATTATCGCCGCTTATACTTACTCTATAATAGTATGCTTAATATTTTAAGGGTTATTTAATTTTACCCAAAACAGTGCTTTATAAGGGGTCATTTTTATACTACTATAAATACTTATATTATACACGTGTTATACTAAAGCTAACTATAATAGTTAATTATCCTATTAATAATTAATATAGTAGCGGAGGTAGTGTTCTAATAATGTATTTAGACGCTCTATTAGCTTGTCTATTTATAGGTAAAAGGTATTAGCAACTTAGTTAATTAAGGGATAGGTATAGCAAGAAGGATATATGCAAGCCTATATTAAATAAGGATCTAAAGCTAGAGAAAGAAAAGGATAAAAAGAGCAGCGCCGGTTAAAGTAAGGTTCTTTTATATAGCCCTCTAGTCACGTAACCGCGAAGTTCTGCCAGTGCCGTGACATTACCCCCCCTCTTAGTAAAACCTATCCTCAGGCTTTATATATCCGTATTATACCTATAGGGCGTTCTTATCCTTATATTCTTCTGGTAGCTTATTGTCTTTATTATACTAGTACTCTATTTACTCGTCTAGGTACTTTAGGGGTCCTAGTTTATTATAGTAATGGCTATAGAATTTTTAAAGCTTATAGTGACTGCTAATAAAGTTCTATATAGGGTACTAGGTAGGATCTAGGTTATAGCCTTTCTAACTAACGCGGTACTTTAGCGTTTTCCTTACTAGTTTATAGGCTAGTATTTCTTTAATTTCCTATTTATTATCGCTATTAACTTAAATTAATAGGGGTGGTTTATTCTTTTATCTAGGTAACGGGTTATTTGCGGCTTTCTATAGGTTATCTAATAAAAAAATAGAGTGGACCTTAATTAAATCTAGGAGCTATACTTTATATAAGTTGCCTATTTTCTTAAAAATCTTATATAGTCCTACTATCTAATAGTCTAGCTTATAGCTAGGCCGTTCCGTTTTTTAGTTCTTTATTATAACTTAGACTATATCGCCTACAGTAAAGTTAGGCTCGCGCCTATGCTTATTTGCCTACTGTTCCATTAATTTTTAAGCTTTTCCTAGGTTTGTAAAGGCTACCATCTAGGCTTTCTCTAAGCGCTTAGCGTACTACTAGGCTTCCTTATAGGACAGTTTCTCACGTATGGTCTAGGGTCCTTTTGGCCTTTCCTAGTTAAAGCTTATACGGGGTAAGTAGCCTATTTTTAGTTAACTAGGGGTAGATCTGGTAGAGTTATAGGGTAGGGCCGCTTGGGTATAGTCTATTAGGGGTAGCAGTTTAGCCCAGTTATCCTAAAAGCAGTTAATAAAAGGCTAGAGTCTCTAGTCTAAATATTAATTTATAATCTCTAACTAGCTATTTATTTAGAGGTAGTATGCTATAAAGAGCTTTAGCCTAATATCTAGAATCTAGGTAAACTTATTCTAGAAGGCTAATATAAACTGCAGCCTATAATTGGATATAATAGTATCTAGCAGTCCGTAGATTTAATAGACGTAGTAGATATATAGTTGGGCCGCCTTTTTAGTATTAATATTTTTATAACAGGGGATTAAGAACGGGCGCTTACTAAAGCGGTTAACTAGAATTATAACTATATTGTATCCGTTACGGTCTAGAGGTAGTTTATAGAAATCTATAAAAAAAAATATACTGCTAGGGGCGGTTAGGTATTAGAAGAAATTTTAATAATTCTAGGGTCTTATCTTATAGGATTATAGACCTATAGTAGTTATTACAGTTCCGTATATAACGGTCGATATCTATTACTATTCCGGGCTAGTAGTATTAGTTACTAATAATCTTGCAGGTCTAATTCTTTTTAGAGTAGGCCGTAGAGACCTAGGTATGCGCTTTAGTAATAAGCCAAGTCTATAAGTTCTATTCCTTTACTACTACTAGCTATTCCTAGTACTTAAGTAATCTATTTTTAAGGGACTATAGGCTGGTATTATTCTTTGCCTTTTTATAGTACTCTTGTAGAGAAGGGGCCATACAGTTTATCTGCAGCAGTTTATTAATAAAGTTAAGTCCTAAAGGGTCTATAAGACATATCTCGGCGCCTTAAGAGTTAGTATTTAGTTCTGCTTATATTTGGGGATTAAAGTACTTTAGTTATAGTAATATTTAGGTCTATAATAAGATCTTTATAGCCGTCTAGTTACCTAGGCCTTATTTACGCCTTATAAGGGCATTTACATAGTTAGTAGCGCCTAGCTTATATATAATTAGAAAATTTAACTAGGATAAGATGTCCGCCTAGCGCGCTTACTAGGCTGTAAGGGCCTTATAATCCAAAACTACCTAAATTAGCTTAGGTATCCCCTTTAGCTATATACGCTAGTGCTAAAAGCTAAATATAATAGCTAGCATTTTTTTTATTATAGATAGGGTAGTTTAGCTTAGCAGCTATTATAGTCTTTAAATAGTATATAATAGGGTACTATTCTCTATCCGGTTGCTTTTAGGGGAAAGCGCCAGCTATAACGCTATTAGAGGCATTAGTTTCTAGTATTAAAGGCCATTTTAGGTAAAAGTGGGCGAGTAATAGGGCGGAGATTAGCCGTTTCTTAAGCTTATTAAAGACCTGCCTATATACAGTATTAAAGTGAAAAGGTTAATCCTTTTAGGTAATGTGGTTAAGGGGCTAAGTAATCTTGCTATAGTTCTTAATAAAGCGTCAGTAGAAGTTATAGAAGCCTAAAAATAACTATACTCCTTTTACGGTCTATAGGGGTTCTTACTAGTTAATTATAGCTATCTTTTATAGGTCTGCCTTAATTCCGTTTATATTAATAATAAATCCTAGGTACTTTATACGTTTAATATTAAATTCTAATTTCTTAATATTGGCCTAGAGGCTAGCTTTATAGAGCTGTTATAAAACCTTATAGATATACTCCTTATATTCTAGCTTATTCTTAAAGTAAATTATAATATTATCTAAGTAGGCTATATAGAAGTCGTTAAGGTAGTTAAAGAGTATATTATTTATATACCGCTAGTAAGTAGCTAATCCGTTAATTAGTCTAAACGGGAGTACCTTATATTTATACGTTCTATAATAGGTCCGAAATATAATAAGGTCCTTAAATCTAGGGTTTATTATAATTTAATAGAAGGCTTAATAAATATCCAGCTTTATAAAGACCTTAGCCCTACTTATTTAGGCTAAAGTCTCTTTAAGTAGGGGTAGTGGATAGCGGTCCTTATGGGTTATAGTATTTAGCTTATAGTAGTTAATATAGAAACAAAGTCCTCTATTTAGCTTTTTTATAAAGAGAATAGGTAAGGTAAAAGGGACTTAACTGGGTTTAATAAAGCCCTTATCTAGGTTATTAATAAGGCATTATTTAGTGGCCTATAACTTAGTAGTAAATTACTGGTTAAGGGGGCTAAAGCTAAGGGTGTCTTCCTTACCTGGTTTAATCTTAATCTTATAGTTATATAGTTGGTGCAGTAAAAGTATATTAGATGCTGCCTTAGAGAATATATCTTTAAATTTCTAGTGTTTTTAGGGTAGTTTTTGTTCTACTAGCTCCTTATCTATAAGCTTACTTTCTTCTCTACTAAGCTAGTCATAGGCTATAGTTTCCTTATTCTTAATTATTTAGTTAATTTCGTATAAGCTAGTCGTAAAAGCAATAGTGTTAGGCTAGACTAAGTCTTAGTAGAATCCTTCGGCACTAATATAGCAAATATTAACTAGTAGGAGGTCCGTAAGTTTCCTTATAGCCGTTTACTAGACCGTATTTTACGGTTTAGGGTTTATAATCTTTCTTAGCTCCTACTCTATTTTCTATAAGTTGCCCCTCTAACCTATTAGTTTAGTATAGCGTCTAATATTTCTTACTGTTTTTAGTAGCTGTATAGGGCCTAAGTTCCCTATAGGGAGCTTAGCTAGCTTATTACTAACTTCTTTAATTTCTGGTACGAGTGGTATAATATAGGTAGTCTAGGGGCGGTATAGTATACAAATCCGTTACGGATTAAGCTATACGTCTTTCTTAAAAGCCTAGTCCCTTCGTATAGTATTAGCCTAGTAAGTAATGTTTATCTACGGCCGTATAAGGTTTTCTATTATAATGCTAATTTCTTTTATAAAGGAAGGTATTAGGGGTATGGTTTTAGGCTAGATAAGCTATCTATTCTATACGCTAAGCTATAAGCCTAAATAGGCTAGCTATTTCCTCCCTAAGATTATATTATAGCTTCTAAGGTCTGTAATAAGGAAGAGAATATTATATTACCTTTATCTGTTAACACGGAGGTAGATCCACAAAATAGTTATAATAGGTAGCCCTATTTATCTATTATACCCTTAAATAGGAATTGGTTTAGGCAGTTCTTTAAGGGGTATATTTAAAAAGTTAGCTAGTTTTATAGCGTACTTTATATTAACTAAGGTAAAGGTATTTACTTCTAAGTTAGCTAAAGCAGAGGTTAAAACTTAATATTTATTGCGGAATAAAGTATAAGGGATAGTGTAGCTTCTTCTACTAATTAGCCAACCTAAATTAATATATAATATATTAATCCCTTTTAACCCTAAAGAGGAGTTTTCCTTTAGGATTCCTCTTTTTTTAACTTAGTACTATCCTTCTAAATTAATAGGACCTTATTTATTCTTACCGCTATTAGGTAATCCTTTATAAAGTAGTTTTTTAGCAATATAAAAAGCAAGCTCCTTAATTACTAAGGGCTTATTTATAGGGGTTGCTATATATAGGCCGAGTATATACTAGGCCTATGGTAGGACTAGCTATATAACTAGCTACTAGATTAATAGCGGGCTAAATAGTTAGGGCTATAGGAGTTACGGCCTATACTAGGGCACTATTAGCTGTTTTTATATTGCTTATAGTCTGGCTTAAAGGGTTCCTAGCTTTATACCGCTTAGTATATACCTTAATTTAATAAAGGCCTTAGTTAATAGCTAAGCACTAGTCTATAAGTTCCTTTAGCGTCTATATAGTGGTAAAAACTAGTAATATAGCTTGCTATAGGTCCAAAGTAAACTTGTTAAAGAGTTCTGGTAGTAGGTCTTCCTAAGGAATTTAGGCTTAGCCGGCTAGGTATAGAAAGCGAGTCTAAAAGGCTAAAAAGGTCTCCATTGTTTTTATATTTAGACCTTTATAATTAAGGTAGGCATTTTTTATCTTAAAGGGGTCCTTATAAATAAAAAATAAGTAATTAATTATTTCTTCTTCTAAGACGAAAGGGTTTACTAAGTCTGTAGTATATCGCGGATATAGGTGCGTCTAGGCGTCTCTACCAGTACGGCCGAAGACATAGGCTATCCTGGCTTGGTTGTTAGGGAAGTAATCTTTATTAACTTTAAGCTTATCCCGTAGTTAAAGCTTCTAATTATTAAATATAGGGTTGGTTCCGTCTGTAAGCAATAGGAGGTCTATAACCTTTGCAGATCGTAATAATATAGTGCGTTGGGCTAGGGCCTTAAGGGCCATAGTAAGTCTATTTAATAGGTTATTACTAGATATAGGGGTATCTCTGGCTTTAAGCAGTTCTCGTAGTTGTTTAATTTTAGTATTAGCTGCCGTAAGCTCCGCCTAGGGGGTTAAAATATTAATTATTTCTTTATTTAAGGTATTCGCGAGTCCTATAGCCGCTTTACCTACTACCGTGTTTCGTAGCATAGTAGTAAGGGTGTTAAGTAATTCTGGGTAATTTCTTTAGGGGGTCTGGTCTGTGCATATCTTATAGGTCCTTTCCTTAGGGTTCTATTCTTTTCCTTTAGGTCCTATTCTATGTCTTTGTCCTATTTATGGCTTAGTAGATATATTTAAGTTCCTTTTTCGGAAGAAAGAGTAGTATAAGCTTTAGATAATATTAGCGACTTAGTTAATCAAGGTATAAGCACAGCAAGAAGGACGCATGCAAGCCTATATAATTAGATTGTCTATATACAAGGATCTAAAGCTAGAGAAAGGAAAGAAGAAAAAGAGCAGCGCTGGTCGAAGTAGGGTTCTTTTACGCGGTCCTCTAGTTACGTGACCGCGAAGTTCTGCCAGTGCTATGACAAAAGGTAGTGCTTATCCTTTACTATATTTTTAATAAGAAATAGAATAAAGACTAAAATATACTATTAAATATGGTACCTTTATTGGATATAATTTTCCTTAGTATCTAAATAAGAGCTACCGTTCTAAAAATAGGTCTGCTAGTTCTACTACTATAATTATTATTATAATAGCAAAGTGCCCTAAAAACTTTATATATCTGTTAAAAATTACTATAAAGGCTTAGTTAAAAGAACAGAATCTATTAGTAGCTAGTAAATAAGAATTCCAAGACAAGGATTAAAAGAAGGTTAAGAAAAGAACAGGTTTATATATATGGCGCTAAGGCTCGGCTAAGCCCCTAACTAGGGTCTATAACAGTGCCGTAACAATTACTAAAATAGCGTTAGTAACCTTTTTAGTTCTTATTTTAGTAGAGGGTAAGCCTATTATAAAATCTATTATTAATTCTAATATAGGTCCCTATAGAATAGGAATCACTAATAATTTGCCATATAGGCAATGCCTAGATATCTATACCCTTTAGCACGTATTATATCTTAATATATAGTCCTTAACCTCTTTAGATATTTTATCCTAAAAGTATTTCCTTTAAACGCCCTTAGGGGTTCTATTAGTACTATAGTAACCCCTAAAAGGGTTATTATAAAAGACTTTTAAATTTTTATCTTAAATCGCTTAGTCCTTTAAGATATATATAGCACCCTTAAAGCGCAGTAAACCCTTTTAGTCTTACTACTATAGCTTCTTCTTAGTAACTCCGGCTAAGTTAGTCTCCACTATATCTTTCTACCCCTCCTTAGTAATAAAGGCGTCCCTCTATTATACTTAAAGAAAAAGATCTAAAAAGATTTTATATAGATTACTTACTTCCGTTTTACTTACCGCTATTATAGACTTAACGCGTGGCATAAGATGTTTTAAACTATTAGTATCTGTTGGTTATTTCACTTATTATACTGCATATCCACTGCATCGCCTTCCAATATCCCGGCTCAGAACCACGCATAATGCATTTTATTCATTTTTCTAGCTACTTACCTACTCCTCGTACGTACCAAGCATTCTCCTGTCCACCATCTATTCATCATATTCCAACGTAAGCGTCGTAGGAATCGGACTCTCATTCGCATTAGCATCCAAATACTTCCTCATCCTAACTCCCGCAAACTCCTCTTCAACTCTGCTAAAATGCCCTTGCTTCCCATTCGCTCTCCTAACATTCTTCAACTTAAACACCTCTTTCAACGTAGCAGCCAAGCTACACCCAACAAACCTCGCCCCAAAGCAGTAATGCATTCCGTTCCCAAGCAGAATATAATCCTTAAACGGCCGATGCGGATTAAGTTTTTCCGGGTTGGGGAATTGAACTGGATCCATGGCGGCGACTGAGGTAGCAATAAGAACGGTGTGTCCGGCTTTGATGGAGATGGGACCACGGGCTCCGTCGGTGAAAGTTATGTCTTTTACTGCTACGCGTGGAAGGCCCGGGACAACGCCCGCGTGACGCATGCCCTCGAACACGAAACCTTGTAATTCCCTCTCGGAAGCCTCGTCATCCAAATGAGCAAGCTCCACAATCCTCGCCTTGTACTCCTCATAGCCCTCACTAAGGTACAAGTCTATAAGCAAAGAAGCCTGCTGTGTCAGGTTCCCGGCAACAGGGGCGCCTATCCCGATACAGTCTCCTACTAGATCTCCAGTCGGGAGTTTCGACGCGTTGAGAGCGTGGTAGATGCGATCGGCCTCCGGACTGACGGAGAATGCTGAGCCCTTGGCTAACCAGTCCACGATGTTTTCTATGATGCCTTGTTGAGTCTTAAGATGCGCTTCGAAAATCTGCCGGAGTACAGGGGCGGCTTTTCGTGCACCGTCTCGCAAAGTCCATTCGTTTGCAGGGATGATGTTAAAGGATTGGTACATGAAGAGAATGAGGTAGATCATGAATAATTCCGGCACTGAGACCAGTCCGTGAGGTGTCTCGGCAGTCTTGAGCGGGATGGCGAAACGCTGTGCGAGCCAGAGAATCGGGGTGACGTTCGTGACGTCCCGGACTATATCGATTGAGCGTCTAATGCTGTTAGAGTAATTCAGGGAATGGTCCTTGATGAGTTTCGCGACGTTGGTGCGGAAGAACTGCGTTACATTTGCTTCGAACCCGTCTTCAAAGAACACTTTGTGCAAGAGCTTGGAACGGGGATCGTGCCGTGCGACGTCGTCCCAGCCGATTATGAAGTCGTGGCCGTCAGTGCAGTCCCGGATGGCTTTTTGGTACATGACACGGAAGTTTTCGCGGTCTTCGAAAGCCTTCTTGCAGCCTTCGTGAGTGTGGATGCCAATTATTTCCATGTCGCTTGCTGGTCGCTCGAGGTCGTAGAGCTGGATCGCTTTGTTCTGCTTCAAGATTCCCTCGACTGCTGTGGGAGTATAGAATGGGAGTAGTGCATATGTAGATGTGCCTGTCCAAGCTCCTGGAAGCCCATTGAAGAGCAGATGAGGCAACATGCCGCCGTATGCACCGGGAGGAAGAGAGCCGAGTTTGGCGAATCCCCAGTTGGTTAGAGTGGTACTGTTGAAATCGTAGCTGAGGAATCGATCTCCACGGACAAGAGCGACTGCATCATCGAGAATACCTCGTCCTGTTGTTTGGCCAGGGCATAAACCACTTCCAGACATAGCTGGTTTGGTCACTTCGGCCATGAGACCCGGATACAGTTCAAGATTATCGATGTGACCATAAAGGAGCTCGGCAGCTCTGGCAGTTTCTTTGTCTGGATTCCAATCTTCGAAACTATTGTAGGGTTGCAAGTTGAGGTATTTGCGGAATCTAAAGCGAAAGGTTAGCGACCGAGGTGGATGAGAAAAGAATGACACTCACTCATTCATGGTGCAAACGTTGAACACATCCCTGGCTTGCAGCTGACCCATGATATCAATAACTTTCAGACTGACCGGAGTTCCATGCGCTCCAAATGCATGTGCTGGCTCTTCGATACAATCCTTAATGATCTCCGCAAGGTCGACATCACTGAACCTTCCATCCGATCCTCGTTTGAGACCTCCAAATGTCCATTCTTTGGGTGGAGTATCCATTAGCTTGTGCCCATAGACCATCGTGGCTTTCTTGTACATCTCGACTGTCATGTCATCAACCGATTTGAGTTCAGGCAGTGTCGCCCTCAAAATATTCTCCATCCATTTGTGATCAGCAGCGCTGAGAGCAGCATGCCAGTGGTAGAGGACAGCGAATTCAACGGAAACAACATTGCCAGTTCCTCGCTCGATTCGTTTTCCAAGCTGCTTGATTTCGGCACCAAGGTCAAGTGACCACGTTGAATTGGCTCGTGGAGTGTTGAGAATGGCTGCAACATAGTCGTGCAGGACCACGGAAGCAAAGAAGCCAACATTGATATTTCGAGAGAGCTGGAAAATGTCTTCGTCTTGCCTATAGACATCAGATAAACAACTCGAGCAAGAAAGAGTGGTAATCCTAAGAAGCTCACCAAGTTTTTTCCTCCTCGCCGAGGCTCTCCCAAGGTCTGTATTTCCCCTGTTCATTAACCGTCAACAGATTCTCGGCGATGGAATTGTGGTTTCTTGAGAACATCAGTAAAACCGCAACCACACCAGGCGGCATCACCATGATTCTCTCAGAAGCTATCGAGTCCGGGAAGATCCTTCCATCCTGGTACGTCCTCACTCGCTTTTGCTCCTTTTCGGTGTTTCCATAGAGCGTGCTCAGGTCCACATAACTGGAAGTCTCGTTGATCCATGGGTCTGTTCGAGACGTCTGGAAGCATTCGTGGATAACGACTGTAGCAAAGGAGAAGAAAAGTCGGTTCAGCCCTGAAGGGTGCTGGCGGAAAGGACCGGTTCGTTTGAGAAGCTTGTCGAAGACAAGTTCTGGATCTGGGAGATTTGGACCTTTGGGTTTGGTGGGAGGAACGCTGCGGGAATATGAAGATCCTGCCCTGCCCATCTCAGGGACCCATGGATTGTTGCCGCTGCCATCATTCTCTCTATACCTAGCTGCGGGGCCAGCCTTTGTTGCTGGAGGGTGAGGTAGATCATGCCACAACACGCCAATGAAATCATTGGAAACCGTCTCACTCAGCCCGCTGTTGGTTGGCAAGGATTGAAGCATCGCGACGCCATGTTCGAGCAAAAGATCTTTGTCGTTTAAAGGCTTTCCCGATGCGAGAGTAGTGACTGCCTGTACGATTTTTTTTTTGTCTTCCAGATTGAGGTGAGCGAGGTCATGAGCGACGGATGTCTTCTGTGATACTTTGCCTCCAGCGGCTTCGATGTCCGTCTGACCATCGGGTGCACTAGTGGGTTTTCGTCTGATAATCCCGAAGGACTTAAGCTGACTTAGTGCCATTGCAATGTTTATGTGTAACTCGAGTGAAGGGTTAAACTTAGGAGAAAATGGACTTCGCTCAAAGCATTGAGATGGAAATGAAAAGAAAGAGGGAAGGGGGGAAAATAGGAAATCGAGGTAGGAAATGAATTGAGAGCTGGAGAATCTAAAGTCAAGGTGAGGAGCTGGCACATGAGGCATGCATAGAAATCTCGCTTGCTTGCATTTGCGTGTCTTCTAATCAGAGTGGATATCTCAATAGAGGCCAATCACAACCCAGTCACTGCATTATTGTTGCAACTTGCACTGCAGTGGTGTCATGCTATGGAGAGCGGAAGTGGTCGAAGTGCGTATATTCATGCTAATGTTTAGCTTTCGCGTTAATCCTTTCTGGCTTGCGGATTGACCGCCTCCGAAGCGGCTTGCAGTGGTGTAGCTCTTTTGAGATAAACACAATAATCCACCTATGCGCACTAGCGCCGTCGGGTAGAATTGCTTCCAGCTTCATCCTGGCTGCGGATCATAACCTTAAATTGATGTATTCGCCGCCGGTCTCGCTCGTGATCGGCGGCCTGGGACGGAAAGGGTTTCGTGCAGATGCCAGTGATTGGTAGGGGGTGGTGTTGATAGATTGAGTCACGCGAGGTTTCAGGTGCCTGGCTAGAGAGTAGGTAGAGGGTAAACAGTGTCTTCATTCAGAATACAAACTAACCTCTGCTCTCTAGAAGAGAGCCATAGAATCACAGACTTATTTCGAGCATGTCAGATAGGTGATTGTAATACACCATCATGTTGTTCGTTCTGTTTTATTAGTCTCATCTTGATGGCATTGTTGGAATTTAAGGCTTGAGTAGTGTAATATGATTGGCTAGACAAAGTAGTAGTCAAATTGGTACCGCTACGGAGGCAACGGCAAAAAAAAACCCGGATATCCGCTATGGTCATTTCGGGCTTACAGCTCCGCGTGGTCACAGAAGGGGGCAGGCGAAAGCTGAGCGTGGTCACCGATAGAGCGCCGGAAAAAGGTCGGCGGTACAACCATACAGAACACGCATGTACACGTCTCGGCGCATCCGGTTGAAAGCGCGTGTTGATCACGCTAACCAAAATGTGTACATTTGTACCCAAAAGTAGGTGAAAATACATTAAAGTGGCCGTGCTTATTATTTCAAAAGGTATAAATTCTGCTGATTGATCACCAAGATCAACACGCGCTTTCAATCGGAGTTGACAAGGTGGTGTAGATGCAGGTCGGTCTTACCACGCTAAAAGGTGGCCCAACTATAGACGCTAATGCATAATCCCTGCACGGGGCAACCTTAGCAAATGTAAGATTACGTGGTTAATCGAGCCAAAATCACTTATCCTGTGCATCCCTGTTCAAAACATTAGAAACGGAGTAGTATTGCAAATAATGAGCTTAGGGTAGCTTAGCTGTTGTTCAATTATTGACAAGATTATCAATATCGATTCAAGCGTTATTGACTTATTGACAACCACCCTGGTAACAACATCCTCAGCCACATTATTATCTTACCTCTTCTCCTCTTCTCCTCTCTTTATTCAATAGAACCGCCTAAAGAAACATGGACGCTCCGTGGGTGTGACTTTCTTTTAGGTCTGCGTTACTACGGCTTCAGCCGGCATCATTAAATAACATAGTCAATCCCTACGGTGAACAGCCTCCACCTCCAATGCCTTCTCCAGTGAGTATGACCACAGGGAGATATATAGGTATGCGAATAGTCTTACCTTTACTACCTAGCCGCCATCGTATGTGCCTCCTCTTGGGGGATTTACAAGCCTCGACAACACGGCTTATGCCTACAATGAACCCCATTCCACGATACTTACAACCACGCCGGACGGCGGGTTACAAAACAGTAATAGGCTTTATATCTTCTATCTAGCCTCTAGGTCATCTTTTATCGATTATCGTTTATAATATAGCTCCTGCTAAGTTCTTCTGGATCTTGACGTAAACTCTTCCACTGGGCGCCGCTCTCTCAATGCTGACCCCGCGATGTCTTCAAAAACTAAAAATGGGTATCTGTCCTCGCTCTCCCTAAGCCCATACTCCCACTCCCCATCCTCCGCCTACATTACCGCCCTCCACCTCCCCCCTACTAACCCGGTCATAGTCACAGCGTCTAGAGCAGGGCCACTTAATCTACCCCCTCCATTATCTCCTTCTCCTACGCCATCAACAACACCACCAAGGCGCACACCACCCTTTGCACAAAGTCCTCCAGCACAAAGCCGGGAAGGTCGGTGTCCACCAGAGCCCGACCGTTCCCCTTCATCTCCTGATCAAAGTACTAAAGGGGTTAAAACCCCACCCTCCCCTCGACCCACACCAACATCTCCACCCCCCTGCGGCCCACTGTCAGAAGGATTTCTTATAACAGGGCAGGTAAATCATACACATCGGACAGTATCTACAGCTTCTCAAGGAGCTGCCTTCTCACTCTCTCTGACAGTCTCGCCCCTGCAATGAGCTGCTCCTCCTCATTTTCTTATCGCTCTGCCTATCCCTGGCTTCGGCTCTCTCCTGCTCTCTAGGCATTTTTTCGGAGAGTTGTAGTAATGTGGATGGTAAGGATGGCGAGAATGATAATAAGAATGTGACATGAGTTTTGAAAGGCTTGTAATTATTTGTGGTGATTTTTGTTGTGCGCTTTGCTTCTGGCCTGTCGCGAGGTAAGGTAAAAGTGAGCTTCTCGAGGTTATCTTTTCCGTCCCATCTCGAGGATTCACTCATTCACCTCATAACCAAAATGAACTGGGATACTGGACTGCTCCAGGAATGCCGCCACCGATGACCGACGTAGAACCATCCAGCCGATGGTGTATACCACTAAGACCTCCCCAAAAAGATTCATACCAGCCCAACTCCGACTTCTCCAGTCTCTCGAAGGTATTCGAGAAGTCTAAGCCATCCACCCAGATTTAAAGCTGCTTCAATTTGGAGCGTGACCTTGCCAGCGAGAAGGCCTGGAGATTGTGGATGCTCCGACGCAAAGAATGCCGAGTAGCATGTTTCGACCGCGTCCAGCCGCCTCTGAGAGTTCAGTATACTCCTCTTGAGCAGGGGGCGCACCACTGACGTCTTGGTCCTTAGGCTTGAGACACCGGGTAGTATGGCTCCACCACGGAGCTCAACAGATCTGAGAGCTCAGATACTCCCGGGAAAAGTCGGCTTGCCTGCTGCTCGCATTAAAAGATTGCCCGTGGCTAGCCCGTCTCCAGGATTACCGCAACTTCTCAGTTGGGCGGACTCCACCCCAAACCTCCAGCTTTCTCATCATGTTCTTAAGTAGTGACGGGGTGGGCCCAGTCAGCTGGCTCTGACAGTACACGGAACTCTCCCGCTTTTCGAATCATACAAGGCTCCCATCCCGCCATCACCCCAAGAAAGCCTCTGGCGTTCTATTGAACGCCCTCGCAAGGCCTTTGTTACGAGAATTTTCAGAGAATCGTAAAAAAAAAAATCTTCACTACGAGTTCGTATCCCTCGTATCCCTCATGTGGCGCAATAATCGGGGCATAACGCTGTGCCGCCGCAGGAGCTGAGCCCGCGAGGCTCTTGAGGACTCTAAGCGGAAAGGCAGGTCGCTAGCCAAACTCAAAGCTTATCCGTCTCTTCGAAAATCCGATCGGTCTTCTCTCCACATCTTAGAAGATTTCGAGAAAGTGGTCGACAAATGCGTGCATGTGCGCGTGTGGCGAGAACTGAAGATGTGTTTGTTGGTAAAGAGTGTCAGAGACTCTGTATTCGAAGAGAAGAGGAGAGAGTCGGTTGAAAAATGCTCGGGGAACTGCGGACTGGTGGGTTAAGGTGACCTTGTCGGTGCACCGAGACTCGAGTTGTCGAGTGTTCGTTAAGAGAGGTGAAGCTATTCGACCGAAAAGCGAGACATAAGTCCTGGTCTCACTATCACGATATGACGAGGTGCACGGAGGCCGCAGGCCCCGGCTAGAAAGAAATGGTATTCCATTGGAAGAAGCAAATAAATACAGGATGTGGAATCTACAGTGTGATTCGAAAGGAAAAGTTTAAACGCCGAAGTCTCCGCTTCAGTCAGCACACCTTCCATCAACAACACTGACAGGCCGAGAGTAGCAAAACCAATTGGCTCTTGCTAAACTTCTATATTAATAGATGCCGTTAATCTCGCAACGCCCATTCGGGTTAAAATCAGGGTAATGCTCTCTCATATTCACCGGAATAGCATTGGACATTTCGTATCTTTGTTTGAATTCATGCCTGAAGGCCAGATGATCCAGCAGGCAGCACGTCTGATGTCAGCACTTTTGCCGAACCGGTAAAACTCTGCAGTCGGGCGCATGATGAGGACCCATTCCCTTTAGTGATTCCACAGTCTAGCCCGAGATCAGTGCCGACAATGTCTTCCAGAATGACCAGGGCGTTTTTGTTGGAGTTCTAGCGGAGACTGTAGGTCTTGTTTCAGGAGCATTAAAGGCCAGATCCCGGCGTGGAGGGCTCGATTGAGAACTTTCGTCGCTGTTGAGAACTTTCGTCGCTGCAGTCGTCACCACAGGCGGGCTGAGAGCGTGCATGTAATTCCGCCAAGTGGCTTTGAAGACAGACGCAGAGCATCCTATGTAAGAAGCTGGATGAGGCTTCGATCTCGACATCATCCCAACTCTCTTCCAACTAGAAACGTGTCTGCTCGTTTATCATAATCTCACAAAGTAGCTCTAGACGCGCCTTCTGTAGGCCCATCCAAGCCTTGGTGTCACGATTGCTGTATATATCCAGCCGTTCGATTGACAGGATGATTGTATGATATGCATTTTAGCCCGTTGACATCGTGGAGGAAAGCTAAAGCTACACGATCGCCACACTGAGCGATATTCATGAGCACTGTCTAGCTCAGGCGGCTGCCTCCACTGGAAGAAGAGTTGATGCAACGCACAAAATATTCCTGAAAGAAGGTTTGAAGCCGGATGCCTGCCTCATCTTAATTGAGATGACGAGCTTTGAGCAGGCATAAAGGGCTGGAACTTGTTTCTCAAGCCCTTTGGCATATCAAGGTTCGTCCTCTTCTTTAGTCTTATACCGCACGCCACTCAGCTTGGCAGCACTAGTACCTTTAGAATCTGGTATCTGAAGGCCCCCACATACTCAAATAGTCCCTGGTAGGCTGAGGCATTGAAAGAAAAAGCCAAAATGAGGAACCTCCGGGAGTCCACTCGACCTAGTGTATTGCAGGGCGAAAGTCGAATAGGAGCTTAAGCAGTCCGAGCGCCCTGCAAAAGCTGTATGATGGCGTCGCTCCATCCGTTCCGAGCATGCTCGTACCAGAGGCTTGTTAGAAGATTCAAAGTTGCTAGCGGTCCTGCAGAGCAAATAGTGGCTTCGTGACCTCGACTTTCATCTCCGCCGACAAGAACGAGTTATTGAGCTCTTCCTTGTAAAATTTTGAGATCAAGTCTAAACAGGACTCAACGCGCAATGCAAATGAATATGCGTACAGTGAGTGAACTCAGGAAGGAATGAGATCGAGAACCCTGAGCCCCCATCAGCCTTAGCCTCTTGCGAGAAACGAAAAAACCAAAGTTTTTTTTCCTACCACTGAATGTGTCGAACGACGCGCTAATTGCGATCATCGTCCTGTTTCCTTTGTGGGTATAGACCAGGGGTGTCTTGGCCATTTGACTTGACTGTATATATTGAGGCTCAACAGCCTATATTAATTCGACAGAGTTCTCCTTCTTGACTGCTTCGTTCAACAGAATTCAGTGATCCTCTCTAAATGGAGCCGAATGGAAGAGTGCGAGGGCGAATCACTGCGGCTCGCTTCAGCAGCAGCCAGCCATCGGCCAGTGTCTCGGTCGGCCAAGATCGCCGTCAACGAATTTGAGAGGAAGCGAGCTTGGGACGGTAATCGAGATCGTGCTGACGATATGGCGATAGCCAAGCTCGACTCCTTCAACCTCAAGCCAACAACCACCAGAAAACAAAACGAAGTGAAGTGGTTTCGAAGTGCCCTTAAGCAGCAATCGCTTTTGGATACCAACGTCCCAAAAAATTATTCCAGTGCTAGGACGCGGCGCCCATGGGCCTTTCTCGACCTCTCCACCTCCATGGGATCGTCCTAGCATATTTTAAGGTAGAAACCTACCTCATACCTGTCTTTTTGTACCTCCACCCTGATGAGATAAGTGAAAGGATGAATATTACGTCGAGCAGCTATTGCTGATTAAGGCATGAACCAGAAAGAGTGTCGATTATGAAGCCATTTCCTGTTACTTGTGACCGACAAATACAAATCGTGCGCTCTTGAGGATCTCCATTCTGCATGAAGTTCTCGATGCAGATAGCGCTGAGGGTGTTTGTGTGGCGCGATGATCCTTCTAGCCTTGAAGGTATCCCCAACAAGCGCTGAGCCCGGTAGGACCTCGAACCGGAGTTCATCTCCAAAGGTGTCAACATCTCTCTGGGCTGATATGAAGATGTTAGCAGATAGGCCTATGCATATGAGGATAGATTGCTAACTTGTTCGTGGTGGCGTCGAAGAGAGACCGACGAGCTCTACCGCCGCCTCTACCTCTTGGATTGCCCAACCTCTCTTCATGTTGAGACGTCTATTCAAAGCCTTTGATGAAGAGTCAGCAAGTGCCAGTTGTGTTTAGTTGCGGTGGTGGAAGATGAGGGTAAGGGCTAGACTTACCAGCGAGGGCACGGCTAGCAATTAAGGCAACCGGGGGCTAGGTACAGAACTTCACAAGGGCTTAGTGAGCTCGCCTACTGTATCGAACTTCTTGTGATGAACAAGATACTTTTCAGCTTGTTTGCAGAAAGAAAAAGTGGTTGTGGTGCTAGGTTTGATGAGAGGAAGAGAGAGTGGTGAGGCAGAGAGAGCGAAGTTTTATCCACCATAAAACGCGAAGAGCGTTGATTCCCAACCGAAACGAGTGACTAGAATAAGAGATAGTGATTGGATCACGCGTAGGCAAAACATTCACTTCTGGTGGCATGATATCCTGGAAAATGGCAAGCTCCTCCGAGTATCCAAGCGGGCATACATGCAAGGCAACACGGATTTCACAAGCATTCGAGAATGGCAATGACCGCCTACCTGAATGGAAAGAGATGCAGAGTGCGTGATCTCGGAGACAGTTTGCAAAGGTCGGGCATAGTCAAAACTGAGGGAATGAATGACCAGAAGAACTAAGAGCGCTCACAGTCGGCACTCACCTAGATAAGGTGTGGCGAGGGGAACAGGGGGTGAATCAGACGCTGCAACAAAAGCTCCCCGCCATGGCCCATGCGTCATGTCCAATGATAAGGGCATTTCTCGCTACTACCCTTCGCAAAAAGGTTTTCAAGAGTGTCAAGGTTGGAACCTTATCTACTACAGATTTACAGTTCAGTAGCCAGCGTTAGTTAAATCTGTAACAATTGTCCACCGGGGAAAGTTCATTAAGCCAACAACACCGTGAACTCGAAGAGATGTTGTGAACGCATGGAAAAATGTTCGCCCTAGAGATGCCATGATCAACCAGCGACCAAGGCCTCGAGGGCCAATTAAATCCCGCAGTCGGGATGACTAAATTCAGCCTTCAAAACGAGTTGCAGGGGCTGCTTCAGCGAGGCAAACCTCCAAAGTTGAAGAACCTCATCCAGTTGCAAAACTTCATTACTATATAACCAATGCTCGCTGTCATGATCTGTCATTGACGGCCTCGAAAGCCTCGAAAGCCTCGAAAGCCTCTTCATTGTGGCCTACGCATACAAAGTCTCCCTCCTCACTCCAGCCCAGCCACGGTCTTAGCTCTCCTCCATAACTCCTTTCCCATGGCCTTCCTTGTGTCCTCTGTTCGCGACGCGGCATCCCTGTTTTCTGCGGCCCTCCTCAGCAAGTAGTTTAGGCACTCTGTCGTCGTGCCCCAGGTCATACACTTGAATACCCTGGGGGCATCGGTATTACCAGCGTCCTGGGCTTCGCCGGCCTGCACCAACTCGCAGCTGATTTCGTCTGCCATGCCTTGCAGCTGTGCGTACGCTAGCCTAACAAGCTCCTCTCCGCGAGAAGCTTGTTCGTTGCGGATCGCCTGTGCCTTGCGGACAGATTCGTGGTTATGTGTCGCAAGAACAACGTCGATGTGAGGAAAGGCTTCGCTGCCGTGGACAGGTTGGACAACCTCACTATATTTGCGCTTTAGTAAAGACTCGGCGAGTGCATCATAACATTTATCGGTTTCCTCCTTGGTGCTCCAAATGAGATGGCGCGGCTCTGAAGCAAGGTATGCACCGCGGACTAATTTGACGCCAAGTATGTACCCATCCTTCTGTGCAAGGGCGAGATGACGAGCCAGCTTAGCCGGTGTCGATTTGAGATATGCTTGGTATGTGCTGTACATTATCACTCTACCAGGTTCTGCCTTGTTATAGCGTTGCTGCAGTTTCAACGTCCACTGATCGATCCCAGCGTTGGTAACTTCCTCCTCTGCCCCAGGCAGAAGAGCTACCTTCTTCGCTGCTGCCGCGTCGCACGCTTCAAGTATTGCTCGTTCCATGGAAGGAGTGGGATCTCGCTGCTCTTTAAGAAGTCGCAGCGCGTAAGGGCCTAGTCCTGACCATCTGCGAAGGAGAGTTAGTATTTCGCAATTTGACCATAGACACCATTCGTCATTTGTAGAGTACTTACTTTAGACCAATGAAATCGCCTGGGCTCGCCATCTGTACCGTCTCCAACATCCCGTTCCTCCACATCTCGATTGCTCGCTCTGTAGCTTCGCTGTCAGCGGTAGCCTCTCCTCCTCCCTCCAATACCTCCAGCGCGAACTCTAGGATAATTCCATCATACCCCAGATTGGTTTTTGCTGCTGTTGTGTTTTGCTGGACCTCCTTCTGGGTTTCCCCAGCGCAGAACTGCGCGTAGAACGTCGTTTTCAGGAGCCAGTTAAGAAGCCGATTCTTATCTATATTCATCAAGGTAGACTTGGAGTCTAGCATCCGCCGTAGTATTGCGAAACAGGCGCTCAGGAGAGGAGGAGAGGAGGAAATGGAGGTTATAAGGTACGATCTGAGGACACTAGACGTGGGGATCCGGTCAAGTGCGCTCGCTTGCGGTATAGATGGTGGTCGTGAGACCATATGTGATGGTGATGGTGTTGCCGGAGGCAGTGATGCGACAGAAGCATTTTGGATCTTGCTCATATGCACATTTCGCTTCGCATGGATACTGCGTCGTAGCGCGAGGCCCTCGACACGCCTTAAATGCTGTATGCCTGGTCGCATCTTCGTAGGTTGCGAGTTGATGCTGCTCGGGGGGGTAATCCAGTTATAGTGAGACAGTCTGGCACAAATTGAAGGAGACACGAGGGCAGGTTACAGCAACAAATAACGCAGCTGCAAATGCAGATTCACACCTAACAGCGAAGGAGCAGCCGCTTTAACCTTCAAAGCACACATTCGCGTGACCTCAAAGTGTAAACTCAATGGCGAGACGGCTACCATCGGCATGCACTATGACGAACGCTTACTTGCAGAAATATTACAGCAACCTCCCGTTTTTTGTGTTTACACCTCAGTTCCTTGTAACTGGCGGAGCTCTATCTAGGTCCACTTAACGTATATCAATTGATTTTGGGGGGAGGGGAAATTCATCTTTGCGGATCTAGAGGCGATATCTACACCCGCAATACCTACCATAACCTTATCTCATAAATCAAACCCCCGGGGAGAAATTCCGCCACGGCGTGACGCTAAAGATCTAGTGCTACGCTTGTGGGCTCCTGAGCCAATCAAATCACCATACCCTAGTCCTGCAAAGCCCTGAGCCAATCACATCACACCAAGAGTTATTTCTCCCTGAGAGTCTAGAGATATGTGGCCCGTGCGCGCGATCAAGATCAACTTCCTCGCGTCAAGTAGCAAATAGATAACTTTATCAACTAATTACCCCTCTGTAAAACGAGCCCCGTGTTGGCAGGAATATGTAGATCAACTTAGCACCAAGGAATAATGCTCTACATGCAATATATATACGAAATTTGACATATTCCCGGCCTTATCTACGAGATCTCAGTGATCTGGCAGAACAATTGACCGCCTGTGCATACAGCTTACTGATTGGTGCGCACGGCGCACAGCTCCAAGGACGTTAATATCAATGCAAGGGATAAAACTACTATAAGGTAGGAGCTCTTTAGCATCTCTATCTATTATATTAAATAACGACGTCGTATAAAATATTAGATATAGGTAGTTGGTTATGATTTGTCTAAAACTCGCTAGTTATAACATTATATTACTGCTACGCTTTATATACTTTTCTACATCTAATTATCTCTAAAATACTATAAGATAAAAGCTCTTTATCTTCTCTACCACCTCTATATTATAACGATATTACAGCTCTATTCCACAAGAAGTTAGATATAGGTAGTCTGTCGGTTTTGGTTTAAAATCTACGAAGATGCGTTTTAAAATCTAACTGTAACGGGACTGCCGTTACACGCGCTACGCCATACGTGTAGCTGGTTTCCTTCTCTTGCTTGGCATTATTCGACAGATAGTTTATCCGCCTGCCCCTATATAGATTTAGCCGCAGCTGCATTCCTGTTAAGCTCTCTAGCAATCCTCTTGAGTATCGCGACAGCCGTACATGGCTATTAATTCTCCGAATCTGATGCCTGCTCATCTAGCGTTCGTATGTGATACATCGTTATCGTAACACTAACTTATATTCTACGACGATGTGTCTCGCCCCCCAGTATTCTTAGTAGGGGGTTATAATCTATAAATATATAGATATAATTACCTAAAAAATCTATTACATTAAATAAAATATATAATAACCCTCGTAGCTAGGACACCGCTTGTAGAAATATATATAATTCGATTTTAAAGTATTCAGTTTATGCCCACAAGCTCTCAGACGCTTCGTAGAAGATTTGCTGGTGATAGGGGTACGCAGGGAGCTGAAACTAGTTCATAGTTCTAATTGGTCTAGGAGTTCGCATTCAGCCCGTACGTTGCCCCGAGTCACCTGAATCTTCTGCGAAGCGTCGGATTTATGTCTAGGCTCGCTTGGCCTCAACGTCCACTTCCCATCTCATGAGTGATCTGGTGTTCGGAAGCTATCGAAGATAAATTTAGCTGGACGAAAGGTCGAGGTACTCATTCTAGTATCCGGCAAATATGTCTTCTTGATCTATCGCTTGGGTTCAATTCAGCCCAAAGGCTCAACTATATTCAACGACTCCCCAGATATTTCTTTCCTCACCATCGCTCCCGTCTTCGAGTTTGTTGGGTCCGTATCAGGTCTTGGAGAGACTGCGAGTCTGGCTCTGGCGGCTTTACTGAGATAAACCTAAGTGATGATGAAAACTATGGCCCTATCGGTCTATTAGTTTTTATGTTAGTGATGAATTTGAGTCGACGAACTTTTCTACGGTTGCGAACTGTGTAACCGTCCCTGGCCATTTTCGTCTCGTGGCGCCTAGGGCCCACGGTACTGGCTTTGTGTCGTATCATCTCCGTTGTTTTCCGCCTGATGTCAACAACAATATTCACTATGCTGATATGGAGCTTACCTGCTGTGAGCTTCAACTCAGTTTGGCGGCCCAATCTTGCTCCGCTGCCTCGGGGAGCTCTAGATGCGCGTTGCGCTCCGTTTCACGTTACTATACCTATCACCGTCGGCGATAGGCAAAATGGGATACAGTCGTGAGCACTACTGCCAGACGTGTATCTACATCATCGTTCACTAATGTAACTACTATATATCGCTACTCGTACTTCCATTCTATATCTATTCACGAACAATCCGAGCGACAGCATATCCTCCCTCACAGCATCACACCGCCATAACTACGCCTATCTTCTCACACCCCCTATAAACATCCGAGTTTCTTCCTCGAAGCCTCGCACAAGGCGAAGACGATAACGAAAAGAAGTTATCACCCTTGCGGATACTGCCAGCAAAAGTTGTGAATAAGCCTCTCGGATGAGCAAGAGCTTCCTGGGATAGTGAGGGGAGCCTCCACAATCGACAAGACATTTGTAAAGAGAAGAGGAGAAGGGGGGGATAATAGACCTGTATTTACACCCTAATGCCGAGACGCTAGTACTTAGAGCCTGGTAGAGGGCGCTGGTGTGGGCGCTCTACGAGCTAGATGGCTCGACGCGGAACTCTGGTGGTTCAAATACGACATATCTTGAAGCGTGGAGCTGTAAGCTGCCCAGTCTCAACTTTCTCGATATCTCGAGCGTGTTTGGGATATCAACGTGCTGGGCTTTACGTTGTGACTATATATAGCCGCAGAGCCGTGAGTAACACGCACACCCACCTCAGATTCGTGCTCACAAGCTCTAGGGCTTCGTTCTCGAACCGTTAGATTTAGTATGTGTGAGCTCAACAGCTTAATATTAGCTCGTCTCTACATCTCAGTCATACAACTTGCCTTGCGAGGACAGGGACCGAGAATCTGGATTGTCATTCGGGGTTTCCGGACGATTGGACTCCTCCTTTTGCCGAGGAACGGGCATCACTCCTCGATCTATTTCTCTTTTAACAACTGGCCCTTCTTAAACGGCTCGATCACCTTGAATTCCAATGTAGGCAGAATCTCATCTTGATTCCAGTACACAGTCCCATGCCTCAACCAATGCGCATACGTCCCCGGCACATTATCCGAGCCCTCGTGCTTCCTCCACAACGACCCCAGTGTGTCCCCTAATACCCTCAAAATCAGCCCATGAGCCAGCTTAAACCCAAAACTCTTCTGCAGGCACGCCTCGACGATCTCCCTTGCCTGCCTCTGCTCCGCGTTCTCCACCTCACTTTCTTTCGGAAGCGAAAGCGACATGAGATTGAACGCCTTCTGCCCGTCCCACTCAGTAATTTCATTAATGAGCTGCGAACCCACCATATAATCGATGGCGTACACGTGCTCAGTGACATACTCTGGTCCGTTCCAGCCGTCCTCTTCGTCGACAAGTCCCATGACCATCGTCATCACCTGTGCCTGAATGATATAATCTGTTAACATCCTACTCACCTCCTCCGCCCCAGTCTTCCTCCACTCCTCCTCAATCGTGAACGACCCCCCCATTAGTGGAATCCCCCTCAACAACGGACTAGCGTGCATTCCCTCGGTACTGACCTTGCCGCCGTCCGCGGCCCACAACTGCAGCAAAAGCTGGTGAGACCGCGCAAAAAGCGGATTATTCCGGCCAGACACAAGGAAGTAATTCGTCAGACTGCGTTCCTCGACGCTGCCGGCGTTGTACGAGAGGACTTTGAAACGCGAGGCAGGATTGCCGACCGTCTGGCGCCACAGGCGGTCCAAGTCGCCGATCTGGACCATCCCTACGTCCGCGTACACGCCGCCGTACTTGAGCAGGAGCGGCCACCGGACGAGGTCCGACGTGTGCTGGGGCGCGTAGTCGCCGCCGATGTTGCCATCGATGAAGGCACGGGGGAAGGTGCCTGGGTCGGAGATGTCGAGGAAGTTCGCGACGTTCAGGGGCGAGGAGGGCAGGCGGTCGAGGACGCGGATCGTCCAGCCTTGCTTGGAGAAGCGTCGGTGCCAGGCGCGGATGTTGCGCTGTGTGTATGGGTGCATGTGCGTGTAGCCGGTGTGCCAGAAGAACCAGATGTTCTTCTCATCTGAGATGGGCTTGGGGTGAAGGAGATCGTGATCGACTTCAGAATCCGGGCGCAAGTCGAGGAGGTGAGTGGGGATGACGTGGAGCCCTGCTGGGAGTGGGTAGATTTGGGAGTCCATTGTGTGTTATTGAAGTTGGTCTAGAGACGTGTGATGGATGGAGGAGTGGTAACATCAAAGCCAGCGCCTCCAGTTGTTTCAGTGAAGAGGATGAGAACGAGTGATCGGGGAGCTTATTTTGGATAAAGCCTTGTGGGACTTTGAAAGAGGAGGCTGCTGTGACTTGGAACTACTAGCGGAGGATTTTAAGGTAAGAGTGCCACTCCGGCAGCACCCCATGTGACAATGTCTTCAACCCGGATCGGCCCGCGAAGGACCTTAATGTTAAAAATTGGGCGGTGAGGCCCAGTTCCGCTTCATCGAATAAGTAAAAAAACGATAGTGGTATTTCACTGGCGCCGAAATTCCTACCTATTCTATACCCCCTATGTCTTTTCATAATGTTGAATTAGAGTTAAGCTTAATAGGGTCTTCCTTCCCCGCTGATTCGGCTACGCCCGTTCCCTTGGCTGTAATTTCGCTAACGATTTACTTTATCAAAGGAGCACCTTGACGGCGCATGGGATATGTTTGTCAAATTGCGGATTTTATAAAATCCTCAAGCCACTTGTCAAATAGCTTGGTATTGTATCAAGCCAACTAAATTGATGTCAAATCTCACGATTTTATAAAATAAGGCTTCTGGGTTGATAGAATTGATAGAACTTGGCAAAGCTAGGTGGATTTTGTCAATTCTACTAGCTAGTTCTGGGCTTAGTGAATGTATTAGGGACGTAGAATTTAAACACGATCACGGTACAATTGTGAAGCCTGCTGAGGCATCTCGTGAGGCTCGGCAGCGTCGATTTTAGTGCAGGTAGTGCAAACTGAATGGTTATATATTAGGTTATTTTATCAATTTCGAAAGTCGAACCCGAGCGACGTCCGCGGTGCAGTGGTTCGTGATATTCGCCACCACGATCGCAAGGTAAGCTAACCTCCGTTATCCCCCTCGTTTGTCCCCCAGCAACCACGGTATAGTCCGACTTTGAAACATTTCTTCCGAGTTTGTCCAACAATTTGGACGGGTTAGGGCGTCCGAATCAACGCCGATAAGCTCAATCAGCGACCTGCACGACTCCAAAAAAGAACTATAGCTTATAAGATTGTCTCCCCGGATCCTATCAATTAGAGGTTTCATTTGATCAAATCGTGAAATTTGATATCAATTCAGTCAATTGACAAAACACCAAGGGATTTGTACAAATGGCTTGAGCATTTCACAAATTGTCGACCGGAATTTGAAGCTATATATTATCCTAATTGGCGCTGCCAATAGGCCAACAATAAAATCCACAATTTGACGAGTTGTCGGCAACAGGTAACATGGTGTCAAGGGACCCCTGACGATCGTAATCAAATAGACGATTGCGATCTACATTCTGGCCGACAAGGATCCTATGGCACCGTATAGACTAAGGGTGCGTTCAGTTGCAATCTGGAGGTCTCAGATTCAGTTTAGAATCCGTTGATTCAGTGATTTTGCCTGCACAGCCTCAAAATTTTAATGCCCCTCTTATCGCTCGAAGAACGCCAGAATTGCACGCCAAAAGAATGCTAAAAGTTAGCAACTTTACCGTATAAAGCTTCTAAACTAAAAGTCTTAGTGTTAGTTGAATATGGTCTAAGTTCCGGATTTTAGATTCAGTTTAATCTGGAGCCTTATGTATAAGCCACAAACACGTGTACGGATTCGGACAAACGCGTCCTTTTCTGCAGGACGAAAGCACGGATCAATGTCAGATTGAAAAAGCTCCAGATTGCAACCGAACACGCCCTAAATTCTTGTCACTAACTTGATGGCTTGTTGACTTACAGTTCAAGGATTGAACCAGTTTCTTCAATTCAAACTTATCCCTACATCTAAGGTTGAACACGTAGATCAATCGAAGCTTGGTTCTGTAGGGCTGCTCGAAGGCGAACTGGTATACATAATGTACACAACTTACTTAAATATAAATCAGCAAAATCCACTTAGCATTAGCTTCTGAGCACGGGGATCCAATATATTGGTCAGTATTGATCTACAGGAGGTGTATTTGGGGCTTGTCCCCTAACACCCAACACTACAATCCAGATAATATGTTGATCTTGAGCAGCTGCTCCAAAGACTAATATCCAAATGAACAATTTACTGGACAAGATGAGACCACTTCACGTTTAACCTCGTATTTAAAGGGAAATAAAATCTCTCGAAATACATTAATGGTGTCACAGCCTTTGTTACTGCACATTTCAGTCCGCCAAATAATCGCTTCCTCTCTTCCTCGCAAAAATGGTTCTAATAAGCATTTACGCCATTTTCGCTATCTTATTTACCTCAGCCCTCGCAGAAGCATCAATCCGCTACATGCCTTTCGGTGCTTCAATAGTCCAAGCCACCTGCTGGCGCGCCTACCTCTGGCAGCATCTTCAATCCACCAACTACACAAATATCGACTTTGTCGGTAGCCTTTCATCTAGCACTCAATGCGGAAGCCCTGCAATAAACTACGACCGCGATCATGAAGGCCACTCTGGCTATCTGGCAATCGATATTGCTGATCAAGGATTGTTTCCTGGGTGGCTGGAGTCTAGTCCGGCAAAGATTATTACAATGCATCTTGGCACGAATGATATTCGGGAAGGGTATGGGACGAAAGCTATTTTGGCGGCGTATAGCACGCTGATTGACCAGATGAGGGCAAGTAATGCGGATATGAAGATTATTGTATGGCTCTCTCATAACTCACTCCTTGATCTCTAATCGTAGCTTTCGCCTCCGATTGCAGGTTGCTCAGATCATTCCTCTACCAGCGAACGATTCTGCCGTTGTAGACCTGAACGCAGGTATTCCCGCATGGGCAGCATCAAAGAACTCCAGTGTCTCGCCAATCTGGGTTGTCGATCAGTATACAGGGTTTTTGAGCTCGGACCTTAGGGATGATGGCATTCATCCCAATGATAGCGGCGATCATAAAATGGAGGCCAAGTGGTATCCGGCGATGTTGCAGGCAATTGGTAGTCTGGGGTAGCATAATTAGGTATACAATTAGAAGGGCAAAAATTAAAATGGAGGAGTTACAAGCGTTTCTTTTGGGTCATAAAGAGAGTTTTGGGAGTACAAAAAGTCTAAGGACATCCAGCGCAGCTTAAAGTGGCTTACGCGCTAACTGGCTCTGGCTTATGTGGCTTATGCGCTAGCGGACGTTTCGCTCCTTTCAAAATACCCCATAATCTTATCTTCGCACTTCGACGCCCTAGATAGCGCGCGAAAGATAGGGAACAATTGTCAGCAAGCATTTTGGGGATTTCGAAGCATTGGAAATGCCCGCCCAGATATTGGAAATCCTTCGTTGAACGAAGCCGAGTAGAAATCTTTAAGTGTAGTTTCAAAGATCTATACTGCTCATAGACGACTTGACGCATGACTTTTACTAGATATCTGCCAAGATGTCGAACACCCTATTGACCCAGATATGTTTCTTAGCCCTTCCAGCTCACCAAGGGCATACACCGCGACGTATGACCCATCAATTGAAGTAACCCAAGTCTGAGAGCGATTGGAAAGGTTGTCGTTATTACCGGAGCTGATGGCGGCCTTGGATACGTATGTTTAGTGTCCATATATTTGCCTGCGAGCCATACGAATCTCGCGGCTAATCGGAGTTGAACGCCAGAATATTGCTTCGGCCAGGTTAACAGCTGGTGCCAAGGGTATTGTGCTGGTCGGTTGTAATATAGGAAAGCTTGAGGAGACGGTAAAGGCTCTTAAAGTTCCGAGCTTTGTGGTATCAATCAATGTCACCCCCGAGTCCGGTGTCGAGTCTGTCTTTGAGAAAGCGGTGACGGAATTCAGCAAGCTAGATGTGCTCATTAATGCTACAGGACAACGAACCAGGGGGTGATGACGGGCGAAGACGAGCCGGCCCAATGGGGGGTTAATTTTGTGGTAGCTACGCAATAGTAAGAATGGCTTATGTTGACGCAAAAGCAGGAGTCGCACGTGAAGGGTACCTATAACATGGTCCACTACTTCATCAAGGCTACAGGCGGAAAGGGCAGTGTCACCAACATCGTCAATCTTGGTGCGTCGTTCCTTGCTCGAGGGATATCTTCGTCCTTGTTAAGCAAGTTGACCATCATCAAATTGGGCGAATGTCTCCATCTTGGTGAGCGTTACTTCAAGTATTAGTATGTGCGGTGTAGAGCTTCTAACGCTCCGTGAAGAACATCCAAACCTCCGCGTCTTCTCGATCCGCCCGGGTATAGTTGAGGCAGAAGGTGGCCGTGGTATGGTCGTGGCCCACTTTCACTCCTTTCGCGAAGGACAAGGGACTGCCCACTAGCGGTGTGACATTGCACCTGCAAAAGCCGGAAGCAGACCACTTGCGCGGTGGTTTCTTGAGCGTCAATTGGGATGTTGCCGAGCTAGACAAGCATAAAGGTGAAATCGTTGACAAAAAGCTGTTGGAGCTCCCCTCTCTGAATGCGATATTTAGTCCTTCCGGGTATTCTTGGTCGAAGGTTAGGCAATGACTCATCGAAAAGCTTCAGTGGAAGTCTAGTTGTTACATCCTGCATTGCTCGTATTGCAATGCTTCATTAAGAGTTAGAGTGATAAATGATTCCCCGTGACGGAGTGAAATTCAACTGGCTTCTGACAGTAGGCGTTGTCAATATTAGCTGTCAACCTAAAATCAATCGTGATAGTGGAAGAAGCGCGAGCTGGTCTATATCCCCGGGGGATGTTCTAATGAAGGGTGTTGGAAGAAATGTGGAGAGACCAAAGAGGCTTTTGTGATTGAACCGAGGAACTCTGCCCATACACACCGCTCTGGACTTTGGCATATCACCAAGGACAAGTCACTTGACAAATGGTAGAATTTTATTGACAACGCCGAAACTATGGAAATACGCCTTGCTTGTGCATCTTGAAGCCATCTTAAAGGCGCTGGGGTCTGATATTCAATATTGTTGGGAGTCTCAGCATGTATTCGTAGGCAGGTCCATCAGGCACCGGGATACGTGGCAAGGATGCTCAAGAGTATCTCTCAAGCCGTATATGCAAGCATTTCCAATGTAAGGCAAGATCGAATGCATGCTTCGATCGCAGCAGCATCCCATCTTCGCGCGAGAGAACCTGGACTCTTCGGATGGAAGAGTTCGAGATAATGTTCACGAAGCCGGGAACAGAGAGGTACATCCAGACATCAGAAGAGGAAGAGTGATTCGGGAATAGGGTGTTGATAGTATATCCACACCATCGATGGATGGAGGGAGGCTGCAGGTGACTCATGAATGGGGAGTTGTGAATAAATATCGCTATCTTTTCTAGCGACTAGTCGCATCCGTGCGGAGTGCCGTCGCATCCATACTCTGTGGTCAATTGCAATTGGGGGTTTTTCGCTGCAGGAGTCGAAGTACATAGCTTCTTCTCTTGAGCCGCCAGGACAGAAGACGGCTATCACATAGAATTTCAGCGAGGCTCGCAGCTTTGTGTGCGTTGGCGGATTTTATCGCATTTCGTCGCGTCTTGTCGCTTGCTTGCCTCGCTCTTCTTTTACCTAACCCAACCCCCCCTCCTTCCGCCCGTCAATCGGCAGCCTGCTCGCACCCCACCAACCAAGATTGGCTTTCTCGCGCCGATAGCGGTCTGAGGCAAGGGATTTCAACGACACCCAAAATGCTCTCTATGTCCCCGACGACTCCGGGGACTGCTGGGCATCAAGGATTGTCCTATGGGAACAGCCCCGCTAGTACCCGTTCGCAGGGCTTCAAGCGCCAGAACGACAGCGACGACGACCATGACAATGGTGGCCACGAACCGCGCACGGCCAAAACAGCACGGCAAGCTGCCGTTAAGCGTGCATGCAACGAGTGCAGACAACAGAAGGTAATTAATTCCCGAGGGCCTCTGTCATACGCCAATTCAACCTGTCCAAAACCACTTCCAGTCCATCCATACATCGCTGACTCTTCTTCGTACAGCTCCGTTGCAATGTCCAACAAGACCCCTTTCAAGCGTGCTCACGATGCTCCAAGCACAAACTCACATGCGTCATCGAGCCCAATTTCAAGCGCATTGGCAAACGGAGTCGGAATGCCGAGATGGAGAGGGAGATGGCAGAACTGAGGGCGCGCCTGGAGCGATACGAACGACAGGGTGCAGTTGCGCAACCCACACTAAGCACCCCGCTTGCAACCTCAGAAACCGGTATATACTCTGGCGGATTCCATGAGGAGGAAGAATATCTAGGATCCCATCAGGCCATTGCCTCGCTCCTTGACTTGCGCAGCGGATCTCCCAATACGATGAAATTTCAAGGATTAGAAAATGTCATCCTCGCACCTGATCGTATCGATGAACTCTTCACGGAGTTTTTCCAAAACTACCATCCATTCCTACCCTTTTTAGACCCTACAGAACCACCCGAGGACTACTGTAAAGATTCGCGCCTCCTATTCTGGACTATAATCAGTATTGCTGCCCGCCATTTCCATCCAGACCCCGTTCTGCTAGACAAACTGAAGGAGCCCTTAAACAAACTAATATGGCAGACAGTGGCAAAGATACCCCAAAATCACTACGTAGTAAAAGCCTTTTGTCTTCTCTGTACATGGCCGCTACCCACAAGCCGGACCTCTACGGATCCAACCTTCATGCTGTGTGGACTCATGATGCAGATCGCCATGCAGATTGGCCTTCATCAACCCACCCATCCTCAGGACTTCTCACGGTTGAAGCTCCTTCTGAGACGCGAGGATATCGACGATAGGCTCAGAACGTGGGCCGTCTGTAACATCGTTGCTCAGACGTGAGTTTGTCTTACTCCCATATATCATCCCACTAATGATTATACAGTGTCTCTACTGGCTATGGCCAGCCCGCAGCCACACTATATGATTCTACGCTTGACTTCAGGACAGACGATGAGCAGCACATGAAGGTCATGCCCCCCGAGCTCTTCGCTCGACTCCGCCAAGAAATGGCCGCGAGCCGGATCACGAAGTTACTCTACACCTCCAATGGCACCCATCAGCCCGATAAACCTTTCTATAATAGTGGTATGGGCACATTATATGCGAACCTGGAGGCTGGCCGCCTCCACGAAGAGCAAGGGCAGTTTGAAGGGGGTGCTACAGGTGAGTCTCAGGCTACCCCACATTTTGAGAGCGGACCCTTAAACCCTCGTTATTAAGGAGGACGTCGACAACTCATACTCATATACACTACTGACTTCGTCGCTTCAAGAAATGGAAGCCCTTAATTACCGTGCTGTTCTCCTCCACCTCCGCCTCTACGCCTTCTTCGACACCACCTCACCCACCAGCGGACGCTCAGACCTCCTTGACCTGTATTTCGCAGCGACCGCCTTTCTAGATCGTGCATTCGCCATTGAAGAAACCGGCCGCCTCCCTCATGTTCCGAATTACATCATGCAAATGATCCTAGCGGCGGGTTTCACGCTGCTAAAACTCCTCAACTCCGACTTCGCACCCCGACTCCCCGCCACCGAAGAGGGCCGCCGCTACTTCCTGCGCACCGTCAACGCGGTCCGCTCGACCAGCGTCATGCCGAACGACCTCCCCGTGCGCCTCGCCGAGGTGCTCGCCCAGCTCTGGAAGGCCAGCGGCGGCGGCAGCGTCAAGTTCCACAGCACATCGCAGTCTCCCGGCATCGGTTCGTCGACGCTGCCCAACATGTTCGCGACGCAACCGCAGCCGCAGCCACCGCGGCGCGGCAGCGAGGGCATGCTGCAGGACCCGCTGCGCCTCATGGTGCGCAGTCGCATGAGCATGAGCGTCGTCTTCGACAGCGTGTGGCGCTGGCGCGAGACGCAGGTCAACGGCGCCGCGGAGCACCTCGACACCACTGTCGTCAACAACCCCACTAACCCGGACAGCAGCTCCAACTCGACGCCGCCCCCCGGCGCGGTTATGGAGAGCGTGGCCGGTATGACTAACGCGCTCTATCAGAATCTAGGGTCCCTCAGCATGCCGCTCCCCATGGCGAATGGGCTGGCTAGCGCGAACAGCTATGAGTTCTTCGATCCGGTGAGCTGGATGCTGGATGTGCAGCCGGATTGGAACGCGTACGGCACGTTTGGGAACGAGTTCGGCGCGTGACTTCCACGAGACGAAATATATTTTTGAGCGGCTTCAACACACTGAAAGGTAGATTGGCTTCGGGAGATTTCGGTATGTGATAGTATACGCAAGACTGGTGATCTTTGGTTTTCTTGGCAGATGGTATAGTATGGCACATTTTTTCGCAGAGCATACATGACTTATGAATTTCACGCTTTTTGCATCAGGACTGAACGGCCGTGGGGTAGGTGGTTCTTATTTTTTATGGTGGGTGGGTAGGGGTCTGCATTTCCTGGCGTTGGCGGCATACCCTGAAACACGGACCCGTGTGCTTTTCAGCGTGGTGTTTGAGGCGTATGTAGTCTTTTGTGAGTCTTGTTAAAGGTTATATATTCGGGAGTGTAGGTAGGAGTGTTAGGTGAATTTGATTCGTCGCATTTAGACTGCGTACGCTCGTGTGTAGATGAAATGGTTGGTGAGGAGTGGTTGGACACTTTCGCACAAAAATCGCTCTGGGCTTGTTCTTTAGGCGCGAATCACGAAGGTCGATTTGGGCGCTACGACTTGCCCGTAACTTCAGTGAATAAGGAAAATATAAGTCTCCAGTTACTATCGCCCCAACATAAACAAAAAATTAACCCAGGTGTATAAAGAGGTACGTTCTCTACCTAAATGACGATTATACCAACCGCAACTCTTTAACTACGATCTTTACGTAACAATCTTATATAATTTGTGTCTACAATTTGCGCCGTCACGTGCACCGCACGTAAGTTCAAGCAGACGATATCCGTGCAGGCGCCCTGGAGGAGGCCAGTGAAGCTGAAAGACCAATAGAATTCTCGCCCCCAACTCTGTCTCCGTCCCCGCCCCAACCGTTATCCTAGTTCGGCATAGACTGAGCTCGCTAATACCGCCGCGCCTCGAAAACTGAAGACTCAAAAAATCTGAGACGAGGCCACCGGTGTACCAATTATGGAAAGCCGACCACAAAGGGCAAATGACCGGAATAGCGCTTAACCTTCACCCCTCATGCGATTTCCTGACTAATAATTTTTTGCCGCGCGACAAGAATCACGGCCGATGCACAAGATTTATTATATGTGTCCCCAAACTCTATGGCTTTGGCAGTGTAAATCGACGAATTTCAACAATTACGGCCCTTGGCCCCCAAATATTTTATCACTATAAACACGACCCAATATTTCATAAAAATCTAATCAGAACCAGCCCATAATGTCGCAGCGAGCGCATTATAATGTTCAAAAGTTTGTTGTTTGTTGACCGGGCCCTTGCAATTATTTCGTCCCTTCGGCTATGCGACAGGTCATGCTTCTCACGCCACTCGCTTCACCGCTCGATGCGAGCCGCTTCGCTATATACGAAGCTAGACCATTTAAACAACTTTTTCCAGGATTCCAAGCCTCTCATACAAAATCAGATGTTTCACTAAATAACTCTTGTAAAAGTCCTGCAGAATCAACTTTTGAGAAGAATGGCTAGGCCCACCAGGACGCTCTGACATCCCCAATAAGGCAATGATATTCATGGATCGAATGCGACCTGAGTTAGGTTAGGAATGATAATGAGTTTGCTCTCGATGTCCCTAGTGCACATTTTGCTTTTAATGTTGATTTTTTATCCCATCTCTATTTGTGATTAATGTCTAATTGAAATCAGGGTCCCCAGAAACATTCCAATTAAATATAGACGATGAAATAATAGAGATGGCGATAAGCAAGCAAGCAGGCTAGTTTACTTGTTGCCCAGTCTGCGAGGGAAAGAGCATCAAAGCAAAACTCACACAAGCAATATGAGACCCAATACAGCCCAAAATAGAAATTGTCAGCCATCCATCCTGTCTTAATGAGCATTTTAATCCAGCTTAAATTTCTAAAAAGGTGAAGCGGAGGGGCGAAGCTCAACTGGTGGTTCCAGGAAAGGCGCCGGCGATAGTGAATCGGAATTAAGAATATGAGCCGCCTTCCTAGATTTCAAAGCTTCTTCTTCGTCCCGAAGAGGACGGATGCATTCACTACCCTTCTTAGTCTTCCAGTGGCGGTCCAAGCCATCGGCTCTGGGAAAGGTACGCCCACAGCCCCAATTGGTACCATCCTTCAATAAACCACAACAGGCAAATTCTTTCTCATCATGTAACTTTTCATGACGATTGCAATCGCTTACTCTTTCGAAGGTCTTATCACAATGGGCGCACTTGTGAGGTCTTGTTCTGTCGTTTGTGTGAGTGCGCATGTGAGCCCTCAGATTCTGACTACGAGCGAAGCTTGATTTACATATTTGGCACTTGTATGACGTAGACTTCTTCTTTCGCTTCGCAGCGGAGGGGAATTCGTATTCATTTTCCGAACCAATTCCGTGATAGTCCAGCATGTGTGATTTAAGCTCTTTTTCCGTTGCGCAGCCGAAAGTCGCGGTATGACAGCCTTCGAATGTACAAAAGAAGGGCCGGTCATGCTTTTGCTCATGCTGTCGTCTTTTAGATTCGGTTGAGAAGCCGACATGGAAGTAGACGCAGTTCATCTTTGAGCATTTGAACCAGTTGGGCCCATAATACTCAAGGAGTTTTCCTTGGATAACGCCGCTCTCTGGACAATTTTGAGACGCCAGGCTTTCGACCCTCTCTCTAATCTTCATAAGGATTTGAGAAAGATCCAGAACTTCACCGTTTGTAACCGTCTTTCCATAAAGATAAAGTCTACTTCTGTGGGCATCGACCGCCTGTGAGAGCTGCTTGAATAACGGTTCCTGCTTGAGCGGTTGCAAGCGCCGTTCGGTGGTGCTAGACACGGCTATCTCGCCATCGGATCCAGTCCAATGTAGATCAAGGAATACCTGGACGCTCTCTTTGAAAGTGTCCAATGTCGTTATGTCGTTTTCCGAGCTTTCTATGGCGTTTTCCGTGTGGCTAGTCCAGGAAGCTACGGCATAATCCATGAAAGAATAGTAGCCTCTTTGGATCATATTCTCTATGTCCGTGGTAGAGAGGTTGACTTCAAATCCTTCTAGGCAAAGGTATTCAACGCAAATGATGGCAAATTGAAGCTGCTCCGATGCCTCTCGAATATAACCTTCCTCCAGAAGGTAACTTCTAGGATAAGCCAAGTCTCCCACTGACTATTGGGCATCATGATAGTACTTACTCTCTTGCTGTTCGATGAACAAGCTCTACTGTCTGGTTAGGGCTAATCTCAACTAGAGAGCCGCAGAGTTCTTTAGCATCTACCAGAAGCCTTCGCCGCTCCCAACAAATGTCCCCATTTTCAAAATCAATCGAAATAGCACCCTGGATCTCATACCACTTCAGAGGCCGCTTTGCGCAAATCAGCCAACCAAGGAGCTGGGACGCCTGTTTAGAATGTGTTCGCGGTCCATTTTTTAAGACGCGGTCCGTAATTCTTTCGTAACTAGTGAAATAAGCTAATGCGAATCCTGATAAGTCCGAAAATACCACATACGCTTGCTTAAGTTCTCGGGGAAATATGCTTGGATCTATCTCCTCATCCAATGCTTCAAGAGCTAATTGATCACACAGGTTTTCTACTACTAGCTTTGCAAAAAGGAACATCCCTTTAGCCACCTCAGCAAAAGATTTAAATGAAGCAAAACTCAATGGAACGTACCGTCGGCCCGTTGGACAATTTGATCAACTATCTCGTTCATTCTGTCATCAGTAAGTTTGAATCTATGCTGAAGCTCCAGGCCTCGTGCTACACAATAGGTCCTAATGTCACGGCTGTTGTCAGCGGTAGTGATTTTTAGGCTTGATACCTCTGAAAAATCCCTCCTAGCACAGCCATCGTCCTGGCTTATAAATAAGCAACGGATTTTGCCAGCTTGATTGATGGGGAGAGACTCGACGAGCTCACAAAACCATGACGCTATTACTTTCCTCTCGTCTCTGTCGCATTCATCAATACCATCAATAATGAGATACACTTTGTCGCAAATTTTAAGGCTAGTCTCCAGTAAATCCTTCACTAGGGCTTTTGTTCGCAAGGTAGGCCCTCCTCTGGTACACATCTCCTCATAGAGGAACGGCACAAGAAGTTCCCTGTTTTGTCGGAGAATCTGCGCCAGAATTCCTTTAGCAATAGCTAAGAAGGTGTTCTGATGTTCGTTCCTGTATTTGCAAAAAAAATATCCCACTTTAATTTGAGGCATTGACTGAGATTCTTCCACGATCAAGGATGCGAGCACAGTCTTGCCGGCGCCTGGTTTTCCGGAGATCCACAGTAAACGCGTGGAACAGCAATCTGGATGAAACCAAGATTTGAATCGGTCATTGTCGAGAAGCCAGCGTCCTGTTCCTGGACAGGACGCACGTACTGACGAGTATTTCTCTAGATCCTGTTCAAGCGGAGCCGGGGATAACCACTCCTGTACGGCCAAGTAGCGCCGTCGGTTCTCGGCTTCTGTTCTGCTCCGACGTTCTTCTTCTGCCTTTGATCGTTCTTCATGAGCCTTTTCGAATGCTTCCTGTGTTCTCTCGAAGTGGATGAGGTTTGCTTGGTTTTTGATCAAGTTGTTATGACGCTTTATATTCTGCAATATGTGATCAAAATCCGAACGGAAGGTCTTCCAGGTCGCATGGAAAATCTTCTTCCACACTATTAATTTAGGATGTAGATATGACAGCTCAAAAGCAGCAAGCAGGCTTTACTTACTTCTTTGGCGAAACTGCTTCAGCGCTTGAAGGTGAAAGTCCAGGATATCTTCAAACAGTAAAGAGAGCACTTTTGCCATTTGCGGATCCTTATCCATTGTCTGATATTGAAGAAGCTGGGGCATGTTCTCTCCTAGTTGCTCGTATGCATCCAGCAACGAGTTAAACGAATCAGAATGAGTGCTTGCGACCTGCGGTTCACTCAGCAATGAGAATTAGTCTTTCGGTGAAGAAAGGCAAGCGCAAATATGGCCAGTCAGTGAGTGTTCCGCGCCTTCATCTAGCGGCATGCACGAATACCGAACTAGAGAAAGGAGAATAGAGTAAGGGCAACCTCCCGCACGGAGCGGTCAACAAACATTTCATAAGTGGTCACTAACCTGAAGAATGAACTTCATAGGACCCTGCACTAGTCAGCGAACTATCGCTCAATTCCTTTATACTTGGCTACATACCCAAACATAGGCCAACATTGGTGTGCAATTTAAAAATATTTCGACGACCTTGCCATACTGCTCCATGGCCTCCAGGAATTTTTCAAGTCTTTTCATATTTCGTAGCTTGCGCGCAGACGCATGATTCTGCTGGATGGTTTCTATTTCGACGTGGAGATCATGAAGCTTCGTGAATTGGAAATCTTTGGCCTCATCTGGTGTTAAGTTGTTTTTGAAGTGCTGAAGCACCCGTTCGAATGCGTTCGTTTGTAATATTGTTGGTACAGCCATGAAGCAGAGTAAGGCTCAGGCACATAGAAACGTGTAAGAAGATTGTAACTCTATAAGAATGGACTAAATCCAGATACTATAAAATGTATGTAATAGATCGGTCCATGGGTGTCAAACGATACGTGATTGAAGGAGATCAGAAGCTTTCGGCTGAGCTTGCAGGCTGAGCACAGCCTTCAGCGATCGGGCTGGTACCCCATGAATCCGCATAGCCACGCAGCCAGCGACACCACAAAATTTGCCGCCTCACAATTTTGGGTGTGCATTTGGCTAGTCACACAGCCGCAGAGGCTGAGAGGGTCCGTTAGGCTCTCTTCAGACTTTCATTGTTGATAGTAAGGCTCTATGAACACAGCAGCCACAAGCAAGGTTTTTCAATCATGGCTTGACATCCGCAGCGAAACCCATAGACGTGTGCACCACTACGAGAACAGCCCAATTCTCTGGAAACCACCAAAACACCTCTACATTTCATTGCAAATCCGACATCCAAGGAATTGGCCTAGAGCCGAGAATGGACCCAGGTGAGAAGGACGAAGGTCATAGTTTTACTTCCATAATCTGCTACGGCACAGTATGACCTTTGTCTCAAGGTTTATCATGTTGAAACTAAGTGCTTTCAGATATGTGATGTCAAATTTCAAGTTGACATCAGCTACGATCCGGCACACTCAGATGTCCAACACAATGGCACCAGGAGCACAGAGACTTACTTTCGTGTCCGACTGTGCTTTGGGGAAGGGTACTGTTGGTTGCAGTCTCTAAATGGAAAAGACGTGGGAACGGCTAATACGAAAACATACCGAGCCTTGGAGCCCCTCTTGCGATTCGACAGTATTAGATTCGAGCCATGCATCACCACCGAAGTATGGAAATCTGCAATGGAAGCATTAAGCGCATCGAAGAGAAGCACGATAATTTCCGCCGACGTAAACGCGTATGGTGGCTCATCCATTTCTGCAGATGTCGGCACCCACTTGTCAAGGAATGGCATTTTCCTACAACGGCCGGTAATTCAGTTTGAGGACCTCCCGTATGAGAATCCACAATATTTGCGGCTCCCAAACGTTGCGCATGTGCGGCTAGTTCCAGAAGTCCCTGAAAGTATACTGAAGAATGCAGACCGGAATTTAGCAGTAGATAGGCACAGTTTTGACATAGATGTACTGTTTGAGGAGCTCTCACGTCCCAGTTTCCTTGTACAAGCCCCAACGGATTTCCGGATAAAAACAGAGCTACTCAGGTACACTCAATGAGGTATACCAGATCGTCCTTTCTCCGTTTAGCTAACTTTAGGAATTGCAGTCATCAGAAAGATGCGATCGACTTCATCAGACGAAGAGAAACTGGAGATATTCCCTTGCACCTGAAACTTTGGCAGGAGCACACTTCGGAAACAGACCAGGTCTTGTATGCGCGCAATAATTGAAAGGAACCTGTAAAATAGGGTGCTAACCTGTGATGGAAATAGCTATCAACATATTATTACTGGAGCGATGAATGTCAGGCCGGAAGATAGCTTTGGTGGCATCCTCGCTGATGATATGGGTCTTGGGAAGTCTCTTTCGATGATATCTGCAATTGTAGCTTCTAAAGACCATGCACTGAGATTCGCCTGCTTCCATGAGCTTGGCGCTCAACCAGTTGCGAAGCAGGTTGTCGCAAGTAAAGCGACTTTGATAGTAGTTCCATCAGCTTGTAAGTTCTCCC
>Ga0307515_10002312_pt1 | contig 41661 bp, 29 predicted proteins | sample 17_EM_MG_FD_194513 | JGI IMG/M metagenome (GOLD analysis project Ga0307515, IMG submission 194513) | Populus trichocarpa ectomycorrhiza microbial communities from riparian zone in the Pacific Northwest, United States - 17_EM | ecosystem: Host-associated > Plants > Roots > Unclassified | place... | reverse complement strand
TATACACATTTCATGTATATCACACTTTGTTGTCAGAGTGCAACTTGCAGACTTAAATAGAAGGTCGTTTTTAATTTGAGTTCTTGTGGTTTATACTTGCCACTATCAGCCACTCAGCCACTCAGCCACAGAATTCTGACCAATAAGAATCGAAAAAGACACATTCCGTGTGCTTATATGAATAATGTTCTCTGACTAGTCTCATGACGGTATCTGTGTAGCCATTCTCTGACGTGGACAACCGTTAAAGACAACCAGAAATCATGAGAGAGAACTTCCTGGTCACCACTATATCGAGGCATGTATCAATTAGTCAGAAGCTTCAATATTCGCGCACCGCATGAAACTTCCAAAGTGATTAACCGTAGCCCGATGGTGGGGTAAGTTTTAGATGTCTGTTCCGAATCTCTGGCTGGTCGCGTCACTGCCCGGCTGCCATATACTCTAATTATGACATTTCTAGCCTGCACCTTGCTATTCTTTCATGGATACCATTAAATTCCCCAACTTGCACGAGATAGTCTCAAGTGCTAAGAAGACATAGGCAACTGTTTGGAGGTTGCTGCAACGTCAATCATCAGATATCACCAGAACCGTCAGCAAATCGCACCTTCGCTATTCCACTTAAAATATCTCGCAGTGTTATGAGATTTTATAGTTCATTGGTTCCATTGTTTTCTGGTATCATGTTCCCTTGTCCACACATTTACACCTAACACAACCCCTCCCTAAGCGTTGCTACAATACTCTTCAACTCCTTTGTTCCTTTCCCCCAATCTACTAATTCTAAACCCCTCGCTATAACCGTATCCCCTCCCTCAAGCGCAACCAAATAAACCGCCTCACTCACATCCATCCTAATCCTCGGAAACGGGTGCAGCAACATTCCAACCAACTTTGTCACCGCATCCTTCCTCAGCGCTGGCTCTGCCAGTGCAAGACTTCTATAAACACGAATCGCCGCTGCCAACTTCTGCACACTTGTAGTTCTATAGTGGGCCTTCTGCGTTTGGACAAATATTTTCTTCCCCACACCCGGGAGAAGCTGCAGATCAAGGAGGAGAGAGAAGACATCCAGAAGAGGGATGACTATCCTGTCGTTCTGTGCTGTGAGGGCTTGATGAAACACATTGACTAAGGATGTTGCAATTTCGGCCTGATCGGTGCTAGATGCGAGGTAGGTGATGAGCGCGCGGCGGGATGCTTTCAGAACCGAATCACTGCCTGCTCCGGCAGAGGTGACATATCCTTCCAACAACGCCTCTCTGCACTGCTGCAGAGAAAGCAAGAGTATGAGGGATGAGAAGTATTCTTCGGTAGAAAGAGAGCGCATATCTTGAGGCACTGTGATAATGGGGAAAGAAGTTGATATGGCAAGCAGTGCTTCACCAGCGCGGAGCCGGAGCCGATCTAACTTCTCAACCGACAGCCGAACGAGCTTAGATATGAAGGTCCACTTAAGCTTCTCTGGAATCTGGGGCCACAAGGACAGTAGTGCGGTAATAGCTTCACCCCTCACCCAGGATCCAACGTCACCGCGTGTGTCGACAGCATAATCGTCCAGACTCTCCAGAATTATATCAATCACTTGAAGCGAGGATATATTTCCCCGGCCCAGGGCTTTGACCGCGGCAACACGTATCTCAACTTCTCCCGTCCGTCCAGCAGCTGATACAAGGATATCGGTGACTGTTTGAAAATCCAGGTTAGAGTTGGGAATACCAGCAAGTACTTCTCCTAGTGCTAGGATATGTCCTCGGCGGCGGTACGTAAGGGCGGATATTTTATTGTTCCAGCTGTCGACGAGAGTAAGTCTATTTTTCTCCGAAACCTTTTCCAACAGAGCTCTGACCGCAGGAATAGCTTCATCTAGCACTGAATCTTCGGGGCGATCAAGTGAAGCTTCAATGATTGCAGTCCATTGCTTCCAAGAGTGGCTCTGCGGGTCTAGAAGAGACGGAGTGAGGATCGCGAGGGACCTAACCAATCGACAAGTAGCTTCTGCGGTGAGCTCGGGCCGCATGACAGGATTGGTAAATTCATGGCCTTTGAGCTTCGAAAACACGTCATTGTGGAGAGTGGCTTTATCCTTAGCATCCAGACAAACATCTGGCAGGCCGTCCAGGACTTCGGCGAGAGCGAGGAGACAGCCATGATATACCTCAATGTGCTGCATTCCCTCGGTTTTATTTCGCTGCATGATCGCTTGAAAAACAAATCTCCCCCGTTTGCGGATGCTGTAATTATCGTCGGAGGAATACCTGACTCTCACCATCTTGCCCAAACTTGTGGCAGCGAATTTCCTCCCCTCACCATCGCTACTACCAATACCGCGCCAGCCGTCAACAAGGCCAAAGACAACACCTTTCCAGTACTCTTTTCCCAGGGTTACCGAGTCTGCAGCCACAGAGATTACCGATCTTTGCCTCAGCGCAACAGCGTTGTAATCCACTGCTTGAACCAGCGATATCCCTTCCATGACGTAGCCCGAATGTCGACCCACCAGTTCCTGTAATGCCGCCGATGCAGCGCGCCGAACATTTCCCAACGGATCCATGCACCCAGCAACTACCAGCTCCGTAGCAAGTAGCTGTATAATTTTTCTTCCCTCCTCAAACTGTGTCGCAGGATCCACGATATCCCCGGCCCCTTGAAGCTCATCCGTTGTATAAGACCTTGCTAGACTCCACGCCGCATAGCACGCCGCATCTCTAACATTTCCACCCACGGCAAAGGTTGAACGTCGCTGTTCAAAGCTCAGGGCCTCGACAATGCATTGCACCACTTTGGTCATAACTTCGGTCGACCTCACCGCCCTCTGTCTTAAAAATGTTGCAAGTGTCAATGTAGCTCCATGCCATTTTTCCGGGGTAACCGCGGTCAGCATTTTCTTCTGTCTCTGACCAGGTATCGGAATCGGTGGATCAAAAAATACATCTTCGTCATAGACACCCATAACCGCCTCCAATACATCCCCAGCCATATCCGGGTCCAATTTCCTTGCCACTACCGCCAACGATTTTGAAGCGCCAAACCTCACCGCTGTGTCCCGGTCCCCTAGAGCGTTAAGCAACCGTTCAACGATGTCTTCGATGTAGTCCACCTCTCTTGGCTGTGCCAAAACCAACGTCGCAACCCACCGGAAAATCTTCATCCCCAATCTCCGCACTCCTGCTGATTTCCACTCCTCACAATCCTGATCTTGGAGACGAGTAACTAGCTCAAACATTCGTGGAACATATTTCTGCACATCGTCGGAATCTCCCTGCGCGAGAAAGCCGGCCAATACTGCTAAAACGCCTGTCTTGAGGAAAAGGGCCCTTGCATCCGCCGTAACCGCAACCGTCTCCATGGTCCGAATACCCCAATCCACCATCGCATCCAGTGATCCAAGTACCTTCATATCACGACGAAGCGAAATCCGTATGAGAAGCAACGCTGCAGCATCGCTTTCTCGGTTTCCGGGAGAAGAGAGGTAGGTTATTCCCAATACTAGTAGACGCTTCGAGAGATTCGGCAGGCGGTCGTTATTCAATCCCATATCGTCCAGAATGGATAGATCCCTTACTACATCTGCCGGCGGATCGGTGGAAATTGTGCTCAGATCGAATGGCGCAAGAAGAAGGTGGCTCAGCCACAGCAAAAGGATATATCGCAATTCCCAAGATTCACCAACACCAGTAGAAGGGAGCGAAAAGAGCGATGTAACATCTTCGAGGAGAGAGGGTTGGTTCGGGAGGAAACGAGAGATGATTTTCGGACCCCGGATCTTAACTAGAGTGTATAAGATCCTAGCGAGTGATATTGGAAGAGTGTAATAACCGCGCGGTGGGGCTTCGGCCTTGGCGGGGAGAGGCTTCAATATATAGGCTGTGAAGGCGGTAGTGAGGGGAGTCAAGAATTGTGGGAGGTGGGGATCCAGGAGTTGGGGGGATTCTTGGAAGGGTTCTAGCTAGTTAGAGGTCGTGTATTAGGCATTTCGATAATTCAGAGAGGGTGTGAGAGTGTCAATGCTCACCAGGCTTATCAGTCGTTCGATTTCTTTCCTATTGCAAGCATAGCGAATAGCTCCGTCGCCAGTGCGGAGGGCTTGTGGAAGAGTAGTGAAGTAATTGTCGAAGAGACCATTAGAAACTTGTAGAAGTTTGATATCGCGATCCTCTCCGGCAGCGTCCATTCGTATGTGTTTTGCTGAGCTATTAAAGAGTACACAAGGGTGTAAAGAGGTGGGAAGTACTAAGTGCGTGAGTAAGGTGAGGTTTGGTTAGAGTTGCGGCTCTGCGCTCTTCCCCACCATCCCAACCAAACCAAGACACAACACACCTCAGATCCCATCACCAGAGAAAAAACAACCCCACCGCCACTACAACTATCATAATACCTCTCATCTCATCTTTGAACACACGCTCATCTTCACTTTCCTCTCGGGCATCGTGCTCATCACTATGAGCGACCTTGATCAGTAACTTCTCCCACGCGCGCCGCGCCTTCCCCAAACCAAAACTAACGCGTCTCGTATGCTAGTTACATTGCGCTCCTCCGCTCCTGCAAACCCATTCCAGAGTCCGCTGTTCGTGAGCTCTGCTACAAAGCGCGTGAACTCCTTATCGAAGAGTCCAATGTCCAGATCGTCGACGCGCCGGTAACAATCTGCGGGGACATCCATGGCCAATTCCATGACCTGATGGAGCTATTCCGGGTAGGCGGCGATGTCCCGGATACCAACTACCTCTTTATGGGCGACTTTGTAGACCGTGGCTTCTACTCCCTCGAGTCATTCCTCCTCCTTCTCTCCCTCAAAGTCCGCTACCCCGACCGCATCACTTTGATCCGTGGAAACCACGAGTCGCGCCAGATCACCACTGTCTATGGTTTCTACGATGAATGCATGCGCAAATATGGCTCCGCAAATGTGTGGCGCTACTGCTGCGAGGTCTTTGACTACCTCGCTCTCGGCGCACTCGTTATCGGTGCAGGTCCATCGGTGGGAGAGGGGGAAGAGGAATGTGAACTCGAGGTTGTACAGACCAGCGGCGAGATAAATCGCTTTCGGCGCGAAGGTGGAGGACTAGTCAACCAAGCTCCTGGGGGAGGACCACCGGGCACTAGCGCATCCAGCAGTTCGAGGGGTAGTACTTCGCCAGGGGGCGCGGCGATACTTTGCGTGCACGGTGGTCTCTCCCCTGTTATCGCAAATGTTGACTCGATCCGTCTCCTAGACCGGAAGCAAGAAGTTCCTCATGAAGGAGCCATGTGCGACCTCCTCTGGTCGGACCCCGATGAAATCGATGGCTGGGGACTATCGCCACGTGGAGCCGGTTTCCTTTTTGGCGCAGATATCGTAAAGCATTTCAACCACGCCAACAATCTTTCGCTCATTGCCCGCGCGCACCAGCTGGTTATGGAGGGCTTCAAGGAAATGTTTGATTCCTCGATCGTTACTGTATGGAGCGCACCAAATTATTGTTACAGATGCGGGAATGTGGCAGCGATATTAGAGCTGAACGAAGAAAATGGCGCTGTGTTACGAAGCAGTGGTGAGCGTGGAGGCGGTGTTGTCGGTGGTATAGGCGGAGGTGGTATATCTGTCAAGGCTGGTCCAGGGAGACGGTACAGAGTTTTTGAGGCGGCTGCACAGGACGGGAGGGGAATGCCGGCTAAGAAGCCCGTGGCGGATTACTTCTTGTGATTCGATGTTGAGGCTGAGATCCTATGATGAAACGGTTTTCTTAATCAGTGTAGATATTTCTTTCGATGGAGGGAGGGATTTATACCTTGTGCTTTGTTGCTGTTTTGGCTTTTGGCTTTGAATTTGGCGCGTACATGGATGGACTTGCGGTGTATAATATGGCTACTACTACTCAAATGACTGGACTCTAGCACCGATATCTCCTTTCTCATGTGTCGAGTATTCGGGTAGTCAAGGATACTTCGTATATCATCACTTGACCCTATTTGCTGCTTTACTGTCTGATTTCCAAGAGATTGCAAGGCGACGATGGTAGTAGAGACAGGTAGGTCGCCCCCACTAACTCTCAGAATTCCAGGTTCAACCCTTCCCACCATCTACCACCACCGTTTTTGCACCGCTACTTCCCACCATCCTCTCCTGACTCACATTTCACAAAACATCGTCCGCCCAATTCCCGTGCATCAGCTCTCCTTCACCAAATGAAATCTTCCCCAAAGAAAATATAGTAAAAGTCCTAGACCGCCGATAGCGGAATGCTAGCGATAGAGATAGAGGTATTAAACCCCGCGGGTGGGATTCCATTGGGTTGCTGGACTGCTTGAATATTACCCTTTTGTGAAACAAATACATACACCAAACGGGCGTGGCCAGTCCTGATTGGTCCGTCAGTCCAATCCATGAGGCTGACGGATTCGGCGCCCCTCCTTAGAGCTGATCATCATTCAATAGCTCTATCCCGTCCCGACGAAGATGTCAGCTACAACGTTACGAGTGCGGTCGGTTCCCGGGAAGACAACGGCTGAGGAGTTAGGATCGACATTTGGGGTTTCTCCGAGCAGCGTATCATTGGCACTCACCGAATCTGGCGACTCCTTGATGACAGCGACGGTGACATTCAAGGATCCCAAGACTGCGCACCAATATCTCCCAACCAAAACCCGCATTCACATCCATGGCGAACAACTACTGATCGACGATACCTTCCTGGACCTGACGGTGCTGTCCCGAAATGATGATGATACCGTTGAGTACTAAGCCCAAATTCCGAAGCCAGCATTTGACGCATGCTGAATAGGCGCCGTCGACAGCATAATCGCCGTGCATGGGCTTAACGGCCATGCATTCAACACTTGGGCATCCGGCGAGATGATGTGGCTTCGGAACTTTCTGCCGGGACATTTCCCGCAGGCGCGGATCATGACTTATGGCTACGACTCCAATGTCCGCAACTCCGACGTTGTCAGTGGAATACCTGAATTTGCTAAGAAGTTGCTGGTGTTGCTTGTTGACTATCGACGGGGGAAGGTTTGAATCCGTGGAGATCCGCATACTCCTAATCCTAACAAGCACTGTAGGAGGAGAAAGAACGCCCAATAATCTTCATATGTCACTCGCTAGGCGGCATAGTTATCAAAGCTGTGGGGTTCCCTTTCACTGCATCTTTGCTCTGCAATTTTTGACTCGTAGATATAGGCACTCAACATGGCCCGAGAAGAAGAGCGGACACACATTATAAACCGGGTGACGCGCGGAGTAATATTTCTAGCCACCCCTCATGGAGGTAGTGCGACCGCAGACTACGGCAAACTTATCGGCTCGATCTTTACGGCGTTGGATGTCCGCAAGGAGTTGATTCAAGACCTAGGCTCCAATTCTCGGAGCTTATCGCAGATATCGGGTGCATTCCGTGAGCATTATGATTCACTGGAGATTGCCACATTCTACGAGACCAAGAAGACTGTCGTCCGGCGTGCAAAGTTGTTCAAGTTCTTGAACGAGGTGGTGCGTACACGCTGCTCATTTGTATCCGGTAGCTAGTCGTTCTTATCAGAATTCTAGGTGGTGGACAAGCAATCGGCGGTGTTGCAGCTCAAGCATGAGCAGCAAACACCCTTGCATCGCGATCACCGGGAGATATGTCGGTTTTCACACAAGGAAGAAGAGGATTACAAGGCTGTGCGTAAGCAGATTGAAAGGCTATGCAAAGTCAGCATACCAATCGTCAGCACAGTCGACGGAAGCAACTTTACAGCTCCGGAAGGTCTCAAGCTGTGCACCGAAGGATCTCCATATCCGTACACATCGTATCCAGTGCTTCTCTGGGGAGGCTATACATACTGGCCGCTTTCCTATATCGATAATCGATACGCCATGGCAATTGTGGCTACCGATCAGAGGAACAATATTGTTAGGACGGTTCCTGCCAATGGTGCTCGATATATTCGAAAAATCGAGGTCAATGCGGCTGAACAGAAGATAAGCTTTCACGGCCAGGCGGATCAAGTCACCTCCCTCTCATGGCAATCACTTGATGTTCGGTCAACATAAATGGTGGCAGATATTATAAGTGAAACGGTGTGCGTTATTGGGTTTCAGGTTATTGGCATGTTAGCGAATGACACCCCCATCTGTACATGGTGTTTTATATGTCGCAGTCTCAATTAGATACGTACAACACAAATCCTGTGTACAGCGAAACCCAAATTCACTCATCCAGTTTGCTGTTCATCTCAAAGATATATCACCCCCTCCCCCCCGCGCTTACCTGCACAATGTATATCCGCAATATCTCAATGTGTTATCGTCCACATGGATAAGTCGTAGTTAGGGGGAAAACAAGTCATAATCTATCACTCATGGGACTGGAACAAGCAGATGTCTTGCCCAACAACTACGCCCGTTAGAGCACATTTTCGCCCTCTCCCTACCTATAGGACCTTAACTCCGTTTTAGACAAAACGTGTCCCGCTCCTGACGCTAATGTAAAGGCCTCTCCAGTTAATGGGCGTGGAAGAGCAGTAGTAGTCGTAATGAAGTAGAAAAGACGTGGATATTGCCGATATGTCTATAATATATACACATGGTTTGTCGGCTCGAAGCATTCTCATTGGTTGATGGTGGTACGTACCATCTTACTGTGGCAAATTACAGAATGCTCATTGGTTGGCAGATGGTCTTTTTCAGTCATAATTAGTGAACTGTGGCGCTTTGCTTGAGTGTGGCTCTCACAACAGCTATTGGTCAGCAATCCGAGCTGGCTAGATGCAATCTGGGTGGGCTGGCTCTCAACTTGCTGGAAATGATCTAGACGCGTTGGCTGGATGCGATCTGGACCGGCTGGCTCCCGGCTGGCTAGATATGATCTGGACGGGCTCGCCCTCTGGTAGTTGGACACGATCTAGACAGGCTGGCTCTCGAATGTCTGGAGCCGATCGAGACGGGCTTGCTCTCTACTGGCTGGATACAATTTGGATGGGTTTGGTTGGCTGGACGTGATCTGAACGTAATCTGGACAGGCTGGCTCTCGAATTTCTGGAGACGATCGAGACGGGTGGACGGGCTAGCTCTCTGCTGGCTGGACATGGTCAAGATAGGCTGGCTCTTGGTCAACTTAATATGATGTGGACGGGCTAACCTTGGTCAACTGAATATGATTTGGACGGGCTGACTTTTGGCCGGCTGGAGATGATCTAGACAACGCTGACATACTCACTTTGAGATGGTTCTTGGCTAGCTGGATGTGATCTGCACAGGCTGGCTCTCAGCTGGCTGGACGCAATCTGGACGGGCTAGCTCTTGGCTGGCTGTACGGGCTGGCTCTCGGCTGGCTGTACGTAATCTAGACGGGCTAACTCTGCACTGGCTGGACGCAATCTTGATGGGCTGGCTCTCGGCTGGCTGGATTTCATGGGTTTTGGGGTTTAGGATTCTTTTTTACCGAAGGGGGCGGCGAAGCCGCTACATACCTAGTATGTTATATAGCGGTATCAAAAATCCTGGATCACTGTCCCGAAACTTGAACCATCCCATTGATAGACTACAACCTGCTTCTCCTTCTCCTTCTCCATCTCCGTCTCCTGCTCTTACAAAACCCTAAACCCACCAAGTCCAGTAGCTGTGGTCGAAATTCGTTAATTCGCGCTTGACATCCCTGGAATCACCGTAACCACAGTTGATTTCTTCCAATATTCTTTGCAGGGAACAGCCTACAGATCCACCAGCAAAGAAAGAGGGGGCAAGGGGAGGAGGGAGATATCTTGACAACGTTACCGTCTCCCTTGGTCGTGAAGAGTCGCAGCCTCGGATCTACTAAACCAGCAGCATTAAGAATAATGCTGTAGTCGAAAGTCGTCAAGTCGCGTTTGACCTTCTTAACCCCACTGCCGCCGTTGACATCTTCCAAAAAATCCTTGCACGGAACCCACGGTCCACTACCAATGGATAGTAGGACGAGGGGCCCGGGGAATCTTTCGGTAGTGGTCTTGTTGGCTTTGTTTCTGTTGACTGGGGAAGTAGAGAGATCTTGTTCCCCTGCTGTTCGAGGCAAGCAGATGAAGATTTGGCACAGCGGCATGATGTCTGACATACCTTGCCATACTTGATCGGGCAGTTAATCTGTCGTATCCATCTTTCGTTCAGGGAGGCTTGGAGAATATGCTAAACCGTATTAGTTAAAGTAAAAAAGCACTACAAGAGCGAGAATTAGTTGTAGCTAATGTAGTTCAGGAGAAAAGTCGCGCTACCGATAATGGCAGCTATAAATACGCGGTGGAGGCAGGCACAAGTGATACTCACTGATTAGACCCTCAATATCACTATCCTATTGATAAACTATAACCCTCGGTCACTCTCTCTTCACACCATAACACCCCAAACCCATCCAGGCCAGTAGCACGGTGATTCATGCTGTTGTCAACCCTTGTTTGCCGTTTTCGCAGGCACTCCCGCCGCCACAGTTTACTCCTTCTAAGCATTCCATACATGGAACCTGTAGGTCCATTAGCAAAGAAGGGAAGGAGATTGGAGGTAACAGATACCTCCAAACTACATATATTAGACTAGCTCTGTTTTCTGGCTTCACGATGTATTTAATGAAGGCCATTCTCTCATAAGAGCGGCAAGCAATTCACTCCCGAGTTCTCTCTTCAATCCGTTGGTGGCGTGCCAAATCTGACACGACAAAAAAAAAGGATTGCTTGGTGATGCGTGGATTTTCATTTCAATAATTGAATGAGAACTGTCACGGGTTGTGAACGAGTAACCACAAGGCTTGGAGATGTTGTCTGAAAGTGGCGTGGTTCCTGCTTTGTCTAAATCTATGGATCCGCCACTCGACCCCCACCGGTTTGTCTATCCAACATTTTGCTTATGGGAGGCCTGTTCTGTGTGTGAACGTCTGGATTTGCGATAATCACATTCGTGTGGTCTGATAGACAAATGAGACCCTGCATCCTTCTTTGCGGGGAGGGGTTCACGGCAGCCGCCGGCAGTCAATCAAACTTAACGAACCATTTCTTCCTAGAGCCTCAGTCGCGCGTGCAGATCCGCACAGCCGCATTGCACTGACTTCGCGGTTCCCGTGCTATCGCTCGCTAGGCAGCTTCCTTGCATTCCCGGATTCTACCCTGTTCCCTCGCGTACCGACAGAGTGAAGAATGAGTCCCCCAAACATGCGCTCGGTTAATACAGGTGACAGCGAAATGCTGAAAGGCACGCATCCCTCAAGCGATCACCGGCGTCGGCCTACGGACGTACTATTCCGCGCACTACGCATCACATCAATACCCGCTTCCATCGACCGGTCCGAGCTCCGCAGGTGCTTGGAGGCGTTAGACCGCGCCTCAGACAAAGAGCATTCGAATAGTTCGAATATTCTAGCTCTTACCCTCGTTCCCGACCAATGGACACAGGTAGCTACCGTCGTCTTCCATCAAGTACCTCGAGTTTTCGAGGGATGTACTCCCCGTGGTGCTGTTGATGTTGAGCTCGAAGCTGGTAGAGCCGATTGCCGGCTTACTGTGGATTGCGACTTCCTTGGGATGACGGCACTGTACAGTTCGGGAGATAATGCGTTGATTGAGTATGTTGTATTTCTGTTGTAATATTTCTAATAGGCTCTGACTTATTGCAGTATCGTTGCCGTTACCGGTTTAGCCGGGCATGCTTTTGGATCGTGGAAGTCGCCAGGAGGATACAAGATGTGGCTAAGGGACTTCCTACCGGGGGATATTCCTCGAAGCAGGATCTTCACATATGGCTATGATTCTATCGTTGAAAAGAGTATTTGTAATAGCTCTATTCAAGACTACGCTCGGCAGCTGCTTGACGGGGTTGGTTCTATTCGGCAACCCGAAATGGTAGGCATCACCCCATCGCTGTCATTCACAATTAATAATTTTCTAGACGAAATGGAGGCCGCTTGTCTTTCTTGGCCATAGCCTAGGAGGCCTCGTTGTCAAGGCAGTAGGTGTGCCGTTCTTTATTTGCTAGATTGCTTGCTCATTTACACTAGGCTCTTTCTGACGCAGCACAAATTGGATCTGAGACAGATAGAGCCATTTTACAATCGACCGTGGGACTTTTCTTGTTTGGCGTACCGAACAGCGGTCTCAACCACCAGAATCTGCTCTCAGTCGTGCAAAGCCAAAGGAATTTCCAACTGGTCAATGATCTGATGGAAGACTCCGCGCTACTGAGGATTCTCAATCAAAATTTTGTGGCAAACTGCCACCTTGGGGGCTGTTCCATTGTCTCTTTCTACGAGACGAAGGACACTTCCACCGTGGAGGTACGTTAAGCTCAGGATCATAATCGCACGAGTTATTCCATGAACTGATTTGCTACAAAAAGGAGACACCAGACGGAAAGCTTAAACGTGGTGGCCCGCTATTGCGCATGGTTAGCCGAGAGTCTGCAACGTTATCCAGCGCCGACATTTGTGACCATGTTCCGATAGATGGGAACCACTCGACAATCGTCAAATTCACTAGCAACACAGACCCGGGCTACCAGAGTGTCATACAGAGATTAAATAACTGCGTCGATACCGCCCCAGATGTTATCAGTGCGCGACGGCTCTCCAAGGAATCAATTGCTGCACGGTACCCTGCCCAAGATAGCGGTTTTTTGCTTTCAAGTTCCCGCCGATACGGACAGAATTACGGCCAGGGAGATCAATATTACCTGGAAACGAACGAGGGAGCCAAGAGAGAACCGATTATCATTCGTAAGTTCCATCCTGCTGCTGCCACTGAGAATACTGACGTCTTCTCGAGTCAAGACGACGTGCTTTTGCGACTGCCTCGCGCTGATGCCGCCGCTTTCAGTTCCCCTCGTTTGGAGCATGAGCCTGTCTGCCTAGACGGCACTCGGACAAACCTTCTCAACGATATCATTCTCTGGTCCCGCAGTCTGACTGGTCCATGCATCTTTTGGTTGAATGGTATGGCTGGAACCGGCAAGTCTACGATAGCGCGTACGCTCGCTCGCTCGTGGTCCACCGAGAGCCGACTAGGCGCAAGTTTCTTCTTTTCCAGGGGTGGAGGAGATCTCGCTAGGGCCTCAAAATTTTTCACTACTCTCGCTTACCAGCTTGCTCGTACACGGCCTGAATTCACAGTTGCTCTGGGTAGAGCTATTAAAAAATACCCGGATATCGCGGAACAAGGCCTGAGCGAACAATGGAAGCATCTCATTCTTCAGCCTCTGTCTTGCATGAGCGAGTTATCGCAGCCGGTAGTGGTGACAGTCGATGCATTAGACGAATGCGAGGACGATGGCGATATTGAGCTGATCCTTCAACTGCTTGCGCAAGCGAAATTCCTCAAATCTGGCCGCTTGCGAATTTTCATTACAAGCAGACCAGAAATCGCTATTCGCCATGGTTTCAATGATATCTCTGAAGCTGCTCATCGAGATTTCGTCCTTCATAATATTTCTAAGTCAATTGTCGGCAGCGACATATCTCTCTTTCTACATCATGAGTTAGCAAAGACCCGGAAGCGGCGTCACTTGCCTAAGGAATGGCCCGGCGAAGAAATCATTGGCGAACTTGTCCGGCGAGCAGATGGGTTGTTCATCTATGCCGCAACAATATGCCGATTTATCGGACAGAAAGACAGTGATCCGAATGAACGCCTCTCTTTCGTCTTACAAGAGCGAATGAATGATGGATCACCACTAAAACAACTCGACTCGATGTACGCAGCACTCTTACGGTACGCGGTTGTTGAGAACCGGGACGGAGAAACGAAAGAGAGGCTACTGAACCGCTTCAGACGGGTCGTTGGGGCCATCGTAGTTCTAGCCGACACCTTGACCGCCGGAGCCCTGTCCGAGTTGCTACGCATTGTGAAGTGGGAGGTAGATGAAACAATTGACTCACTTCGTGCTGTGTTGGATGATTCAGACAGTGGCTCTCACATTCGGCTTCTCCACACATCTTTTCGCGATTTTCTGCTAAACTCTCGGAGATGCCCTGACCACCAGTTCAGGATCGAGAAGGAAAAGACACACAAGGATCTTGTTGTCGACTGTTTCCAGATCATGTCGCGACATCTCAAGGCCGATATTTGCAGTTTGCGACTTCCAGGCACCCTGATGAGCGAAGTAAACAGACGTGAAGTTGAACGCTACCTCCCTCTAGAGGTCCAGTACGCATGTCGCTATTGGATGTATCATCTTCAGCGCAGTAACGTCAAATTTCACCATAGGAAGCCGCTTTACGCCCGAGTCCGTACGTTTGTCAAGGAACACTTCTATCAGCGGGACTACGTTGGACCCAACGAAAATGAGCCACTTCTAGTCCTAGCCCACACGTTTTTCACGGACCATTTCCTGCATTGGCTCGAGGCTCTCAGTCTAATAGAAAAGATATCCGAAGGCGTTGTCATGGCGAAAACCTTTCATTCTTTGCTCACTGTGAGTGACTTAGGCCATTGAACGTTTAGCATTGGATTTGGGAGTGCGGCAGCAAGCTGCGGAGTCTCCAGCTTTTGATGCAAGACGACACTCGAGTTGAATGAGCATTTCATAGGGTATTCCAACCTTGAATAAGCTGGCCATCTATACCCGCAGCCACACTCCGGAATCCTTGTTATTAACATTTAACTCCGTAAGATTGCTGACCTGAACTGAAGCCTTATACTAATCGCAATTTGCTTGCGATTGCTCACGACGCAACCCGTTTCGCGTTGAACTTTAGAGACGTCATCGAAATGGCTCCCCTTCAGGTATATAGCTCTGCACTTCTGTTCAGTCCGAGTGGAAGCATAATCAGGAGCCGATTTTGGAGCCACGTCCCTGGTTGGATCGGACATGCACCATCCTCACCAAAAGACTGGAGTGCTCGATTGCTGGCCCTCGAAGGCCATTCCGATTTAGTTGAAGCGGTGGCCTTCTCACCCGACGGCAAGCTCCTCGCATCTGCGTCCGATGACAAGACAGTCCGGCTCTGGGATCCGACGACCGGAGCTTTGCAAGGGACCCTCGAAGGCCATTCTGACAGGGTTATAGCGGTGGCATTCTCACCCGATGGCAAGCTCCTCGCATCTGCATCCTACGACAAGACGGTGCAGCTCTGGGACCCGACAACCGGAGCCTCGCGTGGGACCCTCGAAGGCCGTTCCGGTGGGGCCCCAGCAGTGGCATTCTCACCCGACGGCAAGCTCCTCGCATCTACATCCAACAAGACGGTGCGGCTCTGGGATCCGACGACGGGAGCCTCGCGCGGGACCCTCAAAGGCCATTCCGACATGGTCCTAGCGGTGGCATTCTCACCCGATGGCAAGCTCCTCGCATCTGCGTCCTTCGACAAGACGGTGCGGCTCTGGCATCCGACGACCGGAACCTTGCGCCAGACACTCCAGGGCCATTCCTCATTGGTCTATGCGGTGGCATTCTCACCCGACAGCAAGCTCCTCGCATCTGGATCCGGTGACCAGACGGTACGGTTCTGGGATCCTGCGACCGGAGCATCGCACGGGACCCTCGAAGGCCATTCTGACAGGGTTATAGCGGTGGCATTCTCACCCGACGGCAGACTCCTTGCAACTGCATCCGGCGACAAGACTGTGCGACTCTGGGATTCGATCGCAATGTCAGGAGCCCCGCGCCGGACCCTCGAAGGCCATTCCGATTATGTCAATGCGGTGGCATTCTCCCCGAATGGCAAGCTCCTCGCATCTGCATCCGGCGACAAGACGGTGCGGCTCTGGGATTCGACGACCGGAGCTTCGCGCAGGACCCTAGAAGGCCATTCTAGATTAGTTAAGCTGGTGGCATTCTCGCCCGATTGCAAGCTCCTTCTATCTGCGTCCGTCGAAAAGATGGTACGGCTCTGGGACTCGATCGCGATGACTAGACCCTCGCGCCAGACCCTCGAAAGCGATTTTAGAAAGGTCCGTATGGTAGCATTCTCACCCAACGGCAAACTCATCGCATCTACATCCTACGACAAGACGGTGCAACTCTGGGATTCGACCGCGATGTCGGGAACCCCGCGCCGGACCCTTGAAGGCCATTCCAATTGGATCGCAGCGGTGGCATTCTCCCCCGATGGCAAGCTCCTCGCATCTGCGTCTAGCGACAAGACGGTACGGCTCTGGGATCCAACGACCGGAGCCTCGCGCAGGACCCTCGAAGGCCATTCTGAATACGTCAGAGCGGTGGCATTCTCACCCGACGGCAAGCTCCTCGCATCTGCGTCATACGACCACACAGTCCGGCTCTGGGATCCGACGACCGGAGCGTCGCGCAGGACCCTCAAAGGCCATTCCGGCGGGGTCCTAGCGGTGGCATTCTCACCCGACGGCAAACTCCTCGCATCTGCGTCTGGTGACAAGACGGTGCGGCTCTGGGATCCGACGACTGGAGTCTCGCGCAAGACCCTCGAAGGCCATTCCGAATACGTCAGAGCGTTGGCATTCTCGCCTAATGACAAACTCCTTGCATCTGCGTCTGGCGACAAGACGGTCCAGCTTTGGGATGTCAGAACGGGACACGCGATTCGGGTATTCAATATCTCGACCCATCGACTATTGTTTTCCAGCAGCGGTCAATTCCTCGAAACGGACACAGAGATCATAGATCTTCGACTTATTGCCGACAGAGACAACCGGCTCCTGGCCGGTACACCATTTTGTTTGAGCGTATGTCAGAATTGGATACTTTTCGGGACACAGAGACTCCTCTGGCTTCCTGTCGATTTCCGCCCTTCCCGTGTCGATATCCTGGACAACCTCATCGCTTTGGGGCACCATTCGGGTCAAGTTTCATTTATCCAATTTAACCCTGACGCGATTCCACATGGTGAGTGTCCGACTTTGCATGAAGACGCGATAGTAATACTCCGATAGATTATGAAAACACATGATCGTGGAGGACACAATAATTTACAGACAGTGGATGTCTTATTAAGGCCGTTTCCAGTTCAATGTTCAAGTTTTTTTGAGTTGTGCCTCTCCTTGGAGAAGATAGCAGCCTACGGAGGCCATTAAGGACCCACTCTGCCATAATTCGGAGTGACGGGTATCGGGCGCACCGCAAGTTAATAATCTCTTAGACCACTGTAATTTAATTAACAACTGCAAAAGCCATTAAGACCACCGTAACTTTTCATGCAGTAGGTAGATGGAGAGTACGTACCCTACTCATGTATTCGGGCCCTAGCACAAATGCCAAGACATTTTTTCGAATTTCAATTTTACTCCCTTTCACTACTTTCAGCGAAACATCATCAGCACTACCATCTTCTACTCTGGCTCTATGATACTCAAAAGTGTCCAGGGCAGCCCCTAAAAGGACTTTGAGTGCGCGAAACGAAACAAACCGCAGCTCGTCGGCAGCCCGGCTCATGGAATTGTGTTCGGGATGCCGAATGCCTGGAACGAGCCGGACTTGTTGTGAAAGGCCTAAGGCTCCGCGCATCTCCACCTACATATGCATCTTTGCCAATAAGAGCGTACAGTTTGAAATCACCTTTACATTTCAATCTCTGATCCTCATTACACTAGGCTGGGTACTTATTTCCACATCCCACACTTCTTCCCAGACAATCCTCTAAGGTTTTCATAGAGAGCAGAGCACCCTAATACACACGTGCCCCAGAAAGTCGCACCCGTTGCACCCGTCGTACCCTAGGGGAAGAGGGTTGTGGAGGGGTTTCGCAACTTTACTTTGTTTTCACTTTGTGTTTTCATTGGAGCGAAAAGGAATTATAGGAAGATGTATGTCATAGCCGCAAGCGGTTGAATACAAGATGATTACAAACAAACAAACCCGTCGCACCCATCATGAAACGCCTTGCTTCAAACACAAGTCTTGTAGCCCGTGCGGAAAGCAGCCCCCGTTTGTGGCTTGTCAAAAGAAGCTTTCCGAACCAAGCCGTGAACGCCCAACCCCCTATGTTTTCGCCAACACTGTAGCGTGCCCCTCAAAGGGACCTTTTACCAGTTCATCAAAGTCGAAAATACTTCAAGGCTGAGACGAATAAAGCAGCATGCAGCCAGAAGACGCAGATGAAGAGGAGGAGAGCAGAAATCGAGGCTGTTTCGTCATTATGATCGACCGGTATTGATTGCAGCGAGTATCTTGGCAACGGCGAAACCTGCAGCTCTTATCAAAAGTAATTAACGCTTTGCCTAAGGGGAAATGATTCCCAAAAGGCTATTTCAGAGCCCTGCATCGTGAACTACCATCTTCACGGGAAGTGGGGATGGGAGTTTCTCGCACGATCACGAGGCTCCAGTTTCAGTTTGCGTTGGCTGTTTTGTCTCAGCCGAGACAATGCATCGCGTCAATTTAAGGTTCCCCATGCGTGGGTCGCGTCCAGTTGCGCAAAGGTTCTGGACTGGAACGGCGAAAAAAAAAACTGCTTCTGGCGTTGTGCTTGTGGATCGCCACCGGTTCAGAAAATAACACTGCATCCTTGTCCCCATCCCGGTTGCACACGATCTCGTGTGGCCGATCGTGAACGATATTTGGCTAATATGAAGGGCGCTGGTTGGTCGGTAGCGAGGTGAGAATGAGATTGATTGCGTCAGGGTAGCACAATTGATAGTGGCGAGGCGAGTGACGTACAATGGTCGAGATGGAGCAATGGTGAAGATGGCGAAGAGAGATGGAGGGAGAGGGCAGGGAGAGGGTCCAGAGATGCAGAAGAGCGGGGGCTGGCTCCGGTGGTGGGTGTTTCATTGTTTACTTGTTGGGTTTCTCGGCTGCTTCCAATCAATCAATCTTCAATATGCATATTTACGTAGCGTAGTGCGACAGTCAGGGGTGGTCGGAAATACTTGCTTTTGGCAGCGCCGTGCTGCGTGCTGCCGTTACGTTTTGTATCGTGCCCACCTCTCCTCTTCTCTCTTCCATCTTTTTTCTTCTCCTTCTACCTTCACCACCGCTCCCCTTCTTCCAGGCGCTGTCATCCCCTCGCCGCCCCCACTTCCATCCAATCGCCTGTGTGCGCATCTGAGCCCCTGCTTACGACTACGATCGAACGAAACTGCAAATAAAAACAGAGTCAATCATTCACCATCTTTTCCTTTTACGTCTTTTCTGCAATTAATTGATCCCTCGTTCAACAATCCCGCCAGTTCCTCGTAAAAGGTACTACGACTAGAGTGCCACAAGCGACGATCTGCGCGGCTCCCATACCGCCTCACTTCCCGATAAATCGCAATCATGGATGCGCTCCCTGAATTGATCAAGCGTCAGAGCGTAGCAAATCAAAGCAGCGACCCAAATATCGGCTCTGCTCGCGGAACCTCAACTTCAGCATTCCTCTCGACCCTAGTCGTCAATCTCGTTATCTTCGCCGTTTTCGTTCTAATCTTTGCCGTTCTGCGTCGGTCGAACCGCAGAATCTACGCTCCCCGCACCTATGTGAGTTGTTGCCGATGCAATTGGTCCGCGTAAGGACTTAGCCAAGACGAATACTGACTGGGTATGCAAGATTGGAACCGTCGAGACATGGAGACGATTGCGTGTTCTTGACGACAATGGAGATGGTTATGCCGATGAGGTAGAAGGTGTAAGCGGCTTTTCCGGGTTTATCGGCTGGATCAAGGGTGTTTGGACAATTCCGTATGATCCGTCCCATATCCTTGTTGACCATTCTGCCGAGATGATATCGCGGCGCGTTGATTCGATATTTATATCTCGGAGGTGTATGCTAATTCGGGGTTAATCTGTGTGGCAGGGACGATACAGTTTTGCGCACCAACGGCCTTGATGGCTACTTTTTCCTTCGATATCTGCGAAAGGTGCAGTTGATATGCTTTGTTGGGTGTTGCTTGACATGGCCAATTCTTTTCCCTCTCAACGCCACTGGTGCCGGGAAGAAGACAGGATTGGATCTTCTTGGTTTCGCCAACGTGAATGACCCGACAAACTCAAACAACAGCAACCGGTAAGTGATCAATCTGGTGAGAGATAGCAGAACGAATGACTGACATTGAGTATAGCTTTTACGCTCATGTCTTTTGCGGTTGGCTCTTTTACGGGTTCGTTCTTTTCACCATTTACCGCGAACTCATTTTCTTCACGACCATGAGGCAGGCCTACATGCTGTCCCCTATTTACTCCTCCCGCATTTCGGCGCGTACCGTACTTGTGCAGACCATCCCTCTCCAGTATTTGAACGAGACGGCCTTGCGGAGGATTTTCGACAATGTCAAGCGTGTCTGGATCTCCACCGATACTACGGAGCTCGACGATCTCGTCAAGGAGCGTAATGAGGTTGCAATGAAGTTGGAAGCCGCAGAAGTCAAACTGGTCAAGCTGGCCGATAAGGAGCGTACCAAACAGAGTGGTAATGCTGAACAGCCACCAAAGGATCATCAGCCTGGCACGGAGGCCGAGGGAGAGAGTGGAAGTGTCGCCGCCCGATGGTTGCCTCGCAGCAAGCGCCCCACCCATAGATTAAAGCCTATCATCGGAGAAAAGGTATGAGGACCTTGCTTGCATGTGTTTGTGGGGAAGCTAGCTAATGCCACCATGGTTAGGTTGATACCATTGATTGGTGCCGTGCAAAACTGTCCGAGTTGAACCCCAAGATTGATGAATTGCAATCTTTGGAGAGAGTAGGCGATGGCAAGAAACTCAATTCCGCTTTTATCGAATTCACCTCTCAGTCAGCTGCTCAAGTTGCTCTGCAAACCCTGATGCATCAGAAGCCCTTGCATATGGCACCCCGTTACATTGGTCTCACTCCTGAGGAAATCATCTGGAGCAACATGAAGCTACAATGGTGGGAACGTCTTGTCAAATTTGCTACCACCACTGCCTTCGTTGTGGTACTCGTCATCTTCTGGTCCATCCCAGTTGCAATTGTTGGTGCCATCTCCCAGATCGACTACTTAATCGATAAGCTTCCGTTTTTGAGCTTCATACGGAATGTCCCCGAGGTTATTCTTGGCCTTATTACTGGTCTTCTGCCTGTAGTGATGCTCGCTGTCTTGATGGCTTTGCTTCCTATTATTCTCAGATTGATGGCCAAGATTTCTGGCTTACCGTCGTTGTCATTGATCGAGCTTAGAGTGCAGAACAGCTACTTCTTGTTCCAGGTTATCCAGGTTTTCCTAATCACGACAATGACCTCTGCGGCGTCTGCTGTTGTATCGGACGTAATCAATAACCCGGGTTCTGCTCCTGGTTTGCTCGCCGAGAGCTTGCCCAAGGCGTCTAATTTCTACATCTCTTTCTTGATCCTTCAGGGTCTTTCCATCTCCGCTGGGGCCCTTGCGCAGGCCGCCGGAGTGATCCTTTATAAGATATTGGGTCTCTTGTTTGACAACACTCCTCGCAAGATGTTCCGCCGTTGGTCCAGCCTCACCGGTCTTGGATGGGGAACTGTCTTCCCGGTCTACACCAACCTGTGCGTCATTTCTATATCCTATTCGATCATTGCGCCGTTAGTCTTGGGATTCACCACAGTCGCTTTCGGACTCTTGTACTTCGCATACAGATATAACTTCCTGTTCGTATACAACATCGACATCGACACCAAAGGATTAGTCTACCCGCGGGCGCTGTACCAGACCCTGACTGGTGTCTACATCGGCCAGGTCTGCCTTCTCGGTCTTTTCGGTGTTAGTAAGGCCGTCGGACCCACTATCATACAGGCAATCTTCCTGATATTCACAATCCTCTTCCAAATGACCCTCAGCTCCGCAATCCAACCCCTTCTCGAGTTCCTCCCCAAGAATCTGCAAGTCGAAGAAGAAGCCCTTCTCTCCGTCGAAGATGGTTCAAACCACCATGTCCACGAACCCAAGAGCGGTGCAGGCGAACTCTCCAGCGGTGTCCGCCGTAACGGCTCCGGCTTTCCCGAAGCTGTCGATGCCGACCGCGACGGCGTAGCCGACGTCCCTATTGACGCAGACGGCGACGGCATCGCCGGCGTCTCTGACCCAAAACCCGGCATGATTACACGATTCCTACATCCTGAAAAATACGAGTCATACCAACACCTCCGCAAACGCATCCCGCAGGACTTCCCAGAGATCCATTATACCCCCGAAACGGAACGCGATGCGTACTACAACCCCAGTATCATCGCGCAGCCGCCCGCGATCTGGATCCCGCGGGATGCCGGGGGAGTTAGTCGGCAGGAGGTCGTACATACTAGCCGCGTCAACCCGTGTAGTGATCATGGCGCTATTGTCTCTGACGGAAAGATTGAGAGACACGAGGACGCGTTTCCGCCGGATTATACCGAGAAGCCTTTGTGGTAGTTTTTATCGCGGAGCGGGGGAAGGAGTAATGTTAGGCGTGTGAGGGGTTCACGTTGATACCCGATTTTTCTTGTTTCTGTGTTTTCTGTAACTGTGTGGGTGTATATTTCACATGGGAGTAAGGGTTCCGGATCCGGGGTTGTGAGGGTGTGTTAAGTCATACCGATTCTTGTTTCTTCTTTTCTTTTAATTGGGGTCAAACCCATTCAATATCATACATAACTTGAAAGTACATATATCCCTTAGGCGGTAATTTTATGATGTTATGACTTGCGAGGTTACAGTTGTGAGTGATGGTGTGTGATTGGAACGAATCTTTGGTGGTGGATTGGTAAGGTACTTACGACTCCAATAGATGCTTCATGATGCATCCCGGCGTAAGTGATTGCGCAAGCACGCCCACCCTGCGTCACCAGTCAAGGTGATCTTCTTGGGGTGCATAAGGTGGCGATCTCTTGAGTATTCTAATTGCGTACGTGCGTGGGTTTGCGGGGGGAGGCGATGTCAGCCCAGCCGCTATCTAAGAGATCGCCACAGAAGCACTTTTAATGCATGTTCTAGTCTGTGAGGCACATCCGTGACGTGATAGGCTTGCACGCGGGTGAGTGAAGATCTACGGGGTATGTCTTGAACCCTGAATAGAAGGAAGCCCTAAACCCTGATGTCTTAGAAACATCCTATAACAAAACTTACTACAGACAAAAGGTGCTGCGGTGTGGGAGGTTAAGCATAGACGGGCGGTGCCCCAAACCAGAAAGGAACGCAACCGTCCACCGTTGGCTGCAGGCTTAAGTTTGTTCACATCGTTGGATCGAATCGGTTGGACTCCATGCCGGCTCGCTTGTCTTAAACATCTGTCTGCGGCGAGCGGAAGTTGACAGTGCCGTTGAAGTCTACGAACTAGTCGTTCTCACCCACTATTCCTCTCAGATCCTTCTCAACGGTGGATGTAAGAATCATAACATCCACAGCGATGTCGTCAGGCCATGGGCGCACTAACCGGCGGGATAATAGCCTAAGGGTGGAATCGTATAATCCATAGTTCACCTGGAACGGCGCAGAAACTACCCCTCATCCGTGGAATAACCTCAACCCAGCAACCCCATCGCTACCGCCCCCAGCATTGACTTTCTAACGGTCCGTAGCTCGACAAGGTTTCCGGAGAGTGAGTTAGCACCAATTCGATAAACACAGGGAAGCATTCAACTTACTTGCGAGCCGGATCCGCAGCCTTAACCCAAGCATTGACTGTCAAACGGCCTGTAACTGCTGGAGAGGGATTCGAATTTAGCACCAATTCGATAAGCATAGTGAGAGCATTCCACTCCACCTCCTCCGTGAACGGCATGCGCCTGCACATGTTCCTATACTGAATAGGGATAGGGGCGATGTTTGTAGCAGGTCCTTAATGGCGGAGGGAAAACACACCTTCTTAAAGAGGGTAAAAGAATGAACGTTACAGGTTTTGAACCTTGGTGTTTAGAGCACCTTTCATAAACTTAGGTGTTTACAGCACCAACCGTGGGTTTCGAACCCCTGGTGTTTATAGCATCAGGTGTTTGTGACACCGGCTAAGCTAGGCATCAGCCCTTGTTTATTGGAAGGTTTGAGCCCTAATGATGTAGAGGAAGATTTCGATAATCGGTCTAGTCAGTTCATTGGTAATAGCCGGGCGGAGTGAACAAATGCATCTCTAAACTACTGTATGAAAAAAGGGGTTTTTTTAACTGCGGTCGTAAGATCGTCGTTATCATACAACTGTCGTAAAAGCATTTTTGACCGTCTGACAACCGCCAAAAACGGTACCCAGATGGTTGGGTAATAGTTATATAAGGATAATGGTCTTACGACCGCCGTTAAAAAAACCCCTCTTTGCATGTAGTAAAAGATACGGTTTTTATTCAGGATAACTCTGGGACCATATTATGCAGCATAACTCTTAACTGCAGTATAACCCTCTCATAAGGAAAAGGCAATCGAGAATTAAAAGAATTCATGGTTATATTATCAGGCTTATGATTTCTTTATGCTTCTTCCCGTGTTTGAAGGTTGTCAGTGATTACAGCAATGAGTAATCATCAGTTGATTACAGCAATGAGTAATCATTAGTGACACATCAATTAGCAATGCGTGAGTCATTACCCCTAACATGACTATTAATTAACCCTGAAATGACTACTCATGCGGTCATTAAATTGCAACGCAACATGCAGCATCACAAGTTATACCCCACAAAAGGGAGAGAAAGCGGGCTTTAACCGACAAAATCCCCAAATGTTTCTCTTCAATTTGCCCGCTATTTGGCTCAATATTCGTGGTGAGGGTTATCCTAGATAAAAATCGGTCAAGAGGGTTACGGTGCTGAATAGTCTTCCAAGGGATTATCCTGAATAAAAGTCATAAAAGATGAGAGAGTAAAAGAATAGGTTTCGAGCTTTGGTGTTTACAGTACTACTTAAGAAGTAGGTGGATGAGCGAGAGCACACGGGCAATAATCAATCGTAACGAAACATCCTCCTATTTCTATCTATCGCGATTTTTCCTCGTCTACACACCATTCCCAATCCCTTTTACTCCCGCATCTCTTTCTCAAATTCCTGCTGAATCTTCAGCACCACCTCGAGCCTCTCCACATCCAACTTCGCGCCCTCGGCATCCGCCAAAGTCTTCGCCGTTCCAATCGCATTCTTAATTTCCCTCCCATTCAACTCATGCCTAGCCAGTCTGTCATACCCCTCATTACCCACATCCACTCCTCCATCCTCAATCCTCTCCAAAAAGTTCCTCCACACGCTCCGTCTCGCATCCACCTCGAGGTTACTATACTTCAACGCGACGTGGATCCGGCTCTGGAACGCCTCATCGAAAGTCTTGACGCGGTTCGTGGTCAGGAAGAGGATTCCTTGGTAGTACTCCAGCAGACGCAAAAATATCGAGACCAGGGCATTACGCTTAAGGTCGTGCTGGCTGCGCTTCTCCAGGAACACATCTGCCTCGTCGAGCAGCACCACAGCCTTCCACGACGACGCCATATCCAAGATCCGTGCAAGATTACCCTCAAGTTCCTTCGCATCGATTCCCAGCTCGCCGGAAGAAACCGCATACAGCGGACGGCGACTCGCGTGTGCCACGGATTCTGCGGTCAGCGTCTTACCGACACCTGGAGGTCCGTGGAGTATTGCCACCAAGCCCCGTCCCTTGCCCTTAATGAAGTCGTCGAAGCCACGTTGGTCCTTGACGTGGGAATCGACGAGCGCACGGATCAGCGACTTCTGTGTGGCCGGGAGTACGAGCTGGTCGAAGGCCTTATCGTTCCAGACGGGAGGCTGCACAAGTTCGACCGCGAACTGCACCCACACCTTCTCGCTGAACGCAAAGCCGTGCACTATGCTGTCGCAGATGAGATGTTGTTCTTCCGTCAGGGGGTGGTAGGTCTTTGGGTCCTCTGGGCGTTTCCACGATGGCGTTGGAGGTTCGTCTGTATCTTCTTCGTCGTCGTCATCATCAAGGATATCATCGTCCAGATCCGAGCCAGATTCATAATCGCTCTCATAGTAGTTGTAATTACAACCCCCCCTTTTCAGCGAACCCTTTTTATACTTCTGATCGACGACATTGGCGCGATCGGGGACCATCCGTCCAAAGATCTCGCAGTCAATCATGATCGGCCCATTGACGCTGTACTTCTTGATCCTCTCCGATTCTCGGTCATACTCTCCGAGCGTAATCCCTGCGTAATAGCAATACTGTTTCCCGCGGAGGGCCTCAAACTTCTGTCCGCGCTCTGCGAGTTTCTCTCGGATGCTATCGGCATGCGGGTGCCACGCGAGCGGGAACGCAGGGAGCCGTGTAATCTTCCTCGTTCCCGTGAACTTCCCTATTGCGGCATTGGCGTGCGAGGTTCCAAAGTGCTCGCCGTCGTAAGTGACGTATTCGTTCGCGAGACGGTATTGCGGACACTGGCCGTGAAGGTATGTTCCCTCGTAGTGTCGGTAGGCACGGATGGGGTGGTAGTCGTTAGCCGCAGTATATACAATCTCGCCAGGTTTAAAGATAGTCCAAAGTAGCGGATACGTGATCAGCCCCTGTTCCGTGAGGTTCTCAAACTCCCGGATAGTCTCCTCGAACTCTTCATCGAGAAACTCCATAAAGAAGTCGATATGTTCCCTCTCCAACCCCTTCAACTCCTCGCACGCGTCGCGCAACTGCGGTCGGTAATGCCACAAGCTCCGCAGGGGGAAATCGAGCTGGATATTTTCGGTGGAGAAGGAGACGCCGGGGTATTTATCACCGATGACATTTTTAACGAGGTCCTTGATATGTGGGCTCTTGACCTGCAGCGTGGTGCTGGTGTGGGTATCTTTGTGGTCGAAGTTTCGGATGACGCACAGGGCCCATTCGCGCCAGCGGTCGTCGCGGTCTTTGGGCGGGGGCCCACCAGATACTGGCTCGCTGATAGAGTAGTATTGGTCCTCGTCGAAGCGCTGCTCGAGGTGCTTTACTTGGATCTTGTAGTCGGAGGGGGAGAGCGGGAGGATAGGGGCTTTGTCTTTTTCTTCTTCGGCGGAACCTGGGGGTGGCGGTGGTCGAGCTCTCGGTACACCCATTGGCATTTGACGGGGGCGGCCGCCACGTCTCCGGGGATGGCCACGGGTGGGGTAAGGGAAGGGCGGCGGTGGAGAGCCGGAAGGTAGAAATATTGGAGGAGGAGGAGGATATCCCGAAGGCGGCACAACCCGCGTGTAGGATGACATTGGAGACTTTGGGAGCTCTGGGGGACAAGAGTTAGGTTCGGTTTTGGCAGCAGGTTGGTGGGGAATGGATAATCCACGGGGTAGACGGAGAATATAGGGTCTTTTAAATTCGGTAGGGAAAGGGTTCCTAGCCCCGCGCCTTATGTGATACTACCGAGACACCAATGGTTTCGGAGTCACGACATAAGTTTTAGGCAGCAACAGTTGGTAGAGTGATACGCAGTATAATTTTGCTGAAATGACCTGACTTGACTCACAGAACTAAAGTGATTGGCGTATACGGAGTCGGAATCGTACTCCCCATTCACGCCTTAATTCGGAAGGGAGTACATGTGTGACGTTGTGAGTCAGTATCCCTGCTCTTAAGCACGACGTCCACTGGTGGTGTGAAGGGTTAGGGTTTCCGCGGCTTGCCTTCCTGTTTTGGCTTATTCCACAGACCTGCTGCTTCGTGGGTCTCTATTATATATTTGCTCACGGTCACAAAGATAGAACATCGCCTTGGACCTGTGTAGACTTCGGGTCTCGACAACTAATAATGGTCCTGACCTACGTGAACCGCGCTTTTCCGCAGCAATGTCGGTTTGAAAAATCCCTTCGAAGAGACAGCGGGACAATTCCGTTGAGTAACTTAAATATGCTAGGCCTGAGAATATATCGCGGCTATTGAGGCTTGAATGAAGTATTACCGAGCATAATGCTTCGGACAGGCTTACGATTGTGATGACTCTTTTACAGACCGGGCTATTGTGACACCTCTCTAACTCTTGAGGATTTGCGTAAGTTTTTCAGAATCTCGTCTCATGCTGGTCAGCCCTAAGATAAAGGTTAGTACTGATAGTGGTCAAGATTTTCCATTTCCATGCACGTTTGTTAAGCCTTATTTCGTTGTCACGAGGGCGTCCATTCGAACTTCGGGAGTATCACATCACTTTTTAGCTCGGTTCACACATTAAAAGCTATAATTTGGCCGCTTCATTCGTACCATAATGCTGAGTACAGTGACAGCTATTGGGAAGTGCCTTTGTGAATTTGTTGCATCCATCCGCAGATCGGGTCGATCCGCGGATAGGGCGCCCCATCAACGGATACATATCCACCCACCACAGGTATGCGGGCTCAGTGTAGGCCGTTTCGAATGATAAAAGTTCTTAACTATCCAGAAGAAAGTGCACTGAACGGTCAGCATTCATCACCTGCTCTTTTGGTCATTTGCGCGACTGAGACGCCCCAACCTCGGCCCTCAAGACGGACCCGACGGAATTTTATGAAATCCTCGATGACATCTTGAACGTTTGGGGCCATTCAACAGCAGTGCATTAAAAGTTTTCGGTGACACATTCATGGGCTCTGGGTGCATTAAATGCTTACTTGGGGCCCAAGAGCTTGCATTTTAACACCCTTAGTATGCATAAGAGGTGGTTCCGCGTATGCAGTGCGATAAATTACCCCCCACGACACTCTCTACCCCTGCACCCTCCTTCTTAGACATGCAGTAGCTGAAGATTTCGCAGTTTCATCCCCGGTGTTGCTTGGGACTGTTGCTGTAGGTCAGAAAATGCAATAGATACTACGATTCCACAATCGAGTTTGCCTGACGCCAGCAACGAAACCTCTACCTAAATGCCGGTGCATTCAGATCCACCAACACTATCGCCGGTGTAAAAGAGCAGCTCCCTGGAATGCTTAGCTGAAACATTTCCATACCAAGATAAGTAATTTCTGTAATTGAGAAGAAAAGAACAGATCAACAATCCGAGAAAAACAACATATGCAAGCAATTAACCAACGCCGCTCGAGAAGCCCTTCCTGCGGACTTGCATCCACCAATCAGGTAAGTAGAAAAGCCAAATGCGGCACAGCCTTAAAGATGGTAATAGTAGTAAAGAAGAGTAGGAGCATACAAGTATTAGGAGGCACATAGAGTGGAATGAGACCTGAAGGAGTGAACTGAATAAAAATACGGATGTACTTACTATATAGCGCACCAAATTGCAATCGTTCCGTGGCTCTGCTTTAGTTAATCGGTAAGCTGAAAGTTGTTTGTTACCTTAAAGTTTGGAGATTAAGCTTCACGGGCGATGTGCTGTGGTCATGCAGGCTCTATACCCTCACCCATCTCCGTAGTCCAGAGTGACGCTCATAAATCTGCCAATCGCATCCTTCTCAACTTCGCAACTTTTGTTCACACTGCGGGGGTTGGGTTCTTGAAATCGGCCTGGAGGTCAGAGCTAAGGCACCGCTACCGTTCTATTTCGGTCAAAGTGTGAGCGATCACAGTAACGATAGTAGTATCATAGAAAGAGCGATGAAAAGGGTATACGACATTATCAGAGGCCTCATATAGCCACACTCCTCCCGAGCTGGCACACCCAACTGTGCAGACGCTTCAATTTATGTATTACAACCCGACTAGTAGTGGCTTTAATAGGTATGGCCTAAACTAACACTCGTTGAGTTGTATTGCAAAGTTAACGCTATATAGGAACTTCACAAATTGCTAACTAGTCCAGAGACTACGACTTAGAGTTCTCAACCTTCCGAAACCCAACCCCGCCAAGTAGTCCAGCTCTTTAACAGATTCTCGGATTTGACCGAATATAATGTAACACTTTTAAAGCTAATTATTCTGCCAGTATCTTGTACTGCGATTCGTGGCGTGCATCTGGTGAGACGGTACCTCCGGGAGAACAACCGCAGCCATCGCAAGGTTAACAACTGGGGGCTGGACGATTGTGGACACTCGCCGGTATATCTGAAGATTTAGATGTAAGTCATTAAAATTCTCTCAAATAGCTTTGTCCTCGTGAGTAATAACTGAACAGAAGCAGTGTAGTGTACGTTCGAGTTATGGGCTATGTTTACTGTGCAGTAGTACGAGATGGGAGATTCATGGAAAAAGGTGTGCGGGGGAAGTCTAAGGTTGTCGCGTTTTTTTATCGGGAACGAAAAGGTTCTTGTTATTCGGACAAACATATGGAGAGAGGAGAAAGCGGAGATAGTTCATGTTCACCTATTAATGCTTGCCATGATTAAACTCATGGAAATTCGTAGAACACACTAACTGTAGGGTGCTTTCTTCCAGGTTTACTCAAGGCTGCGAAATACCTCGCATTCAGACACATAACTATTGACCTCAAGTTTTATGTTAAGTGTGGAGCTGCATCATTCGTGCGGGAACCTTTTTGATGCTCCTGATGCAGGCGGAACAGGTAAGCTGCGACAGCTAGTGCCATACTTTATAATCCTCACCCACTGCCACAATTCTAGTGGTGGGTTGCCCCGTACTAGCGCCTTGGTTGGCAATGATAATGTTACACCCGAATTCGGAGATCTAGACGGCCCGGGGTTGATCCGCGAATGGGTGTACGTCCAATAACACTGTAGATTGTCCGTTGGACTACTCCCCGTAGGCGTCAAATTTCAAGCTTCATACCAAACCTGGAAGAGGTCCTGAGAACACATCATATGCAAGTAGCAACCGAAACGCGGCTACATGGCATTGGGACGACGTTGCTAACCTAGCAACAGCGACCCGGAGCCCCAAGCCCTAACAACCACCAAACGACCTCCTAATTTAATACCTACCTATCTAAGGCACACGGTTAATTCTCGGATTCACCATGACCTCTTCCGATATCACACAAAAATTAAACAGTTCTTTCAGACGGCCCCTGTCTCCTTACAAAATGTGCCCCTTTCCTATGTTACAACCGCGTACTAATAATGGGTGGGAAACATATTCCGGGAAAAAAATGCATAAGAAAACGTAAGTACGCATTGTGACCAGTGAAACCATATATATGCATCTTCAGAAGAGATAAAACGTAGGCACTCATCACAGCGACGGCTTTTGGTAACGCAGGAGATGGGGTTGTAGCTCGAGCTCATCATCAAGCAGACGACCCACAGCCGCAAGACAAGGATACATACACGTGGTTTGACCACCGGAGTCGGATGCCGGGTTTATTGATGATGCTGCAGTATGCGGCGGCCTATATCGGCGGAGCTCAGAGCGTGCTCAATCGCTGTCAAGGATCATATGCAAGCGTATACCAGCAAGATCGGGGGAGAGGGATTGATTCTATGGAGTACATTCTAGATGGCAGTTAAATTGAGCTAGACTGCGTGTGTGAGAATAAAACCTATCAATTACACTCTATCCATATGGGCAACCACTAATGGAAATTATAGTCTCCGCTTCTTCTCAACGCCATTCACCACTAGACTGCAAGCAGGATCATCAAAGACCCCTGGGAGATGGACGGGCAAGAAACGCTTAGGATGGCACCATGCAGCGATCCCGGAAGTTCATACCATGGAAAGGTTCCCTAGCTATAGACGATAATGTTATCTATTCTCTAACTACCATAAGGTCAGTCAGGGGGTGTTTGGAGACAGTGCTCGGTTGAACTTGGAGACGATGCTCTAGTGCACTTGGAGACAGGTGTTTGGGTGCACTGGAATGTGCACTTGAAGACTGCACTCGGATGCACTTAAAGGTGCACTTAGAGACTGCATTCGAGTGCACTTGGAGGTACACTTTGAGTCACAGATAGATGCACTTGGATGCGCACTTTGAGTCACAGATATTGCACTAGTGTACAACCTTAACCTTAAGTCCATACCCTTTTCCACTTCTCTCCAGATTATCGACTATTGCTACAGAATCCTCAATATTGACTGCTTCCCTACAATATCATCTACCGAACAAGATTCAGTATGGATCCGTCTACCAATCCCGAGAATGTATGCCTGGCACCAGCCACTTAGCTACCGGCCCTATGATTCCTGAGCACCAAATATCTCTCGTAGCCATTCGATACAAGATCTTGCCCCGCTAGCTGCGAATTCGGCAAAGTAGACTCTGAAACGCATTGTCACTCAACAAGTATATAGACCCGGAGGCGTGGTAGAATGCCAACTATGATCTTATCAGAGTCGATTTGGACGAGGCAATATTTCCAACGAAAACCGTCCTCCCCGCCACAAAAGATAACGTCGTCTGCCACCCATATAGGATAATTGTTTGCTGAAAACTCGGGCCCCGCCGGACTACGCGAGCTTTCCAAATTGTTGGCCAGGCCCGTTAGGAACATTGATTAAAGGCCGGAGCAAATTTAAAGGGCACTCTGGCTGATCTCCAACGGCAGATAATGGTGCCACACAGCCCTACGATGCTTCCCCGGATCCTTCCAAGTATTTCCTCAGCCTGTTAGTTGAGTTCTTGTAAAAGAAGGCACAACGATCCTTATGGAGCAAAGCCGACCCCGGAAAGAATTAATCAACACTAACCAACATGTGCTTCTGTACATGAACACCACTCGTCTCAAGGCGGCCCACATCTACCCATTCGCCCCGGGGACCACAGTAATGGTAATGCTATTTGGTGGTTCTGCGGTAGGAGAGCTGTTCGGCATCAGAAACAGTCAATTTTTCAAGAACCGGTTTGACCTACCAGGTCGTTTGTGCCGGTGAAGGGTCCGCAATTGTTGCCGAACGGCAACATTGACCGTTGGGTGCTGAGAATTATGGACGAGGGTCCCGGTAACGGACCTTAGCTGCAGCTTCGGAGGTCTGACGGCAGAGAATTAGCCTTCAAGACAGAAGCTAGGCCCGTCGCTAGGTATCTCTACTTCCGCATCCTACTTGCAACTATCCGTGCTAGAAAATATAAACGGAAGGTCCCGGCCAATTTCCAGGCGGAAGTTCCGCCGGTTTCTTGGGCCGCTCCAGGAAATATGCGAGAACGAATGGTCGGGGCTTTCATGGCCAAAGTCGGACACGACATTCTTGCCGATAGAGCATTTGAACATGTCATCCCCGAAGAAGCCGAACCGGATATTAGGGAGAAGTATTGGCTGCTCACATTTTTGAAGGAAACAAGAAGGATGACAACTTGGACGACAAAAGTGACAGAGAAAGGAAAGGTTAAGTGTGTTCTCGAGTTAGTGGGGGGAATTCTACGTGTTTGTGTCTGTGCCCATCCTTTGTTCGGGCGAGAGTATCTTTCGGACCCTCTCTGTGAGGATAAATACAATGCTAAGTTCGCCAAGGAGCCGAATTTTTAGGCGTTTCAGAAGATAAATGTTAGTGCATGGCTCCACGGCCATCCATAATCATGAAGATAAAAGTTCTGGGCGCGTTCGGGTGTTTGTGTGACATTTTATGTGGTTGTAACTATCTGTGTTTTTCTTTTGTTCCGGCGAGTTTTTTCTATCTTTCCGGGCTTTTCTGTGTGATCGAGGATTAGAACATTATAGAAAGTACTTACCTAACTCTGCGTGACGGTGGGTTTGCGTCAAGTAATGTGGGCCAAGGGATCCAGATTTTCACCTTCAGCGCCCGCTTTCGAATGATGAATGATCCCGATCTCGGACCACGACGGTTCGGCACCGATCTCTCGTAGTTAGTTGTAAGCGAGAGTCAATTGGCTCGACAGGAACCGCTGCTGCAAGCACGTGCTCGGTAGACAGAAAGAGAGGGCGTCGATATAAGGTTACGGGGCGAGGTATGTATATAGAATTTGTGGATAGCGTTCGGAAATCTTGGTATCATTGTGTATACCGGCGGTCTCGAACGTTCGAACTATCTAGGTGGCCTAACAATCCTTGACACGGGGACGAAGGGTAGTAGGTGGGAGCTCCGCCATCTAACCGGCTCGCCCGGAGGCGGAGGGGGATAAGGGCCTGTCATACTCTAGCTAGAGTAAATACAGTATGAATAAACAACAACAACAACAATCCTTGACTACGGCGGCCTATAAAACCCAATCCGCCATAATTCGGAGTGGCGAGTGTCATGTGGGCGCTTAGCAAGTTAACAATCTCTCAAGCCATGAGTTAACAATTTCTCGAGCCAGAATTAACAATATCTCAAGCCACCGTAACTTTAGTTAACAACTGCTTGAGCCATTAACCATACAGCTGGCCACCGTAACTTGAATTAACAACTGCTGAAGCCATTAACCATTCTAAAGCTACGGTGATACAATTTGCACCATTTTTGGCATTGCTGAGCTTGGATTGCTTTCAAAGCTCATGCTAATTTCATAAAGCACTTTGAACTCTACAGCGTTTCTTCGCTTTCACCCAGTCTCTCCTTTCACATACTACCAGAGAATCAATCTCTAGCGTCTCCAGCATTCTCCCGAGCAGTCTACAGTCAGCTCCCAGCCAACTCAGGTTGACCATCTTCAGTCTAGTTTTGATGAGTTCATTACTATCTTCTCCAGCCTACTTCCGATCACCATCTCCAGGCAGTTTCTGGCCATTCCAGATTGAAATTCTCCAACTGCATTTCCGAGTGCACCTCCAATCAAGCTTGATTTTAATCTCTAAGTACATCTCCGAGCATAATAAAATGTCTTTTCCGAGTGCACTCAAGGACTATCTTCCAGTGTATTCGAGTACCATCTTCAGCCATCTCCCATTTTAAAGTGCACTTGAGTACAGCTTCTAGCTAGCTATCAGTAAACTCTGGGTTGCTATTGATTGATAAACAGATATGTAATGATGGCAAATATCATACTGCTGCCACTGGGAAAAATGACCTTGTGTGATGCGCAGCTCATAGAGAAGCAGTTTTTCACCCAGTTTTTTATAGGATATTTGATATGTGGCACTATGAAGTCCTATGGACCTGCACGTTGACTAAATACCTATGATACACATGCAAATATCTACGCTTGATATTATACATGACACTACATACAGCACACACTTCCAATGAACTGGATTGCATGCATCCCAAGCAAGCTCTCAAGCATGCTTTCAAGAATGCTCCAAGTACACCGTCAAGAACGCTCTTAAGTATGCTCCCAAGCTCACTTGACCCTTACAAGTACCCTCAATCGAATTCTCGATTGTATTGGGTCTTATAGGCCGCCGTACCTAACAATCCTTGACCATTATTGAAACCCAGCGACCCAGATAGTGCAATCTACTCGTCAATGTTGTGGGCCTTCCACTGCTTGGTTGGTTGGGGCATTAGAACGGCGCCGGCTTCTTCTGAGCATGTGCTCCTGACTCGGCTCGAGATTCGTTTCTTCGATTGAGGCTGAACAACGGGATGAAAACAGGACGGGAATCCCGTCCGAAAACCAGACTACATGCCGATCCCCTGTAACTGCCGAACACGTTATCGCCGGAACTTCCCGACAACATTGTGGTTCACACTCAGGTGTCAAGCCTTGACCGCCACTGCTAATGAGTCACTTTGTCGAGGTAATTGGTCGGTTTGGATCCCTGAATGATAATCACTGCACCACATACTACACGCATGTTGGATAGCCAATGGGTCGATGTTCTCTGCTGATGTCAGAAGGCCACAACAGCGGGGCAGTTATTGGCAAGGCACGCGCCCACACGAAACACCCAGGAATGGTTAAGTGCGGTGCCACCCCACCTTTTGGAGCGGAGGCTCCACAACTATAGCCTCTTCAGAGCTTCTTCACCTTACGACGACCGAGCTTCGGTGACATGACATTCCTTAATTTCACCATGACTCTTTCATTATTACTTGGAGTATTGCTCGGCCTATTCATCGCCATCCTTGGATTCTTGCTCTCCTTAACATGGAGCCAACGACCTGCGCGCAGTGACCGTCAACCGGAAAGAGCTCTGCCTGAGACTATCGAACGAAATCCTACGCCTGAGGGATCGCTTTCTCGGTTCTCAACAATGGGCGGTGAGCCAAAACTAGAGAAACGTCAATCAAAGGGCAGACTATCATCCGATCCCATCCAACCCATTAGAAGCAAAGCCGTAGAGAATGCAGTATGTGGTACTTCGGCTCCTGCTCACGCTGGCAAAGCACGCGGTCGACCCACGTGCTTCCGGATCACTGGGGTGCCCTCACACTGGGGTAAAACAGAACTTGAAGAAAAGTTGGCGGAAATCGATCCTAACCTCGAAATCGTCAACCTTTCGATATTTCAAGCCTGTATCTGTTCGACTAAAACCAAGACAGCATTGCTTCGCTTAAGGAATACAACGAATTTAGACAAGTGGGAGGAAGAACCAATCGTTCTTGAACCGAGCCAAACAGGACAACTCAATATCGACAAAGATTTCTATGGTCTGACGCCCTTGAACGATCCGGATACACCGATCACAGCAGAGTTTGTACCATTACATATCCTCCACCACTGTCTAGCTCGCTGAAATGTCCAGCATCGTTGCCATTACGGGACTTGCAGGGCACGCGTTCGGGTCATGGCAAAACCGAAAAACTCATGTAATGTGGCTCTACGATTTTTTGCCGAAGCATTTCGAAAGCGCCCGCATCATGACGTATGGCTACAACAGTAGCCTGCTGAAGCCCAATGGGGCCAGACTAAGCGACCATAGAAAAAGCTTCATGGAGGTGTTGCGCAATGCTAGAATTGATTGTCCAGTAAGTGAAATGAGATAACTATGTAGTTTGGATTGATATCCTGACCATCCTCTCTAGAAACGCCCAATTGTCTTCATTGGCCATAGTCTCGGAGGTATATTAGTTGCTCAGGTACACGATGAGGCTTATAATATTACATCACTAGCGCTGACGTCTAATGAAATAGACTATGCTTCATTTGTTTCAATCAGGCCGAGACACAGCTCATCGCGATATTTTCGATGCCGTGCGAGGAATCATCTTTTTTGGAACTCCTCACCAGGGGTTGAATGTCGACGATCTCAAGGAGATGGTGGCCATGCAGACAGAAATAGATAACTATGAACTTCCACAGCTACTTGATCAGTTAAATAATGACTCGGAGTTTTTGGGAAATCAGAAAGAAGCTTGTAATCCAATGTGGAAACAGTTCACTGGTAAAATCTGCAGCTTCTATGAAACCAGTAAGACAGAAACGGTCATAAATGTCGGTTTACCTAGAGGGCTATTTCACCATGATTTGGTGCTGACGTTAATATAGACCGAAGGTACGGTTAAGAGGGGAGGGGCCAAAGTCCAGAAAGTGATGAGATTCTCAGCTATACTTGGAATAGAGCAGGAAGATACCTTTCCAATCTTCTCCAACCATACAGATATGGTGAAGTTCGCCAAAGCGGAAGGAGTGATGGAGTTTGATACGGTCGTCAGGTGTATGAAAGAGTGGTTGGGTATGTAGCTAGAATATAACATGCTTTCACCAACGAGTTTCCGGTAGTGAAGGCTGATATCGCAGTAGCTCAGACTAACAGGGAAGCATGGAACACTCTCATTGGTGGGGTGAAGTCGGAGGACTTTTTTCGACATTTTCCGACTGTTCAAAAACATCTTGATAGGCTCTACACCCACGATAAAGACGGAGAGTTCTTTTGGATCTTCCAAAATATGGACTATAAAGGATGGAAATGCAATTTGGGGACTTTAGTCTTGAGTGCTCCACACAAACACAATTTGGAAAAAGCTGCGTGCTGCATTATTCATGAACTCCAGAAAGCCGATGCTGTTACTGTGCCCTTACACTTCTCCTGTCGAGTGGCCGAACGTCGACATCTTTCGACTTGGAGATTTCTGCACCAAGATGAACAGCTGATTGCGGTTTCACTGCATAACTTTCTCTGGCAGTTGATTGACCTTCAGGATATCCCGAAGTTAAGACAACAGTCGATCCTCACAGCCTTTCTGGGACAATTGCTTTCATGCCGAGATGACAGCGAACTTCCGAAGGTGCTTGCTGGCGCTCCAGAGGAGAATGTGAAATCGTTGATGGGCCTTGCCACTCTGAATGATCTCTGTGATGCTTTTGAAGAAGCACTCAAGGCGGCATTGGACGTCGGACTGTGCGATATCTCGCCCAACTCTGCAGTGCCACCAACTGTGGCTGAATCTCAGCTCAACCAATCAATCCAGTCTCTGACATTGATCTTCGATCTTGACGATCCGCCTGTGCAAACTTGGAAATCATTACTTCAGCATATGAGGACTCTGCAACGGCACTTATCGCAGGTGAAATTCAAATTGCTGGTCATAAATCCGCCAATGATAGGTGACCTGGGACTTGAAATGTCGCGATCGGAAATTCATATTGTGTATGACAAAGAAAGACAAGGTTTTATAGCCCGCTGAGATTGAAGGAGTTCGCTCTCAAAGCTGACTTTCTTCGCAGCTTGCCTCACAAGCTTACGCTTCAACAACTTACGGTATCAAAATATTACCACCCACCATAAACTGACACTTGAGTGGTTCTTGAAGAGTGACGAGTACAATGATTGGTTTTCTTCTAATCACTCAAGCATGTTGTTCATCGAAGGAAAGGCAGGCAGCGGCAAAAGTACGCTGACACGATTTTTCAGAGATACGCTTGTCTCAGATCGTCGCAACCCAAAATCAGAAATTGTAGCAGATTTCTTTTACAGCGCTCGGGATGGCAAGCTCCATCAGAGCCATGAAATGATGCTGCGGTCGCTACTCTACCACATTTTAGAGACGAACGAGTCATGTTTTGTACATTTTCAGGAGACCTATCGGAACCTTCCACAACCAGACTCTGAGAGCAGAATTAAATGGCCTTACGAATCCTTAAAGGAAATACTGCGGAAGTGCAGTAAACAGTTGAGGTCGAAGTTAATCCTGGTCGTTGATGCCCTGGATGAATCGGACGACGGCGACAGGCGAGATATTGTTGAATTACTTTGGAATTTAGCGGAACGTAAAGATGGAAATTGCGTGAAAATCTGTCTTACAAGCCGCCCGATAATCGGCCTACCTAAAAGTTTCTATTCTGATCCTAGATGCTACCATCTCAAGCTCCAAGAGAAAAATAAACAAGATATTGAGAAATACACACAAAGTTTCCTTGGAAACCTTCACCTCACTTTTAAAGGCATAGCTGAGGCCAAGAAATACATTATCGACCATGCCGAAGGAGTTTTCGTGTGGGTGCACTTGATCGAAAAGGATCTCAAGTATCATAGCGAGAATGGCTGCAGCCAGGAAGAACTGATGGGCATTCTTAAAAAACTTCCCACAAGTCTTGAAAAATACTATGAATCCATGCTTCGCGAGTTGAAAGATAACAAAGAACCCTATATCGAATATGGCAAACGAATTCTTCAATTCTGTCTGTTTTCTCAACGCCCTATTGGCCTCGCTGAATTACACCAAGCCCTTGCTATCCCTTCCAACAAGCTACAAGGTTTCACGGCCACTCTGGATTACTTAGAGCACAATATGTCTGGGAACATCTACGCATTGGTAACTAAGGCGGTGGGCCATTTTATAGAGATAAAAAAAATACCTAAATATGACAGTACGTAGGTCCATTACTTCTAGTTGTGCAAATCTGGGTTAACTGGTTATCATCTTAGGATCGCAAAGGGCGGAAATAGTTCAAGTGATGCATCAGACTGTGCGCGAGTTTTTCCTTCGTCCAAACCATGTTGTCAAAAATTCTACATTGCGTACCGCTACAGATCTAGAGGAAGCGCACCGCATGTTCAGCATAACCTGTGCTCGGTATCTGAGGCTCATTTGGGAAGAAATTCGCTGTAAGCGTGAGCTTTCAGTATGCATGAATGGCCTGAAATTTGAAGGCCTTATTTTGATCACTCAGTATTTGGACGAAAGGTCATTTTTACACTACTGCTTAGAGTACTTGAAGGATAAGGATAACATCGCGAACGATCCACACTTCACGGAACTTTTGGATCTTCTGAATGCTATCGATCGCTGCCCAACATTTGTTTCATGTCTCTTTCAGCGATTTTCCAAAGGCAGCTTAGACTCCGATGTTCAACAACAGCTGAATAGTTTGTTCTTAGTAGCTGCGAATCAAGGCTACATTGTCACCGTCGAAATCCTATCAACGGCTGGTGCTGTGGTTGGTTCTGTGGACAGTCAGATGCGAAGACCACTGCACTTGGCCGCAAGTAATGGGCACGAGGCGGTTGTCCGACTGCTCGTCGAAACACTCGGGGCTGACAAGGAGGCCAAAAACAACGACCATTCGACGGCGCTACACGTAGCGGCCCAGAACGGGCACGAGGCGGTTGTCCGACTGCTCGTCGAAACACTCGGGGCTGACAAGGAGACCAAAAACAACGACCATTCGACGGCGCTACACGTAGCGGCCCAGAACGGGCACGAGGCGGTTGTCCGACTGCTTGTCGAAACACTTGGGGCTGACAAGGAGGCCAAAAACAACGACCATTCGACGGCGCTACACGTAGCGGCCCAGAACGGGCACGAGGCGGTTGTCCGACTGCTCGTCGAAACACTCGGGGCTGACAAGGAGGCCAAAAACAACGACCATTCAACGGCGCTACACGTGGCGGCCCAGAACGGGCACGAGGCGGTTGTCCGACTGCTCGTCGAAACACTCGGGGCTGACAAGGAGGCTAAAGAAATGGACGGTTCGACAGCGATGCATGCGGCAGCCCAGAACGGACACCAGGCCACGGTCTGGCTGCTCCTCGACCGCGGATCCGAAATCCAGGCCGAGGACTGCGACCGTTGGACACCGCTACACATGGCAGCTCATAGTGGGCACGAGGGCACGGTCCGGATGCTCCTCGACCGCGGGGCTGAAATCCAGGCGGAGGCCGGTCACAGTTACGGTTCGACGGCGCTGCACGAGGCAGCTCGGGGCGGGCACGAAGCCACGGTCCGGCTGCTCCTCGACCGCGGAGCCGCAATCCAGGCCAAGGACGACCACGGTAGGACGGCGCTGCATGTGGCAGCCCAGAATAGACAAGAGGCGACGGTCCGACTGCTCCTCGACCGTGGAGCCGACATTAAGGCCAGAGACTGCGACAGTTGGATGACGCTGCATCTTGCAACCCAAAACAGGCACGAAGCCACGGTCCGGCTGTTCGGCGGTCGATATGCCACCAGGAATCAGCTTGCTATCTCACACTGTCTGAAGACTCTTCGATTCAACAATTCACGGTATGAGAAGATTTCCGCACACTATGAACATACGATTGAGTGCCTCTGGGAGAGTCCAGAGTACTGTGCTTGGAACTCTTCTGTGAACTCAAGCCTTTTGTTCATTGAAGGAAAGCCAGGAAGTGGGAAAAGCACGCTGGTACGATACTTCATAGACAACTTGCGAGCGGATGGAGCCATTGTTGCAAAGTTCTTTTATAGCCACCGGGGCGGAGAACTAGCGAGAGATCATCGCAAGATGTTGCAATCCTTACTCTACGACATTCTTGATGCAGACAAATCATTCTTCATTCATTTCGAACAGGCATATCGGAATCTTGAAGACGCTGAATTTGGTTGGCAGACTGCTAGAACCTGGCCGTATGAAACCTTGAAGAAAATCCTCCGGGCTTGTCTAACACACCCGCTGAAACGAAGGCTTTTCCTGATCATTGACGCTATGGATGAGTCCGACGGTGCTGACAGGGCGGATATTATTCAATTTTTACAGGATTTGTCTATTTCTACTGACAAGAAATGTGTGGTGAAGGTCTTCCTTGCTAGTAGACCAATCAACGAATTTCACCTACATCACGCAAGTAGAAGCCATCGGATCCTACTGCAAGAAAAAAATAGGAAGGATATTGAATACTACACACATGAATTCCTCCAACAGCCAGAATTCCATACGGTTCGGGGCATCACCGACCACATCAAGGACTTTATCCTTAAGAATGCACATGGGGTTTTTCTGTGGGTGTCTTTAGTTAGAGATGAGTTAATACGCTTTATCCGGAGAGGTGAGGCTCAGGATCGAATACTCAATCTTCTCAAATCACTTCCTAGGAAA
>Ga0307515_10002311_pt1 | contig 41663 bp, 26 predicted proteins | sample 17_EM_MG_FD_194513 | JGI IMG/M metagenome (GOLD analysis project Ga0307515, IMG submission 194513) | Populus trichocarpa ectomycorrhiza microbial communities from riparian zone in the Pacific Northwest, United States - 17_EM | ecosystem: Host-associated > Plants > Roots > Unclassified | place... | reverse complement strand
TGTCCTCTTCCCCTACCAAATTGAAGCAATATTTCTAATAAGAAATCAATCAAACTTGAAAGTTATCTGCAGTCATACATACTATTTTACAGAAAGAAATCATCTAACTTTACCAACATTTTGAAAAATCACACCGAAGGTGTTCAGCATCTTCATAATTCTGTGGATTGGCATTGAAATCATTCTGTAATATTTGAATGTCCTCCAACTCCTTCGTGACCTCTTTCATGGTCGGTCTTTTCTTCCTATTTATGTTGAGGCATTTATAAGCAACCTTAGCAACTGCCACGATTACCTCTTTCTGAGCCTGCAGCACAAGTTCAGCATTAATAATATCTCCAAGCCGATTCTCCTCCAAACAAAGCATGAAATATAAGATCAAACTTCCATCTTCTTCCGACCTCGTTGAAGAGTTTGGTTTTTGTCTAGTTAAGAGCTCAACAAGCACCACTCCATAGCTATAAACATCACTCTTCTCGGTAAATTGGCTTGACTGGAAGTATTCCGGGTCCCAGTACCCAAATGTGCCTTGCACCTGTGTGGTCACATGAGTTTGGTCTATTGCAACCGATTTAGAGATTCCGAAATCAGCAACTTTTGCTCGGTACTTTTCATCTAAGAGTATGTTGGAAGACTTAATGTCACGATGGTAAATAGGCAGAGAAGCTGCCGAATGCAAGTAAGAAAGAGCTTCTGCAACTTCTATGGCAATCCTTAAACGCATATCCCACGTTAGCGGAAACTCCTCGAGTTGATCGTGGAGATACTGGGAAAGGGTTCCATTATGGATGAACTCATAGACCAGTAAAGGAACCTCGGTCTCCAAGCAACAACCTAATAGCCTAACCACGTTCCTATGATTAATTTGTGAAAGAATTACAACTTCGTTGATGAATTTTTCAAGTTTTCCTTCGCTGACCAATCCCGATTTCTTCACTGCAACAATCCTTCCATCTGCCAACATTCCTTTGTAAACAGTCCCTTGGCCTCCCTGTCCAACCTTTCTATGCACACTAAAATGGTCAGTGGCCTTCTCTAGTTCGCTTGACCTAAACAGTTTGGTTGTGTTGACATTTACTTCACCTGAACATAATTGTTGCTGTAGCAGAAGACCACCATTTCTTTTAAAGAACTTTTCCTTGAATTTGAAGTTTTTTCTCTTCTTTTCTACTTTGTACAGCCACCCCAGTCCAATAATGCAAAACTTGTGCCAACACCTGCACACCTCAGTGATTTCAGAGGAATATTTTAATTAACAAAAAACTAAAACTTATAGCAATACATTGTTGGACACTTGGACAGACTCACAATGTGGACGGCACCAATTGCAATTCTTTTTTCATTTCTATCCTTTTTTATCAGTTTTGTCCTTGGATATTTCTTTTATTTTGTAATGAAAATATGTTTTTATTAGCTTACAATTCGGGATGCTCGGGGTGGCTATATCCCAGGCCGGCATTTTCACGCCGCCCCAATGTGGTGAGCTTTCTCTCATACTCTGGCTCGTGGCACGAGCCAAATATTGTTTTTAATTTGACTTCTAATTCTGCGGGAACTTTTTAATTTAGCCATAAATTTCATCCGACGCATCAGATAAATATTTTTTTTTAATTTGCTTCTTGATTCTTTGATAGCTGTTCAATTTAATTCAAAAGTTATCATCACCTGAGCTTGTGTAAAGCCCTAATCAGGAAGAAAAAATGAAAGGAAAAAAGAAAGAGACAGATCACCTCCACAAGGTTAGCTCATTGTAGTTGTATTTATTATCCGACTCTCAAATTTAATGGATTAAATTGTGTCAATTTAATATATATATTTTTTTTCATTCTATTTTCTAAATTTATTTTTATTTTTAATTTTATCATTTAATATTTTATTTTAACATATCTTGAAAAATTATTTCAATTGACTTGTTGTGAGTTGTGAGGTGCTCAAATAAAACACCTGACATGTCTCCACCCATTTAGCCGGGCAAAAAGGTAGCTTTATTTTTTCCTCTTGACTTTTTTCTTTTAGATTTTAATTTGAATTTATTAAAAAAAAATATCTTTGATTTTATTTTGTCATTTTCTTATAAATATCTATTTTTAGTGTCATTGGATTGGATTAAATGAGAGGTTTGTTCTAAAAAAAAAAAACATAAGCAAATCTATAATTTGAGTTATGGGTTTTATGGATTAGTTAAACTAAATTATTTTGATCCAAAATATTTTCATCTTAATTTTATTTTTTTAAAATATTAAGCCATGTCACCTTGAGATTCTTTTTTTTTTTATGTCTATAACAGTGTCTTGAAAAATCACTTTTTATTGGAATTTTTTGATTGAGATTAATTTAAATAGATGAACTAAAAAATATTATCAGGATATTATTTGATAGGGTATAATTCAATTCCTACTTTTTTTAATAGAATTAAAACATATTAACAAGTTCTCTTTCTGAGCATTCCTACATAATATTTTTTCCTGATGCAATCATCTTCTTTTGCATATCTATTTTTTTATTATATAATTAAATAAAAAACTTAGTTTATCAAAAAGTTTTTAAACTAGTCAAGCCCATAATATATGGTAGGTTAGCTTAGATTTACGAGTAAAAAAGTCAAAATCATCTAATTTTTTTTTAAAAAAATTAAAATGTTGGTGGCTTGAAAATCATTTTCGAGCCGGATCAGATTTTCAACGGAGCCACTATAAAGGCTTAGCATTGAAACTTGTCATAAGGTTATTTTGAACTGATTAAATGCCACTTCAGCCAATCCACTCTATTGAAACCTGTGATTCTTCATTAAATCAATTAAAGGTTTAAAAATTTTGTTGCAAAAAAAATTAACGTTGCTTGCATTTTTTTTACACTATATATAATTGATTTTTAATCCAACCCGCAACGTCGACATAGAGTAGAGAATAGTTACTTACTATGTTAACAGAAAAAAACAAATATCTCAGGTGTTTTTTTCAATTTTAATCTTTAGTTTTTCCAAAAGAGTTATGTCAGGACTCATTCATGTTCCATTCTTACAACTAGGTTTCACAACTAATTAAGGTAACCAGGTTTCGTTAGAAGGATTTTAGACAAATCAAATGTCCATCTATCTAGCCACCATTCTAGCACGACAGGAACAGATTCCATTTTATTCACAACTTGCAGATGTGCAAAATTGGCTGCAAACCATTGTTGGTCCACTAAGAAGGCATACTTGCATCCCTTACTGCCTTCGTTGTTATTCATGCCCCCTATGCTTGCGTTGTATTCCCTTAGATCTGAAGGGATGGTGGCCTGGCAGCGGTTGACGCCGAGGTAACCATCTGCACTCAATTTCTTGTTCTGGTCATGACAAAGTGGCATGCACCCGCCAATTACTGTGCTCTTTTCGCTTAACAAGGCCAGATTATCACACCCAGTGGCAGTGAACTTATTCCTTTGGGAGAATGCAAAAGGGCTGGATTCCAAATTAATGTGCACACTGCTCGTTGTTGCACCGTTACAACCAGAAGAAGTTATTGGCAGATTGACATGAATTCCATTGTTTTCTATTGAAATGTTCAGCACCTCCAGATTCATGCTTTTTGCAAAAGATTTTGGGGGGCTGAAAGTTCCATTGCAAACTATTTCAGACCATTCGTGGGAATAACAGCCTGGTCCTATTCCAAAAGGGAATGGAATGCTGATTTCTCCACAGAAGGCTTGACAGTTTGGCTTGGCTAGAGATGGAGATCGTGCCGATGCTTTTATTGACCACATCAACAGAATGGCCAGAAGTACCAGTTGCATAATCATCTTGCTTCTTCTTCTTTGGAAATTCTGGAGATTCTCTCACTTTTACATCGGAAAGGCTGGGATATCAATATAATCAGGCCAACAGGAAAACGAAAGGAGGTTTTCTGGAAGGGTTAACACTACATGAAAGAAACTTCGGAAAAAATCAATTTTATATGTAAAGAAAGTTAACTGCAATCCTATAATTGGTATTCAGGCAAAAAACGATGAACAATGACAATTCTTGTGCATTGTAAAAATCGATGATTCGCATGCCCCTCTGGTGGTCTGGCCTCTATACTAGGCTGAGAAAATAACAAAAAGGACAAAGCCTGCACCAATTTCTTGTCTTGAATATTCTTTTTCTTCTTTGTAGGTGAACATTAATTTCCCTTCTCCACACCACACCAAACAAAAGTGTGTGTATCTGATACTTAACGGAAATTACTTCATTTTTTTTTTCACGCCCGGTCCTAATATGAGACCGTGATTAAAGGGGAAAAAAAACTAAAGGGAAGTCAAATTTATTGTGTGTAGACACATTTTATCGTTACAATGTAATTATATTTTTGTTTTTTCTTGAAAAAATTAATGGTCTTATAGTATTGTGATATTAGTAATAGAGGAACACGAAGGGCGGAACCAGGGGAGGCAAGAACGCCCGGCTCCTGCAAAACATTTTAATTTTTTATATTATTTAGTATTTAAATATGGAATAATATAATATTTTTATTTTAAATAAATAAACTTTTTAATAATATATCTGGTTATATTAATTTTGGCCTCTCTTATCAAACACTACCAGCTTTGCCCCTAGATATACGTTTCTTTTTAAAAAAAATTATATACAGTGAAGTATCTCAATTACTCTCTAAATCAAAAAAAATTAAAAGGATATTTATGTTTTTTATTTTTAAAATACAGTAAAATAACAACTTTGTCCTTGAACTAAAAAAACAAAACATGCTTCTAGGGGCCTTTTGATCTTTTTCACTAAGGGTTTTTTTGTTATTACTAGTTTTATAGAGGGCAACTTGGTCTTAGTACATAAATTAAATATTATTTTAATGGAAAAACTAATTATGCATGTGGCGTCTCCTGGCGTCCAAAAATGCATTACACCATGTTATTAGAATTACTTACTAGTCCTCTCTTTTTTGGTGTGGTGTGTCGCACCCGACATCACGATGAAAAAAAAAAGGATAGATAGATAAGGAGTCACCATCTAATTTATGATAACTAGAATTCTAATTTGTCTTCATAGATTCTTAGGTAAGGAGTTGGTTATACTAAAAAAAAAAACTCATCACCCTAAAATATTCTACCTAATATAAACTGCTTTTATGTTATGAACTTGTGATGATGTATATATTGAGATTTTTCTAATTATTTGACTAAACTAGACATAGATTTAAAAAGTGATTTGGGATTAAAGTCTAGTTTTAAAGCTCATTCCTCACTTCTAAAACACGGGTGCTAGGCCCAAGAAGATGATAAATGTTGAACTAAGCTTCTAATCTCATTTACTAATTATGTTCCAAATTAAACCCGTTGGTCATCACTCGTTCTTAATGGATTTTTTGGAATTATGTTGACCAGCTTAAATCAACTCACAATGTAGTATAAAAGAGAATTTTCTAATAAAAATCACAAAGAAGTAATTTTAACATTACATAAAAAAATGTATTCCTAAGGTCAGATGATAAAAAATAAATAAGAAAAATAATTGTTTTGTATTTTTTATTTTAAAAAAATATAGTCACCTCTATGGTAACTTCCTCGGTAGGTACAATTCACTATACGATGTGAAAGGTAGGACAGATGGTATTGCATTAAGACATCCTTAATTTACCAATCTAATTCCATGAAAACCAAAAAAATTTTTAAAGCATCATGAGAAAAAAACAAATGTGATTTATTTTAAAAAAATCTCATCATGCTAATTTGGATTGATCCAGATTAGTTTTTTTTTTTTTATCTAATTTTATTATTTAAAAATTGAACTACATTTATTTTTCTTGGAAAAAGTTTATTGATCGTTTTTTTTTAATTATTTATTTCTTATTGTTTCTTGTTTTTTATTATCTCATGAAAATAAAATTAATTTATTTTGGCTCGGGTTTACAACCCGAGACATAAAGTCTTTTTTTTTAAATATTTTTGAAATATTTAAATATTTTTTTAAAAAAAATACAAACCCCACGGTATAGCACGGGTTCATATTGTTCAATACTTCAGGCCTATTATAACTTCGAGCTTGTACAGAGTTGTTGGTTTCTAAACTAGGTGGATAGATTTAAAAGCTCAAAAACTGGCCCGCAAGATTAAATAGACATTTAATCATTAAATGATCATAATTTGTTACTCAGAATGATTTTTAAGTCTCCCAACTCTTAAGGTATTTTTTCTTTTACAATTTTTTTTATTTAACAGTAAAAATATCTTTAAACCATCTTATATATCAACTAAAATCAGAATATCATCGTACGCTAATACCGTATTTACAATACAGAAAACAATAACTTCAATAAAATTAGATTAAAATTACTTTCCAACACATCTTCTTTACCTTCTAATACTTCATTCATAGCTTTTGTCTAGAAGATCTATATCTTTTTTTTTTTTTTGTATTTTTAACAGTTATTTTTTTGTATCTTTATTTAGAATCATCAGTGGTTTCAATTTTCTTTAATTTGCAGTCAAACTAAATTAAGGCGGTAACCAAAGGGTGATTAATTTAGCCGATGAGCCACGCCTATTAATTCAATCCCATACCCTACCCATAAAAACAATACTCGCCTATACCCATTAAGAAATTACCCTTTAAACTCGTATCCGGCCCATTCCCGCTCATTTAATACCCATTTTTACCTGCTAAAAGAAATTTTGTCAAAACATTTCATCTTAGTCCTTGTATTTGTCATGAAAGTCACTTAGTCCTTACAAATATTTGTTTTTTCAGTTTAGTCCTTTATTAGATCTTTCTTTGTTCTCAAAGTTTTCAAAAAGAACTTAGTTCGCGGATATTAATATGATATAAAATATGTATTAGCTTTTTAAAAAAATTAATTTTAATCACTTCCAATAAAATAATAGTATAATAGAATATCTACCTTGTAATCACTCACTTGTCTTCTTTTTTTATCACTTGTTAATGGAAGGAATCAAGCAATATCACTTGGGTTTGTATAAAGATATATATCATGGAGGGCGAGAGCAAGGATCATACGCTAGCAATATAAACGTTAAGATTATTAAATCAATTGAGGTAATTTTCAAAATTATAATAACATTATCAGGCAAGCAACCTCATCTAATTAAAGTTATGAAATTTTACATTTCATTAATTTATACCAAGTATCTCAATTTTTGTTTTAGTCCTAAATCCATTGTTTTGACAATTTTTAAATAATTTTTTTTAAAACTTTACTCCACCTCTATTTAGGTTGCAATCCTAAATGGAGATAATGGGTCCATCTCAGGCCTTTTAACTAGCCCATATTAGAGGGATTGTTCTTTAAACTTTAGGTTGAGACTGGATTAATATTATATCAGGATAAATTATAATATTTCCCTTCAAGTTTGGAGTCTCACCCCTCTAAAGCATTTTTTTATTTTTATTTTGATAAAAAATCTTTCATGAACATCTACATTAGTTAAGCTACTTAACAATCTAAGTTGGTAATTAAAAAGGTCTACAAACTTTAAGAGAGAGGTTGCAAAAATTAAAAATTTCTCTAAACCTATTAGCAGAGTGGTAACTTGAATTATACCACCAATGTGCCATTGGAAGCCACCAAACTCATTTATGAGGCCTGTACATACTCATACATCTCAAGTATGTTTCAAGACACTGGTTTCTAATTGCTTATCTGTTTGTGGGTGATAAACTGAACTCATAAGCAATTTCACCCCTAACAGTTTGAAAAGTTATTTCCAGAATAATCTAGTAAAGATTTTGTCTCTGTTAGAGACAATTGTTGTTGGCAACTCAGGAAATTTATAAAATTGTTCTATGAACACTTGTGCTATATCTTATGCAGTGAAAGGAAGTGAAAGGGCTATAAAATGTATATATTTAGTGAACTTTTCCGCTATCACCATGATAAAATCCTTTCCTTTTAAAACTAGCAAGCCCTCAACAAAATCCATTGTGATGTTTGTCTAAGCTCTTTTTGGTACCAGTAAAGGTTGAAACAATCCTAGATATGCCACTCTTTCAACCTTTGCGTGTTTACAAACTACATATCTTTCCATAACTTGTTTAACTGTAGACTTCATAGTTGACCAATAAAATGTAGTCTTCAACCTCTTGTATGTATTCTGGATTCCATCATGACCACCAATATAAAAATCATGCATTGCATTAACCAACTTTCTCCTTAAAGTGCTTTTTATACCAACTACTATTCTTGCCTTGTATTTCAAGACTTTATCTACCAACTAATAATATGGTTCTCATGCTAGATCAATTAACTTGACAGTAGTTATTTTCTATATTTGTTGATTTTTTTTTATAAGTATTCATAACTTTTTAATACCCAGCTGGGATGACCACATAAATGACCATTAAACCTCATCTCTCATCAATATTAGTAATATCATCAATTCTTGACCCTTTATCCATCAGTGGCCTTGCTGAAGAAAGCCAACGGTCTTGCTATTTTGACTTAAAACTGCTCTCAATCCTGTTAAACAAGCATCGATCTTTAGAACAAATGTACTATAAAAATCTGGTAATGCATACAGGAGCTCTATATAAGGTTTTTTTTTCAACTAATTAAATGCCTCTTCAGCGAATACACTCAATTGGAACCTGATATTCTTTAGTAAATCAATTAAAGATTTGTTAATAATGTCAAACCCTCAGATAGATTTTCTATAATATCCAGCTAGCCCCAAGAATCCTCTCAATTCCTTGACTGATTTGGGAGTTGGACAACCCTTAATTGCTTCAGTTTTTTTTAGAGCCTGTGGCAACACCATAAGTTGTTTGATTCTTACAGAAAAAACACTTGAACCTTCTAACATACAACTTGTTCCTTTTTAGTACCTCTAAAACCTCTTTAAGATGATTGATGTGCAAGTCCACTGTGAGTTGTATATCAATATATCATCATAAAATACAAGCATAAATTTTCTCAAAAAAGATTCTAATACCTAGTTCATTAAAGCCTGGAAAATGGTAAGTGCATTGGTGAGCATAAATGGCATTACTCTAAACTTATAATGACCACGGTGAGTATAAGAATCAACATTTTCCACATATTTCCCATATATTATAACCCAGTGATAACCAGACCTCAAATCTAAATTAGAGTAAAACTGAAAACCATCCATCTCTTTCATCAGTGGAATAAAAAACCTATTCTTAATAGCCAAGTTATTAAGCTTCTTGTAATCCATGCAAAACCTCTATAAATTATCCTTCTTTTTAACTAGAAATACAAGTGAGGCATAAGAACTGCAACTAAGCTAAATTATCCCATTTTGTAACGTTTCTTTAGCCAATTTCTTAATTTCTTCCTTGTGGATAAAGAATTTCCTAGAGGGCCTAATATTTACTAGTTTGGCCCCTAGAACTAATGGAATCTTATGGTCTATCTTTCGTTCTGGTGGAAGCTATTTTGGTTCATAAAAAACTTCCTAATACCTCCTGCAAAGATTTCACTTGTAAATTTTGAATCTCCTGTGATGATTCATCAATAGCTTTTGTGGAAAAAAATTGATCTACTCCATAGACTGTTTTCTTAAAACTCTTGTGTAACTTGGTTACAGAAACCATTTATATCCGAGCTTCTTCAATAATTCCTCTTAGTTCAATCATTCTACCTTCTTTTCTAAATGAAATTTTCATTTTAGTAAAATAAAAAAGAATAGGCGAGCAATCAACTCCCAAAACAACATCACACATTCCCGGTTTAAGTATTCTCAAATCAGCTTTGGATTCATAATCTTGAATAAACCATGTGAATTTAGGGTTCTGAGCATCATATAACATCACATTTTTATTTGCCATTATTATTGCCAATATAGTACTCTTGACAATTACAGCTTTAATGCTCTTAATTACAGACACATTTATAAAATTGTGTGTGCTAACACTATCAACTAGGATAATTAAGTCTTTACCTTTACTACTTTCTTTAATCCTAATTGTATTCCAAGACATTTAGTGATAAGCCGTATTCATTAATATTCTTATTGCCTATTGTTTTACCACTTCCATTTTTTTTTCTACATCGAGAAATTATTCTATTTCATCCTTCATACCTTTTATCATATGCAATCCTTTATTATTACATTGATGACAGGCATGTACTTATCTCCTCATTTAAAACATAAGCCTAATTTTCTTCTTTGTTCATACAAGGTATCTTGTACATGCTTTGTACCCTGTGGTGCCTCATGCTTAATCTAATTGAAAGGTTTAGATGGAATGTTACCTACTGCTCTTTCCATACTGAAAGGAGAATTCGATCTCTAAACAAACTTGCCTTTTCTAGCCATTGCATTATTAGATTCTTCCTGCCATTTTGCTTACTTGAAAGATTGCATTAATGAAGTAGGCCTTAAAATTTTGAGCATGGGTTTGATGTCCTCCTTTAATCCACAAATAAAAATGGAAACGTAATATGATTATGGTAAAGAAGAATTTCGTGTGCTCATCAAATACTTCAACTTTTCAAACTTCTCAATATAATCTTCCACACCGTTATCTTGTTCTAACTTGTTGAATTCCTCGACTATATCATCTTTGCTATCAAATCTTTTACAAATAGCTTTTGAGAATTTCTCCTGACTGGTCACAGATTCACCCCCTCACACTAGTCCTTCAAACCAAATCTCTGCTCTATCATCCAAATACCATGAAGTCACATCAACTCACTAGTGTATGGGTACTGAGTTAAGTTTGAAGTATTTCTTACACTTTCTTGTACACCCTCTAGGATTATCCCCTAAAAAAATTTATAAATTCATTCTTGGCAATGTTGAGTTATTTCCAGACTTGTAATGTTCTTGACCTGTAACATTATCTCCATGATTATGGCTTCTGAATCCTTGTATGCCTTTTTGACTACTAAGAGTTTCAATATCCCTTCCCGTTGATGGATTTAGTAGGATTCCTCTGGAATTAACTCCAACTTCTTTTTCTACCATTTGAACAATCTGTGAACTAATCTGATCAGACTTCTTATCTTGTTCTATCCATCTTGCTTTGTTTGTTGCTATTAATTCTTGAAGCTCCTGATGAATTTCCTGTATTTGTTCATAAAGTCTCCTGCAATGCTCCTTCAGAACCTCCATCTTATTGCTTTCCACCATCCTTTTGAATGTAGAACAATGATATAATCAAGAATGGCCTAGGATCGGCTCTAGTACCAATTTTTTTATGGCCTTAGCCTAAACAAAAAAGAACTAGAAGAATTGAAAGAGAGGAGAAAGAAGAAATGGTTGCAGAAAATGTCATTCATTGATCACTTGCCTCTGACGTCTCCTAATTACACTTTATATACAATGAAACCAATTACCAAAACTAACTGAGTACTAAAAAACTTTAACCACCAGCTAACAAATCATTTATCACATGTTTTATTGCTTATTTATACGTGACTAATGTATTCTTATTGGATCTTCATCTACAAGTTCCCAGCTTTCTAGTCCTGCAGCATTACTTCTTACCACTGCCTTATTGAACTGCTGGCTTAACAGCAAACCAAAGAATTCAATTCCTAGAGTAAACTCTTTAATAAACAATCAATACCGAAATGATACACGGTAATTAACAAGAAAAAAAATTAAAAGAGCTAAGAAGATAGATCCACGGAAAACTTACTTACCAAGATCTTGAAGCAGAGAAGAGACCAGGTTTAACGAGAACTGTAGATCCAAATGTGCAAAAACTGGGCGTTGATGGGTGTTGATTATCAGCAAAGAAAAAGAGTAGATCTTCAGCAAAAACTTGGGTCTCACCAAGTTTATAACTTCTGCAAAAACTCTCTAGCGTTGATTCATTGATTAGTTCAGAGAGCAGGGTTATTTTGGTCCTGTAATAGCAAATTCAACAGTAATAAAAAGCAGCTCAATAAAAGCGAACAAAAAGCATCCTGAAATAGCTTCCCAACTGTGGCTGGGTAGAAAAAATAGAAGCTACCACTCTATACTATCAAATTATCAAGTTAAGAGGTTATCATTAGAAAATTTTACTATCGTTTGGAAAATTAATACTATTCTATCTTCTATTGTTATAAATCATTTCGCTTTAAAGCTCGTGTACACACTCACTAATCCACACCCCGTCCAACAGTGAGAAATAACAAGGAATATCTGAAGGAAAGTCACTAATTTCGTGCCCGAGCGTACTATCGAAAAAAGAAAATCATCATATCAATGGATTTTGTAAGAGTAATTACCATCTTTCTTGGACTCCAACTACTTTTAGATACAAATTAAAAAGACAAAAATGAACGTGAAATGTGGAAACTCTCTTTCCTTCCAGCATCAGCTCCGTCTTTCTTTCCTGCATCAGCTAGCCTCTTTCTTTCCAGCATCAGCTCCCTCTTTCTTTACAGCTCCCTCTTTCTTTCCAGCAAGAATCATAGAAATTTGGAGGCCTCTACTAAACGCTTGATTGAAGAGCAGGCGAGTTTGGAACTCCGAGACAAACGGGAACCATGACAAGATGGCTATTGGCATGAAAAGCAATAAGCCCATTATATATTCGTATGCCCTTGCTAGCTCCTTTATTGAATCCCAGAATCCTATCCACATAAACAACGACCTGCATGCTTGTCCAATCTACAAAGGACAAGAAATTGGATATTAAAAGTTCTCGTTCAGTTAGAACTACGAAATAATATTTTGGAAGGAACTGGATTCATAGAATTGTTGGTGTATTCCAGTAAAAAATGCACCTTATGTCACAAGGAACTCCATCATGGGAGTTTTTGTTATTCAATAGATTCTTGAATAATATTAATATGCATTGAAGATCATATGGGTCTGAATGAATGCAATATTTGCTAAGGGTAGAATATCCTTTGTTTAGATAAAAGAGAGGACTTAATCATGCAGTGGCCAACTAAGGGAGAAGTTTTAAAGTACATTGCGCACTTGGAACAAAATGTTTGTACTTACAAGAAGAAGGGCCCACCCCGTGGGCATGAATGCGAGGATGCCAGCAAATAAATCTTGTATTGTGAGACCACAAACTACAAATAGAACAGTCATGACCGACACGAAGCCAAGAAATAGGAGTGCCTTGAGAATCCTGAACATGAGCTGGAAATCTGTACGGAATTTTCGTCTCCCCATTGACACCATCTGAGAGCATTGGAAAAAACAAACAGAAGGAGGCCAAGTTCAGAAATAAAGCATAGACAAACCACACACTTGTGAGAAGAAAAAGAAAAACCTGCTATATTCTACTTTCAAATGGTCAATATATAAGTTTAAAATGCTGGTTTGCCAGTTTTCGAATACAATTATTTCATGTACGTGAAAAATTTATTCAAGCTGCTCCCAATCATATTTACTTTTGCATGTGTTCCATTTGCATGCCACATACCTTAAGCAATAAAAGTGTAGTTAACATAACTATCCATGAAAGTCCATAAACCTACAAAAAAGATTTGAAGTTAATAGTAGAAAAGTTAGTATTTGGTGGTAGAAATCAACCAAACAGTTATAGGCCAATAAGAAAACAAAATATCACTCAAATATGGATTGTACCAGCAAACTTTTGCTGTGATGAGCTATGTCAAGGTGGTAGACAATGCCATATTGGTAGATAAAGAAGCGAAATGCGAGGATTATTTCAAGTAACCATCCCCTGATATTCGTGTGCTTGAGATGTTCTTGTTCTCCACCCCACCATGATTCCCAACTTTTATCAGGTGCAATCCCTATACCACCACGATTTCCCATCCACCTTTTCCAATCTGTCCAATCATCCACTGTTTTTTGCCAGTCAAATCCAGATGGATTGAACACAAATGGAGCAAACAACCAGGATCCAACCAGTAACCACATGGACAAGGTGACGAACAAATAAAGACTTGAACTGCGATATGATTTCCCATAGACTTCATACACGACCAACAATATAAATAGTTCCAATCCCTTAACAAAGTGACTTCGTGAGTATAGCCTGTAGTTTTCTGCAAACTTTGCATGGAAAACAACAAAACCACGCCCAGTAGCTCGATATTTGGAACCACCATGCAAAATTGTTCTTCCATAATAATGTGCTTTAGTTCCAAGCTGGAATGTAAAGAACACTGAGGCAAGCTGTAGCTGCATTATGACAAAATCACCCAGAGCAGTGCGGAACCCTTTCTCCAAACCAATTTCCATGACCATGGGAAACACAAGCAACAAGCCTAGCTGAAAAATGGATTGCGGAGCCAAAGCCTGTTCAAGGGCCTTGCTTTCATTTATGCTCGGGTCCATAAGAATCTCCCTTTCTAATCCACTCATTACCATGTATAAGCGTCCATATAAGAACAAATATACAGTAAGCACGGTTATCTGAAACAACAAAAGCATACCAAATCTAGTTATAACAACAAAAGCATACCAAATCTTTCTAATACACTCTCCATTTCATGTAATTCTAATAGGACTTGAAGTAAATCATGAGTAAGAATATTAAAATGGATTCACAAGTAGCAAGCTAGCCGCCTAGTGACCTAAATCGCTTGATGTTATTCAGATGATGATTGAAATTGTTGAATTTCATAAAATTTGGGTTGTTCTGTTTTAGTACCTCATTAACACAGAAAATAATTTAGAAACTATTACTATATGATATTAGACACAACAGAGGATTATAGCATAAGGCCCAACCTGACAAACTGATGTTATACTTGGTGTTTAATTGTTTATATTTTGATACCAGCATAAAATGAGTCTCGTCCTCAACAGTGAACAATCAGCAGCTTGAAATTTGTAGATAAGAATAATCCGAGCAACATTTACCAGGGAGCCTAGTTATGCTATGCATGGTTTTTTTTTTAAAAAAAAAAAAAACAATAGGGAGGAAGAAGAAGAATCCTCCAAGAAACAAGTAACCAATACACAGAAGTGTTTCTGTGTATTCTGAACCTACTGCAAATTAAATAAATAAATCACCTTGAAGCTCCATATGCAGAGCTCCTCAAGGAGATCAACATACCACCATAACTCAAAACTTAAAGCAAAAGGGATATCACCAGTAGTAGTCATGGAGACTCTATTAGAGTTTTTATAGGAAACAAAAAACTAAGAAATCTGTTCAGCACAAAGACAGTAAAATAAAGAAATCAGATCAGCATACCATGCTACTGAAATAGAAACCAACTGTTGTAAAGTAGAACGAGAGCATCCTATAGAAGTCAAAACGTCGCCCCAATCGATAAACATCACGGCTAAGGGTCTGCTCTCCATTTCCATTTGCAACCTTTGCCTCAAAAGATGATATTTGGTTCATCCCCACATCACGCCCTTTTCCTACTTGTATGTATTCATGATGTGTTACATATCCCCCACGTAGAGTTGTGTTGTATCCTGAAGAGAGTGACATGCTTAATCATCGCATGGTACTTATGTGATGTCAATAGTGTTCAAATCCATATAAAATTACCTGCAAATATATCCTCGCTTAAATTTATTATTTTTGAAGCTTTGCTTATGCCACCCCTTGTTATGTGGAAGATTCTGTCAAATATATCAGGATGGCCGTAATGGAATCGTACCCTATAAAATCAGACAACATTTATTAGAATCTTATTCTAGCAAAGTGCACCACTGAAGAATAATCTTGGTGCACTTTGGTCTTCAAAACAAGTATATAAAACAAAGTTTACTTCAGTTTAAAGCTTGCAATTGTTCCTATATTTGAAAGTTGAAACTCTATGTAGTTTTAGACTCCTACTCTTTTCTATAAAAAAAAATTTAAAAAGAAAACCAGGTTCTGTGGTCTTTTAATACTTTTAATCTGGAACAAAGTTCATCATTAAGTAAATCTAGATATCTTGTACTGGTCAACGAGTCTGTTCTGAGGAAAAGGGGAAAAACAGTCAAGCGGTGGTTTAGACTTTAGATTGGTCTCTAAGGGAGAAACTTTCCAGTAGCAATCAATGCAAAAAATTTTTCATTTCTCGTTTTCTTTTTCTCAAGCAATGAAATATCATCTGTCTGAGGTTTGAAATATTTTTCTCCCATGTTTGATAATTAAAAAGGAAAAATAGAAATGTACGCGGATACAAAATTTAAATGATGCAACGAGCTTTCAAATTGTAAATGACATGTAATACCACATAAGCATACATTGATTGCTGGCTAAAATTAGGCTTACCTTAGAGGACTAGCCAAGATACGTTGGCCAATAGTCACAAAGCTGGTCTCCTGATTGGACATGAACCAAGCGAGTGATGAAACACTGTCAAAAGAAACAGAAGAAATATAAGGGTTTATAATATTAAAATCAAAACATTTCTACTACATAATTCTTTTTGCACGCCAACATGTGATGCGCAACCATTAAATGGTAAAGCTGACCTTCCAGTAAATATATGCTCCCTTATACCCAAAATCGTTGGGTTTTGTTTCCTACGATGAGATTTTTTAAGCTCCTCCAACACATTTCTCATTTTAAAAGCTTCTTCAAAGTAATTGTCCTGAAACAAAGAGAAATTTTAGTGAATTACTGTATAATGTAATTTATAAATGAATGGAAAAAAGGAATAGAGAGACTACCTGATTCATGTCAATAGTCTGCAGGGCTTCTCCACGAGTAAAAATAATGGCATGATTTTGATTTTCAGGTTTTCCTTCACCAATATCTGTCGGAGGACCTGGAAGCTTGATTCGGTAGATTTCCTAGCAGTGTAAGGAGTACAACATGTAAGAGAACGTGCTTTGGATTTGTAGAAAAATGGCAAAAGAAGCTTGTAAACAGGAGTAGCATTAACAATCAACTACTCTCAATATTTTTTGACTTGAGAACACAAAGGCAGGACATGTTTCTCATACCCAGCATATGAATTGAGGTGTCTAAACTAAGCAGTTCGGGAAACATCACATAAATCAATTGTTCCTAAAACAAAGTCCCTAAGAAGTACATTTTATTTTACAGGTGCATATAACAAATTACTTCGTTAGATTATCTAGCAGACAATAACCAGAGTTTTTCCAGAAGATAACTCTGCAACTACGACCTTTTATTGCAGTTTGAAATGTGATAAATTTAATTGGAAGTGATCAATTGCTCTACTTAAGTGCAGCATATAAATCCCGAAGCACCTAAATTCCATACCAAACAAGGAATCAGTCTCGTACCTCATCATACTTATCACCCCCTTTGACGAGAACAGAGTAATACAGCTTTTGAGATTTTCCATTCACTGCGGTCTCTCTTTCATCTATGTAAGCAACACGCAGCGATGGATTCCTGCATTAACGATATGTAATGAAGGTTGCCATCAACCTTTTGTATCTAAATGGAGAACTTCATGTAATGCATTGGGACAAATTTTAACTTACGCTAACATTAAATTCAGAATATTGCTGTAACAACTCCGGTCCCGTTGTTCAGTGGATTTTTTCTGAGCCCCATACACCTGACAAGAAACAACATAGGTGAACTTCAAATCAGCGAGAGCTTGTGCCTGATCAAAATAAGCTTTTTGATCCGTCTCAGGTTCCAAGGTACGGAAGCCATTCAAAAGGGCTGCAAAGCAAAACGGTGATTAGCTTTTTGAAAAAAATAATGTACCATTAGAGGCAATGGAATCGAATGCTAAATTTCAGAAGTAATGGCGCGTATATATGTTAAGAAATCACAAACCATCATCTCCTGCAAATTCTAATAAGCACTGAAGTTCTAGGGCTTGCCTGTAGTACATCATCCCTCTCACTGGAAAAAAAACATAGAGAATTATGTGTGCACACGTACGCGTGCACACAGACACGGTTACATGATGGCCTAGTCAACATCCACAAATGAAGCAAGTAAATAAAGCACCAAAAACCTTCACTATTCAAACCTGTTCTAGCAAGGGTCTGCCCCCTATAGGATACCCACTGACGAGTAAATTCCATCTTCTCTTTGGGAGACCACATAAGTTTTTGATCATTTATACGCTCCTCAAAATTTTTCCATTCATCTGTTTTGCGTTCATTTGTACTTGATAAGTTTAACCCCATTATAAAGACTGAAAGTGTGATGCAGGAATTGGTAGAAACTCACCACGATATATTGTCTTTAGGTAGAACAAAATCGTTATCCCATCTTCATTTTCCTTATGAAGTTCGTCATCGGAATAAAGAACATCTTCTTTGTAATAGGGAGTCAAAACACTAATGATATCATAAAATAAATCTAAATTCAAAAAAAAAAAAAAAAAAAACTAAAATGAGTAGCCATTTATTTATGACCAATAAATGATCTAAATGGAAGAAAATGAGCAACACAGAAGCACATGACCAATTCTAAAGATAGTGAATAAGAGAAGAAACTAAGCAATCCTTCTTAACACAATTTTTATCATGTTCGCACAAGATTATCATTTCTGGTCGGATTGTGGTAACAAGCCATGATCATGTTGAAGATGATTTATTTTTAGAATATGTTGTTCCTATGAAGAAATTATAGACAAAAACCATTGCCACCTATTACATTTTTTGCTTACAAAATTCACATGTTTCAATCACTCACCTAAAAGAGAACATGTCTCGGACTTTTGGAGCCTTCGGCATGTTCATAAATAAGGAATTTGCAAAGAAAGTGATTCGGCGGCGAGCATCCAAGTTTGATGGCACATTTATGGCAGATTCCTTTGTGGTCAAAAGTAAATGAAGCCTGAGGACCTACAGAGAGATGTTGAACAATATAAAAATTGAAGATGTATATGTCACAAACATGATATTCGTAACAAAAGACGCAAGTGTCAGGACAACCTTCTCCCTCCAATAATTGTTATTTGTAAGACTTAGATTTATCTTTCCAAACCTCTGTTCTTTCATACTACTTTGATCACTCGAGGTGTTTAAGTGAGCTCTTTCCAGAATTCTGCAGGGATAGGTAGCCAAACATTTAGTTATCAGGGTTCAATCTGTCATAAACCATTTTGACATCCCATTAAGTTAGTAATAATTCAGAACTTACTCATGGCCATGAAACATTATATCCTGAGTGATAATTTCTATAATAGACTGGAGAGCATTAATTATCTGAGATTTGTAGATGTCATCATCATCATGATCACCTAGCTGTCAACAAACTAGTGTGAGCACTTGAATATGAGCAAGTGCAGACCATGATGGAAATAAGAAATTAAAGAAAAAGGAACGCATAAAGAAAGCACATTACCAAGACTTTTAGAAATCTCTCCAAATATTCACTAAGCATAGGCAATCCACTCATCCGGAACTCCTTCAAAAATATATGTTGTTGTATGCTCATATCTACCTCGTAATGTATTAGTCTGACAATCCTGTTGAGAAAAGAATAATAAAAACAAATGAATAAATAATCGATCATAAATGGCCAGATTCCTCTTATATGACTTTTGAGACTCAATCTCGCAAGATGAATGCTTCTTACAACTTATCTGCATCATCTTCTAGAAGGCCAAATATTATGTACCGCAATGCCTCATAACACTCAGTCACTGCTGATTGCATATACTCATCCATCTTTCTATATAACTCAGCATCTTCCTTCCCCTTAAAATCTTTTGCCATGTCTAGTGCTATAGGGATCTGTCATGTGTCAATCAACACAAGGAAATAAGTTGGAATTGGAATTGCATTGAGTACAAATATTAAGAATACCAATGAATCAAGGTACATACCTTGCTAGCAAGCAAAAAAGGAGGCCACTGGAAGACAGAGACATCACTTGAAGAATAAGGCACAAGTAGCAAGTCTTTTTCACTGAACAGTGAAGTAAATTTAAAATCTTACAACTAGAAATATGATGCACTTGATGTTGTAATAAATTGTATAGCAAGAAGAGCCTCAACTGATTGCTGATCAAATCTTCCATTCTCAAAGAATATATGAACTCATTCCACACATGTGAAAAATTTGCAACATTTTTTCTTTCTGATTCCTCATCCTGAAATGACGAGAATTGTTGATTTAGACAAGACAAATAAGAGGGGGTTCCAATTGATTGCTATATAAAACAAGCTGGAAAACAAAATAATATTGCTGCTTTTGTATTTGCCACAAAATGCATCTAAGATGGAATATCAATAAAAAAATACCAAACTGCTAGTGCAAACAAACAAACTACTACAACAAAATTCGTTAGAATTGATCACCAAAGGTTTCCTCGGAGCGTCCTCGTGTGATGGCACAAGATGGCGACTGAAAGCTGAAGGCACGGATTCAAATCTGGACCGTAACATCCCTAAGGTCCTTATCTGAAAATAAAAAGTTACGAGTGTTGTGCAGGACGAAAACCACAACTTGTCAACTGCATATTTTCAAATATGAACTAACATTCCAAATATTCTATAACAATCAAAATAATGTTGAATAAATGGGATCATTGTGCATCATATGATTGCTAATATATCATTATATGAGAACAAAATGACCACTAACCTCACCCAAATGGCTGAAGGCTCCTTGAATCCCACCAACAAGAGTAGAAAATATGGCATACCATATTTGTGCATCCAAAAAATAAACCTAATACAATAACAGAATTTACCCCAACTTAAACACAATACTATAAAGTTTCTCATTCCTAAAACTTCATATTCAATCCACTTACCAGAAGAATAGGAGTCCATATAGAGATAACAACACCAATGTTATGCGGAACTACACCAGTTTCAAGACATGACTTAGTTATAGCTCTATGATGAAAGAAAGTACAGAGAGTAATAAAAAAGGGTGAAATATTACGTTGGGGAAAGAATTCATGCCATTGATAGTTATTAACATGAATCTCCATAATCAACTTTGTCGGTTCAACTAGAGGCAGTATCTATTAACAAATATGCAACATATGGGTTATAAGCAAATGAATATGACAGATTGTACAAGAAAACAAATGGTTCATGTAAAATGAAATTAAAAATTAAAGAACCTATAGCATGGACAAATACAAAATAAGATTGTGTGTTTTTCCACATCCATGGTATAGTTGCTATAAAAAATCACTATAACAGTACAGTAATTCAGGAAAACTATGTTTCTCCCAGTATTATACATGGCCTTCGATATTATTTCCCACAGGAATTGTAAATATTTTTTTTTTAATCTCTAACCAGCCATGAATATCCTATGTGGAAACTACATCGAAAGAGTGTTTCAAATAGATGTAAATTCCAGGAAGTTAAGTTTCTGTCCCTACAATGCATACAATGTTCTTTAAATTGAGAAGTACAAAAATATGTGACGAGCTATTCTGCAAGAGGAACACCATTTTAGGTGGTGGAGAAAAGACTTCAGAGTTCCTCCTAAACTTGTACGTGATAATTCTATACTCTTATTTTCATGTGTATAGATCCAAATTCCAAATACATACATATAAGCAAATTTGTAACATTTTTGAGCATGCACATGTGTGTACGCTGTGAGTACATAATGCATTTAGACTCAAAATATTGTTGACAAAATCTTGTCCCAATGGATATTGAAATTCAACAATTAAGATGTTTAAGAAGAAAAAACCTCCACATAGTAGCTAAATGCTAGCTTGCAAATTATCAGCAGGACCCAAAACAAAGTATACCTGTGCATAGGAAAATATCAAGATTTTATAAGAAAGAAAGACCTCTAGTTTATAAAGGCATCACATTCATTTTAAATTTCCCAACAAGAATTCTAACATTGATAAAGTACAAGAGCCAAATCATGCAACTTCCTAGTAACCTCACTCATCCCCTCCAAAAAGGTAAAAATGAAAATAAAATAACAATCAATAGCATTTGTTTCTCTTACTTTAAAAGTGAGAACATATCCTCATGCATGCCTCTGCCTACATATAGTTTTGGCTGCAGGAAGGTAAAAGAAATGTAAAAAAGAAGGCTAGGTTGAAGAGAAAGAAACAAAAACTAGAATATCAACCAAACCAAAAACACGCACATGCACACAAACACTTGAGTCAGAAGTAAAAGTGCTAGATATACTTGCCTGAGCCCACCACATTATGAGAGTGACAATCCGCCAGTTTGAACGTTCCATGGTTCTCCGTAAAGGTGGAAGCACAAAAAGTAAAGCAGCCAACACATTTGGTATCAAATAAATTGTCACGGCGTAAGTATAAAATGACTGATTCTGCCAATCCATAGACCAAGTGCTAAAAAACTTTACAAGTCCTGTTGGATTCAGCACAGAGCTGGAATAACCAATTGGCAGAACCACGGCCCATACAGCAGCCACAACAAACTTGAGAAGGTACCGTAGTATCTGTGTGACTTTTAAGCTCCTCCATGCATTAAGACTCAGAATTATATCCAGAGAAGCTGCAAAACCAAAGATGAAATGGCAAGGGAGCACCAAAAAAGTCGCTCAAACTATAACAACAAAACCATAACAATATATAACCATCTGCAAAACTTAAACAAATACATATTAATGTTTAATATTGAGAAATTGCCAAAAGAATGCAATCACGAGGCTTTATTTCACTTGGTTGATGTCCACAATAACTGCTACCATTAGCAAGACAATAATGCTGGCAAAGTTTTCATTTCTAATGAAATAGAAGCAATGAAATTAAAATAGCAATAAAAATATTGTTTATTTTCTGGACAAGAGAAAAATTATTAAGAAATTCATCAATACCTTGCAAAAGGTTAAGGAATGCAGAAGTGACAAAAATGCTCAAAACACTTTTGAAGACATCCTCATCAAAAAAGGCTACAATAGATCCAGAAGGACTCCATGCAATAATTATCATAGCCTGAAAAACAAGTTCATATTCAATTGATTCCTAGTAGAGAAATTGATTGAAGACATTAACCCAGAACATTTTAGACCACCTGCAAAGCCAATATAAAAAATATCCACATTCGGTCAAAACTTCTAAAAAGGTGCCAAAAAGTGCGGACTTCAACAAAATTAGTCTTAGGCTTCCTCGTTCCACCAGTACCTTGGTTAGACCTCTGCAAAAAGCATACAAACTTCAAACACAAAATGTTTGGAAGAAATACGTGATAGACCACTCCCCAAAACAATTAAAAAAAATAAAAATGAAAAGAAATTCAGGAAGACAGAAGAACTTCAATAGTTCAGCGTTGAAAACTAACATTATTATCAATGACTAAAAGATCACTAACATCATTACATCACATTTTACGGAAACAAAAAAGAAACCAGTTGAAACATATTTCAAAAATAGAGATGTGAATTTAAAGATCAGCAAGAAACAGTTGATAACATACACAATGCACTTTAATTTCTCATTTTTGTGAAGCATAATTATCCGCATGCTTCAATAAAAGGCTACTACACTGGGTCAGGGTATGTTTAGATGCCTTACCCATTTTTTTTCCTTCTTGGTTAGGGGGGATAAGGGGAGTAGAGAGATACCTCATTTGCAGGTGGCAACTCATCAGAATGAACAAAAAAATTTGCTCGAAGGTCCATTGGCCAATTTAACTTGAGACACTTGTCAGACCTGAAAAGATGGAAAAAGTTAGCTATTAGTCATCTTGACTAATTGTGGAAACAGAACTTAGTCTTCAAAGGATCTCACCAGAAGTACTCGTTCAGGTCATCATAATTTCTCCATTTTGAATGGCTAGCCTTGCCTCCTTTGTTTCTCCTTGCTTCCTTTTTTAGGAAATGAAATCATCTTCCAGATGTAACATGTAAGTGAAACATAAATAATAAACAGTAAATTTAGTGAAAAATCACCTTGCGCAAAACCTGATAGATTGGGGTTATAACATTCCTCAGGAAGGCTTCATCGTCAGGTGTTGTTGTTTCATATGTCTCCCCACTAGCAGGATGCCCGTTGCTATATAATATTCCATAGACTTCATGTGCCATCTTGTACATTGGGAAATAAGGAGAGCATCACATTTGCATACAAAAATGATATATGTGAACATCAAAAAAATACTATGGAGGAAGCTAAACAGATACCACCCGGAAGAATGATTCATTAGATTTTCTAAGATAGGAGAATTATATGCCTAAAACTAATTCCTGGTGATGATAGAGTTTTGCTACCTTAACTGACATCAATGCTTCTAATAAATTGATTTAAACAACTGTAAAATGGAATGAAAATAAAGGCACTACGCTATATACAAAATTGTTACCAAATAACAAGCTAGACAGACAGATGAATTCCAGTATTTGGAAACCAAGGCTAAAAATTTTATTTCAGACATTAGTAAATGATAAGCTAATTCTGAGAACTGTTTACAAGTAAAGAGACCTCATAAGGCACTTTCTCAAGATGCTTTTCTCATGCAGCTTAATAATAGGAGACACATTGTCGTCTGGTTTGGGATATAGAACACAACTTGTGATACCACAGGTGAGCATCAGCAACCATAGTAAGATGGAAGAGTTGTTTTTCATGCAATTGGTGGGTTTCGGGAGAAAGGACAGTAAAATTTTGTATAAATATGCAATATTTACAGTGGTATGATACAAAAATCAATTCTAACATAATAAATGTGGGACAAAATTATTTTCGTAGCTAACTTCTATGTGGGGCAATCTATCTGGGGCATTTAGGATTTTCTTTAGTGGATATTCAATGAGACTAGAAAGCCATTGCTTTTTAATTTTTAACAATCTATTATGTTCTCCATAGATGTTGGCTTGCTCTCCTTATTCAGGATTCTTTTTCTATTGAAGATCTTAATTTTTCTATTAAAAAAACTCAGCCCCTTTCTTTAATTCATTTAAAATTATATTCATCTCTTCTAGGAAAACGAAGGACTAAAATGAAACCAGAAGAAGTCAATCATAGTTCCTACACAACATGTTATGTTGATTGTACTTCTAAGACTCCTGATGGATATCTAAAACAATAGCTTATCATAAGAATGATAAAAAACTTTAGCCATGCTAATATTATTTAATTCAAACTTGACAATACTCCATGAAAAAATCTTATAAAAAAGCGTACATTGTGGAAGATATAGCAAATGCATTCTGGCATGAATCGTATATTTGAAGCTTCACCCCATATAAGAAGATAGAGTGCAATGTAAATAAGCTTCAACTGTTGGTTGTCAGACTTTGTGGGAAACCTACAAGATCAAAAAATTTCAACCACCTGAAAAATACATCTTTACCTACTGCAATCTTAGGACCATAACTTACTCAAGATTTGATTTACAACGCAAATAGTTACACCACGAACGATAATTCTTGAAAATTGTTTCCAACAATCGTTGTATGGTCCCACTATTGAGCTGCAATAAGCTTTGTCTCAATCTTTGAAAGACAATGATATAAAGAAGTAAAACGAAAAAAAGGCTTCTATAGAGAGAATAGAAGAATGTTAAATTCATATAAGATAAGTGAGTATAAAGCGTCAAGCTTTTACCGTAGTATAATCGTCAAGACTCCTATTCCTTACATCCATATTGGCTAGTAGCAATATCAGGTGCTCCCTCTGATTTGCCACGTTTCCTCGCTTTGATTCCATGGACAAGATAAGAATATAAGGAGTCATAACTGAATCAGAAAACTTGTATGCATACAGTTGACTTGAGTATATGAACATAGCACACAAGTTTCATTATGACCACCAAAACTACGATATTAGTGAAACCCCCACTAGTTATCTAACGAGACAAACAGATAGTCAAATCATGCAACACCAATCTTGTTTTTCCATTAGTTAGTCACATTTGATTATTTGGAGGAGAGGGGAGGGAGAGTTCGTTTTCTTTTCTTTTTTGTAAAGAAGAGGAAATTTTATTAAGAAAGGAAAAGATAATGGAATGTTGTAAATATGATAAGGCATCTTCTAAACTAAAAAAAAATTCTTCTACACAGTGGCAGAACCTCAAAGAGACAGGCCCTCACCTGGCATTTTTAATTTTCTAAAATACGATGTACATTTAAGTTCCTTTACTTTTCAAATAATTAATTTAGTCCCTATGTCTCCAAATTTATTTAGAGTTGGATCCTTGATTTCAAAATTTGCTTTTCTTTTTCCAAATTAAAAGTCTCTCTCCCTCCATACATATTATTTCCAAGCAACAAAATGCACATCCTTAAAGTGTCAATAAGTTTTCTTTTCTTTTCCACGCATACAAATTTTTAAAATAATATCTGTACAATATGCTCACTAGACCATCAAAGCTAATCAAAAAATTTGACACATCATCTTTTTTTCTCTTTTTTGTTTTGGAGTTTTGACAGAATTAAATTATTGTCCAAAATTGACATGGACATAATTGAATGATGACACAAGCTATAATACTGTATATTTAGTCATGTTCTTGTGTCCCCTAAAATTTTGTTCAAGATCCGCCACTGCTTCTACAAATCATTCTGAAAAATCAACTGACACAAATAAGTTTTAGAAACTACCCTAACTCAAAGTAATGGTTGGACAACTGACGTTTCTCAAAAATTTCTGCATTTCTCTCCATTCAAACACACCATATCAGTGCAATTGCCGCACCTCTCCAAAGAGTTTTACCTTCTTTGCCTCTCCCAAAACCCAAAGCAAGTGAATAATAAATCTTCAAGGTTTTACAGCACATCCATAGCTCACCAAAGAAAATGGCCCTGATCTTAACCACAAAATTCATTTATTTCTATCGATTCAGTATAACTGGTTTGAATGGAAATGGTATAGCTCTGAAGGAAACCATTTCCAGACTGTGTTCTTCATAAGTTATTCCAAATTAGAAATACTTCGTCTTTATGTCCATTTAGAAACATTCTGGGTTTTCTCCACAAGCATTAAAAAGAGATGCGTTAATTTCTTCATTACTTTCGTTGTAATCTCCCCGTTGCCATATAAGATTCACCTAGCTTCATAAGGAACAATACTGCTGACAATTCTCAAAAGGAATAAGAGAATAAAGTATATGAATAACAGTGAACTGAGACCCAAAGGTCCAAGCGTTCAAGTCTGTGAGTCCTTTAAGCAACTTAAAGGTCTAGAAGCTAACATGCAGATTACTTCAGAACTGACAAACAAAAGACCCAAAACTAACATTTTAGCTGTAAAATAAGAAAACAAATTGCAAAAATAGAACTGAAGGTGCAACTTACCTGAAACCCAAAAATAGACGAGAGCCAATCGAGTATGTCATTGACAGATATAACCCTTTCCTTATGCATGTCACTAGAGGAATCATGCGGTAGTCTAATTCTGGGCATTGGAAGATTATCCACATCACGTAGAGCATGAAGTGCGGCTTTGATCTATATTTTCAAGGATGACCATGATAAAGTTCAGACATTCACAATCAATGTAATTAGCTCAAGCAAAACCAAGATTACATATTCTACACATATCCAACCTCTGGAAGTTCCATGATTGCTGGTTTTACCCCAGCAGCATACAGTGGAAGAATGTTATAGTGTTCGTACTGTCCCCTTTTTCTCTTAACATCCTCAGCATATTTCTCTGTCTGTGGCAATAGAATCAATTGAACATACACGATTAAGCACCTTCCACATGCAAACATGTACCTTAAGAGCTCATGCCAGGATGCTGAAAACAATTAAATCAAACCTCATTGTCAACTTTTCCTGCAGGTATGACCGTTTGCAGCACATCATATAATACTGTAGCAATGCGAAGAATCTTAGCCATCTCCTCTCTGCAAGAGTTGACACAAAGAATAAGATATGATAGATGCTTAGAAACTTTGGCAAGACAGCAATTGGATAAAAAATAAATAAAGAACAAGAAAATAGGCTAAAAAATAATCAAGCCTCACGGTTTTTTTGTATGCTGTGCATCTTTAATGTTCTCCTTGTAGAATTTTTGGTAATACAACTGGATTTCACCCGGATCAGTTTTAGCAAGCTGAGGCTTTGTTTCTTCATCTTCCTACAAAAATGGGAAATTTAAGTAGTCTTGAATCATTTCTCTGAGAACTCCAGAATATTATTTCGAGTGCGTTCTTAATACAGTAATCTGATAATATCTTCTTTTTCATAAAGGAAAATTGCAATCTGAATGTATTATTGAGATAAAAGGAAAAAGGTATAAATAATCCTAGTTTATTTATTGAACAGGTTGCCTAATGGACAATTAGGCTCTAGGAAACTGTGATTAGGCTAAATCATAAATCAGTTAAGCAATTTCTCTACAATATGATCTTCAATTTTTAGTTCAAAGCCCACGTTTTTCCTTCTTAATGAAACTACACTTTACTCTAGCAAAATATGCAGGTTGAGAACAATCCCCAGGAGAGTGAGAGCACAAAAGAAATAAATTATGGAACATATATTTTTCTATAGTTGGAAGAATTTGGAAAATAATGGGATAGCAAGCAAGAATTAAAAATAAAAGGAGATCCAGGGTAGAAAAAAATCACATCAATACCAATCCATCTACGCTGCAGAATATCATGAAAGACAAAACGAACGAAGATCATCCACCAGCTTGTTCACTAACAATTAAAGTATTTCTATGCGATAATGAGATTAAAGGTTATATAGCCTAAGACAATTGAGATTTTTCAGCATTGAACAAGTTACTGCTGAGAAATAATTCCACATAAAACACATGCTATTCTTTCAGGCACTACACTATTCATCTAAATTTCTATACTGTTAGTGAGCTTATTACTAATTGCCACGCCCACACCTCTCTACCCTTCTGGGTGGAGACATTCAGCGGTGTACCTTTCATAAGATGCACTTGCATTGGGAAGTGGATTCTGAGGCCTTTTAACAGAAGCAAATTAAAGATATTGAAAATCCACAAGCAACAACAGCCACTCTTGTATCTTAAGGCCTTTGGAGGCATTTTGATTGTGTAATAAATTTGTTTAAGTGAGAAGGGAAGAGTGAAGAATGTGATTGAGCCAGTTAAAAATCAGAGGACTTGTTTATCCACCTTCAGACTTGAGAGCAGGGAATCTAGCAGCTAATTTGGAGGAATAACAGAAATACATGATATGGAAGATGATGGATCACTTATTAGATAGCAATTGAAATTCAGTGGAAATTGAAACGAAAAATTAATTTAGGTTCAAATATTAACATCAACAGTTTCCCAATTGAGACGTAAATTCTGTAGAGCACCAAGAATGGTGCATTGCAGAGTGGCACTGGAAGTGGTGTCCAGAACAGGATTCTATAAATGTTTCTAATGGTTAGCGCATCCAATAGAAAGGCTTATCTTAGCTGGTGAGCAAGCAGCACACTAAATTAGGCTAAACCAGACTTTCTTATCCAGCTCGTTATATGATTATACAATGTCCCTGTCATGTTCAGGCCCAGCAGAACCATGCAAATGAGACATATTAGACAAGACAAAATACAGGCAATTTCTAATACCTTGTAAGTGTATCCAACCCAAAAGGTTCCGTAAGCTATTATTATAAAGTCATACCAAACTTCAGCTAGTATGCCAAGAATGCTCGAAGAAGTCAGGCCAGCAGTATGATAATTACTTCCATTGAGATTCGGGTCAGCAGTATGGTAATTATTTTTAATTAAGAATCAGGCAAGCAGTTAAACTAAAAAATCCCGATACCCTAAAAGAAGCGGGATAGAAACATCAGGTAAGCAGGCAGTTATTTTTACGGTTGTGATCAAACCACTACCTAAATTTGCCTCGTTTTACAATATGAACACAATTGGCATGTAAACTAATTTTGAGTGACATCTTGAACTTCAAAACACAAATTATGATGATTTTTCATAAAGCAGTGAAGATTTTTAAATTTACCAGATGCCGAGGAGCAAATACTGCCTGCCAGTTAAAATTTGAAATGCTAAAACAACGGGGATTTATAATGAGAACGCTAGGAAAATTCAGAAACAATGCACTTAATGCAAATTCACTTCATTGGTACTTGAAACAAGAAAAGAAAACAGCTATAAGCTACAAAATTCATTCAAGAAGAACAAAACCAACACCACAACTCATCTAGTGTTTTCGAGAATCTAATAATTAGTACCAAGTGAAATATCTAAAATTGAACAAGACAAAATAAATCCTGTAACAAAAGGAGACGATTCAAAACTCTACAACATATCATTCCCGAAATCCCGGCCATGAAGCTGAAACAAAAATATTCTTAAAAAAAATAAAAATCAGTTATACCTTCTCAAGCCTGTGCAACAAATAGGTCTTGAACTGTCGAACTCCACGTCCACTCGACGTCCGATCCATCTTATGAGCCTTCTCAAACGCATGGAATCGGCCTGATTGCATAAAAATATAAATAAACATAGCAGCAATTATATAATGTATTGTTTATGTAGTGTAGAAATAAATGAATATTTGTTTTGAAAAAAAAAAGGAAAGGTAAAGGAGAAGTGGAGGAGGTTACGTACAGAGATAGGCGACCCGAGGATTTTCCTTCTCAATCTCGTTAGCAACGCGAAGAATAGGAGCGATAAGGGCCAAAGAAGACGGCACAGCCTCACTATCAACAAGAGGACTATCCTCATCAGCCAAATCCAACACCATCGTCTGCGCTCGCATCATTCTCCGAGACAGCGAACGCGGTGGACCTCCTTCATTCTTGGTCCCGCTCGAACTCGCCATCTCGAATCACACCAAGCCAATCCACAAAAAGCAATAGAAATTATAACAGCAATGCCTTTGATTTCAAGTTGAGTAAAAACGATCCAAGTTCCTTTGATTTTCGCTATCTTGTTTGTTATGTTTGAGAATGTTGTCACAGTAGTGGTAATAGTGAGAATGAGAGAGTACATTCTTCTTTTTGTATATATAGAGAGAAAGATGGATGCTTTGAGTGTGGAGTGGGACAAAGACGCAAAGTGATTGCTCCGGTGGCAAGAAAAGAATTGGATTTAGGGATTTTTTGTTTTTAGGGGTGGTGCTCTTTTTGCTTTTATAAGTGCAAGCTGGGATTGGTGGCGGGAATTGTAAAGGGAGGGAGAGGGGTTTCTTTTTCTTTTTGGATTTAGTGTGACGCTATTTACGCGACAAAATACCTGCTTCCACGCTATCTTAGCACACGTGTTTGCAATGCACTGGGAGAAGTTATTTGGATTTTCTTTTTCTTTCGTGGGTTTAGCCCTTCTTCTTTTTTGCATTCGCTTTTCGGACGTCGGGAGCATTTTGGAATTCGGAGACGAACAAAATCGAGAAATTAATTATGGTCCAAGACTCATTTAGGCCCGTTTGTTTGCTGGAAAGTAGTTTTTTTTTTAAAAGTGAATTCCGGGGAAAGTGAATTCCGGGAAAGTATTTTCCAATGTTTGGTAGTGTAATGGAAAATAAGTTGAAAAACACTTTCCAGTGTTTGGTTATGTCATGGAAAATGAGCTGGAAAATAACTTATTAATGTTTTATTTTCTCAAGTTTATTAAAATAATGAGGAACAGATCTTACAAATTAAAAAGTTGAATGAGAATGAAATTGAAAAAAAATATAATTTCATAAATTATCTCAAATAAAATAAATAATAATCAAAATAATAGAGATCAAATCTAAAAAATTAAAAAAAATAAAAGGTGAAGAAATTAAAATAATAATAATTAACATTTCATAAATTATTTCAAATAAAATAAGTAACAATCAAAAGAATGAGGACCAAATTTGATAGATAAAAAATTTCAATAAAAAATGATAAGGAAAAAACAAATAGCAATTATAAAAATAAGGACCAAAATTAATATAAAAATTAAATTTTAAGAGATGGAATTGAAAAATAAATATTCAAAATAAATTATATATAGCAATCAAAAGTTTGAGGATCAAATTTGATATAATCAGCAAATAATGATATTTCTAAATTTTTCACAACTTCTGGAAAGTGTTTTCCGCCCAAATTTTCCAGGAAAACACTTTCCTGAAAACCAAGCCAATTTTTCCTTTGACTGGAAAGTGTTTTCCGTTGACCAACTTTTCTAATGGCAAACAAACACAAGAAAGTTTGGAAAGTGGTTTCCCGGAAATCACTTTCCGGAAAACAAACACAGCCAAAAGGGAAAACACTTTCCTGAAAACCAAACCAAATTCGAAAAGTGTTTCCGTTGACTGGAAAGTGTTTTCCGTTGACCGAAAAGTGTTTCCGTTGACCGGAAAGTGTTTTCCGTTGACCAACTTTCCTAATGGCAAACAAACACAGGAAAGTTTGGAAAATGGTTTCCCGGAAAGTGAATTCCGGGAAACAAACATGACCTTAATAAAAAACTTTGGAAATAAAAGAAGGAATATTTGTTAATTTAAGATTGTCCACATTTAATAAAAATTTCAAGTACAAAATAATTTTTTTAAAAAACTCCAATTTATATATGCATAAAAAAATATCTTTTAAATATCTTAAAGTATTTTATTTATAGTTTTACCAAGATTCCATTAGCTATAAGCGTGTTGATGAATCTTTTTGCACATTTACTAGTAAAGGAAGCCCTTTTCTGGGATTTAGTTGCCTTTTGCCCTCTTTAAATTATTCATTGATCATTGATTTAGCTTGCTTGAAAACTTTGCTCCTTCTTCGTATGTAGCCTCTTTTCACTTAAAATTGTAACCTTGAATTTTTAAAATTCATAAAAAATGCTTGATAGTAAATTAAAACTAAGAATATTGATATATTTAATTAATATTTCTTTGCCACTATTTCATGCGAAAACTCATTCATGACAATTAAATTTCACTCTACATGAATGAATGAATGGGAGGAATGTAGCATTCAAATGTATATCTTCATGTCTAGTGAAACCAGTTGAGTTTCCCAAGTTTCACGTTCAAGTGAAGGCACGAGAATTATTAACGAAATTTTGAGGATACATGGACTGCAATTTAAGTTCTGAAAATATATGGAACATGCTGGAATATCACAACGGCAAGAGAAGAACACGTATTTATAGATGCTGGAAAATCACCCTGGATAATTATTTTTATTAAAATAATATTAAAAATAATTTTTAAAAAATAAAAAAATATTATTTTAATATATACACCGGAGAATTAATTAACAGAGCAAAACAGATGGGAAGCGAACGTCATCTTCTGACTCTTATGTGTTCACAGAAAATGGCACGACATTAACACCCTCGTGATAGCTGTACGGGCAAGTTACCAGAGCAAAGGCAGGCATCAAAAACCTTCAGACCCTCTTAGCAGCACAAGAAAGGAAAAATATTTGAGGTGAAAGAAGACGAATCTTTTTGAGATGTTAGCAAGAATCTTTTCATAGAGAGGCCTTCTAGGGTTGACTCTTCCATGGAGGCGATAAGAAAGTGGAACTATACGTTGCGAAAACATTAGTCTCGATTACTATAATAACAGTTATGTACAATCATTGATGTCAAAAATTGATACCCAATCGGGAGTGCGTAATTTAAACGTGAGGAGTGAAGGAAGCAGCTGGCTCCTCATATTGCACAATTGAACTTCCACTCGTAACAAATACAGCTTTCTACACTTTCCGCCTTCTTTAGCACTGGTGTCGTAATCATGCTTATATTGGACTTGCTTTTAACACCTGCAATGAAATTTAAAAAAAAAATAGAGAGAGAGAGAGAGAGTTTCAGTATTTTTGGTGCAGTTTCATGCTAAGGTAAAAATGCACAAGAAAAAGTAGTTGCTGCAATCACAAGTTTATTGCAAAAGCACCAAGATTACCATTATGTACGAGGGTAACAAAGAAGAAACCTTCCTTCTTGTGACTGTAACCAGTATAGAATTTTGAGTTTTGGCGTCTCAAAGCCTCCACATAAATAGTTCGATGGGCAAACTTCCCTCTTAAGGTGTACAAGTATCTAGAGTGGACTTCTAGCTTAAAATGCTACACATGCTTGGAATTTATATGCTTTACAATATCATCATCTAACTCTAAACATAATTCACAATATTTGTAGCTTGACTTGTGCGTTGGGCACCTTTTATCTACGTACTTCAAGACAGTTAAAGGAACAATGCTAGGCGTCATCGCTAGGATTCCTAAACAATGTCCAATATGCCATAATAAGGATTTTCTAGTTGAACTTTCAGAAAATTTCAAATTTCCAATTCTGAAATGCTGTTTAACATCAACAACACCTACCCGAGCTTGAGGAAATAATTAGTTTCTATATAAATATATATAAAAAAAACCTGATTCTTTGAAGTTGTTGCAGCAACCCAGTGCCGAGGATTTAGTGTTTCTTCGGCCCCATAACTGATGAAAGTTACTGCTCTTGATTGTGCTTGCATATTTGTAACTGGGGCTGGCAATTCTCTCATGACCCATAATACAAAGGCTGAGGGCACTGATGAACCTGACAAAAACAAGCTTATAGCAATAATAGACATGCCGCTGACAAATTCACAAAAACATGTGCCTATCAGCTGAATAAACAATAATTTTGCCTCCATAATAGCAAAAATTAAGACCCGTCCCTTAAAATCCAAGGACTAAGGAAACAGTAAATGACAAAATAATTTTATCGATTAAAACCTATTAAACCACGGGTCACTTTCTGTTATTAAGGGAAGTATCTCTCAAAAAATCCAATCTGGCTAGTTGAGTAAAATCTTTAATTCTCAACATTTGGCATGGATGTATAAAATTGATATCATCCCAAACCCGATAGTGTGATAGCACAGTGATACATTTGAATATCACATGCCCTGCCTGCCCCCTTCTCCAACTGTCAAACTTCTTCCATTGGTGATGGATTCATAACATAGATACAGCTCTTATACTTCCAGTTTCATAGCAAAGGCATAATAGCACCCTTAGGAATTCGGTTAATCTGAACCTTGGTGCCACAAGTTATTGCTACTAAGTCCGGCATTTGAAAACATGGACCTAGATGATCAAGCACACATACTTAGTGCTCACAGCATGTCAAGTTCACTGTATCAAACAACCAATCTTTGGGTATGCTGATAAACATACATAAACAAGGTCGAGGGAGTACCTATAAAATAGTAAAAAACTAGAAGAACTAGTGTTTTCACTTCATTTATATTCTTCATACTCCAATGATATAGAAGCTGCCAAAGGAAATGAGATTAAAAATTGTACATGTCAAAGGAAGGAACTGATAACCCCAGCAGCCATCAGCCACTTACAGGTATATCTGTAAGAAGAGCTACCGCAGCACTTGACGTAAAACATACAACAGAGACAACTGCTAGGCCAGCAACCTGCATATCATGGAAAATTTTACAAAATCTTACCACAATCAAGTTATTCCATTTTGCACAGAAAGGAAGTGCCAATATGTTTTATAAATTATAACCCTTGAAAGAATAAGAATATAGTTGGATATTATCAACAAAACCTATAACAAAAGGCAAACACAAAGAGAATACCTTCCGCATCTCAGATGAAGCTGTCTCAGACCTTACTTTCCTCAATTTAAGAAATAGGATAAGACCTGAAAAAACAACCAGTGAAATATAGTCCAAAGAAAGGACTTATATAGGTAAGAACGCATGGAACCATTCATGCTAGCATACCAGGTAAGAAACATAGACGGTTAAATAGACACATAGGTTATAGTTTGAAACACATGCATGATCATAACCACTGTACTAACTGATGAGAGATGGAAATGAAAAGTCACATGGCTGATGGCTGGAAACAAATACATGATGAATCAACACTGATTATGGATACAACCATAATTCTTCTTCACTTAGCATCTATAGAGCTATTCATTAACTTAGATCCTTTTGTACCCATGTGAATTATAATAGCCACAAAAAGCATTTTCTGGAACTTCCTTTCTTTAACTATATGTTTTTGTTATCCTCTATTCAAAAAGAGAATAGATGGACAAATCTACCTTCCATCCAATCATATGGTAAAGTAGGAGAAAAAGCAAGATAAAAAGTGGATCGACGAAAGTAATACCATAGGATTCATGCACAAGATATAACACAAAATCAGCATAAAAATGGACATGATAATTCATACAACTGAGAAGATAAGCTCAAAAGTAGCTGAAAATAATAAAAACAAAGAATTACAACCATGCATTGGCCAAGGAACCAACCAGTAACCTTATTTTATGATTAAAAAATTACTCTTCCAACATCTATTGGTAAACAACTTATCAATAGAATATTTAGCTGAGCAGAAGTATATCTGAAAACGTCACATTTCTTTATGGTAGATATTTCTCAAATCGTAACATATTTTAATATGCCATAGTCATTTCCAAATATATATAACTGACACGGAAAAATATTGCAGTTACTTACCATAGCAACCCAAAGCCCCTCCCAGTATAAGGACTGCAGTAGCAAAAAGATCTACATATACCTGCCCAGTATATTCAGGTAATTAACAATGATTTGTAGTACTGAAGATAAAATGTGTGTGTCATATATATTTTATCACAGCTTTTATGTCATTCACAGAAACGATACACAATTCATTCACAACTTCCAGAAGATTTAAAGAACTAACAATTAAATCCTTAAAAAGAAAAGGTTCTACTATTTTCATGTGCTGTATCATTATAAGCAGGAGGAGATGAATTTAATACCCGAGCAACTACTGAAGAATCAATTGGATTATTTCCCGCTCCAATCCAGATTACTACAGCAAATGACAGCATTAAGAAAAAGATCAACACCACAACCTACATTATTGAAAAAAAATCATAATCAGAGAGAGAGCGACGGACATAGAGTCATGATAGTCCAAAATCAATAGAAGGAGTATGAAAATAAAATTCACAGAATCAAAAAAACTACTTCTCATACTGCGATAACAAATTTCTGATGACTGCCAACTTGAATGCCACGGAATGAGCAGCATCTCCGATAACTATCTGTGTTCGTCGAACCAGGTTTATTCTTTGAACTTTCCAACAAAGGCTGTTGAGAGCTATTTTCTTCATCATCATCATCTTCTTCATTTGCCTGATGGCAAAGGTCGACCCTATAAATCATTACCCATGAAAAAGATATATGTAGCTGAGGGCCTTAAATGCCAAGAAGATGACCTTCACATTCATTTGTACACTAGTTTTATTAATCAAATTCATGATGTGCAAAGTACCGTGTGAACTTCAAATTTCTTCCAGCAATATTAACATGCTGGCCTACTATGAAGTATCTATAATAAAAGACATCTAAAGCCCAAAGTTTCCCAAGATTAATTCCAGAACTACAAGATAAAAAATAAATAACCATGTTGATTAGTTGATATAAATTAATAGGAATCAGCTCCAGTAGCATGGAATTATAATAACCATGTTATGTAAATAACCATGCTTCAATTTGGTGAAGTTGGTTCTATATGTGAACTAAATCAAGTTTTTGTGCCATTACATTCCATGCTACTGGAGCATCTTCTTTTTACATAACATAATAACCAATCACATAAGGAAGTTCAAAGATGTTCGCGAGCAATGACATATTGCAACTGACCCAGTCTACAATTTCTGTTTTTTATGTATTCGCCTTATCTGATTAATCTCTAGTTGCTCTTAACTGTCTTTCTTTCTTCCTCTTACACATCCCTAGAAAACATAATAGACAGGACCTTTATCCACCAAACAGAACCTTTATCCACCAAATCTACCCATCAAATACCATTTGAAGAAGTATGCATTGGCCTTGCAAAATTTGTACACCACATAGGACAAAAAAAAAATATTCCTACTACATGAGTATTGCCTCTTCAAGGCTCCAGAAATTAATTACAGCCACATCAAAGTATTTCTTTCTGCTGTAAATCCATCCTTCACTATGTTCTACTTGTATGATCTTCTCTTCAAGTTGGACAAAGAAAAAGTCATCGTTGATCTCCATGTGAGAACCAAGAAGACCAAATACATTATCTTACATATAAAGCAAGTGAAAATAGATAATCTGACCCAGAAAATAGAATGAAGCTTTAAAAGGTCCTGATAAACTTACCAGAAAGACAGAAGAAGTAGAAACACTGCAAAAAACAGAATATTGGGAAAAGCTGCAAGAAATTTCACAAGTTCGCTAAGACCACTCAAGTAGACAGAAATAATAAAAACCTATATAAAAGTAATCTAGAGGAAAGCCTACCCATTAGGATAAAACCACACGCATGAGACCAGCAAAGCCACCTATTACAAGTAGCAATGACGGTGGATATAAAGTAGATGAAGTAACCTGTCGAATAGAAATCAAAATCCTGAAGATTAATTACTTCCGCGGAATAGTTTTGGGCACTCTTTCACAATACCTTAATGCTTCCAAATTTTTCAGTATCAAGACAACAGGATCAGGGTTACAGCTTTTTGCTGACTATATAGAGCAGCTGAGAAGTCCTCAAGAGTGGTTTTTAAAATGAAAAATCAGAAAGCTTGATAGAGTTTAGATGGGATTAAGTGCTAAAAAATAACAAATAAATTTTAAGATATCAAGGAAACCAATCAGTTAATTAGCTAATTGGAAGATTTAAAAAATCAACATGGTAATCATGCAATAGACCAAATGCCTAGACATTGCAAATTTCCTTGAACGGATGTGTCTTTCCAATTTATCATGATCTGCATACTTAGAATCATATCTAGTTGCAATATCCATATGAATGTGTACAAAGAGAGGGTAGTGTGCCCAAACCTTGCACTAAAACATCATTTTGATCAAATAAAAGCTAGATGTAAATTCAGAAAGTCATGAAAAAAAAAAGAATTGGAAATGCAAGTCCTATCAAACCTTTGCACAGTATGGTAAAATTTCTCAAAGCATGCTATTCTCTCCAGATATCATCTGGCTTGTGAAATGATTGACAATAAATGCAGAGGTTTGTGACATATTACTTTTTTATGAATCCTATTATTCCATGAATTAATTCATTGCTAAAATGACCATGATTTGCCAAACAAGAGTTCAGAAGAGTCATTGCACTTAACACTTTACTGCGATAAAGAAAGATCTTTGCTATATGAACCCTAATGCCTTAGACTTACCCAAGTTGCAAGATCCAACCATCAGATGGAGTACCTGCAATTAACACCCCCACCACCAAATGAATATCCTTAACAAGTCAAACTAGATTCTAACAAAATAACACGATTTGCATTCGGTTTCATAACAACAATGGATTGAAACTTCCTGTAGCAGAAAATCCTCTGATGGGTGCCATGGCATGAGGGTGAAAAATCCCGAAAAGGGAGAAGAAAATGATATGAAGGATTTTTAGGGGCGCCTCACAGGAATGGATTTCGCCTAATGCAAGGAGATAGGGCTTACTTTTTGTCGTGTCCATCCAGATTGTTGATTTCGCAGAAAAATCCTGATAAGCTGGTACATAGCTAGTGAATGTCAGAAAAATCAAATGGGGGGGGGGGGCAATCAACAATATTAACATGCAAAGGAATTTAATACAAATTTGTTATAAACATACTGAGGACGTAGAAGTCAGACAGTTCATAGACAAATTTCTAGCAATTCAGAGCATATATTCAACAACGATTTTCAGCATTTAAATGCACGCTCATATTTCAAACCTTAGTGAACAAAGCTCCACTCTAACATCTCCTTTTGACTGGTATCTATTTGCCCAGAATATAACATGCAAGAATCACAACTTGGGAAGCTTGAAAGAAAATATAAATTCCGATACCAAGCACTAGTAATATTCTAAGTATTTTTTTTTTATCTATCCCTCAAATTCCAACACAACATAAAATCTCCCCTTTTCACTAATTCAACCCAAACCCAATTCTAAGTACATTCAATCAAACAGAATCAATAACTCATCATTGCTTATTCCAGTTATCTACCAATCCCAGATTGCGAATTCCAATGCCATCAAGAATGATACAAAGTAAAGGGGTATACACAAGAAAGAAGAAGAAAAGCAAGGCAAAACCTGAGAGAATGCAATAGAGGCAAGAGCACCATCGATGCAAGCAAGAGCTATGTTAGCAATAAGCAGGTCCAACGGATAGCAGCTTGATTTTAGATTCATTGGTTTTTCTTATTTTATTTGTAGCCCACTGAAAAGAATCTCGCAGCAGGAGGAGCAGCAGCCTGGGCGAGGAAAAGCTAAAAGAGAAAGGGAAAGAGAAAGGGAAAAACGGGGTTGTGTTATTTATTATTATAATTACATTTTTTCCATGTGTGGTTTTTATAATTTATATTTATACGCTAAGGAGTACCTAAAAATACGACGATATGAAGTGTACGGAAAGACAGTGACACAGGATCTGTTCAATGTGTTGATTCGCTCCTCTCCTGTTTTGGCCCTTTGGCGTCCTCTTGTAGTTGCTTACCTATGCTACCTTAGCTACTACCTTAAAATGGCTTCTCTGTTTCCTTCCTGGCTGCCTGTGAATTTGCACCTCTTGAAGTATCTTGAAGTATCTCCACCACTCCCGACTTCCGACTTGTGCACCTCTTGATGGAGTTTTTTCCCACGTTAGCTGAGCGGCAAAACTTATTTTCCAAACTAGAACGTTTGGGAAAATAATTTTCACAATAACACACAATTAGTGGATTCACATTCACTATATGTGCAATTTATAGGTTGCACTGATACTATATGTTCTACCACCAGCCGAGCATGTAGTAAATAAGCAACCTATTAAAATCTTTTTTTCCCTTAATTTCGGTTATTTTAGCTTCTTGCCCAACAACATAGTCATAAAAACAGCAACGATATATCAAGCAAACATTTCACAAAATCACATCAACAATATCCAACAACTAACATAATTAACTAATTTTCATTATAGGTAAATTTATAATTATAAAAATAAATTACAATACCAAAATAATTCATTACAATAACAAATATCGATTCAATAACAATTTAATTAAATTACATAGTTAAACATTTAACAAATTAACTTGTTACTGGACCTGGACCATCAGATCAGAACCATGGGCATGTCGTCGTCGCACATGATAAACATGGTCATCCCCCTCTATTGCACTGTCCAAACGCTCAGCCTCCCCAACCTCGTCAAGTGAAGAATGACACAATTAGAACCAAGTATTGCAAGCACCGCGCACAGCATCGTCAGTAGCATCACGAACTATGGCTACAACTCTTCGACCATCTTGTATTAAAAAATTCACTTAATAGGATTGTGAAAAAGATTATATTATCTTTTTTAATATATAAACAAGAATTTTATTACATGTTAAAAAAACTATTCCATACATAACAATATATTATATATTGGTGCACGAGGCTCATAATTATATGGATTACATGTCGGCTAACGCAAAGTGTCACGTGGACATCTCGTAACACATGGTAGTGTTATGAATCGCTTTGTTATGTTCATGTAGAGATCTAAATCAATAGGCGGATACAATGCTGTAAATACATGATCTCTCCACGCATGCCACAAATTGACATATTGTGCATAAAACACTAACCAACCATCTTCCTCTTTACCTCAATTATTAACATCATACATGTTATCAAATGTGTCAACATCAACATGTATGTGTTGATGCAATCCAAACTGATGCATTTCATGATCATGGCAAATACACTTTAACTATGACAAAACAGTGCATATGAACCATTACTAGCCATAAATCACTTCCCTTCATGCAAAATGGAGATGCGCTTCTAATCAAATCAACGATGTACGGTGTTCATATCACCTATGAAACCACAAAATATATATATTTAATTATTTATAAAATTCACACAAAAAAATAAAGTTAAAAAAAATGAATAATTCAATTCACGCATACCTGGTGAGACTCATGTGAATCCAACTCGTCTCGATAGAACTCGTGAACATGGGTAGGATTTTATGTATAATGCTTAGACCTTTCTCGAACCCAACTAACATGTTCAAGACAATTAAGTTAGACAATTTTTTTTATAGAAATTTAAATTTAACAATGTATTCATAAT
>Ga0307515_10002310_pt1 | contig 41672 bp, 34 predicted proteins | sample 17_EM_MG_FD_194513 | JGI IMG/M metagenome (GOLD analysis project Ga0307515, IMG submission 194513) | Populus trichocarpa ectomycorrhiza microbial communities from riparian zone in the Pacific Northwest, United States - 17_EM | ecosystem: Host-associated > Plants > Roots > Unclassified | place... | reverse complement strand
CGGTCACGTCGAGCGTCTGGCCGTCGACGGTGACCCGGGCGCCCGCGTTCGTGAAGGCCTGCTCGAGCCGGACCGGATCCCTCCCGCGTACGCGCAGCCGGTGGTCCTGGTCGCCGGTCAGGCCGGCAAGCGGGGCCTGCCGCATCACCCGGCCCTTGGCAATGATCACCACGTCGTCGATGAGCTGGGCCAGTTCGGCCAGCAGGTGGCTGGAGACGAGCACCGTGCCACCCGCCCGGGCGCGGTCGCGCAGCAACTCGCGCAGCCACTCGATGCCGTCGGGGTCGAGCCCGTTCGCCGGTTCGTCGAGGATCAGCACGGCCGGGTCACCCAGCAGCGCGGTCGCGACTGCGAGCCGCTGGCGCATGCCGAGCGAGTAGTCGCCGGTGCGCCAGTGCGCGGCGGGCGCGAGTCCCACGTACTCGATCAATGTCTCCACCCGCGACCGGGCCGTGCCGGACAGCAATGCCTGGGTGACCAGGTGGCTGCGGCCGGTCTGGCCGGGGTGGCTGATGCCCTGCTCGAGGACGGCGCCGACCTGGCGCAGCGGGTGTTTCAGGTCGCGGTAGCGCTGCTTGTTGATCAGCGCCGAGCCGGCGGTCGGGCGGCTCAGGCCGAGCAGCATTCGCAGGGTGGTGGTCTTGCCCGAACCGTTGAGACCGAGGAAGCCGGTGACCCGGCCGGGCGCGGCGGTGAAGGTCGCATTGTCCACTGCGTGGAACCGGCCAAACGTCTTGGTGAGCTTGCGGGCCTCGATCACGCCGCTAGTCCTCCTGGTGCTGACGCTGGACCGGCACGGCCAACGGGCGGGTGTCCTCCTCGGCCTCGTCCGGCGGCCGTTCCATTTTCAGTACCGTCATCGCCCGCTCCTCCGTGCCGGACTCGCCCGGATTCCGGGTAGTGGTCCCGCCCTGCCGTTGCTCGACGGTCGCCTCATCCGCCGGGACCAGGCTCGCCGTCGGGTCGGCGCTCGGGTCGGGCCGCTCGGCGTCGACGATCGACGGCGGCCGGGCGGCGGGTTGGGCGGGGGCGGGGGCCGGGCCGTCCGTGGTGGGGGCCGGGCCGTCCGGAGTGACAGCCGCGGGTGGCCGGATTATCTGGGTGCGTTCGGCGGTGTCGATCGAGTGGGTGGTTTCGCCCGGTGGCGGATAGATTCCCCCGGAACGCCGGATGACCTGCGTCGTCTCGCCCGGATTCCGCGCGATCACCTGCGTTTTCTCACCCGGGCCGAAGTCCCGGGTCGGCCGGCCCAGATCGAGCGCGCCCGTCGTCTGGCCGGCTGTGGGGCGGACCTCTCCGGTCGGGCGCTCGTCGGCGGGCCTGCGGCCACCCGGCAAGCGGAGGAGTTGCGTGCGCTCGTCGTCGGCCTCTGGCAGGGTCGCCGTCACTACCGTGGCCGGTTCGTCCGTGGCCTCGGCTGCGACCTCCTCGGTCTCGGCTGCGGCGGGCGCCGCGTCGACCGGGCTCGCTTCCGCCTCGACGACGTCGGTGGCGGCGGCCTCCGGTTCAGCTGTGTCGACTGTGGTGGCTTCGGCGATCGAGTCGGTCGGCTCTTCCGGCGGTGTCGCGATCGTCTCGGTGGCGGCCTCGTCTTCCGTGGCGACGACGGTCTCCGTCGGCCCTTCTTCGGCCTCGGGCTCGGCGTCGACAGGAGGAGCGGGCGTTGGCGCGTCTTGTTCCGCTTCCTCGGCGTCGCCCTCCGCGGGTCCCGAGATCAGCGTTGTCTGATCGGCATCCGGAGGCGCAGTCAGCGCGAACATCGTTGTCGGCTCGGCCTGGTCAGCAGTGAGCGGAACGATCTCGGCGGCGGGCTGGGCGGGCGGCGTGAGTGCGGTGGTTGGCTCGGCGCTGGGCTGCGTGGGCAGCGTGAGCGCGGCAGTTGGCTCGGCAGCGGGCTGCGCGGGCGGCGTGAGCACAGTGGCTGGCTCAGCGCCAGGCTGCGTGGGCAGCGCGAGCATGGTGGTCGGCTCGCTGTCCGTGACAGGCTGCGCGGGCGGAGCGAGCACGTCGGTCGGCTGCGTAGGCGGCTCGCTGTCCGTCCCAGGCGCCCCGGCTCGCGAGACCAGCGTCGTCGTCGGCTCGTCCTCACCCGCCGTGGCCGCGGGCTCTGTGCGCCGCGAGATCACCGTCGTCGGCTCGCCGTCGTCCGAACCCCCAGCGGGCCGGAGCAAGGCCGGACCAGTCGGAAGCAGCGTGGTCGCCTCCCCGCCATCCCCCTGCGAAGCAGCAACAGGCAAAGCCACTGCAGGCAACGGAACAGCCTCGGTAGGCTGCTCCGCCCCGGCCAGCCCGATCACCTGGGTCGGCTGCTCGGGCGCCCGCGGGGTCAGCACCGCCGTCTCACTAGCCGAGATGGGGATCCCGGGCGCGGCCGCCGCCCCCCGCGCGCGCCCCAGCGTGCCGATCACCGGCAGCACCGGCGGCTCGTACCGGGCCCAGCGCCGCGCGCTCAATACCGTGCAGATCATCGGCACCGCGAGCACCAGCGCCAGCCCGTACCCCGGCAGGCTCAGGTTGAAGGTTTCCTTGCTGAGCTCCGGGGGCCATTGCGCCGCATACGACGCCGGATCCGCGAACGCCCACAGGCCCATTCCGAGAAAGGTCAGGCCGGCAAGCGTCGGTCCGGCGGGGGAGATGGGGGCGAAAACCAGGATTGCGTACGCCGCGCCGGCCAGCAGGAGCAGCAGCAATCCGGTTAGCGACTCGACGGTGCCGCCGGTGTCGCGGCCCCGCCCGGCTAGCTCGGGGGTGAAGCCGACACCGCAGAGCACCCAGACCGCCGGGGCCAGCACAAGGGCGTACAAAATCGACCTGACGTGACGCAAAGGTTCTTCTCCCGGTTGCTCCGTTGACCGGCACCGTACCCGGGGATGGCCAGCCGCCGGAAGCGCCGCGGTGCGCACCGGTCGGACTGGCCGGATCGCAGCTGAGCGGCCGTTAGGGTGAATCCATGACGGGCAAAGTGCTGTGGACGCCGCCGACCGACGTGCTCGAGACGTCCCGGATGGGCCGATACCTGACCTGGTTGCGCGACGAACGCGGCATTGACAAGGGTGACTATGCCGCACTTTACGACTGGTCGGTTTCCGACCTGCCGGCATTCTGGCGCTCGATCTGGGACTACTTCGACATTCAGGCGTACGACCAGCCGACCGCCGTGCTGGCCGACGCCGCCATGCCCGGCGCGAAGTGGTTCCCCGGCGCGACGCTCAACTGGGCCGAGCACGTGCTCCGGATGCCGGGACTGGCCGATGACGATCCGGTCGTTCTGGCGTACGCGCAGACTCGAAGCCCAATCAAAGTCACCGCCGCGCAGCTGCGTGATCAGGTCCGGCGCGCCGCAGCCGGGCTGAAAGGTCTGGGGGTCGGCAAGGGTGACCGGGTCGCGGCCTATGCCCCGAACATCCCCGAGACCTATGTGCTGCTGCTCGCGACCGCGAGTCTCGGCGCGATCTTCTCGTCCTGCGCGCCGGAGTTCGGGACGCGCAGCGTGACCGACCGCTGGACCCAGATCGAGCCGAAGGTCCTCTTCGCCGTCGACGGCTACAAGTACGGCGACAAGATGGTCGACCGCCGCGACGAGGTGACCGCCATCCGGGCGGCGTTGCCGAGCGTCCAGCACCTGATCATGCTCGACGACTGGGACCCCCTGTTGCAGAAGCAGGACGCCGAGCCGCTGATCTTCGAGCCGGTGCCGTTCGATCACCCGCTTTACGTGCTCTACAGCTCGGGCACCACGGGCCTGCCGAAGCCGATCGTGCACGGCCACGGCGGCATCCTCGTCGAGCACGTCAAGATGCTCGCGCTGCACCACGATCTCGGGCCGGGCGACCGCTTCTTCTGGTTCACCACGACCGGCTGGATGATGTGGAACTTCCTGGTCAGCGCCCCGGCCGTTGGCGCGGCGATCGTGCTGTTCGACGGCAATCCCGGCTGGCCCGACCTCGGCGCGCTGTGGCGGCTGGCCCGGGAGGCGGAGGTCACCTACTTCGGCACCTCGGCGCCCTTCCTGCTGGCCTGCCGCAAGGCCGGCGTCGAGGTCCCGGAGCTGCCCAAGTTGCGCTACGTCGGGTCGACCGGCGCGCCGCTGACCGCGGAGGGCTTCGACTGGGTGTACGAGGAGGTCGGCTCCGACCTGCAGCTGCAGTCGCTCTCCGGCGGCACCGACGTGTGCACCGGATTCGTCGGCGGCGCCCCGCTGCTGCCGGTGGTCGAGGGCGTGATCTCCTGCCGTGCCCTCGGCTCGAAGGTCGAGGCGTACGACCCGGCCGGCAAGCCCGTCGTCGGGGAGCTGGGCGAGCTGGTGATCACCGCGCCGATGCCGAGCATGCCGGTCGGATTCTGGAACGACTCCGACGGAGGCCGCTACCGCGAGGCGTACTTCGACGTCTATCCCGGCGTGTGGCGGCACGGCGACTGGATCACCATCGCCGCGGACGGCAGCTGCGTGATCACCGGCCGCTCGGACGCCACCCTCAACCGGGGCGGCGTCCGGCTGGGCACGGCCGAGTTCTACTCCGTCGTCGAGGGACTGCCCGAGGTGCTCGACTCGGTGGTCGTACACCTGGAGCAGGCCGGCAATCCCAACGGCGAGTTGCTGCTCTTCGTGGTCCTGGCGGACGGCCGGGAGCTCGACGACGAGTTGCGCGGCCTGATCCGGCGCGAGCTGCGTGCCGCGCTCTCGCCGCGGCACGTCCCGGACGAGATCCATCAGGTACGCGCGGTGCCGCGCACGCTGTCGGCGAAGAAGCTCGAGGTCCCGGTGAAGCGAATCCTCACCGGGACACCGGTGGAGTCGGCGGCCGCCAAGGGCGCGCTGGTCAACCCCGAATCGCTGGAGGCCTTTGAGGCGTACGCCAAAGAACGTGGCTTTTAGGTAAGTTTGACGGAAACCTTCTCCGCGTCCGCTCGGGCGGCCAGCTTCGCCGGGTCGAGGTTGCCGCACAGCACGATGGACGCGCCCGCGATCAGCGGCGTGAGCAGCCAGTCCGTCGGGTCGGGGTAGGCCCGGGCGTCCACCAGCACCCGGTCGCCCGCCACGATGCCCAGCTCGGCGGCCCGCTCGATGGCCGTCCGGCACACCGCGAGGTGGCTCAGCTCGACCGGCCCGGCCAGCGCGCGGTCGTTCTGGTCGACGGGCCGGACCGGCACGAACCGGTCGCCGAAGTTGCGCACGTCCACCACGTAGTCCACGAACCCGGCCGGCAACTCGCGCATGGGCATCGCAAGCGGGAGCAGGGCGGTGGCGTACCGGTCGCCGGTCGGCCAGGCCGCCGAGGCCGCGACCCCGTCCGGCGAGGTGAAGAGGGCCTCGACGGGCTGCGGCTCGCCGCCGAGGTCCGCGGCGAGCCCGGCGGCCCAGGTGCCGAGCAGCACGGCGGCGGTCTGCCAGTGCGGCGGCAGCAGCACCGCCACCGCGTCGCCCTCGCCCAGCCCGGCGCCGTCGAGCAGCAGGTTGGCGGTCTTGGCGACCCAGTTCTCCAGGGTTGCGCCGGACAGCTCGGTGCGATCGCCGGTGGCGTCGTCGTACCAGGTCAGCAGCGGCGTAGTCGGGTCGCGCCGGACGGCGGCGGCGAAGGCTTCGGCAATCGTGGTGTTCATCGAGCCCGACGATAGCCCACTTAACGGAGAGTAACGGCATCTGAACGCCAGATGGATTGAGTAGTTCCTTCGGGCAAGCGCTTGCAACGGACCGGTGTCGCGGTAACCACGGCGATGCATCTGCGGCGTACCCTTGCCAGTGGCCTGAACCACAGCCGAAGGAGTTGCCTCGTGACCGCCGGTCGCCCCCCGCGAGTGCTCGTTGACGCCACTAGCGTCCCCGCCGACCGAGGCGGTGTCGGCAGATACGTCGATGGGCTGCTCGGCGCACTCGGTGTGCTGAGTCCTGACCAGATCGATCTGGCCGTCGTGGCGCAGCGCACGGATGCGGAGCGTTACTCCCGGATGCTCACCACCGCCGAGGTCATCGCCGGCCCGGCGGCCATCGCGCACCGCCCCGCCCGGCTCGCCTGGGAGCAGACCGGCCTGCCGCTGCTGGCCCAGCAGGTCGGCGCCAAGGTGCTGCATTCGCCGTTCTACACCTGCCCGCTGCGGGCGGGCTGCCCGGTGACGGTGACCGTGCACGACGCCACGTTCTTCACCGAGCCGGAGCACTACGACAACACGAAGCGGACGTTTTTCCGCAGCGCGATCAAGACCTCGCTGCGCCGCGCGGCCCGGGTCATCGTGCCGAGCAAGGCCACCCGCGACGAGCTGATCCGGCTGCTGGACGCCGACCCGACCCGGATCGACGTGGCCTATCACGGGGTCGACCCGGCGGCCTTCCACGCGCCGAGCGACGAGGAGAAGGCCCGCGTCCGCGCACGGCTGGGCCTCGGCGACGCCACCTACGTGGCGTTCCTGGGCGCCAAGGAGCCGCGCAAGAACGTGCCCAACCTGATCCGCGGCTGGGCCCGCGCGGTCGTCGACTGGCCACACCCGCCCGCGCTGGTCCTCGCCGGCGGCCAGGGTCACGACGACGACATCGACCGGGCCGTCGCCGAGGTCCCGTCCCACCTGCGGCTGCTGCGCCCGGGCTACCTGCGCTACGCCGACCTGCCCGGCTTCCTCGGCGGCGCGGCGGTGGCCTGCTACCCGTCCTTCGGCGAGGGTTTCGGCCTGCCGATCCTCGAGGCGATGGCGTGCGCCACGCCGGTGCTGACCACGCCCCGGCTCTCGCTGCCCGAGGTCGGCGGCGACGCTGTCGCATATACGACTGAGGACCCGGACCGGATCGCCGAGGACTTGGCCGACCTTCTGCACGACGAGGCCCGCCGACTGACCCTGGCGAAGGCCGGATTTGACCGAGCGAAGGAGTTCACTTGGGGCTCAAGCGCCGAGGTGCATGTGGCCACTTGGCACAGAGCAGCCGCCTGAACAGGCATAATTGCCTTACCCCGGCGGGTGCCGTGCGCCTGCCGTCGCTTACGCCACGCTAAGCTCCCGACCTACAAATTTCACCGACTGGAGGACCGCAACGATGACCGATCCGCAGCGACCGGCGAAGGCTTCGATCGTAAGTGGGTACTTCGGTCCTCTGCATCACGGTCACCTCGACTTGTTCGAGGCCGCGCAAGAGCGATCCGGTTATCTGATCGTCGTTGTCAACAACGACAAGCAGCAGATCCTCAAAAAGGGCCGAGTCATTCAGGAAGCGGAGACGCGGGCGCGCATTGTCCGCGCGTTGCGGATCGTCGATCAGGTGTTCATCGCGGTCGAGGACGGCCCGGGCATCGACGGCACCTTCGACCTGATCCGGTCGCACTTTCCGGACACCGAGCTCGAGTTCTGCAACGGCGGCGACCGGCGCGACATCAGCAACCTGCCGGCCGAGGAGGTCGAGGCGGGCGCGCGCAACAACATCAAGATGCTGTACGGCATCGGCGGCGCGGACAAGGCCGACTCCAGCAGCCGGATTCTGGAAGCCCTGGAGTCCACCGGCACTGCGACGAAGTAGGGCCGGTCAGCTAGAGCTTGCGTCCGCGGACCGCCGTGGGCTAGCCCCCACGGCGCTCGGGGCGGAGACGAGGGTCGACCAACCCGCCTTCCGTACGCCTGCCACGAAAGCCGTCCGGGCCGCGGGATCCACCAGGGCCGCCCAAACGGCACCGGGGCCACCCGCCCCGCACGGCTTGGCCGCAGCCGCGCCGAGCGTGCGCAGCCACTGGTCGACGCCGTCACCCACGATGCCGTCGTGCAGGTCGCGCAGAAGCGCGGTGGACTCGTTGACCAGATAGGCGAGTTGCTCGTGGTCGCCATCCTCGAGACGCGACGCGAGCAGCTCGCCGTTCCGGTTCATGGCATCGATGGTCCGCAGGACTTGGGCCCGCGGGCGTTCATTGAGAACGTGCTCGATGATCGACCCGGAATTGCGGCTGCCGCTGCCGTGCACCAGCACGAGCCGGTCGCCCAAGGCCGGCAAGTCGGCGTCGATGGGGCGGCGGCGGCCCAGGTCTCGATGGCGACAGACCAGGCCCGCCCCGCCGTAGACGCTCGCCAGTTGGTCCTGGGTGCCGCCGGTCAGACCGGCCTCGCCTTCGGCCAGGCAGGCGAGCTCGACCAGCGCCGCCGGCTCCACAGTGGAGCCGGCGTGCAGGCTGAGCGCGTACGCCAGGGCCACCGAAAGAGCGCCCGAGGCGCCGAGGCCACTGCCGGCGGGCAGCGCGGACGCGGAGATGTGCACGACCGGGCGCGGAATGGCCAACCGGCGCGCGGTGGCGGCGCAGAGCCGGTCCACAAAGGAAACGATCGGCCCGCGGGCGGGTTGCTCGCGCACTGCCACCTCGACGCCGAGGTCCAGCGCGACGTTCACCACCCGTCCGGGTAGTTCCGTGCAGAACGGCTCCACATCGGTGAAGCCGGCGGAGAGATCCACGCGTGCGGGGGCAAAGACGACTATCGGCTCGGGGCCGGTCATCGTGGCCCGGTGGCGGACCGGCGCTGCGCGGCCAGCCAGAGCGACGCCAGATGGATCGAGCCGATGCCGGACTGGACGAAGTCGGTGCGCCGCAGGCCCAGCGGCGCGGCGCTGATGTCGATGCGGCTGAGCCGCTCGGTGTGCGTGTACTCCCAGGACAGGTTGAAGGTGTTCAGCAACGACCGGCGACCGGTGAGGTCCAGTACCCCGCAGACGTCGGTCCGAAGGTTCAGCAAGTCGATGGCGAAGCCGGTGAATGCGGGATCGAGATCGGTGAGCCGGAGCTCGTCGAGCTTCTCCGCCACGCGCTGGGCGAAGTTCACCGCGGAATGCCCGGACAGCTCGTCGATATCGAGGCACTCCTCCAGAAACTCGGACATCATCGCCAACCGCGGAAGCGCCGCGAGGTCGTCCTTGTCGTGCCGCAGGTCGCCGTGCACGTTCATCATTCCGGACGGCACCACGTGCATCACGTCGGGATAGGTGCCCACGTTGGACGAGCGCCGGGCAACGAAGACGGCGGCCCGTTCGTCCTGCACGTCGATGAGGGAAAGCGAGACACCCACCCCGGCCGCCCGGTGTCCGGGCGCAATGAGCAGGGCGTCCACGTCATCCCACGAGTGCACCTCTCGTCGCCATGGAAGCACCTTGAGGAGGTCTTTCTCGCGGAACATGAGCGGTCGCGTCTTTTTTCGGAACGCGGAGCGGTAAGCGTGGTTTGCGAATAAGGCGAATTCGTTGACCAGCGAGTCGGACGTGCGCATGATTTGGCCGTAGGTCGCCGTGTTCACCGACATGCCGAGGCCCGGCTCGGCGTGGATTTTCGACAGCACGATATTGGAGCCGGCCTCGTCGCCGAACCTGTTCGACAGGGACACGCTGCGGCGCAGTGTCGTCATGTAGGCCTGCCGCTCGGCCGCGAACTTCGAGACCCGGGCCGTCCATTCCGGGCCGCGCGGATCCTCGATGCCGGCCATGATGTCGTCCAGCCGCCGGGGTGCGGGTGGCGCGACGGTGACCACCAGGCAGGGCTTTCCCTCGACATCGGTCGGCAAGCTCACGTGCATGGCCGGCAACGACTGCTTTGCCCGCTGCACGATGGGCGCGTACAGGCGGGCCAGATTGGCGTAGGCGACGTCGTGCGCCATGCCCTCCACCATCAACCGGCGCAACGCTTCGGCCCGCTCCTCGGAACTGGCCGCGGATCGGAACAGGTCCTGTGGCCGCCGGGTGATTCGAAGCCAGGCCAAGGTCGCCACAACCAGGCCGGCGGCGCCGCCGGCCAGTGCCATCCCGAGGCCGGTGGTGCCGTCCGGGAGTATTCGCTTTACCACCTGGTAAATGACCGACCAGGCGCCGATAATGGCGAGCCCGAGATTGGTGAGATCCAACGTCCGGGGTCGTCCGATCGACAATCGCGCAACAAGCAGTCGCGTGCGATATCTCGACAATGCGAACCGAGAAGTGGTGGCACTTGGCGGCATGCGGGCACCATACCACTCGGCGCGGGAAAGGCCGGGCCGGGAAATTTGACAATGGGCCTTTCGAATTTAGAACTAGGGCAAACGGCTCAGCGCCGGCGCGATCTGGTTGCGCATTCCGGACGCCAGCGGGCTGGGCAGGTCGTCGGGCCGGAACCAGCCGAGCGCCGCGGACTCGTCGCTCACCTGCTCGACGGCTCCGGCCCGGCTACGGAGCAGGAACCGGACGTCGAAGTGCTGGGTCGGGGTGGCCGGCTCGCCCTCGGCGGCCTTGCAGAGCACTGGGTGGATGTCCACGTCGATCGGGTCCCGGTCGAGGATCAGCCCGCGGATGCCGGACTCCTCGGTGGCCTCCCGCAGCGCCGCCGCGGCCAGCGTCGGATCGCCGGCCTCGCAGTGCCCGCCGAGCTGCATCCACTTGCCCATCCGGCCGTGCAGGCAGAGCAGCAGCTGGCCGGCCGGGTCGACGACGAGCGCGCTCGCGGTGACGTGACCGGCGCGGTGCGCGCGGGTCATCGCCGCCGGGCCGGCGCCGAGCAACTCGAGGGTCCGCTTGCGGTTCAGATCCGCGGCGTCCGAGGTGGCCGACCAGTTGCTCAGCACGGCCACGGCGTCCTCGAAAAGACCTTCACCCATGATCAGCTCGAGGGGTTCCGGCGGCGACCGTGATCACGGCCGTTTCGCCGTAGCTGACCGACGATGTCAGGCCCTCGGCGGCCAGCGCCGCGCGCAGCCGGTGGACACCCTCGCCGAGCCGCATCAGCGCCGCCGTCGAGGTCTCCCGCGGCCGGCAGTCGATGGTGGCGCCCGAACGGGTGACGATCATGTCGGGGTCGAGGACGGGAGCCACCACCGACCAGGCCCGGTCGATCGCCGGCTCGTCGACGGGGCCGCCGGGAGGCGTCTGGGCCAGCAACGCCGCGTCCCGCAATCCCGCCGCGCGGGCTTCCGCCGTACCCAAGGAGAACATGTCGCTCGCCGCGTCGCGCAAGAGGGCGACGGCGCCCTCGTGCTCGCCTCGGCCGGCCCCGGGGTAACCGCGCACCACCGCGACCGGCACCTGGTCGCACTTGCCCTTGACCAGCTCGCCCGCGGCGGCCAACTCGTCGATCACGGCCATCTGGGTCAGCTGCAACTCGTTGCCGTACGGATCGATCTCGCCGCGGTGGTCGCGGAACGGCTCGATGCCCGCCGCGCCCAGGGCCACGTCGGTGAGCCCGTTGCGCCAGGCCCGGCCCATCGTGTCGGAGACGATCACACCGACCTCCAAGCCTCGCTCTCGCAGGTCGGCGCGGAGCCGGCGGGCCGACGCGTCGGGGTCGGCGGGCAGCAGCACGAGGTGCGTCTTGTCGACGTTCGACGCGTCGATGCCGGCCGCCGCCATCACGAAGCCGTGGTGGGTCTGCACGATCGCGGTCGGCCCGCGCCGGGCCACCACCCGGGCGGTCTCGCCGGCCAGGATCTCCTGCCGGGCCGCCTCGCGCTCGGGGCCGTCGGCCGGCACGTCGACCAGCCGGCCCTCGGCCTTCGACACGATCTTGCTGGTCACGACCAGTACGTCGCCCGACACGAGCCAGGGCGCCGCGCTCGTGATCAGCTCGGCCAGGTCGTCGCCCGCCGTCACATCCCCGATGCCCCGGACCGGCAGCACCTCGAGACCGTCCATTACCCAACCCCCGCTAGCTCGAGCGCGGCGGCCACCATCGCGGCCGTCGCGTCCTCGTCGGTCATCCACAGCGGCACCGCTTTGGTCTTGACTCCGGGCACCGCCGCGCCCGCGTCACTCTCATCAACGAGCCAACCGTCCAGCAGGCCGTTCTCGGCGCGGGTGCCGTACAGGGCGCCCACGCCGGTCGCGCTGATCTCGACGCCGAGCGTCTCCAGGCAGCGGTCGGCCATGCCGCGCACCGGCGAGCCGGCGATGATCGGGGACACCCCGACGACCGGCGCCGGGCCGTCCACCACGGCCTCCTTCAGCTGCTGCACGGCCAGGATCGGGGCGATGCTGACCACCGGGTTGCTGGGCGCCACGAGCACCACGTCCGCGTTCGTGATGGCCTCGAGCACGCCGGCGGCCGGGGTGGCGGCGTCCGCGCCGACGAAGACGAACCGGTGGGTCGGCAGGTCGCCGCGGTAGCGCACCCACCACTCCTGGAAGTGGATGGCCTTGCGCTCGCCGTCGACGTCGACCACCACGTGCGTCTCGAGCCGGCTGTCGGTGGCCGGCAGCATCGTGATGCCCGGCTGCCAGCGCTCGCACAGGGCGGCGGTGACGGCCGACAGGGGATAGCCCGCGTTCAGCATCGTCGTGCGGACCAGGTGGGTGGCGGTGTCCTTGTCGCCCAGGCCGAACCAGGTCGGCTCCGCGCCGTACTTCGCGAGCTCGTCCTTGATCACCCAGCTCTCGCCGACCCGGCCCCAGCCGCGCTCGGGGTCCGCCGCGCCGCCCAGCGTGTACATCACGCTGTCCAGATCCGGGCAGATCTGCAGCCCGTGCATCCGCACGTCGTCGCCGACGTTCACCACCGCCGTCACCTCGGCGCCGATGCGCCGGGCATGGGCACGCACGCCGACGAGGAACCGGGCACCGCCGATGCCCCCGGTCAGGACCACGATCCGCATTCGACCATCCTTGCGCACCGGCGCCCGGTCCGCCGGGCCCGGGTAGCCGGTGTGACGTGCGTATCCGGTCTAGAGTGAGCCCCGATCTGTGACCGCTGTGTTGTCTCCCATCCCCAGGAGTTGCCGTGACCAGCCAACCCGAGCCGAACCCGGGCGAGGGCCGTACGGCCGCCCAGTTCCTCCGGCCGCTGCGCGACCTCGCCGCATACGCCCTCGTGGCCGCCACCGCGGTCTTTCTGCTGGTGGCCGTCATCCGGCTGATCCCGGGCGGGGTCGGCGAGAGCTTCGCGAGCCGCACCCAGGACAGCTTCTACAACTTCGTCAGTCTGCCGACGATCGGCTTCCCGCTCGGCGCGGTGCTGCTCGCGCTGCTGATCAAGCCCCAGCACCCGAAGGCGAAGCTGATCGTCCTGGCCGCCGCGATCGAGTACGCGGTGGCCGCCTTCTTCGCCGTGATCTTCGGCATCCTGGTCGGCCTGGTCCAGATAGCCGAGTTCAGCGTGCGCAGCGCCTTCGAGGAGCTGCTGGCCCGGATCGCCTGGCTGGCGGTGTTCGCGGTGGTGGCGTTCGCGACCTACCAGATCTGGCGCAACCTGTTCTACACCCCGAAGCCGAAGCCCCAGCCCGGGATGTACGGCCAGCCCCAGTTCGGCGCCCCGGGCGCGTATCCGGGTCAGCCCGGCTACGGCCAGCCCGGCGCGCCCGGCCCGCAGTGGGGGCAGCAGCCCGCGCCCGGCGCCCCCGGGCAGCCGGCCTGGGGCCAGCCCGGCGCCCCTGGTCAGCCCGCTCCTGGTCAGCCCGCCCCCGGATACGGCCAGCCGCCCTATGGCCAGCCGCCCGCGTGGGGCCAGCCGGCCGGCGCCTACCCCACCCAGCCGGTCTCCGCCCAGCCCGCCTCGGCCCCGCCTGCGGCCGCCCAGCCCGCTTCGGCGCCGCCCGCCGCCCCGCCCGGGCCGTTCGCGCCCACGACCGGCTACCCGCCGCCCCCGGCCGCGCCCACCTACGGCACGCCGCCGCCCGGGCAGTACGGCACCCCGCCCGCGCCCGCCGACTTCTCCGAGCCGACCCAGGCCGTCCCGAGGTACCAGACTCCGGAGGACGACCGCACCCAGATCGTCGGCACGGAGCGTCCCGGGTTCGGCCCCGCCGACGAGGACCCGCCCCGGCACTGACCCGACCGGCCGCTGGCGCGGCCCCGGATCGTGTCCCAGGACACTCCGTACTCGTCCACAGGCCCCGCGCAGCCGACTCGATCTCGGCCTAGGCTGCACGGGTGGCTGAGCAACAATCAATCCCGACCGAGGCGAGCATGCGCCGCGCGCTCAAGCGTGCCGCCGACGGCAAGGCGATCGATGTCGACGAGGCGACCGCCTTGCTGGCCGCCGACGGTGAGATCCTCGACGAACTGCTGGCGATCGCGGGCGGGGTCCGCGACGCCGGCTTGCGCGAGGCCGGCCGGCCGGGCGTGGTGACGTATTCGAAAAAGGTCTTCATCCCGCTGACCCGGCTCTGCCGGGACCGCTGCCACTACTGCACCTTCGCGACGGTGCCGCACAAGCTGCCGGCCGCGTTCCTGGAGCGCGACGAGGTGCTCGCGATCGCCCGCGAGGGCGCGGCGCAGGGCTGCAAAGAGGCGCTGTTCACGCTGGGGGACAGGCCCGAGGAGCGGTGGCCGGCCGCCCGGCAGTGGCTGGACGAGCGGGGCTACGACTCCACGCTGGACTATGTGCGGGCCTGCGCGATCGCCGTGCTCGAGGAGACCGGTCTGCTCCCGCATCTCAATCCCGGGGTGCTGAGCTGGGCCGAGCTGCAGCGGCTCAAGCCGGTCGCGCCGAGCATGGGGATGATGCTGGAGACGACGGCCACCCGGCTGTGGTCCGAGCCGGGCGGCGCGCACTACGGCTCACCCGACAAGGAGCCGGCGGTCCGGCTGCGGGTGCTCGACGACGCCGGCCGGGTCGGCGTGCCGTTCACCACGGGCATCCTGATCGGCATCGGTGAGACCGGCGCCGAGCGCGCCGACGCGATCTTCGCGATGCGCCGCACCGCCCGCGAGTTCGGCCACATCCAGGAAGTGATCATCCAAAACTTCCGGGCCAAGCCCGACACGGCGATGCGCGGCATGCCCGACGCCGAGTTGCGCGAGCTGGCCGCGACCGTGGCGGTGGCCCGGATCATCCTGGGCCCGCGCGCCCGCATCCAGGCCCCGCCCAACCTGATCGACGCCGAGTTCGCGCTGCTGCTGCGCGCGGGCATCGACGACTGGGGCGGCGTCTCGCCGGTGACCCCAGACCACGTCAACCCGGAGCGCCCCTGGCCGCAGATCGAAGTGCTGCGGCAGATGTCGCGGCGGGCGGGCTTCGAGCTCCGCGAGCGCCTGACCATCTACCCCGAATACGTACGGCGCGGCGGCGAGGGCTGGCTCGACCCGCGGCTGGCGGCCCACGTGGCCGCCCTGGCCGATGCCGAGACCGGGCTGGCCGACGAGGCCGCGATGCCGGTGGGCCGGCCGTGGCAGGAGCCCGACGACATCTCCGGCGGGCGCGTCGACTTGTTCGCCACCATCGACACCGAGGGCCGCACGAGCGACCGCCGGGGCGATTTCGACAGCGTCTACGGCGACTGGGCCGAGGTGGCGTCGCACATCTCGGTCGGCAAGATCGAGCACATCGAGACCGACGTGCTGGCCGGGCTCAAGCTGGCCGCGGAGGATCCGGCCGCGCTGCTCAAGCCCGAAAACGAGGACAAGGCCCTGGCGCTCTTCAACGCCGACGGCTCGGCCCTGGACGAGATCGTCCGGGTCGCCGACGACCTGCGCAACGAGGTGAACGGCGACGACATCACGTACGTGGTGAACCGGAACATCAACTTCTCCAACGTCTGCTACGTCGGCTGCCGGTTCTGCGCGTTCGCCCAGCGCGAGCGCGACGCCGACGCGTATCGGCTCTCCGTCGAGCAGGTCGCCGACCGGGCCGAGGAGGCGTGGCGGGACGGTGCGTCCGAGGTGTGCATGCAGGGCGGGATCGACCCCAAGATGCCCGTGACGGCGTATGCGGACCTGGTGCGGGCGGTCAAGCAGCGGGTCCCCGGCATGCACGTGCACGCCTTCTCGCCGATGGAGGTCGTCACCGGCGCGGCCAAGGCGGGCGTCTCCATCCGCGACTGGCTCACCGACCTGCGCGAGGCGGGGCTCGACACGATCCCCGGCACCGCGGCCGAGATTCTCGACGACGACGTCCGCTGGGTGCTGACCAAGGGCAAGCTCCCGGCGTCCACCTGGATCGAGGTGGTCACCACGGCGCATCAGCTCGGCATCCGGTCCAGCAGCACGATGATGTACGGCCACGTCGACCACCCGCGCCAGTGGCTGGGGCACTTCCGCGTGCTGGCCGGGATCCAGGACGTGACGGGCGGCTTCACCGAGTTCGTGGCGCTGCCGTTCATCCACACCAACGCGCCCATCTACCTGGCCGGCATCGCCCGCCCGGGCCCCACCTGGCGGGAAAACAAGGCCGTGCACGCCATGGCCCGGATCCTGCTGCACGGCCGGATCGACAACATCCAGTGCTCCTGGGTCAAGCTCGGCGACGACGGCACCCGCGCGATGCTCAACGGCGGCTGCAATGATCTTGGTGGCACGCTGATGGAGGAGACCATCTCCCGGATGGCCGGCTCCGAGCACGGCTCGGCGCGCACCGTCGCCCAGTTGAAGGAACTGGCCGCGGCTGCCGGACGGCCCGCGGTGGAGCGGACAACCGTGTACGGTCGGCGCTAAGTAACAAAACGGGCTAAATTGGTCGCGACTCGCTGACGTGGCGTTACCTATTGGCGGCTCTGAGAGATAGGGCAGGAACGGGACCACGAGACGCCGAAGGTGCCTCGGGGAAACGGGCCTATTTATCAGGTTCGGCTTGACGACGCACGTCTTACACGCGTGTAATTTCGGTGGGGTTGTGGGAATGACGTAGCGCAAGCACGCCAGTCCTACAAGAAACACGCCGCGTGCGTGGGGGGTCAACGTCGGCATCGCTGCCGGCGCGGAAAAGGAGGCACGCCGATGGAAGCGCAGGTTGAAGGGGTCGACCTGCTCGGGGACGCGCCCGAGTGGCAGGAGCGGGCGCTGTGCTCGCAGACCGATCCTGAGGCATTTTTCCCGGAGAAGGGCGGCTCGACGCGCGAGGCGAAGCGCATTTGCGGGCGGTGCGACGTCAAGGCCGAGTGCCTCGAGTACGCGCTGGGTCACGACGAGCGCTTCGGCATCTGGGGCGGCCTGTCGGAACGCGAACGCCGTAAGCTCAAGCGCCGCGTAGCCTGACCACTGTCCTGCAGGCGCCGGGGGGCCGCCTCAGGAAAGCTCGTCAGGATCCACCCCGAGCAGGTTGGCGACCTGCTCGATGATCACATCGTGCACGAGGTCGGCGAGGTCCTCACGGTCCATCGCCCGGAATTCCAACGGTCGACGATAGAGCACGATCCGCGGCGGCAGCTCCTGCCGCCCGGGTCGGCCGGGCAGCAACCGGGCCAGCGGGACCTCGCCGTCCTCCAGCACATCGGAGTCGTAGACGTTCAGCTCCGGCGGCACGTCCTCGACCGCGAACTCGACCCCGGCCAGCTCTTTCGCGTACCGCCGCTCCAGGCCCTCGACCGTGTCCAGCACCAGGTCGTCGAAGATCTCGGCCTTGGTGCGGGCCAGCGGCACGGTCGCCGGCACCAGCCGGCCGCGCAATCCGCGCCCGTGCCGGTCCCGCCGTGCGGGGCGCCCGGGCCCGGCGGCGCGCGCGACCCGTCCGGGCTCGGCGGTCCGGCGGCGGTCGGGGGTGGTCGTCACGTGGCAAGCCTAGTCCTCCGTCGGCCCCCACCGCGGTTCCCGCATGTCACCGCGTTTCCGCGCCGCGAATTCGTCCCATCGGGGCGGCGTGTCGGAGGCCAATGACCGAATCGTGATGCATCGTCGGTCGGCGTGTCGCAAGCGGATCCGCCACGCGCGGGAATAGCGTTCCGCCGTGAGGTCCCCAAGGCGCTGCTCCCGCAATGGCTGTCCCCGACAGGCGGTCGCCACTCTGACCTACGTTTACAACGATTCCACCGCCGTGGTCGGCCCCCTGGCCGCGTTCGCGGAGCCGCACACCTACGACCTCTGCGAGCCACACGCCCGAAGCCTCACCGCCCCCCGAGGCTGGGACCTGGTCCGCCACGACGGCGACTTCGCACCCCCACCCCCCACCACCGACGACTTGGTCGCCCTGGCCGACGCCGTCCGCGAAGCAGCCCGCCCAGCCCCACCCCCACGCCCCGAAGACCACGACAACCTCCCGGGCCACCAAACCGGCCGCCGAGGCCACCTACGCGTAATCCCACCGTCCCACTGAGCAAATCCGGACGCTGCGCCCAAAAGCAAAGAAACCATCAGATCAAGTTCTTCTTTGCCTCGGTCCGTGCGTGGTTGCGCGCCGCAGCTCCCGCGGAGTCCGGGCGCGGCCGCTCGCTGCGCTTCACGTCCTGAGCGCCCTGCCAGCCGACTGCCTACACACCCCCGCCCCGCCCTGCCGGCAAAGTCGCCCTCGACCCCAGATCCGCCGATCCGGACCGGGCGGACCTTATCCGACCGGGCGTTCCTGTTCGTCATACCAGGCCAACTGGCACTCCGCTGGAACGCCAGCCAACGGGACCCGAACAACGGCGCCGGCCTCCTCCAGCCACATACTCGGGGCTCAGGTGCAGTTCAACCGCGAGTAGCTGTGGGGGGCTGGTCGCGGCCTGCCGGCAAGCGGAATGATCTTCGCGTGACCGATATCGATGTGACTGTGCGCCGTGCTTCCGACGCGGACGCGCCTGCCCTGGCCGGGCTGCGCTGGCGGCGGGCTACCCAGGAACGCGGCTACCAGGGCGACAACCTGGACGAGTTCGTCGCGACGCTCGGCGACTGGATGCGCGGCCACCCCGAGCACCGGGCGTTCGTGGCCGAGGCCGCCGGCGAAGTCGTCGGGATGGCCTGGCTGGCGGTCCTCGACCGGGTGCCCACCGCGAACAAGTACGCCCGGCGCGGCGGCGACGTGCAGTCCGTCTTCGTCGTCCCCGAACTGCGCGACCGCCGGGTCGGCGCGCTGCTGATGTCGGCCGTGCTGGACGAGGCCCGCCGCCTGGAGCTTGAGCACGTGACGGTGCACTCCAGCCGCCGGGCGGTGCCGTTCTATGAGCGCAACGGCTGGCGTCACGACCCCGAGTTGCTCGGCTGGGCCGCCGAGGCGTAAAGCCGCCACGCGTCCCTCGGCTAGCCGAGTCGACGGACGAATCTGGTTGCCGGTCGCCCGTTCAGTGTTGTCTCACCGATGGGCACGAATCCGGTGCGCTTCAGCACCGTTTGTGAACCGACGTTTTCCAGAGTTGCCGACGCGTGCAGCGCGGTCAGTCCGTAGTCACTGGCGGCGATCGCGATCAGCTCGTGGACCGCGGCCGTTGCCAGTCCCCGGCCGGCTACGCGTTCAGCGATGCGGTATCCGAGATCGGCCGCACCACCAACTACATCAATGAGGTTGATCCGTCCAACGATCGAGCCATCGCCGTCCACGAGCAGGTGGAAGTGACAGACCCCGGCCTCTTGTTCGGCCAGCAACGAACGATGCCGCGCGTCGAAGTCACGGAAGTACTCATCGCCGCGATCCGGTATTGAGGCGGCGAAGTAGGCGCGATTCTCCTGCTCGAAGGCGAGCAGAGCCGGGCCGTGATCGAGGCGCAGGCGTTCCAGTTCGGGCACGGGGCAAACGGTAACTGCGGACGGCACACCGCCGGAATCAGTTTTGTACGGTGACGGTGTTTGTCGAGGTGGCGAACGAGCTGCCGTTGCACAGCACGCCCTGCCCGGTGGCGATCCTGGTGGTCGAGCAGCCTTCGTTGTCGGTGACGGTCAGGGTCACCTGGTACGTCCCGATCCGGTAGAAGTGGGTGAACCGGGCGTCGGTGGTGGTCAGGATGGTGCCGTCGCCGAGGTCCCAGTGGTAGAGGACGACGTCTCCGTCCACGTCGGATGAGCCCGGCGAGTTGAAGGTCACAAACCGGCCGTCGAGACGGATGAAGAAGTGGGCGACGGGACCCTGGTTGGGCAGGACCGAGGCCGAGTTGTAGGCGGGCCCCAGGCCACCGGTGGCGAAGGGCGAGCCGGACAAGGGCCGCAGCCTACCCGCGGGGCCGACGCTGAACGCGCTGAGCTCGCCACTGGCGTCGCCACCGGAGGCGTAGACGTATTGCCCATTCGGCACGATGGTGATCCCGACCGGGTTGTGGCCGGCCGCGAACGGCGATCCCGGCACCGGCCGCAGTGCTCCGTTGTCGCCGATGGCGAAGCCGGAGACCGCGCCGTCGCCGGGGGGAGTGGTGCCCAGTCCCACGCTGGCGGTGTAGACGAACCGCCCGTCGGGGGAGGTCGTGATTCCCTCCGGGAAGTCCGACACGGCGTACGGCGAGCGGGGCAGCGGGGTCAGCTCGCCGTCGGAGCCGATCGCGAAGCCGTGGATCTCGTCGGTGTCGGTGCAGGTCAGGTATATGTTGTGGCCGTCCGGGGTGATGGCCATCGCCCCACAGAACCGGCCCACCCGAATCGGGGTCCCGATCGGGTTGAGGCTGCCGTCGCCGTTGATGGCGAACGCGGTGATCGCGCCGATGGAGGTGGGCCGGTCCGCGCCGGGATCGCCGTGGCCGACGTACAGGAAACGGCCGTTGGGGGTCACCGCGAGCCCGCGCGGATTGGCCACACTCGTGGGCGTGCTGCCCAACGGCTGGAGGCTTCCGTCGGAGGCGATCGCGAAGGCCGCCACCGAATTGCTGAAGACGTGGGCGACGTACACCATCTGCCCCTGCGGGGTGACGGCGATGCCCAACGGGGTGTCCCCGCCGGTGGTGACGGTGCCCGCGTCGCCGGCCAGCTGGGTCAGGCGGCCCTGCGCCCCGACCGTATAGACCGAGATCGTGCCGTCGTCCGAGTTGGAAGCGTAGGCCCGGCGGGCGTCCGGGGTGAAGGCCAGCTGGCGGACCCCAGCGCCCGCCTGGACCAGCGCGCCGGTCAGGGCCGGCTGCCCGGTGCCCAGATCGACGGTGAAGGTGGAGATGTCGGTGGAGTCGGCGTTGGTCACATACACGGGGCGCATCCCCGGCGGCGGCGGGGCCGGCGCGGCGACGGCGGGCCCGGCGGGGATCACCGCGCCAACCACCAGGCAACACGCCCCCGCGAAGATCCCGATCCTGCGTTGTGCGGACATCTGGTCTCCTCCGTGTCGTAACCGACCGGCCCACCGTCCATCTTGTACGCAGGTGGCCCACGCCCCAATCGACCGATGAGACAAGCCGAAGGAACGTGGACCACCAATTCCGGTTAAAGACCTACTTGCCGAAGCCCGCCGTCAGGCCACTGAGGAGTTGGCGGCGGCCCACCACGTACAGGATCAGGATTGGCAGGGTGGTCAGCACGACCGAGGCGAGCACCGCCGGAACGTTGATGCCGTACTGGCCCTGGAAGGTCCACAGTGCCAGCGGCAGGGTGCGCTGATCCGGGCTCTGGGTCAGGATCAGTGGCAGCAGGAAACCGTTCCAGATGAGCAGTCCGTTGTAGATGGTCACCGTGACCAGGGCGGGCCGGGTCAGCGGGAACGCCAGGTGCCACAGCGTGCCCCACTCCGTCGCGCCGTCCATCCGCATCGACTCGAAGAGCTCCTTCGGGACGTCCCGGATGAAGTTCGAGAGCACCAGCACCGACAGCGGGACCGCGAACGCGATCGACGGCAAGATGATCGCCAACAGGGTGTCGTAGAGCTGCAGCCGGATGATGATCAGGTAGACCGGGATGATCGTGGCCTGCAGCGGGATCGCCAGCCCCATCAGGAAGAGCGCGTTGACCGAACGCAGGAAGCGGCTGCTGCGACCGGCCCGCACGATGGCGTACGCCGCCATGAACGACACGAGCACCGCCGGGATCACCGCGCCCAGCGTGACGATCACGCTGTTGGCGAAGTAGCGGATGAAGTCCGACTCGATGACCAGCCGGTAGCTGGCGAGCGTCGGCGAGCTCGGCGGCGCGAGCGGGTTGGTCGAGAAGTAGTTGCTCTGGGTCTTGAAGCTGGTGATGACGATCCAGTAGATCGGCACCATGACGATCACCAGCCACAGCCAGCCGGCCGCCCCGCCCAGCCAGTTGAGGCCGAGCAGGCTTCGGCGGCGCGGGCGCAGCCGCGGTGACTCCCCGGCGGACTGCTTCGGCCGGGTGGAAAGCGTCGTCGCCATGTCAGGCCCCTTCCAGCTGGCTGTCGCCGTTACTGCCGCCGCCGATGCGGCGCAGGATCAAGGCCAAAGCCAGGCCGACGAGTACGAGAATGACGGCGATTGCGCTGGCCGGACCCATCAGGCTGGCCTGGAAGCCCTCCTTGTACATGTCTAGCGCGAGCACCCGGGTGGCGTCGCCGGGCCCGCCGGCGGTGAGCACGAAGATCAGGTCGAAGAAGGTCAGCGAGCCCACGACCATCAGCGTGGACGATGTGATGATCGTGTACTTGAGCTGCGGGAGCGTGATGCTGAAGAAGCGCCGCATCCGGCCCGCCCCGTCGATCTGCGCGGCCTCGTACATCGAGGTCGGGATCTGCCGCACGCCGCCCTGGTAGATCAGCGAGTGGAACGGGATGAACTGCCAGGACACCACGAAGATGACCGTGCCGATGGCGAGCTTCTCCTGGCCCAGCCAGTCCTGGACCAGGAAATCGATGCCCAGCCCGGCGCCGAGGCCGAAGTTCGGATCCAGCAACGCCTTGTAGGCGATCGCGATCGCGGCCGAGCTCAGCAGCAGCGGCACGAAGTAGAGCACCGCCAGCACCGCTCGATAGCGTTCGTGACCCGCCAGGAACACCCCGATCAGGATGCTCAGCGGGGTCTGGAACGCCCAGGACAGGAACATGATCAGGAACGTCGCGTAGAGGGCGTGCGGGAGGCCCGGATCGCTCAGCACGGCGCGCCAGCTGGTCAGCCCGGACGGTACGACCTCACCGATGCCGTCCCAGGTGGTGAAGCTGAGGAACACCACGCCGAGCAGGGGGATGACGCCGAAGGCCGTGAAGATCGCGAGCGCCGGCAGCGCCATCCAGGCGACGGGCCCGCTCCGCCCGCCGGTCGAGGTGGTGTTCTTCTCCACTCTTGCGGTGGGCGGAGCAAGCGCGGTCATTTGCCGATGACCCCGTTCAGGTTGGTCGCGAACTGGGTCGGCGTGATCGACAGCTGGAAGAGCTTGGCGATGTTGTCGAGCAGCGCCTCGGCGGCCGTCGGGCTCAGCGCCTGGTCCCAGGACTGCGCGAAGACCTTCGCGTTGCTCGCCGTGTCGTAGATGAACTTCAGCCAGGCGGCGTCCTTGGAGCCGGCGAGCTGGCTATCGGTGCCCTTGACGATCGGCACGCTACCGGTGTCGATCCACGCCTTGTTCTCGTCGGCGGTGAGCACGCCGTCGGTGAAGAACTTCTTGGCGACCGTCTGCTGCGCCTCCGTGGCCTTGGACGAGATCGAGAGGTACTGGGCGGGGTTGCCGACCGTGTCGCTCGGATCGCCCTTGCCGCCATCGACGGGCGGGAAGTTCATGTAGCCAAGGCTGCCACCGGAGACGAAGTCGCCGCCGTCGGACGCCATGCTGCCGTAGGTCCAGGCGCCGTGCAGCATCATCGCGGCCTTGCCGGTGTAGAGCAGGGCCTGGTCGGCGTTGGAGTCGGCGGTGATCGAGGAGAAGCCCTTGATGAAGCCGTTCGCCTTGATCAGCTCCTGCATCTTGGTCAGCGCGTCGATCGCCGCGGGGTTGGACCAGGCGTCCTTCTGACCGTCGAAGACCGCCTGGAACACCTCGCTGCCGCCGATGCGGTCGAAGAGGAACTCCAGCCACATCATGTTCGTCCAGCGGGACTGGCCGCCGAGGGAGAACGGCGCGATGCCCTTGGCGTTGAACTTGGGCACCAGGGCCATGATGTCGGCCCAGGACTGCGGGGGCTGCACCCCGACCTTGTCGAAGACCTTCTTGTTGTAATACAGCACGATCGGCGTGACGGTCTCGCACGGCATCGCGTAGATCTTGCCGTTGATCGTGGCGGGGCCGAACGAGGACGGGAACAACTTGTCCTTGACCGGGGCGTTCTGCGAGAACCAGTCGGTGAGGTCCACGACCTGGTTGGCCTCGACGTAGGTCTTGAGCGTGCCACCGCCCCAGCCCCAGATGATGGTCGGTGCCTCGCCGGCGCCGATCGCCGTCTTGATCTTTGTCTTGTATGCGTCGTTCTGGAACAGGGTCAGCTTGATCCCGGCGTTCGGGTTGGCCGTGTTGAACTTGTTGACGCTGTTGGTGCGGATGCCTTCTTGCGGCTGGCCGGTGAGGCTCCAGTAGCTGGCCGCGTCGGCGCCGCCTCCGGCGGTCGACCCGCTCTTCGGGCCCGAGCTTCCGCAGGCGGCCAGCGCTGCGGCGGCGCTGGCTCCCACACCGAGGTTGAGGAAGTTTCGACGGGATATCGTCCTGCGATCCACGCTGGTCTCCGTACTCGAGAGCCGCGACGTTGCCGCGGCGATTCGATCGTCTGAGGCAGGGGCCGTTGGTCCGGAACTTCCAACCAGCGACCGTAAATTAACGCGAGGTTTTGTTAACGTAGGATTTCCAAAAGGGCGTGTCAAGGGTCTTGCTGTTCCCGCGCCCTTAGCGCGAGAGTGGACGTCACCAAAGGGTTCACAGCCACAACCAGCGGCACCCGCGGGTCACGATCCGGTTGCAACCGGGTCTCGGAGCCTAGCCGAAAGTTTCGGTAGTTTCGGTAAGTTCCAATTCTTGCTCGAAGGAGATCCATCGTGACGACACCCGAGTCCGCGCCGACCAGCGCGCCTTGGCAAGACCCGGCGCTGAGCGTCAGCGTGCGGGTCGACCTCCTCCTGGCGCAGATGACCCTCGAGGAGAAGGTGGGCCAGCTGGGCAGCCGCTGGGCCGGCAACGACATGCAGCACGAGGAGGTCGGCGGCACGGCTCTCGACCCCGACGAGACCATCAACGTCGCGCCGATGCAGGACATCTTCGCCGCGTCGGGCACGGTCCCGCTGGCGGAGGCGAGCCGGCACGGGCTCGGGCACCTGACCCGGGTCTACGGCAGCGTCCCGCTGACCGCGGCGCAGGGCGCGGCGGAGGTGGTCCGCCAGCAGCGGGTCGTGCTCGAGAATTCCCGGCTGGGCATCCCGGCGCTCGTCCACGAGGAGTGCCTGACCGGCTTCACGACGCTCGGCGCGACGGTCTACCCGGCGGCCATCGCCTGGGGCGCCACCTTCGACCCGGAGCTGATCGAGCGGATGGCCGCCGCGATCGGGCGGGACATGGCCGCGGTCGGCGTACACCAGGGGCTCTCGCCGGTTTTGGATGTTGTGCGCGACTACCGGTGGGGTCGCGTCGAGGAGACCCTCGGCGAGGACCCCTACCTCGTCTCGATGCTGGGCTCCGCCTACGTCCGGGGGCTGCAGGGCGCCGGCGTCATCGCCACCCTGAAGCACTTCGCCGGATATTCCGCGGCCCGCGGGGCGCGCAACCACGGGCCGGTGCCGATGGGCCGGCGCGAGCTGATGGACGTCATCCTGCCGCCGTTCGAGCTCGCCGTGACCGCCGCCGGCGCGGGTTCGGTGATGAACTCGTACTCCGATGTGGACGGCGTGCCGGCCGCCGCGGACCGCTGGCTGCTCACGGAGCTGCTGCGCGACCAGTGGGGCTTCGAGGGGACCGTGGTCTCCGACTACTGGGCCGTGCCGTTCCTCGCCACGATGCACCGGGTCGCCGCGGACACCGAGGAGGCCGGCGGCCAGGCGCTCACCGCCGGCATCGACGTCGAGCTGCCGGACACGCTCGGCTTCGGCGCCGGGCTCGTCGAGCGGGTCCGCCGCGGCGAGATCCCCGAGGCCCTGATCGACCAGGCCGCCCGGCGGCTGCTGACACAGAAGGTTCGGCTCGGGCTGCTCGACCCGCAGTGGTCGCCCGAGCGGTCGGTGGCCGGCGCGGCCGGTGTCGACCTCGACTCGGCCGGCAACCGCGCCCTGGCCCGGGAGCTGGCCGAGCGGTCGATCGTGCTGCTGGACGCCGGCACGGTGCTGCCGCTTGGCAACACCGCCGGCCGGGTGGCGGTGGTCGGGCCGTGCGCCGACGACCCGCGTACGTTCATGGGCTGCTACGCCTTCCCCAACCACGTGCTGCCGCGCTACCCCGGCCACGGCCTCGGCGTGCAGGTGCCGACCGCGGTCGACGCCCTGCGCGCGGAGTTGCCCGCCGCCGACCTGGTCTACGAGCAGGGTTGCCAGGTGGAGGGCCAGGACCGGTCCGGGTTCGCCGCGGCGGTCGGCGCGGCCCGGTCGGCGGATCTGTGCGTGGCCTTCGTCGGCGACCTGGCCGGCCTGTTCGGGCACGGTTCGTCCGGCGAGGGCTGCGACGCCGAGGATCTGCGGCTGCCCGGCGTGCAGTCCGAGCTGCTGGACGAGCTGCTGGCCACCGGTACGCCGGTGGTGGTGGTCGTGGTGTCCGGCCGTCCGTACGCGCTGGGCGACGTGCACCCTCGGGCCGCCGCGCTGGTGCAGGCGTTCATGCCGGGTCAGGAGGCGGGCGCGGCGATCGCCGGGATCCTCACCGGCCGGGTGCAGCCCGGGGGCAAGCTGCCCGTCCAGATCCCGCGGCACCCGGGCGCGCAGCCGGGCACCTATCTGCAGCCGCCGCTCGGCGCCGAGAACAGCGGGGTCAGCAACCTCGACCCGACCCCGCTCTTCCCGTTCGGCTACGGACTGTCGTACACCAAATTCGCGATGGACGACCTGCGGATCAGCGACAAAGATGTGTCCACCGACGGGGAGTTCACCGTCGCGGTCCGGGTCCGCAACACGGGTTCGCGCGCCGGCGACGAGGTCGTCCAGCTCTATCTGCACGACGTGGTCGGCCAGGTCACCCGGCCGGTGAAGCAGCTGGTGGGCTTCGCCCGGATCGTGCTGCAGCCGGGCACGGCCTCGGACGTGCTGTTCCGGGTGCACGCCGACCGGACCGCGTTCACCGGCCGTGACCTCGAGCGCATCGTCGAGCCGGGGGAGGTGGAGGTCTTCGTCGGCTCGTCGGCGGCCGACCTGCCGTGCCGCGGTTCGGTGCAGCTGACCGGGCCGGTACGAGTGGTCGGCAGCGACCGCCGGCTGGTCACCCCCGTCGAGGTCAGCCCGGCCTCGGACGACGACGCGTAGGGAGGAGAACTGTGCCGGCCAAGGGCGGGCGTGCAACGCTGGCCACCGTCGCGGCCTCGGCCGGCGTGTCCGTGGCGACCGTTTCGCGGGTGCTGAACGGACATTCCGACGTCGGGGCGGCCACCCGCGCCCGCGTCGAATCGCTGCTGCGGCAACACCAGTACAGCGGGCGGCGGTCCGCTCCGTTGCGGCTGAGCGCCGCCTCGGCCCGGGTCGAGCTGCTCTTCGAGCACCCGCTCAACGCCTACCAGACCGAGATCATCCAGGGTGTCATCGGCGCGGCGACCGGGCTCGGCATCGCCGTGGCCCTCGACATGAGCGGTGGCCGGGACTTCGAGGTGGAGCGCCCCAGTGGCTGGGCGCGCGATCTCGCCTCGGCGGGCCGGCAGGCGGTCATCACCATCGTGCACGAGCTGAATGCCGAGAATCTGCGGGCCCTGGCACGGGCCCACCTTCCGGTCGTCGTCATCGACCCGAAGAATCTGCCCCAGGCGCGGGTGACCAGCGTCGGGTCGACGAACTTCGCCGGCGGCCTGGCGGCGGCGCAGCACCTGTTGTCGCTCGGGCACCGGCGGATCGCGTACATCGGTGGCGAGGCGACCGCGCCGCGCACCCAGGCCCGGATGCACGGCTACCGGGCCGCGCTGGAAGCGGCCGGCATCACCATCCCGGCGGGGTACATCCGGGCCGGCTACTTCCGCTATGAGGACGGGGTCGTCGGGGCGGCGGCGCTGCTCGACCTGCCCCAGCCGCCCACCGCGGTGTTCGCCGGCAACGACGAGACCGCCGCCGGGGTGGTCGAGGCCGCCCGCACCCGCGGCCTGCGCATCCCCGAGGATCTGAGCGTGGTCGGATTCGACGACACCGAGATCGCCCGGTTCGCCTCGCCGGCGCTGACCACGGTCCGCCAGCCGTTGCAGGAGATGGGCGCCGTCGCGTTGCGTACCGCGCTGCGTCTGGCCCGCAAGGAGAAACTCGACTCCCACCACGTGGAGCTAGCCACGGAACTGGTCGTGCGTCACTCGACCACCAGGCCGAACGACAACGGGGCAGGTGACCTCACGCGCTGAGGAGTTGCGGAAGCTTCTCGAAGAGCTGGGTGGTGTAGGTGACCATCTCGTGCAGCATCCAGTTGCCCGAGAAGAGCAGGGCAAGACCGACACCCGCCGCTTTCGGTACGAACGAGAGCGTCGCCTCCTGGATCTGGGTCACGGACTGGAACAGCGAGATCGCGAAACCGATCAGCAGCGCGGTGATCAGGACCGGCGCGCACATCTTCGCGGCGACCGTCATGGCCTGCATGCCCAGCTCAACAATCATCGTGTCGGTCATGTCCAGCTGTTCGGAAGCTCCGGCGGCCCGAGGAGTGCAGAACGGTCAACTCTTGGGTGCAGTCAGGTTCGCCCCGGCGAAATCCTCAAGTTCAGGGCAGGGCGATGAGCTGGTAACGCTGCTTGAGCCACGGCAGCAATGTCTGGTACGCCGCGATCGTGTCCGGTTGGCCGAAGTCGTGCGACAGCACGATCGACCCCTTGTGCACGTGCTTCTTGACCGCCGCGAGCACCTTGGCCCGGTGGGCGGCGTCCGACTCACCGGCCGGGTGGTCCCAGTCGCGCGGGTCGACCTGCCAGTAGATCGATTTCATGCCCAGCTCGGCGGCGACCTTGACGAAGTTCGGCGTGAAGTTGCCGCCCGGCGCGCGCATGTATTTGACCTGGGCGTCCGGGGCGGCCTGGCGGATGGCGTCGTTGGTGCGCTGGAGATCGGCGCGGATCTCGGCCGGCTTCTGCTTGCCCAGCGTCAGGCTGTGCTGCCAGGTGTGGTTGCACAGGGTGTGGCCCGCGGCGGCGATCCGGCGGACCAGCTCGGGGTGCGCGGCCACGTTCTCGCCGACCACGCAGAAGGTCGCCTTGACGTGGTATTTCGCGAGCAGGTCGAGGATCTTCGGCGTCTGCACCGGGTCCGGGCCGTCGTCGAAGGTCAGCGCCACGGCGGCGGTGCCGGTCTTCATCGCGCTGTTCGCGGGGCCGCCGAGCCGTGGCTGCGCGGGCTTGGACCGGGCCGGCTTGGTGGTGGCGGGCTTGCTGGTAGCGGGCTTGGTGGTGGCCGGCGACGCCTGGGTGGGTGTGGTCGACGGCGTAGTGAGGTGCCGCGCTGACGTCGAGGCCGAGGCGATGATCGAGGGCTGGGCGCTAGGACCGGTCGACGGCTGCGCGGCCGTCCACACCGGCTTGCCGTCGGCCGCCATCGCCGTGCCGCAGCCGGCGAACGCCGCCACCACCAGCGCCGCGCCCGCAAGCCGCAGCGTTCGCTTCGCTGGAATCCGTGGCATGGTCGACCTCGTCCCGTCTCTGTGCCGACGGGACTAACACCCGTCGCTGCTCCGACGGGACGAATATCGTCGATCGATGCGACCCGGAACCGACCCTGCGGGCCACGTGGCACTGATCCGGGAGAAGTAACGCCGAGCGCCCGCGCGGAAGCCGGTCCCCGGAGCGGGGGCGCGGTCTTCCGGCGGGCGCTCGGAAAGATTGCTGGGTCAGGCCCAGAACACGTAGACGGCGCCGTAGGGCACCGCCTTGGTGGTGCCGTCGGTGCACGCACCCGTGGGGGCGGTGCCGCCCGAGGTGAGCAGCCGGTTGATGTAGTTGGCCTTGCTCAGGATGCCGGTACCGGTGTGGCTATTCACCGTCAGCAGCAGCTCGGGGATCGTCCCGGTGCGCGGGTTCTCGGCCGTCTTCGTCGCGGTGACCAGCGAGCCGTCGCGCTCGGACTGCCAGCTCGGGCCCTTGAAGTGGTGGATCAGGCCGCCCGTGCCGGCCAGCTTGGCCTCGGGCACCGAGGCGCCGGTGAAGATGCCACCCGTGCAGGTGTAGGTCTGGGTGCCGGTGACGACCACGTACGCGCCGATCGGGCGGGAGCCCTTCGGCGGCTTGATCGCCGTCGCGATACCGGGGATTGAGACCTGGCGCGCGCCGGGGCCGACGGCCGCGGGCGCGGCCACCTCGGCGGCGGACGCCTGGAACGTCACGGTGCCGATGGCCGCGACGACGGCCGCCATTCCGACGACGGCGAGCGCACGGACGCGTGATCGAGACGTGCTGAGCATTCTGTTCTCCTCCGTATATTGCGGCGTGGACTCATCGCCCACACCGCAGCACACGGAGAAAGCACGCCGACGGATCGACGTCGGCGCACGTCTTGCCCTTTTGTACCTCGCGGAGTGAATGTTCGGCTAACCGGCGAGAGCGGCCAACTCGTCGGTAGTGAGTAACCGGCTACGGATCAGGAAGCGTACGCCGTCCGGCGCTTCGAGGGAGAACCCGCTGCCCCGGCCCTTGACCACGTCCACCGTGAGGTGGGTGTGCCGCCAGGTCTCGAATTGCGCGGTACTCATCCAGAAGCTCACCGGCTCGGCCACGCCGTCGACGTGCAGCTCCTCGAGCAGCACGTCGGACTTGCCGGTCCGGAACTCGCCGTCGAGGTAGCACATCGGAGCGCTGCCGTCACAGCAGCCGCCGGACTGGTGGAACATCAGGGGACCGTGCCGGCCCCGCAGCGACCGGATCAACTCGGCCGCCGCGGGGGTCACGTCTACTCGCGCACCCATGGCTTAAAAGAACCCCATCGCCTTCGGGTTGTACGAGACCAGCAGGTTCTTGGTCTGCTGGTAGTGGTCGAGCATCATCTTGTGGTTCTCGCGCCCGATGCCGGACTGCTTGTAGCCACCGAAGGCGGCGTGCGCCGGGTAGAGGTGGTAGCAGTTGGTCCACACCCGGCCGGCCTTGATCGCCCGCCCGGCCCGGTACGCCGTGTTCATGTCCCGGGTCCACAGGCCGGCGCCGAGGCCGTAGAGGGTGTCGTTGGCGGTCTTGATCGCGTCCGCGTAGTCGGCGAACGACGTCACCGAGACCACCGGTCCGAAGATCTCCTCCTGGAAGATCCGCATCGAGTTCGAGCCCTCGAAGACCGTCGGCTGGACGTAGTAGCCGCCGGCCAGGTTGCCGCCGAGGTCGGCGCGCGCCCCGCCGATGAGGACCTTCGCGCCCTCCTGCCGGCCGATGTCGAAGTAGGACAGGATCTTCTCGAGCTGGTCGTTGCTGGCCTGCGCGCCGACCTGGGTGTCGGTGTCCAGCGGGTTGCCCTGCTTCATGTTCTCCACGCGCTTGACGCCCGCGGCCAGGAAGTCGGAGTAGTGGCCCTGCTGGATCAGCGCGCGCGACGGGCAGGTGCAGACCTCGCCCTGGTTCAGCGCGAACATCGAGAAGCCCTCGAGCGCCTTGTCCATGAAGTCGTCGTCGGCCGCGCTGACGTCGTCGAAGAAGATGTTCGGGCTCTTGCCGCCCAGCTCCAGCGTGACCGGGATGATGTTCTCGGACGCGTACTGCATGATCAGGCGGCCGGTCGTGGTCTCGCCGGTGAAGGCGACCTTGGCGACCCGGTTCGACGAGGCGAGCGGCTTGCCGGCCTCGACGCCGAAGCCGTTGACGATGTTCAGCACGCCGGCCGGCAGCAGGTCGGCGACCAGCGACAGCCAGAGGTGGATCGAGGCCGGGGTCTGCTCGGCGGGCTTGAGCACGACACAGTTGCCGGCGGCCAGCGCGGGGGCGAGCTTCCAGACGGCCATCAGGATCGGGAAGTTCCACGGGATGATCTGGGCGACCACGCCGAGCGGCTCGTGGAAGTGGTAGGCGACGGTGTCGTCGTCGATCTCGCCGAGCGTGCCCTCCTGGGCCCGCAGGGCGCCGGCGAAGTAGCGGAAGTGGTCGATCGCCAGCGGGATGTCCGCGGCCAGCGTCTCGCGGACCGGCTTGCCGTTCTCCCAGCACTCGGCGACCGCGAGGAGCTCGAGGTTCGCCTCCATCCGGTCGGCGATCTTGTTCAGGATGTTCGCCCGCTCGGCCACGCCGGTGCGCCCCCAGGCGTCGGCCGCGCCGTGCGCCGCGTCGAGGGCGAGCTCGACGTCCTCGGCCGTGCCCCGGGCGATCTCACAGAAGTTCTCGCCGGTGACAGGCGTCGGGTTCTCGAAGTACTGGCCCTTGACCGGCGGGACGTACCGGCCGCCGATCCAGTGGTCGTAGCGGGATTCGTAGTTGACGATCGCGCCTTCGGTGCCGGGCGGGGAGTAAGTGGTCATGCGCAGCCTCCGTACCTGGGACAGTCGCCCGACGCTGGGCGACGCTCGGTACGGCGGACGTTAGTTACGGCGACGTTGCAACGACGTTGCAAGCCCGTACTCGAGGCTCAGCTGATCGACCCGCCCGGCGGCGAGCGGACGCGCCGGCGAGCCGGGTGGCAGCAGGCCCGCGTAGGCCTCCCACATCTCCAGGTCGTCGGCGCCCGCCGCGGAGTGCACCCAGGTCTGCAGCAGGGTGAGGTCGTGGGCGGCCAGGATCGCCGCGCGGAGTTGGCCGTCGATCAGCCGGCGCAGCTTGGCGACGCCGGGGGCGTCCGAGGCGGGCAAGAGCGGTCCCGCGTACGCGGCCAGGGCGTCGGCCACCCGGCCCCGCTCGAGCAGCCGGATCACCGCCAGGAAGTCGGCGTCGACCCCGGCGCATAGCCGGTAGGGGCGCGAATCCAGCAGCTCCGGCCCGAGGATCCGGCGGAGCCGGGACAACTCGGCGCGCACGGTCACCGGATTCAGCTCGTCGGCATAAAGATCAAGACCGAGCTGATCCCCGGTCCGCCCCTGCGGGTGCACCAGGAGCAGGGTCAACAGCTCGGAGTGCCGCCGGCCGAGCCGGATCCGCTTGCCGCCGATGGTCAGCAGCGCCTCGTCGCGCCCGAGCGCCGCCACCGTCGCCCGGCCCAGCGCCGCCGGCTGGTGACTGCTCAGGTACGCCTCCGCGGCCAGCGCGGTCGCCCGTACCAGAGCCAGGCTGTGCGGGTTTGCCAGGTGATCGCCGCCGGTGACGTCGATCGCGCCGAGCAGCAGCCCGGTGGCCGGGTCGTGGATCGGGGCGGCGGCACAGGTCCAGCCCTGCACGCCGCGGCTGAAATGCTCGGTGGCGAAGATCTGCAGCGGGTGGTCCACGGCCAGCGCGGTGCCCGGCGCGTTCGTCCCGGCATGCGCCTCGTCCCAGCGGGCGCCCGGCACGAAGTTCATCGACTCGGCGCCGCGCAACACCGACGCGGTGCCCTCCACCCAGAGCAGCCGGCCGTGCGCGTCGCAGACCGCCATCAGATGGTCGCCGTCGTCGGCCAGCCCGCCGAGCAGATCCCGGAACAGCGGCAGGACCCGGGCCAGCGGATGGGCGGCCCGATACGCCTCCAGGTCGCCGTCGGCCAGGTCGATCGGCGCGGTGCTGTCGGCGCTGAGCTGGGCGCCCGCGGAGCGCCGCCAGGAGTCGGCCACCACGGCGCGCACCGGCGTCGACTGCCGGAGATCGCCGGTCACGAAGCGCTCATGGGCGAGCCGGACCTGGCGGATCCGTTCCGCGGGGTCCGTTCCCTGGTCGAGGGCGAGCCACGGGTTTGCCATGCGCACCTCCGTATCCGCACCATCGTGACCCGGATCACGCCCGGGCGCCAATACTTCCCGGGCGCGCGGCCCGGTGAGACATAGGCTGAGCAGCGTGGAGACGACTGCTTTCTATGTCGCTGGGCGGGCCGCCACCGGCGACGACGAGGTGACGGTGACGCATCCGTACGACGGCCGGGTGGTCGGGCGTACGACATGGGCCCGGCCCGACCAGGTCGAGGCCGCCGTTGCGGCAGCCGCCCGGGTGGCCGACGAGGCCGCGGCCCTGCCCGCGCACGTGCGGGCCGCCGCGCTCGACCACGTGTCGCGCCGGCTCGCCGAGCGCCGCGTGGAGATCGCCGAGCTGATCACGGCCGAGAACGGCAAGCCGATCAAGTGGGCGCTGACCGAGGCCGACCGGGCCGTGTCGGTGTTCCGCTGGGGCGCCGAGGAGGCCCGGCGGTTCGCGGGCTCGCTGCAGCGGCTCGACACCGACCCCGCCGGGACCGGCCGGCTGGCCCTGGTCACCCGGGTGCCGCGCGGGCCGGTGCTGGGCATCTCGCCGTTCAACTTCCCGCTCAACCTGGTCGCGCACAAGGTCGCGCCGGCCCTCGCGGTGGGCGCGCCGATCGTGCTCAAGCCGGCCCCGGCCACCCCGCTGACGGCCCTGCTGCTCGGTTCGATCCTGGCCGAGACGGAGCTGCCCGAGGGCATCTTCTCCGTCCTGCCGATCCCCAACGACCGCGCGTCCGCCCTGGTCACCGATCCGCGGCTGCCGGTCGTGTCGTTCACCGGCTCCGGCCCGGTCGGCGCGGCGATCCAGCGCAGCGTGCCCGGCAAGCACGTCACGCTGGAGCTCGGCGGCAACGCGGCGGTGCTGGTCTGCGCCGACTACGGCAGCGAAAAGGACCTGGAGTGGGCGGCCAAGCGGATCGCCACGTTCGGGACTTATCAGGCGGGGCAGAGCTGCATCGCCGTGCAGCGGGTCTATGTGAATGAGGGCCTGGATCTGGCGCCGAGGCTGCTCGCCGCCGTCGAAGCACTGCAGACCGGCGACCCCACCGACCCGGCCGTCGAGGTCGGGCCGATGATCAGCGAGGAGGCCGCCAAGCGCGTCGAGGAGTGGGTCGACGAGGCGGTCGCCGCGGGCGCGCAGGTGCTGGTCGGCGGCAAGCGCGACGGCGCGACCTATCCGCCGACCGTGCTCACCGGGGTGCCGGCCGGCGCCAAGGTGGTCGCCGAGGAGGTCTTCGGGCCGGTGCTCGTGCTCGAGCAGGTGCCCGACGACGCGACCGGACTGCGGCGGATCAACGATTCCGCGTACGGGCTGCAGGCGGGCGTTTTCACCCACGATCTGCAGACGGCGTTCGCCGCGCACCGGCAGCTCAAGGTCGGCGGCGTGATCGTCGGGGACGTGCCGTCCTACCGGGCCGACCAGATGCCGTACGGCGGAGTCAAGGGCAGTGGCGTCGGGCGCGAGGGCGTGGCCAGCGCGATGGAGGACTACACAGAGCCGCGGGTGATGGTGCTGACGGGCATCGACCTCTGACCCGCGGCGACGGACAAAGTGTGCCGATCTGCCCGGCGTAACACCCCCGTCATGGTGGTGCTGCGCTGTTGCGACCTTTCGGCTACCCCGGCTCGGTTAGTCTCGGCGACAAAGGTAGACGTGGCTGAGGAGTGAGCATTGTCTGATCTGTCCCAGATCGTCAAGGCGTACGACGTGCGTGGCATCGTTCCGGACCAGTTCAACGAGACCGTGGCCCGGGCTCTCGGCACGGCCTTCGTGGAGATGCTGCGCGAGTCCGGCGACGACGCGGACCGGATCGTGATCGCTCACGACATGCGCGCCTCCGGGCCCGCGCTGGCCGACGCGTTCGCCAAGGGCGCCAACGCCGCCGGGGCCGCGGTCGTGCACATCGGGCTCGGCTCGACCGACCAGCTCTACTACGCCTCCGGCACGCTCGGCCTGCCCGGCGCCATGTTCACCGCCAGCCACAACCCGGCCCAGTACAACGGCATCAAGCTGTGCCGCTCGGGCGCCCGCCCGGTGGGCCAGGAGAGTGGGCTGGCCATCGTCCGGCAGCGCGCCCAGGAGCTGCTCGACGACGTGGCCGCGGTCGCCGACGGCCCGGCCCGGATCGAGCATCAGGACCTGCTGCGCGGATATGCGGAGCACCTCCGCAAGCTCGTCGACCTGTCCGGCATCCGGCCGCTCAAGGTGGTCGTCGACGCGGGCAACGGGATGGGCGGCCACACGGTTCCGGCGGTGCTCGGCGACCAGGTGCTGCCCGCCCTGCCGCTGGAGATCGTGCCGCTCTATTTCGAGCTCGACGGCACGTTCCCCAACCACGAGGCCAACCCGCTCGACCCGGACAACCTGGTCGACCTGCAGGCCGCCGTCCGCGCGCACGGTGCCGACCTCGGCCTCGCCTTCGACGGCGACGCCGACCGCTGCTTCGTCATCGACGAGAACGGCGAGCCCGTCTCGCCGTCGGCGGTCACCGCGCTGGTGGCGACCCGCGAGCTGACCAAGTTCCCGGGCAGCACGATCATCTACAACCTGATCACCTCGGCGGCGGTCCCCGAGATCGTCACCGAGCACGGCGGCAAGGCCGTCCGCAGCCGGGTCGGCCACTCGTTCATCAAGGCCCAGATGGCGGAGACGAACGCGGTCTTCGGCGGCGAGCACTCGGCGCACTACTACTTCCGCGACTTCTGGTTCGCCGACACCGGCATGCTCGCCGCGATGCACGTGCTCGCCGCGCTGGGCGGCCAGGACGAGCCGTTGTCGGGCTACGCGGCCGAGTACGAGCGGTACTGCGCGTCCGGCGAGATCAACTCCACGGTCGACCACGCCGCAGCCAAGGTTGCCGAGGTCAAGGCCGCTTTCCCGGACGCCACATTCGACGATCTCGACGGGATGACCGCGCAGTTCAGCGACGGTGCCTGGTTCAACCTGCGCGCCTCGAACACGGAGCCGCTGCTGCGTCTCAATGTGGAGGCCGCCAAGCCGGACCGGATGGCCGCCCTCCGCGACGAAGTGCTCGCCATCGTCCGAGGATAGGATCACCCAATCCGGGTTCGCCTTCGGTTCGCGCCGCGGGTGAGTTCAGTCTGACTTTGCACCCAAGCACTGAAGGAGCCGTTCGGTGGCCCTCGATCCGCAGTTGCTGGAGATTCTCGCCTGCCCGGACACGCATCATGCGCCGCTCGACTATGACGCCGAGGCACAGACGCTGACCTGCACCGAGTGTGGCCGGATCTTCGAGGTCCGCGACGACATCCCGGTCCTGCTGCTCGACGAGGCGCGCCGGCCGGGGTCAGGAGACGCGTCCTGATGGCCGGTCCGATGGACGGCGCGACCGGCGTGAACGGGCACCGGATCGCCGACGAGTCGCTGCTCGATGACGAGAAGACGATGCTGGCCAACGACCCGGGCGGCATGCTCCGGGCCACCGCCTCGGCCGGCGCCCAGGTCCGGGAGTCGGCCGCGCTGGCAGCCGAGGCCGACCTGAGCATGCTGGAGGACGAGGGCCGCCCGCGCGCGGTCGTCGTCGCCGGCATCGGCACGGCCGGCCTGACCGGCAACATCCTGGCCACCGTCGCGGGCCACCGGTGCCCGGTGCCGATCATCGGGCACCGCAGCGCCGGCGTGCCCGGCTGGGTCGGCGCGGCCGACGTGGTGATCGCCGTCTCGGCTAGCGGCCGCAGCCCCGAGGCGCTCGCGGCCGCCGACGCCGCCGCCCGGCGCGGCGCCCGCCTGGTCGCGATCGGCAACCCCGACTCCGAGTTGCAGGCCATGGCCGAGCGGGCCCGGGCGCCGTTCATCCCGGTGCCGCGCCGCGCGCCGGCCCGGGCCAGCCTCTGGGGCCTGACGGTCCCGGTGCTGCTCGCCGCGCGCGCCCTCGGCCTGGTCAAGGTCAACGAGGCCGACTTCGCCGAGACGGCCACCCGGCTGGACGCCGACGCCGAGCGCTGCCGCCCGGGCGCCGAGTCCTTCGTCAACCCGGCGAAGTCGCTGGCCCTCGGCCTGGCCGGCTCGATCCCGATCGTCTGGGGCTCGTCGCCGCTGGCCACCGTCGCGGCCCGCCGGTTCGCCGACACGCTCGCCGCGAACGCCCGCTATCCGGTGATGGCCGGCGCGCTGGGCGAGGCCGGTCGCGGCCGGGTCGGCCTGCTCGACGGCGTCTTCGGCGGCCTGGCCGAGTCGCAGCGGGACATCTTCGCCGACCCCGACGAGGCCGACGACGACTCGCGGACCCGGCTGCGGCTGGTCGTGATGCGCGACGGCGGGCTCAACCCCGAGGACGAGGCCGACGAGCCGGTGGCGGTCGAGGAGCGCCGCGCCGACGCGGTCGTCACCCTCGCCGAACGCCGCGGCGTGCGCTGCGACGTCATCACCGCCGAGGGCGGCTCCGCGCTGGAGCGGCTCGCGTCGCTGGTGGCGGTGCCCGACTTCGCGTCGCTCTATCTGGCGCTGGCGCACGGGCTCGACCCGATGGCCGTGCCGGCCATCAACGAGATGAAGGAACTGAGCAATCCGATGCCCGAGGGGATCCAGTGAGCCAGCTCAGCGCGGTCGTGCTGATATCGGCAGGGAGCGAAGCGGAGTGCCGGAATGAGTGCTGAAGGCGGCGGCACCAGGGCGATCATCGCGGCGCTCGCGGCGAACCTCGGCATCGCGGTGACGAAGTTCATCGCCTGGGCGCTCACCGGCTCGTCGTCGATGCTCGCCGAGTCGATCCACTCGGTGGCCGACTCCGGCAACCAGGTGCTGCTGCTGCTCGGCGGCCGGCAGTCGAAGAAACAAGCCACCCCGGAACACCCGTTCGGGTACGGGCGGGAGCGCTACATCTACGCGTTCATCGTCTCGATCGTGCTGTTCAGCGTCGGCGGCCTGTTCGCGCTGTACGAGGCGTACCACAAGATCCAGCACCCCGAGCCGATCCACACCTGGCAGTGGGTGCCGGTGACGGTGCTGATCGTCGCGATCGGCCTGGAGAGCTACTCGTTCCGGACCGCGATCAAGGAGTCCAACCACACCCGTGGCAAGGTCTCCTGGGTCAACTTCGTGCGCCGTGCCAAGGCCCCTGAGCTGCCCGTGGTGCTGCTCGAGGACGCCGGCGCGCTGATCGGCCTGGTGCTCGCGCTGTTCGGTGTCGCGCTCACCCTGGCCACCGGCGACGGCGTCTGGGACGGCATCGGCACGGCGGCGATCGGCGTGCTGCTGGTGGCCATCGCGGTCATCCTGGCGGTCGAGACGAAGAGCCTGCTGATCGGCGAGGGCGCCAACCCCGAGGTGCTGGCGCAAATCGAAAAGGCGGTCCTGGCCGGCGACGGCATCGAGCGGATCATCCACATGAAGACGCTGCACCTCGGCCCGGAAGAGCTGCTGGTCGCGGCGAAGATCGCGGTACCGCGGCTCGAACTGGCCGACGACCTGGCCCGGCACATCAACGAGACGGAGGCGCGCATCCGCGAGGCCGTCCCGATCGCCCGGGTGATCTACATCGAGCCGGACATCTATCACCCCGAGGCGGCGTCGGCGGGTTCGGCGAGCCCGGCCGGGGCCGCCAACGGTGCCATGCCGCCCGCGATCGCATGATCGTTCACCAGTCATGAGCGGAGTGCACCCACTGACCGGCGTCGTCCGGCCGTACGCCTGGGGGTCCCGGACCGCCCTGGCAGAGTTGCAGGGCCGGCCCGCGCCCAGCGCGGGCCCCGAGGCCGAGTTGTGGCTCGGCGCCCATCCGGACGACCCGTCGACGCTCGCCGGCCACGACGGCCCGATCAGCCTGGCCGAGGTGATCGCCGACGACCCGAAGGGCCAACTCGGCATCCCGGTGGCCGAGGAGTTCGGCCCCCGCCTGCCGTATCTGATGAAGGTCCTGGCCGCGGCGGCCCCGCTGTCCCTGCAGGCGCACCCGGACGCGGAGTACGCGCGGCGCGCCTTCGCGGCCCAGGAGGCCGACCCGGCGCTGCCCCGCAACTACACGGACGCGTTCCACAAGCCGGAGATGCTGGTCGCGCTGACGCCGTTCGCGGCGCTGTGCGGTTTCCGCGCCCCCGAGGTCTCCGCCGCGGTGCTCGAAGCGCTGGCGGTGCCGAGCCTGGAGCCGGTGACCGCAGCCCTGCGCGCCGGCGTGAGTGGCCTGCGCGAGGCGGTCCGGCTCCTGCTCAACTGGCCGGCCGAGGACCGCCCGGCGCTGATCGCGGCGGTGCTGGCCGGGGCGCGCGCCAACCAGTCCCCGGATCCGGCCAGCTTCGCCCTGGCGATCGACCTGGCCGGCTACTACCCGGGCGACCCGGGCGTGCTGGTGGCCCTGCTGCTGAACGAGGTCCACCTGGCGCCGGGCGAGGCGATCTGGATGCCGGCGGGCAACCTGCACGCGTATCTGAACGGCACCGGCGTCGAAATCATGGCGGCGAGCGACAACGTCCTGCGCGGCGGCCTGACCCCGAAGCGGGTGGACGTCGACGAACTGCTGAAGGTGCTGCGCTTCGAGGTCCTGCACGACCCGGTCCTGCCGGCCACGGAGGTGGCGCCGGGCATCGTGACATGGCGGGTCCCGGTGCGCGAGTTCGCCCTGTACAAGGTGGAGCTGGACGGCACCCGCCCGCCGACGCCGGTGCCGGCCGAGGGGCCCCGGATCGTGCTGGGCACCAGGGGAGACGTCTACGTCGCCGAGGACCACGGCACGCCGGTCGAGGTACGGCCGGGCCGGGCGGCGTTCGCAGCGGCGGAAGCGGGCCCCATCACGGTGGCCGGCGTCGGCGAAACGTTCATCGCCGCAGTCCCGTCCTGACCCACCGCCCGCACCGCGCCCGTTGTGCCGAGAAGTGAGTACCGATACGATCACGCTTCGTGGCTGGGAATTCGGGCAGCTCACTGCGTGCCGCGTCGATGGCACCGTTCCACGAACCAGTGCAGGCGAGCCTCATCGCCGCGCTGGCCGCCGCCGGGCAGCAGGGCCAAGCGCTGTCGGTGTTCGGGGCGGTTCGCGCCCGGCTCGCCGAGGAACTCGGCATCAGCCCCGGGCCGGCCCCTGCAGGCCGCACATCAGCGGGTGCTGAGTCCGGTCCGGCCGACGAGAGCCGTTCCCGATCCGGCCGACGATGTGGACGCCGAGCCGGCCGACGGCCCGGTCGGCCGCGTCGACGAGCTCAGGATTCTGCGAGAGGGCTTGGAGTCCGCGTTCGCCGGCGGCCTCGGATTCGTACTCGTCGAGGGCGAACCCGGCGTGGGCAAGTCGCGCTTGCTCGAGGAGACCACCACGATCGCGGGCCGGAAGGGCGCGCTGGTCGTCTGGGGCCGCTGCCTCGAAGGCGACGGGACGCCGACGATGTGGCCATGGATGCAGGCCATCGGCACCCTGCTCGAAAGCCTGCCGTCCGCGGAGCGGCAGCAACGGCTCGCCGGTGAACTGGGCCGCCTCGCGCAGCCGCGGCACGGCGTGCCGGGTTGCCAAAGCGGCAGGCCTGGCGGAATTGGAGCTTTCCGCTCTGAAGCAGCTTGCCGCGGTGGTGGGGATGCGATCGATCTACGGCGGCACCGCAGCGCTCGACCTGCTGGAACGCAGCGAATACCTCGCCCGCAGTCTCGGCCGGCACCGAGAGGCCACCGACTTCCTCTTCTCCCGCTGGGCCGGACACGCACAGAGCATCGAGCTCGACCGTGCCGCACCGCTGGCGCGCCAGCTGTTCGAGAATGGCCAGGCTTCCGCCGACCCGACCATCAGGGCCTACGGCCTGAACGCCTGGGGGATCCATCAGTGGGCCATCGGCAACATCGGGCAGGGCGTCCGGTATCTGAGCCAGGCCGGCCAAGCTTTGAGCGATGACGCGGCCCGGCGCGAGGACGACACGCTGCGACACGACCTACAGATGCTCCCGGCCTCGATCTTCGCGGAGATGACAGCGCAGCACGGTGACATCCATACGGCGCAGGTGCTGTTCGACGCGCTGGAGGTCACTGCCGGGGACGACCCGTACATGGTCACGGTCTGGGCCTCTATGGCGGCGAGGACCGCGGCGAACACCGGTGACCCCGCCCGGGCGCTGCGTGCGGCGGAGCGGGGCATCGTGGTGGACCCCGAGTTCACGTTCGTCTTCCAGGGCACGTATCAGCGGCTGGCCCGTGGCTGGGCGCGAGCGATGATCGGCCAGAATCCGGCCGGCGCCGCAGCCGAAATGGCGAGACTGATCACCACGAATCTGCTCGACCCGCCACGCTCGTGTGTCGCCACCTGGTTCGGGCTGCTCGGCGAGGCGTGGCTTGCGGCCGGCCAGCCGGATGAGGCTGCCGCGGCCCTGGACCGCGCCGACTGGGCGCTCGACGCGTTCGACCAGCGCTACCCCGAGGGACTGATCCTCCTTATCCGGGCGCGGTTGCTGCAGGCCT
>Ga0307515_10002309_pt1 | contig 41679 bp, 3 predicted proteins | sample 17_EM_MG_FD_194513 | JGI IMG/M metagenome (GOLD analysis project Ga0307515, IMG submission 194513) | Populus trichocarpa ectomycorrhiza microbial communities from riparian zone in the Pacific Northwest, United States - 17_EM | ecosystem: Host-associated > Plants > Roots > Unclassified | place... | reverse complement strand
TCACTAACTTTACTACTTAAGATATAGCTATAACTTTTATTTTTACTTTTATTCTAATTTTATATAGTATTACTTTTACTATTATAAAGAGTACTTTATATTATAGAATACATTTTATATTTAAAATTAAATTCTTCCTTTAAAAATATTATATAAGATAATTATATATACTAAAGACCCTACCACAAGGACTATTATAAAGACTATTAATATTTTTATATATATTTATATAAGATAAAAGTAGAAAAAAAAATAAAAATTAAAGTATTAAAGCTTTAACTGCCCTTTACTGCCTATTACTGCCCTCTACTGCCTACTACTACCCTACTATTACCCTACTACTGCCGCACTACTACCTTACTACTATAGAATTTATATAGCTACTTTATAGTAATATAAAACTGCCTTTATATAATAATCGCGTAATATAGATTTATATAATTAATCACGTGACGTATATTAACAATAGCTATTTATATCATTGTTATTATTATCATCTTCTTCCTTAAGCAATAGTACCACTACTACCACCACCATCACCACTACTGCTACTGCTGCTACTACGTCTTCTACTCCTACTCCTACTGCTACTACCACCGCTGCCGCCACCACTACTACTACTACCGTCACCACCACCGCCGCTGCCGCCGCTATATCTGCGCCCGGCCACCGTTTCTCGCCCTTGCCGCCGCCATTTTAGGCTAAGGTGCCTACGCGTGGGACTTCGGTCCCAGCAGATAAGTATGCTAGTAAGTATTAATACTATAAAAGAATTTAAGAATTTAAGAAGATATTAATATATAAATAGCTACTGCAGCTACCACTGCCGCTAGACCCCTCCCCGCTCCCACTACTACCGCTACCGCCACTCCTATTGCCGCCGCCGCTCCCACTGCCCCCGCTACCGCTGCTCCCCCCCCAGCTAGCTTTACGGCTGTAAATTAGCCCGCCGCCCTCCCACCCCAAAATCCCTCACCTGCTACGCTTGCCGCCGCCGCTAAAGCCGCCGCCGCCAACACAGCTACAATGCGGGCGCTATGTCCCCTACTACGCATCTAGGGCGTATCTCTGCGGTGGGCTCCTGGCCTAGGTAGAGCTCTTAGGGTCTACTAGGGGGTCCGCCTAAAGGCCAGGGCCCTAAATACGGAGGCCGCCCTAGCGTAAAGCCGGGGTACGATAGCCTTGTAGGCTTGTACGTCGTATATATAGGGCGGTAGCCTATTTATAGAGTGTATACTAGTCGCCAGCTAGCTACGCGGCAGCTATACTAACTACTATTATAGCAGTAAAGGGGCGCGCTGCTTCTTTTAAGTCCGTAAGTTAGCAATATAAGCTATAAAAAGCATAACTAATAGAGATAATAGCGTCTGCTACCACCTCCGCCTCCCCTATTATAGCCCACTCCTACTTTTACTCCCGCTCCCGCGCCTACGTACCTCCCGCTACCGCTACCGCCGTTAATAACAATAATAATAACAATAATAATGACGATAATAAGGAGGAGGAGGAAGAGGCCCCACCTACCCGCGTCTACCCCTATCTTGGGCGGCGCAGGTAAATTATAGGGCTACTCCGCCGTTTAGTGACTGTGCTTAAGGAGAAGTCGTTAAAGGATAAGAATAAGGAGTAAGGGAGGGGGAATAGAGGGGGGGTAGAGGGGGGAGTTTACTAGGCCCTATAGGGCATTTATAAAAGTTTTACTAGCCCTATAGGGCAGTTATAAAAGTAGTTATATAATAAAATAATATACCTTATTACAAAAGCAAAACCTTTAGATAAATACTATGGCGGGCTTTTAGCTTTCTAAACTTAGTCTGCCCTACTACTGCCCTACTACTACCCTACTGCCCTACTACTACCCTACTACTACCCTGCTATTGCCCTACTACTACCACCGCTACTATACTATCCCCCCACGTCTTAGCCCGTAATAGGTAGTAACACCTCTAGATATATAATATTAGTAGTAGTAGCAGTAGCAGTATCGCCTCCCTGCGGCAGTAATAGCGAAAGCCTATATATATCCGTTACTCTTAATAGCGTAATATATAACTACCTATACGTAAAGACTAGTATATATAAATTAACACCAATAAAGTTAAAAGACTGCCCCTGTGACTTATTTACTATTATAGCAAAGCATAGCCAGATTAGAAACTGCCTTCTACTAACAATAAATAGCAGTTCTCCGTTTATAGAGGTAAGCTTAATATAAGGGATTAGCCGTAGCTGCCTATAAAAGCTGCCGTTAAGCATCTAAGTTTTAATACAGCGGCGGCCTAGGCGCGTAATAACCATACGGGTGCCGTTATAGAGCCCTTCCTTAGGGTAAAGGTTCTATAAAAGGATTATAGGCGCGCCTACTTTTAGGGAAAGCTTTAACAGAGGTAGGCTACTAGGGTTAAATATCTGTAGGAGCTCTGCTAGCGGTAGTTCTATATAATTTTCTTCTCTATTTTGCTCTACAGAGTCCGTAAAATAAAAGGTGCTTAGGGAGCCGTAGAGCCGCATAAGGATAGCCTTATTAATCTCAGCCACAGTATTATTATAAATAGTTAGGATAGCGCGATCGTAGAAGGTATTAAGAGTAGTATATACCTAAGCAAGCAGTTACGGAGGGTATATATAACCGTAAAAGGGTTTCTAGGACTAGAACTAGGCTATACTAGGCAGGATAGTAATACTACTAGCTAGGGCTACATTATAAGATAAGGCTTATACCTAAGCTACAAACCGCTAGTTTATCTTACCCTAGTGGACATATATATTTAACCGCAGGGATAGTATATAGAAGGTAGGCCAGAGAAACGACCACTACAGGTAGGCACTTATAATGGCTACGCGGTTCCCCCACGGGATAATAGGTAGTATCTAAATAAAGTCACCACCTAAGATAGTAGGGAGTCCGTTAAAGGTAGAGTCGTTAAAATGGACATCCATAAGTATACAGTATACGGCTTCAAAGTAGTAGCGGTACTGCATTAGCACCTTATCCTAGATAAGTAGAGAGGTACGGCGTAAAAGCTCGGTAAGATTTAACCTTTTAGAGATATTGCAAGTAGACTCTTTATATAGATTAATAGGTATCTAAAAACGGGAGTAGATAGTATGGCCGCCGGGCAATAGGAGGGCCGTAATACTAAAAGAAGCTATATAAAGAACAATTTTACCGCGCGAGCGGTAGTAGTGGTAGAGGCAGCGATAGAGAAATGTTTTACCAGTACTTATAGGGCCCTAGAGAAAGAAGCGGGCCGTTTATAAATCCGTATCTATAGCGGTAATAATAGTATTAAAGCAGGCTGCCTAATCTGCATTTAGCTGCTAGCATAGCTTAGTAAACTAGCGTTCTTCCTCTATACGGTTATATTACTATAGCTCCGCTATAAGAAGCGGGTTACTTCCCTCCGTAATAACGCCCCACTAGTGCTAAAACTGGGGTAGGCTATAGTCCATAAGTGTCTTTTACTAATCTATAAGTATCTAATAAATAAGGTATAGGCCGTAATTAAGATAGGCGTTATCGTCCTCGGCAACTATAGGAGGAGTATTAGGTTGGCGGGCCAGAAAGCAAGGCAGATTATCGTAGATAGACTGTTTAAAGCGGTCCTATAAAGCAACTAGCTCTATAATAGGGCTGTAAAGTAAAGTAGTTATAAATAAGAAGCGTAGCTAGGCGCTAATAGTAAAAACAGCGGCCTCCGTTAAGTAATTAATTCACTTATAGTTATCCTCTAGTAGCCCTAGGGCTACATAGACGGCCTAGAAGGTTAGATAAACTATACTAGCAATAGTACGGAGGTCCTTAAAGGAGGTAGGGCCGGGAACAGACGTTAGCAGTAGCCGTAAGTAGAACCTCTTACCTATAATAGGGCTGCAGTAATATATACGGCCTATTACGGTACCTCACTGGCGAGGACGCCACTCCCACTACTTTATATAAAAGATATACCGCTTAAGGAAGTCTTAATATAGGTAGTTATGGCTACTATTATACTCCGCGTTATACTTAAAGAAAGCCATTAAGGTAGAGCGGAAGAGCTTAAGGCGCTACTAGATCTCCTCTATAGACTAGTCTAGCTAAAAGTATACAGGCTGCTTGCCTAGAAGGTATACCGTAAGCTAAATTATAGGAGGGAACTCCTTATAAATAGGAAACTTAAACAGCCGCTAGATAGCCTTAGAGGGGCTAATATAACGGCCCTATAAATACTAGCTTACCTTATCGCCGTCCGTAAGCCGTAAAGTAGTATAGTCGCTCCCCTTATATATATACTTATAGATATACTTAACGGACCGTATAAAGGCGCAGACCTTAACATTTATATGCGTATAATACTTTGCGGTTATATATAGGCAGTAGGGAATAATCTAGCGGTTGTTTATTTTAAATATACCCCCCCCTAGTAAGCGGACAGACTATAACCACAAATTATTATAACGGCGGTATTCTGGATAGCCATCCTTATATATAATAGTAGTAGGGTTAAAAGGCTTAGGGTACCGCTTTAAGTAGGTCGGTAGAAGGCCTAGCCCTAACGTAACTATATAGGGAGCTTACGGATTCTAGGAGCCGCAAGGGCCATAAACCATTATCGACTTTATAATCTTAGTAAGACGGCTAGTAGGATTATCCTCCGGCTACAGAAGCTCCGCGGATATAAAACGGTTAATAATAGCTAGGTTTAGCAGCCTATTACAGTTATATAGATGTAGGAAGAGCAGTAGGTATAGATAGGGTAGGCCCTATTTTTAGTACTTAATAGTTTAGATAGAGCCGCGGTACCGGCCGAAGATCTACTTCCGTTTTAGATTGTAAAAAAGGTAAATAAGTTTTATACAGAAGACGTATATAACCAGATCGGGCCTATCTATAGCGGTCTAGCTAGGTAGTAGCTCGCAGGTAATCTCATCCTATTTAGGGTTAGTAGTAAACATAAGAAATATACTTAGACGGCCGTATTTACGGATAATAGCTATTAAATCCTAATAGCACTGCCTAATAAAGCGATCTCCGCTAAGGAAACTAGATAGAAGGACTACATAATAGCCTAACAATGTAGGGTCTAGATTATAGCGGGTAAAAGCATCTATAACGCTATTATACAGCTCCGCGCGGAAGGTTGTTTAATTAGAGCGGATTTAAGTAAGCTTATTCTAATTATATAGCGCCTATACATCCATAATATACTACTAAAATAGCTAGTAGTAGGTAAAAGGGACTAACCTAAAGTTAATACGGACGTGTAGGTAGAACTAAAAGTATACCTACTGCGTTAAACGGTCTCACTAGCGGGCTTAATTGGAGTTACGTAGCTAGAGACCCTAGTGCTAGCTAATATTACTATAAGGGAAGAGCAGTATGTAGTGGAGCGGCATATATACGGTATACGTTAGGTTAATACGGCAGTACCGCGGCCGCTTATTAGGCGTATAACGCTCCATAAGTATAATATCGCGGAAGCTGGTATTACTGTACTTATCTAGTATAATAACGGCCACCTTATTACTTATTAGGAGGTTCTTATAGCGGCGATTAGCACCAGCCTCTAAGATAAGCCGTATTTATAGGTTTAAGATAATTTGCAATAGGGCCGTTATAGGCTAAGCCTAAAGCCGTTCCTTTACGGTTTAATAAAGGGCGATAAAAGGGTTCCGTTCCTTAGATAGCATAGCAGTAAGGCTTTATAAAATAGTTACATTTAGCTAGGTATTAAGACGGGCCTATAGCTGGATATCTATAGCATAATTAGGGTCGTAAAAGTATAGCTAGGTATACCGCAGAGTAGTATCTACAGGAGGCTCTAGCGGGCCCTATAGATAGTAAAGCTTACCGTATATTTGGAAGCAATTTAGGCCATTACAGGCTATACTACGATTAGTAATGGTACAGTTTACGGATATAAAAGCCAATACTATATTATATACACGGAGCCGCTCCCTAAACTACCTAGCAGAAGTACTACGGGACTCTAAAAAGTTGTATAGATATTCTAGCGGAGGCTAAAATAGAGGGAGGTTTACATCGCCGTGCTTATAGTAAGCTTTAAAGCGTAGATTATTAGGCTATAATATACTAACACGTTTATTAATCCAATGTAGGGCGGCGTAGAAGTTATAGGTAACGTTTATAGGACCGATATCTAGCTACTCTATAATATGGCGGACTATAGTAATAGGACTACAATCTAGCTGCTCCGTAATAGGGCGGACTGTATTAATAGGCCCAATATCTAACTAGCCCGTAATAGGGCGGACGGTAGTAGGTTGCGGCTGGATCGATACGGGCGGTATAAGGGGAAAAGCGGCGGCGGAAGCAGTAGCGGCAGCAGTAGCGGCAGCAGCAGCGGCAGCGGCAGCGGCGGCGGCAGCGGTTTAGTTTATAGGCAGCGGAAGGTCCGCTAAAGGTTATTAGGACTACCTATTTTTTTTCTCCTATATATAAAGTTAGAATAGTAGTAAGTTAAAAAAGAGGAAATAAAGAATTAACCCTATAAGAGTTATAGCTCTTATACAGAGCTCTACAACGGTTTATTAAAAAGTCAGCGGAAGGGTAATACTACCTATAGACGGTGTAAAATATACGATCGGAAGGCATTTAGGTGGTAGGTAGGAAGTAGCAACTGGGGTAGAAGGTAGAGAGTAGTAAGGGGTAGGAAGAGGTCGTAAGGTCACGAATTTGTAGAGCCTATAGAGCTCTGTATACGGCCCCCTTATTTTATAGAGCTCTTATAAGCTCTATATCTACCTATCCATAAGATATTTAAATAAAAGAGGTACCATTTTAAAGCGCTTTTTAAGCTCTATAAATCTGTACTAATAGAAATTTTATTTAGGTAATATTAGGGGGTGCATCGCAGATGTAGAAGGGTTGGTCATAAGGTCGCAATTTAATAGGGTAACACGTGAAAAATTAGGTGACCAGTATAAATTTTTAACCAATTGGAACCTTAGGTTTAACCCAAACTTAGTATATATTAGATAGGAGGTTATAGGCGTTACTATATTTCTTATTATTATATAAAGTTAGTATATATTATATACGCGCCGCTAAAGTTAAAGGGCTAGCCTACGTCTATATATACGGGCGCCACCGCTGCAAAGTGTTTGCTATATAATAGGTAGTATTTCCATTAAACGGTAACGTATTGCACTTATTATAGGCATTACTATATTTCTTATTATTATACAAAGTCGGTAAATATGCGCGCCACTAGAGTTAGAGAGCTGGCCTATATCTATATATGCGGACTCTATTGCTGCGAAGTACTTAGTATATAATAGGTAGTACTTTTAGTAGACGGTAACGTATTATACTCACTTTATAATCGCTAGTGTTATTATTACACCACTATATAGCACTTAAGGGCCTACTAGGTAAGTCTATCTAGAATAATTATTATTTAGTACGCCAGATACTTTTATATCTTTACCTAAATATCTAGTACTTGTTTAAACGCATATCTACTATAAAAGGTAGCAAGAGGTTTTATATCTTATATTATAAGTTAATACAATTAATAGTATTTTACGGCACTTTGCGGTATTTTATAGTATATTAGGGCATTTTAAGGCATTTTAGGATAGTAGATATATTATATATACCTAGCATCTAGCCGCTTAGTAATATTAACTTATATTACTATTTATCTATTTAATATTATATAAAAGGTTAGTATTCTACTATAGTATTTATTACGTTAGAGTCTCTTATATTTAATATCTTTATTTTAAATCTATCTAGAATTATATATGGTTTTATAATATCCCGCTCCCTACCTAGTACTCTAGCAAGAGATTATTTAGCTAATAATACCTTTCCTTTTACTAATTAAGGGAGAAAAAGACTTATACTTTTTAGTAGTAGTAGGCTGTACTTATTAGTAACATTTTTAACGGATTATAGTGTTTAAGTTTCCATTTACCTATAACGTAATTAGCCTACCTATAGTAAAGTGCTTTTACTTTACTACTTACTTCTCCTTTCCCTTACCCTTTTATATATCTATACGTTTATATTATAAACTATAAGAGCTTAATAGTACTAGACTATCGCCTAGCCTATATTAAGAGATAGGCTAGGTAAAGTAGTCCCCATAACTTATACTATACTATATCTTCCTTTATAGGTTAGTCTTATTACTATAGATTCGCCCTTATATACGTTTAACCTATAGAGTATATAACTATATACTTTACTACTAAGGCCTTACTTATATAATTTTATTAGGGCGCGCCTTATTTTCTTACCTTTACTAATTAACCTAACTTTACTAACTACCCTCCCTTACTCCTATTTTATTAGTATCTACCTCTATAACTAGTACCTCTATAAATCTATTTAGGCCTTAGAGCCTTATAATATAGTAAGTTAGCTGCCTTATTTTTAACCTTAGCTATATAGTAGAGAATCTATATTTACTAATACGTTTATATAGACCACTGCTTAATATAGCCTACTACTAAAATAGACCTACCTACTAATTATTTTATAACTTGCAACGTTAACTACATTTATAATTATAAAAAGTTTACTAAGGGCGTTATAGTTTTTAAGATTGCCTTAACTATAGTAGCTATAGGCTTAGGTGCCTTATAAGGTAATAATAAGAACCCTATACTTAATAAGCCTCTTCTTTTAGAGCTTAGTAGTTTATACCTCTTAGCTAATAACGCTCTAAAATGCTATCTCTATCTATCTACCAGCTATATACGCGCCAATTATCCTCTTAAGAAAGCTTCTTAACTTTATTACGGCTATAGTAAGGCCGGTTATCTTAAAGCTAATTGCCTTAACCCTATATATAATAATTATAGGGAAGCCGGCTGTTTTAAAAGTAACTATCCTTATATAATATATAACTAATATAGTACTATAGGCTATAGAAAGCGAGACTATTTCTAGCTATTAGATAAGAAGAAGCAGACTTACCTAAACTATAACTCCCTAGACTATTAAACTATCTTTTATAGTTAGGTATATAAGAACTATAAAGTTATAGGGTATAATATTAATAATTATATAAGTAGACCTACTTTAATTCGGGTAATAAACGCTGTAACTGCTTTGGGTAAAGTAGATATACTAGGTACTACTACTTTAAGTATAGCTACTACCTTTTTATCACCTAAACCTCTTAATATAGCCGGCTTCTATCTAGTAGTAGATAACCTAGTAAATAATTTAGATACCTATATAGAGGATAGCGATTCCTTAATAGCTAAACCTTTAGATATACTCTAGCTTCTAAACAATAACTACCTTATAGTTTAGTTTATTATATAAATTATTAAAGAGTATATTATAGTATATAGCATTATGTTTTAGGTGTCTTATAAAACTAGTAAAATGCCTACTTATTATTTATATAAGACGGCGTCTGTCTAATTTATAAATGCTAACATTACTAGTAATATTAAGGTTGGTACTACTAATATTACTTCTCCGGTTATTTAATAACTATTATATCTAACTATACTTAAGTATCTTACTCGCATTCTCCCGTAAGATACTATAGCCCTATAACTTTACTATATTAGGTTTGTTATCGCCTCTAATAAACTTATACTAGGTATGCGCACGTTACTTAGTAAGTACTTCTTTATTAATAGGGACTTTGGCCCATTTACACTATAAATCTATAAAGCTTAGGATATGCTATTAAATAGTTTTACGGTTATTATCCACTTCTTTATACTAGGCACTAAATAGCTTAATAGTTATATTGTAAGCCTAAACATAAGCCTATAATAGCAGAGCGTTAATAATCCTTTAGGTTATTAGTAGAAGAACCGTAATATAAATATCTAGCTTAGTATATAGCTCTTAGTAGAAGACCAACTGTTATATAAAATCCCCGCGAGGTATTAGTTTAATAGCGTTCTTAAATATTTTATGGTTTGGTTTTATACCGTAGTTATAAGGCTTAAGGCCGTTAACTAGAACCCCTAGGTACCTACTATTATTTATCTTATTACCTTCCTAGGTAGCGCAGACCGAGTTTACTACGCTGCTATCTAAATAGTTAATAGTCTTACCCTTTACACTAACTCTATTATTAATATCTTATTCTTAAGTAAAGACGTAAATAGCTAGGCCAGCTAAAAAGGTATTATTATTAATACTACTCCCTTTAGCTCCGGCTATAACTACTATACTTTTATCTTTTAACTATAGGTAGGTTATAAGTTTATACTAAACCCTATATTTACTTTAGAATATATCTTAAGTAGTAACAACTTTATAATAGTTAATAACCTAAGTAAGGCCCTAATTATGGTATAGGGCATTAAATATCTTATAACTAAGCGTGTCCATAAGGTTAGAATCTCCTAAAAGATTAATACTCTACACCACCTATAGTAAGGAGGCGATAGTTTTTATATTAAGTGCTAAATAGCGCTATTTAATAACTTTACAGATCTCTCGCGTATTAATTACTTTAACTATAATATTACTAAGTATAGAAAGAACTTAGTTAATAATGCCCTTAAGGCCGTCTTATTACTACTTAATAAAGAGTAAACGGGTACCTATACTGCGCTTAAATATATAATCGGCAGTATTTTGCTAATCTAAGGCACTATTAGTGTTAAGAAATTAATCTTCTTAACTGTCTTAGTATAATACTAGTATTAACTTAGGTTGCCCTAGTAGGATCCTATTAAAATCTAGGTCTTATTACCGATTAATTACTAACTAGATATACTAGCTAAGATAATTAATAATACGCTTATAGAGGACTATAAGGCACTAATTACGCAAGGCTATCCCGCTAAATTCCTTATTATCCTTTACCGCTATATACGTTTAACGGAAACTAAGGTCTATATATAGGATGCTATTTTATAATAAACAGCGGCAGGTATTAATACTTATCCTAAGTATTTTAAGAAACAGGATAACTATGCTATAATTAATAAGGATATATCTATGATAAATATAGCATTCTTGCTCTACCGTACGTTTAAGGCTAGTAATATCACTAGCTTTAATAAGTAGTTATAGGTTATAGATTTATGTAAAAGTTAGTAGTTATTACACCTTATAGGTGTCCTAGATAGTAATAAAAACCTATATCCTATTATAAACCCTAATATAACTAAATACGCCAAATTCCGCCAATACTTATACTAATTTGCGTTTGGTAATAATATAACGCAAAATAATAAGATAGGATTAACACTCGCAGCTAATATAGTTATTATAAACCTAGCTAAAAAGGCTAATATTATTCTTATAATACCCAATATAGTCTTATAGACCTATATATATTCTATTAGCGCTATATATATATAGTTTTCTATAATAAGGCTAGGAAGGCGTCTAAGCTAGGCAGTCTTATTAAATTCGCCTAAAGTAGACCATATTTAATCTAGGGAGGTCTATAAATCTAGGCTAGCGACCCTATACCTTAGGTTTTCCTTAGTAATATATGCCAACCAAAACTAATCCTTAGTCCCGATTTTAATAATCCATTCTACTATTAGAAATCCATCTCCCTTTATACGCGTCTCCTTATGGCCGGTATAGATATAGTATAGTTTTTACTATAATATTAATTCGTTAAAGATATTATATATCTTATAAATACCGTCCTACTACATAGCCAGCTTTAGATAAGCCTAATAGTTAAGGACTAAAAGTAGTTAAAGCTGGCGGCGAGCTTTTTTAAAGATATACTGCGCTATAACTACCCTATTACCTTCCTTATTATTAATAGTACTATATAGGTAAACAAGTTTAGCCAATTGATGTATAACCTAGTCTACGCTTAACACGTATTTTAGGTGGCCATAGCACTAATAGACTTTAGATTTAAGCTATTAGAGGTTAGCCTTACCGTTCTATATATAGCCTAACTTACTATCTACTCCGCAGCGCTGTATACGCTTAAAGAATAGTACTACGCCTAGTAAGATGGCAGTAAATAGTGGGAATTTACGCTAGTAGTCAGCGAGATTAAGGTCTTTACCGTTAACGGCATCTAAGGCAGCTAGGTAGAGTTATTAGTATATAATATAACAGTCGCCGGTCTGCTAAAATTTATTTAGAATATAGTAAAGAACCTTTTTATAATTACTAGACTACGAGTAGGCCTTATTATTATTAGTAGTCCCTAGGTAGTCTATAATTATTATACTAGTAATAAAACCTTTATAAATACCGCATACTATAAAATTAAGAAGTAGTGTAAAGATAATAAGGTATTTATTAACCTTAAGAATCCTAAGTAAAAAGAGCACTTCTAGTAACTTATCGCCCTATTTAATATTAATAAAACTATATAGCAAGGATAATAATAATAGAGAGGATATTAGTAGCGTCGGAATATAAAAAGGGTAGTAAGGATAGATGTTATAGACTTTATTAGTAGCGAGACCCTTAAATAGGGATACTAAATAGAAGCTCAGAGCAGTAGTAGCTATAGGCCTTTAGCATTTGCAATTATACTATAGTACTAAATAAAATACGGCATATTATAATATTATATATTATAGCCAAATAAAACAGACTCTTAATAATTATAATCTTTAAAATAGATAAGCGTATTACGGTAAAGATAGCCTAATTTATTAAGTCTAGTAATTTTAATTTCTATTCCTTATAGGCTAGCGGTTAATTAATACTAATCCATAATTTAGATTTTAAGTACTTAACCAGTTAGATTATAGTTTAGATATCTCGCTAATAACCATAACTATTATTAATTACTCTCCGTATAGTATAGGCCGCCTCTATTTTTACTAAACTATAATAACCCTAAATAGTATCTAATTCTTTTCTCGCTATAGCTACCGCTAAGGCAACGCGACTTAACGCCCTCTTCTGCTTATATTAGGCGGTTCCCTAACCTAGGCTATACTATTCCTAGCATTAGCACGCCCTTACTATATCTTAAGAAACTTATCACTAAGGCTATAAGTCCTTAGAATAATACTTATCTTACCCTACTAGCCACTAGCTAGTAAAACATAGGATAAATATAATATCTATATAATTACCCCTAATAGAAGAGCCTATAGTAAAGGCGATTTGCCGTACTATACCTAGATAACCTAAAATTATATATATAGGTAATAATCCTAGGGCTTCCTAGTATAATAGAAGGTCTTACTACAAGGTAAACTTAACTAAAGTTACTATCTCCACATAGATTAGATTAACTGTAATTAATTAATACCTTTTAACCCGCCTAGTAAAATATATCGCGCTAGTAATAGGGCTAGATAAATATTAGTAATATATTATAATTATAATAGACACCTGCATACTATCTCTATAAATAGCTATAAATACAGCTTAGCCTACTTTATAATAAACTGCCTTTAATAGAGCAGCCCTTAAGGCCCTATCATTTTAGATAGGCATAGTCTTTATATAGGCGGCCTATATCCACTCCTTATTATAATTCACCCCGGCCTCTAAAAACATCTTAACTAGTAGCTAATATTCGACTATGCGTAGGCTTTAAGGCGTATTAGGCAGTAACACTAGACTTAAGGCCACGTCTATACTTAGGACTAAGTTTATACTATCTAGTTACCGCTTACAAAGTAGTATAATAAGTCGTTTAAGATTATAGCTATAGTTTTATATATAGCTAAGCGGGGACAAGCTCTATAAGTTTATGGTAGCTATATGCCCCTTTTCTATATCTACTATATAGTTAGTGCTAGGCCACCCTAGCACCTTTATCTTCTTATATATATTAAACTATATATGGGCTAGTATATTCTATATGGCCTTATATACCTATAGTACTAGTGCCTTTTCGTATTTTACTACCTAATAGATAACTTTCTAGATTACCTGCTTACGCAGTAAATTATTTAGTTATCCGTAAAATAAAACGTATAGGATACCGTCCTCAATAATAACCTGCTTAAAAGTCCGCTTAATAGTATTAAGTCTCTTTGCAGTAATACCTAAGCTAGTAATAAGCTGTATATTTTTTCGGGGGTTTATGTCGCTTATAGAGTTATACTACGCCGCATTTATAGTATACCGCTATTATATATCGCGTCCCATTATAAAAGACAGTCTAGTATCCTAAGTAGGGAATAGTAGTGTTTAGAATCCTGTGTTTAGTATAATAGGAAGGCGGCGCAATATTAGTAATAAGTAGAGCCTCCTAGCCTAATATAACGCGATCTAGCATAAATTAGCGTAAAATGCATTAGGTTATACTATTTAGCGTATTAGTATTCACGGATATTACTATGCTTTTACTTATAATGTAGCATAAGCTATAAACACCACTTTAAATATACGGTTTTATATAGATATTATTTTTAGCCCCTTCTAACTAAACTATAGCAAGTTATAGCTTAATACAGCAATTTATAAATAAGCTCTATTTAGCGGTAATATAAAAAGTGCGGGACTAAAGTAAAAAGCATAGGCGGTTTAATCCGTTATAAATAATATTATTCAAAAAAAATAGAAATAGAAGAAGGATAGATATAAGGCTATTAATATTAAAGAGATAAATGATAATGCACCCTTACGCCATTAAAGCTTAGAGGAGTATTAGATAGCCTATTATAGGGCCAAGCTAAAGTAAGATAATAAGTAGTTACTTACATAATATATAGACGACAATGCACTATTATGCTATTAAACCTTAAAAAGGTATTAAATAACTAATTATAAGGCCGAATCGGAGTAAGATAATAAGTAGCTACCTATATAAACTCTAGGTAATAATATTATTAATAAGCTAAATAATAGGGCTGTGGATATATACTATAATAATAATTCTATAATATTTAATAGGGTGTATAACCTAGCGATAGTTAAGACCAATTAGTAAAATTTAACTAAAATATCTATAGACGTCTTTTAGACTGAAATATTTAAAGAGGCTACTAGCCGCGCTATAGGAAAGCCTTTAGGATAGAATTAAGGAAATCCATAAACTACGGACGATACTGCGGCAGTATGCGATATTATGCCACATATTAAACGTACTAGTAGTATACTAAATAAGACACCTTCTCCGTTTTATTTGTTTAGTAGTAAGGCAGAATATATATAGGTCTTATAGTAGGTAAGCTATAGGACTTCTAACCGCGCTATTAATAAATAGTTTAATAATATTAGGCTTTAAGGAATATTTACTAACCATTTTTCTTGCTAGAGTGCTAAAGATATTAAAGTAAAACTACTTTTAAAACGGATGCAATCTAAGAGTAAGTAACTGTAGTAAATTAAAATAATTATAATCGTAGGGGACTAGTAGCTGCTAGTATATTACTAAAATGCTCTAAAGATCGTGTCCTCTTTTATTAGTTACAGCCCTTTCTAAGGAGATATAACTTTCTCGCTGGTAAGGTAGTACTTATTAGCAGAAATAAGAATATCTAATAAGCTTAATATAGTAAACTAGTAGTAGGAGATGCAAAAGTAGCTACCGCTTAGCGCAACTATAGTGCTAATTATATTAGCTAGCGATAAGACCTAACTAATATAACACGCCGGCGACAAGAAAGTATAGCCGCTCTATATTTTAATTAGAAATATTAAACCTACGCGTTTAATAATCTATAAATTAACTAGCCCTATTACTACTTATATACTTCCCAGTCTATATACCTAGTAACTAAATAATATAACTAGTGGTGTAATATAAGACCCTCGCGGCCATCCTTAAATATATACTTTAGTAATAACCCTACTGCTTATACGGTTATACTAATAATGCCTATAGTATTAAAGAAAGCTAATAAAGAAAGAGTACGTCTCTTATACATGGATAGCTAGGATTAATACTGCTTTTTACTTTTAGCTATATTTATAGCTAATTATAAAGAATAGGTTACACTTATAAGTATTAAAAGTAGCCGTAAATATTTAACTTATTATATATATATAAATAAACGGCATAATTTAATAACTGCTATCTAGCGACCGTGGCCGTTTTATATATACTAATTGATAAAAGACTAAATATAAATGTAGTAGGAAGGTTATGATACTAATAAGAAGGATAACTTAGATTATATTTAGCCGTTCCGCAACTTTATATAAGGCTATAATCTATCTAATATCTATAAGATAATAGCGCCTAATTTCTTATACTAGGTGCTTAAAGGCCTTACTAGTAAAATATAGGCCGAAAAATATTAGGGCCTCGACATCCCGCGTATAGATAGTTACGGCTAGGAGATATTAAATATTAATATACTTATTACCACCCGCTTTATATAGGTAGAGTAATTTACTAATATAATAGTATAGGATAGCTAGGTAAATATTGGCTAATAAATAGAAAAGATATATAAATCTCTATTACAATAATTGGTCCCTACTATAGTACCCTTACTAAAATAGAATAAAGGCGCTATACTATTTATCCAAGCATTTATAGACTTTACTATACTATTTTAATATATATTACACAACAAATTAACTATCCAGTACCTAGTAGCAGCTATTTATAAAATAGATAAGATAAAGAATATATTCCTTCCGTTTTAACTAAGTAAGGTAAAACTACTATACTTTAATGTTCCTAAGCTATATACTATTACCTACTATTTAGAGAGTATCTAGCGACTAAAAGTATTTAGAGTAAGTATATAAGCTATAAAAGGCATTTTATTACAGGACTAATAAACGGAATAACTATAAAGAGTAGACGAGAATTCCGTTAAATTTACCCAAGGAACCAAATTGCTGGCTGTAAGTCAGTAATTTGGAAATTTTCCTTGGAAAATTTAACGGAATTCTCGTAAAGAGTAGATACTATAATATAATACTATATCTCTTAACACAATGCTTTAGAGCAAACTTAAGCTATAGGTATTAACTAATATAATTAATATAGATAATATAACTAGGTCCTATAGTTAATATATACACATATCGCTTATATATATAGATTTTCGACGACTATATAGCTTAGATACTTTAAGACTAGAGAATTAATATATTTATCTAGCATATAGCTAAGGAGGTATAGCGCCAGATAGAGATTACCAACCTTATATCTAAACTAGCCCCCTTTATAAGGGAATGCTATAAGCAGATTAATAGAATCTGGTAAATAGACTAGAACGTTAACTAATTAGAGGCCGATAATAATTAGGTATTAAAAATACCCTTAAGTATCTATTATAGTGTTATATACTATATTTACTTTAAAAAGGACGCCACTAATACCAATAAACTTAATAAGGTATTTGCTCGATATACCCCATTATAGGCTAATACTAAAGCCCCCCACTATAATACTATAATAGTATAAGAATATAAGTAGGTAAATAATAGCCTCTATAGCAATAAAGTGGGGAAGCTTTATCTGCTACTTACAATCTAGGATACTAGGCAATTAGATAGCGAGGGTAAATACCCAAAATATACTAGTGCGTTAGTAGAGACCCTTTAAGTTTATAATAGTAGTAAGATTAACATAAGAACCGGAATGCTTAGAGTATAAAGTATAAAGCTATTTAATAGCAGGACAAAATATATGCTAAATACCCTCTAGATATATAATATTAACTATATTATAAGGCCCATCTTACTTATACTAACGGATATTAACGTTATAGGCTATTTCTTTATAAATAACTATAGCGATTAGGATATATATAATACTATATATAATAAAAACTTTAAGCAAATAAATAGGGCATAGGTTAATGCATATATAAGGAAATAGGCTTATACTAGGCGGTAAATAAATATAACTTAGTATAACGGGACTAGCCTAGTTATAGTAGAAATGTCTTAGTAAAACACTTAACAGATAAATTCTAACGCTTTAACCAAATTCTGCCAAATTCTGCTAGATTAATTAAATTCTACTAAAGTCCGTTAAAGACCGCGTGCATATATACGCACGCATTAACCACTAAGCCCCTAACTATTTAATTATATAATTCTCTTATTATTCCCTTCTCTTTTTTACGCAACGTTGTGTTCTTAGCAAAAGCTATATACTCTTAGATTTAGATAGAATTTATATTATTCCTTTAAATCTTCCCTAAAGTCTCTTTGCGCCTTTATATTACGTTATATTAAAATAACTACTATTAAAAAAGTAAACGAACTTAAACCCTCCGCGTTAACTATAAGCATTATAGCCCTAGTTAGGGAATAGTTAACTATAATATAACAGTCCTTGGATGTTTTGGCCTAATAGTGAGCAATATTAGAAGCTTAGTACTAGTAATTAATAGGAGTAATCCGCGAAGAACTCCGTAATCTTAAAGCACTTATATTAGAGACCCTAATAGTAATACCTATAAATAAAATTAAAATAACTGTATATAAACCTAACTCGTTAAATATAAACCCCAAACTAGTAATAGTAGCTTAACCTATACCTATAACAAACCTAATACCTACTATAAAATTTAAAAAGCTCCCTAACCCTCTAATATTTAATAGAAATTAAAATAACCTACATCCCTTTATAACTAAGCTCCGTCTTAAACTTTTAATAAACTATAACCAATACCCTACTAAATCTAGTAAGATTAGTTATAAAATGTCTTATTTAAGCAAAAACGCTATATAAACTATAGACCTATTTTTTTTATAATAGCACCTTCGTTAATTTCAAAATCTTTATCTCTCTATTAGAATAAATGTATAATAACGCTAGCTGCGAACACATAGCGGTTACTAAACTTAAAAACCTATAATAATAGAACCGAGACTTTACTAGCTTCTTTTTGGAATTTTTAGGCCTTATTAGTAAACTAGATTAGAATAAAGCCGCTAGAGTTACTGCTCTCCGTTAAGCTATTTTAGATAAAATTAGAGCATAGTTAGTAGGTAGAGAACTACTAAAGGACTTACCCAAATTTGCTATAATGTGTTAACGAATTAATAAGGACCTTTAATATAATAAATAGACTTATTCCCTAAAGCTAACTATACCTTACGTTTAAAACTCTATAAAACTAGTATATACTCTAAAGCGTAATCTGTCTTTAAAACCTAAAAGCCCTATATATAACCCTATAGACCTTAACGCTACTTAATCCTATATACCCTTAGGAACTAATAAATAAAAAATATAAGCCATAAATAGAGAATGTTTTAGATATAGAAAAAAGGGATATATTTAAAGGGATTACCAAACTTACTATTTATATCAATTTAATAATACAAGTAAGTTATATTTAGGGGCACGAAATACGTATAGTATCGTATACTCTTTTGGATGATAGTGACTGTCAATTCTATTAAGGTAGACTACGTAGTCTATATACTAACGCGCCTCTCCCCTAATTAGTTAGTATATAAGTAGTTAGTGCACTAAACGTGTAAATACGCGTTTTTATACTAGGTGCTATAATTATACACTAGCGGCACTTAAAAATAGGCCCACTTATATATAGCCCCTATAATTGCTTTAATAGAACTGTAGAACATAAAAGAAATACATAGGAAATCCCTCCTAAGGTGCCTTCTAGGCTACCTTCCAAACGGTACTCTAAACTGGCCGTAAGTCCTACCTACGGTCTGTAAAGTAAACTATACGGCCTTCTAACAGGCCGTAAATAAACCATAAGTGCTCCGTTAGTTACGTTCCACCTAATTTATAACCTTTAGATTAAGCTTGTTTATATTAATTAGGGTTTTTAGAGCTTAATACGGCTTTACCTTAGTTATAGCGTCCACTAGGTTATCTCCGCTGCTAATCCATTTAACCTTTATAATCTTACGTCGTTTATAGGCCTAATATAAGCATATTAGGTTAACCATAAGCCTCTTCTCCTATATCGTACCTAGTTTAACTAGGCAGTTATAAAGGGACTTTAAGTTAGTATATAGGACCAAAGGTAGTTGCTCTAATTATAGGATCTTCTAAATTATTAACTTAATTACGGCTGCTATATTAAAGCCATAAGCTAGTATATATAGTTTAGAAGCTAGTATATATAGTTTAGAAGCTAGTATACTATAGGTTACTCGTTTGCATTTAATTAAAGACTAATATAGTATATTTACGTCCTAATTATAGTCCATAAGTATAATTATAAAGCCAATTTACGATAATAGGTCCCTATTATTAGTAAAGGAGGCGTCCGTAAATACTAGTACGCTAAGGGAATTTAGGTCTAGTGGTATAAAAGTAAGCCCTCTTATTGTATTATTAATTTGTTACTAAATACGCTTATTAAGCTACTTAATATTTTTCTTTTACGGATCTGTTACCTAGGCCGCAAAGGATAAGTTATAGGTAGATTTGGGTTGACAGACTATAGCAATATAGGCGCCTCTTACACGCTATATAACGTATTAGTCCTTTATATTTATAGTCTTATAGGTTTTTCCGCGGGAAATAGTAAGGTCTATAGGCTTTACTATAATAAGCCTTAGGTTTTAAGCTTAGCGTTCCTAAGTTAACTAGATTATGTTGCCCTTTTATATAATTAAACCTTTATTAAACTTAATTAGGGTCTACTTAGTTAACTGCTTTTACGGCTTTGCTAAGAACTTAGCTTCTTCATTAGCAAATTGTGCGGTGCCAAGACCCTGGAGCTCCTGGAGCCCTCCTGAAGCCTCCTAATAGTCCTGACAGGAACCTGATAGGAACTTGGCAGGAACCGAGCGGGACTGCCAGGAGGCCTCTATATGATCCTTATACTCGAGTTCCTAACAGGACCTTATCAGGAGCCTAATCGGACGGTTAGTGCTGTTGGGTCCCCGCCTGGACCCCGACAGTACTGACAGGAGGCCACACACTTTTCCTAATGTTATAGTTCCGTCTCTTTAGCATCTATAAAAGTCTAGTCCGCTAAGAAGAGGGTATTGTCTATTTAAAGTCTAATAATGCTAAGGCCGTTTAATAGAGTGTATAGGAGGCAGAGGTTATAGGTCAACTGCTCTATCTTAAGTTTTCGGACGTAATGCTAGTAATATATCTTAAACTAGTGGTTTCTAGCTTCTAGTACTCTATAAAGTAGTTTTATAACCTATAAAATTATTCCTAGTTATAAATTAAGCTTAAAGGGTAGTTGTATAAAGATATTCCTACTTAGGTAGATATTAGACTATATATAGGCTTATAAGATATCTTGTAAGTAAAAAGCTATAGGTTTAGTTTGCTATAGTCTAGGCATAAATATAAGTATAATCCGTTAACTAACCCATTAAATTATAGGCGATTGCGTAAGGACTAAGTCCTTTTCTTAGTTATTATAAGCTTATATAACAAGCCTTAATTTTTTAAAGGCTTTATTAGTACTAGGGTGCTTAATCTTATTAATAAAGCGTAAGTTAAATATACGGACGCCTTACGGAACGTCTCTCTCTGTTATAACCGTAAAGACGCCCTTTTTAAGTAGTTTGTTAATCTCTTTACGTTATAAGTCCGTAAAAGGGGTTTCTTATACTAAGACTAATATATCTATAGGTAGGAGTTACCTTATAGATGTGCCTATGGAGGTTAAGTAATTCTCTATTACAGGGTTCTTAGTTATAAGATACTTTTAGGGGCGTCCTTGGCCACGCTTTATAGCAGGTTTAATAGGTTTAATAAGTTTATAAAGGACTTCTAGAGTAGGTAAGGGTGCTTCCAGTTCGTCTAGTTTAACATTATAGGTGTTTTTAGACTAAAAATAGGGTTTTACAGACGTGCTTCTAAAGCTAGTTAGTCCGCTAGAGAGTTATATACAGTATGTTTTATCTTCTACAGCTAGTAAATAATAAGGTCTAGTCTAATTACCGCTCTTACGCCATATAAGGACTTTAGAGTTAAGTAGGAGGTTATATACTAAGGTTGTATTAGGTTTATTACGGTAGTACAAAGCGCTATTAACAGTTTATTTAGCCCATAAATTAACTATTTCGGCCATTACCTTCTATATTATAGCTGCTTAATTCGTAATAGACGGGGCAGGAGGGTCTAGTTTGCCTATCCTTAGGTAGGCTCTATAAACTAAGAGGGTAGATACTAGTCCGTTAGGGCTAGCGGTGTTATTAATAGCTTTTATAGCTATCTATAAAGCCAGTTCCTTTTAGATATCCTTATACTCGTCTATAATAATCTAGTAAGCTCTTTATAAAGCTAAGTAAGCTTACTTAATAAGCCTAATAAACTAATACGCCTTAACTAGAACGGCTTTTGTTAAAATAGCCATAGCTATAGCGTACTATTGGAATTTCTTGCTAATAAAGTTCCTACTAGCGTTATAGGTAATATACTTGGGGGGTCTAACGTATATATTAATCCAGTAGGTCCGTAAAATATCCCAAATATATTTTATAGATATATTTTATAACTAACGGGCGGCTTAATAGCGGGTTACCTTATTAATTATATATAATACTAGGCTGCCGTTAATATACATAATATCTACGTATACTAAGTGGTTAAAATTAAGATCCTTATAAAGGGTGAACTTAAATTAGCCTAGGGAACGTCCGTATTTCTAGCAAAAGGAGTAGTATTTAGTTAGGTAGTTGATTGCCTTCTTATTAACATTATTATATCTAGAGCGTTTAAGGACTCTATACAGCTTTTCGGCTAATAGGTAGCTAAAACGGCAATACAGGCGGTGGATTTTAGTACTAATAAGGTAGTACGGGTTATAGTTAAAAGATTCCTAAATATAGGTCTATAAAGTCTCTCCCTATATAAGGAACGGGTGTCCAAATCGTTATATAATTAGTAGGGTAATATGCTTACTTCCTAGGGCAGTTACGGGGCTAATTAAGGTGTCCGTAATATTGTTATAGTAAACCTATAGCCTATCTATATCTGTGAGGTAAAGTAGAAAAGGAGTATTCGCTTTTACTATATAGAAGTTAACTAGGCTAATTAATACAGTTAAGCCGATGCCAAATTAGACGTTTACAGCCCTAGTTTACATAGTATTAATATCCATATTATTATTTATAATGGTCTTATATACAAGGTATTGTCCATAACCTATAGTAGACTTATTAAAGGCACCTATATTAATTATAACGCTATAGAATTCTTTAGGGGTATAGCGTTCTATAGTAATATATGCAAATAGGTCCTATTTGCGGTCTATAATATCTATAACGGGTTTAACGGGTATACTTACGGGCTAGTTTTTGGGTATAATTAAGTATATAAAGGAGCGGTCGGCTAATACGGTCGTGATATTAAAGGCTTAGCTGTCCGTAAAAGGTCTAAAGGTAGTTAAGAACATCTCTAAGGTCTCCTATTCCTAGGTATTTAAGTTAAAGTTAATTATAAGGACTTCCATTAACTCATTAAAAGACTCCTCTACTTCCTCTCCTTTATAGTCTAAGATAAACTGATTAATCCGATTATTAAATTTCTTTTTAGACTTATTACGTTCTTCCTAGGTATACCTTATATACCAATATCCTTCCTTACCGCACATAAAGCACTTCTAACTAGTTTATCTATAGGGGTATACTTTTATATAGGAGTTGCTGCGGGGGTTATAGGTGGGACTTAGTCGGTATAGGTACTGCTAGCGGTAGCGGCGGTCCATAAAGTAGGTATTTAAGTTAGTTTATAGGTTTTATAGGTCCGTAATAAAGGCTTAAGTATTACCTAGCAGGTTTAAAGCTTTATACATTATAATAGAGGACCGTAAATTATTAATAAGGCTGGCTATAGTATCTATAGGCTTATAATAGGCGTATTTATAAGGTTTTATTTCCTAGTAATATAACGGAACCTTATAGCGAGTACTACGGTAGGCTCGTTAATAGGCTAGGTGTATAGGTAATGCAAATTAAAGTTAACAACGTAATAATAACTGGTGGAGTGGTTACCTAATAGATTAACTCTAATTATATTCTAAAAATTACTATAAGGAAGGAACTATCTAGGTAGGGATTAAAGGTCCTTAAATATATAACCGTACTCCTATAAAATCCTTCTTATATATAATATACGTGTGCTCTATCTACTCTATTACGGATTATATAAATCCTATAGATTATATAAATTACGTCACGTAATCTTAGTTACTATTCCTCGTTATATAACTCTATCGGCTCTATTCTAGACCGTGCTTATATTAACTAACTAGCTTCTTCTAACTCTTCTCTAAGTAGTTATAATATTATATTTAAAGCGTCTATAACACTATCTCCCTCTTCTTTATTTTTATCCTTAAAGATTCCTAATATCTCTAAGTTGTTTACTAGAGGTATAATATCCGTCTAATTAATTTAGTTAATATAATTGCTTATTATACCTAAAGTAATTTTCTCTTCCTTAACTGCTTATTGTACTCGCACTATTACTATAATATTGTCTCTTAGTGAGATTATATTATCTCCATATTCTCGCTGTTTAAAAGAGGGGTTAATTTATATTGCGTTGGCGAACCTATTTTCGCGATAACCGTTCTCTTACTTAGCGTATACTAAAGCGAATATTTATTTATTCTATAACGTTTACTTTATCTTTAATACTAAATATACGCAACCTATTACTCTTAATAACCGTCTAGTTCCTTAACTAATCTATTTTAAGGTCTTATATATAATCTACTATTACGCGGCTAGATAATAAACTGTTTATTACTCTAGCGGAGTTATACTATTCTTATAACGCAGAACGGGAGGCTGCTAATACTTAGTAACGGGCCCTTAAGTCTTATCTTGCGGCATCTACTTAATTAATCCATCTTAAGAAGGTTCGTAAGAAGGTTCGTTTTAAGAAGTAAAAACTAGTAAAATAAGGTTTATAGGAGCTTAGTAATAAAAGAATAAATTCTCTTTTAACTAAGAAGGAAATAGATTTAAGTAGTTCAGCAACTACTCTTCTTAGGTCCCCCTTAGGTAACTCGTTCTTTAGTAATCCTTTTTTATTAATATTACCTAACCTAATCTCTTCCAATACTCTTATACCTTTTCTATAGCGTTTCTTAAATTTTCTAGTAGCTTCTAGGTAGTTTTAGTATAGCCTATCTACTTTACCCTATACTATATTTTGTTGTTAATATCCTTATAGCTAACAATCTTTAAAACTTACTATTTATTTTCTTCTTATCCTCTATACGTGTCTGCTTTATAGACTAGTAGCTTAATATTTTTATATACTAGCTCTAGCATTGCGATATACTATATAGGGTAGATCTTTATTTTAGCTAGTAAGTTTAACTTAAATATAACTAGTAAAATCCTTTATATAATTTTAAAGGGTCCTAGCCTAATATAGTCCAACTTCTTACTTAGTTATTAACTCTTAAAATTTTTATGTAGTAGCTATACTTTATCTCCCTCCTTAAGATCTAGTCCCTTAGATCTCTTAGCATTATAGTACCTTTTTATTCTCTCTTATACTTTCCTTACTAATTCTATAAGGTCTATATAAAGATTTATTAACATCTTTATTCTTTCTTTAGCTATACTACTTATTTTCTTTACTTATTATAGTAATAACGATATTCTTAGCTTATACCCGTAATTTACCTTAAATAGTAATATACCTATTCCTTCTTAAGGTGTTATATTATATATAAATTATATAACTAGTAATAGTAATACCTAATTATTCTATATATAATTAATATAGTATCTTAGGTACTGTTCTAGTGTCTAATTTAATCTTTTTTTTAACCATCTATCTACGGATAATATGCGGTAAAAGTTACTACTCTAACTCCTTATTCCGCTAAGAATACCTCCTAAAATACTACTATAAATCTTAAATCTCTATCTAATATAATTTTGCTTAATGCTCCATATCTTATAAACACTTCTTTAATATAGATTCTAGTGATATCTTCTACTAATATTTCTCCTATGTATGCTATAAAGTATCCCCACTTTATAAGCTTGTCTACTATTACTAAGATTACGTTATAATCTTATCCAATAATAGGATCTTTTAATTTTAGCAACTTAATAATAAAGTCCTATAATATAACCTCCTATAGTCTCTCTAGTATTTTAATAGGTTATAGCCCTCTATACGGCTTATGCCTTATTAGTTTATTCCTTTAATAATCTAAATATTCTTTAGTAACTTTCCGTGCTAAGCCCTAGATTCCGTTAATAATATACTCCTTTTAGAGTCTTAACACTAAGCCTATAGCTCTATTATGTCCTTAAGTTAATCCTTTATAGAAATCTTCTATAAAATATTCCGCTATGCTTTATAGGATATACTTTACTTCTCTGTGTTTATATAGTATTTCTTCCCCTAGATATTCTAACTATTCTTTTAGCTATACTTTAAAGATTCTTTGTGCCTAAAAGCTCTCTAGTGTCTTATAGACTTTTTCTGGTTTATTATCCTCTTAAGTTACTACGATTTTTAGATAATTATACCTAATTAATCCGTCTATGTCTTTTTACAGTAAAGCTCCTAATAGCTTTTTATTGTTTTATAGTTTAGCTTTTTAACTTAGAGCGTCTGCTTGTGTATTATCCGTACCTTTAATATACTAAATCTTAAAATAGTATCTTATAAGCATCTTTGCCTATCTAACCTATCTTTAGTTAAGTTTCTTTATTATAAGGAATCCCGTTAAGTTTTTATAATCCGTCTTAACTATAAATAGTTTTTCTATACCTTATAAGAATGCTTTCTATTTCTTTAGTGCTGTAACTATACCTAATAACTCCTTATTTTAGATATTATAGTTTAACTCTAGTAGTATTATTTTCCGACTATAGTATACTACTAGGTGCTATCCATCTTAATATTTCTATATAAAGTATACCCCTAGTATAAAGTCTAATATATCCATTTCTATAACCGTTTTTAATCTTAGTTAGTAGATCTTAAGAACTAGTTCCTAGGTAAACAACTCCTTAACTTTTTTAAATAATTTTTACTGTTCCCTTCCCTATACCTATAGTTTTTCTTTCTTTATTAACCGTGTAAATGGTTTAATATTCTTTAACTATTACGCTATAAACCTTCTATAGTAATTGCAAAACCCTAGGAACGATCTTAACTATATAATATTCTCTAGTTCTTACCAATTTATTATAGCCTTGATCTTCTTTAGATCTATACTAAGTTAGCCTAGTTTAATAATAAATCTAATAAAATCTATCTTCTTAGTAAAGAACTTATATTTTTTAATTACTCTAGCATCTATTCTTCTTGTAGTCTCTTTAAAACCCATTTAATATATTCCCTATATTCTTTTTTAGTTATTAAATAGATAATAATATTGTTAAGGTATACTATAATAAATTTATCTAAGTATTCTCCTAATATATTATTAATATATTTCTAAAACGTTGCTAGTATATTTATAAGTCCAAATTATATAACTAATAGTTTATATAGTCCTTCTTTTAACCTAAAGGCTGCCTTCTATTTATCGCCTTCCTTAATCCTAATCTAATAGTACGCCTATCTTAGATCTATCTTTATAAAGATTTGCGCATTACCTATCCTATCTTAGATTTCGCTAATTAAGGGTAAAGGATACCTATCCTTTTAAGTAATGCTATTTAACTATCTATAGTTAATATATAGCCTTAGTTTACTATTCTTCTTTAGTATAAACAGTACTAGATAACCCGCTAATAATTGCGATAGTCTAATATATCCCTTTTATAAGTTTTCTTAGATAAACTCTTTAAGTGCTCTAGACTCTTCTTTAGTAAGCTTATAGGTTGGGAAGAACCTTAGACTCGTTCCTAGTTTTAACTCTATCTTATAGTCCCATGCTATATAATTTACTAGTTTTTTACTTTCTAGGCTCTATAGTTTCTTACTATACTTATAGTATCTTTTTAGTACGTAACTTAAGCCTCGCTCGGTTTCTTTATATATTGCTCTAACTTAGTACTATACTAACTTAGTTTGCTATTATATCTTATAGTATTAAGTATTCCTAATATTAACCTAACCTATAATCTAATTAATCTTTAGATTATATTCCTATAATTAAGGTATTCCTAATACTACCTTATCCCGTCCTAATGGTAGGATATTAAAAGATATCTTAATTCGTCTTCCTTTAATAGTTATCTAAATAGGTCCTATTTTAATGTTAATAATCCCTCCTCTATAGGCTATTAGGTCCCCTAAAATTATAACTAATAGGTAAGATTGCTTTTTCTGTCTATAAGGTAATCCTATTCTTTTAACTACTGCTAGTAAGATATAGTTTCGCATTACTCTATTATCTATTAGCACTTTAAACTACTAATCTTACTATTTTACTTATAAATTTAGGTGTTGTCCTTAAATTCCTTTAAGGGTCTAAGGCTTTACTACTGGCTCCCTCTAGTTCTATAGGCCTCTACTTTTCCTAACTATTAGCTGCTTAATCCTTATATACTTAGCTTATCCTTTAGCTAATACCTAGTTCGCTTTTTATCTTCTATATACTATAGATATATATTCTCTAGGCATTTCTACTACTATTATCCATTTAAGTATTCTTCTGTAAGGAATCTTCCTAGTTAAAGTATTAAGTTTCCTAACTCTTAGACTTTTATTAGATGCCAGCCATATATATACTTAGTATTCCTATACTGTTGCTTATCTAGCGCCTAATATATCCTTATAGGGTACTTCCGATTCTTCTCCTTTGGATTCTTATACATTTTATATATATTATCTACGCATACAATCTATAATAGCGTATAGTATACTAGGTGCTTTGGGTTAACTCTTAATTCGTCTTTATCTTTAAGTTTAAACCTCTACTATATTAATCTAAACGTTGCGACTTTATTTATAGGTATTAAGATACGCCTCTTACTTCTCTAGTCCTCTAATCGTTCCTCTAGATCCTTTAACGTTATAATTAAGGCTCTTTTAATATAAGTTATGGCCCTTTCTATAATCGGGTAGTTTTAGATAACTCTTTTATCCAACTATATATAGAAATCTTCCTACCTATTATTGTGTCGCTACCTATACTACTTTTAGTATAGCTGTTAGAGTATATACAGCTTATCCGTAAGGAAGTATCTTCTTATTACTACGTTATAACAGCCCTTTATATATCGTTCTTTAAATCTAGTAAGGATCCCTAGATCCTCTTTATTTTCTAGTTTAGTAAACTACTTAGCTTTTAGTGTGCCTGCCTTAGGCCTATTAGTAATTCTTTACACTAGTACTTTATCCCTTATACGTCCTAATATGCTAGATCTCTTATCTAGTTTCTGTTCTTACTATGCGATAATTCTTTACCTAAATTCTTCTATAGTTTCTTTTAGTTTACGTCTTATAGACAAATCCTTAAAGTCTTCTTGCTTCTTAATCTTAGTATTAACTTTTTAATCTTATTGCTAAGCTTTGCTCGCAATTTCTTTAATAGTCCTTATTCTGTTGCTGAAATCTTAGTCCTATAAGATTCTTAGTCCTAAGCTTGCTTCCGTCTTAAGCTTAGCTCCAGCCTTAGTCTAACTAGGCTTTACTAGTGTTCTTATCTTATCTTAAGAATCTTATACCTTTAGGAAACTTCGTCCTAAGCTTATTTATATATTATTAAACTAAGCTATTGCTCTGCTCTATTAGTTATTATCCGTTATAGGTCCTTAAGCTTACCTTATCTTATCTTAAGAATCTTAATCATCCCATATCTCGTCTTAAAAATCTTAGGCTTTTAGGCTTTTGCCTTTATTAAGTGCCGAAGTAGTTCGCTATTTTACTTCTCTTACGTCTTATAAAGTGATAGACATCGTGTCTAGCGGGGTTTTAATCCCTACTAATATTCCCTATTCTATAGTAGAATTATCATCTACCTCTTATATAACATCTTTAAGGTCTATATGCTCCTAGTAAGCCGCCCTTATCGCCTTATTATTATAAAATGTTTCGCCTACGTTAAATTTATCGTCCTTAATGTCCGATCTACGAACTGGTTTATTAGTTCCTTTATATTCCGCTAAATATAGCTCCTATAACTAATAGCTTACGCCATACTTAGCGTCCTTATAAATTTAGTATGCGTTATTATAACAAAACGCGAAACTTTTAATTAAATATTCTTTTATTCCTTATAGTATATTATTGCCCCTCTATATATATATATTATCTACTAGTCTTATCCCTTTTACTATATAGTAACTTTAACCACTTCTATAGTCTTTAATATAATAACCTTATTTCCTATAATTTATGCAAGCTCCCTTTTTAAACCATTTTTCTTATTATAGAGTTCGCCTAAACGTCTTCTACTGCTAAGATCCCTAGTTTAGCCTCTACTTCTTAGGTCTTTAATTACTTAATCCTTGCCCTCTAGGTTTCTATAATTTCTTATTTCATTTTCTGGATTCTTTAGTACTGCTTAGGTCTATTAGCTCTGCGCTATACCATATCTTTTAACTTAGCTTTAGTTATTGCGTACTTTACGCCTTATATAACTATAGAACTCTATTCTAACCTTTCTTAGCCTATTCCCTTTAGTAGATCTAATTGTTAATCTTAATCGCTTAATCTATTAGTTCCCGTAGGGTTTCCATATCTTCTATTAAAATAATCGCGTCCTAGACTTTAGCCTTAAGTCCTTACTTATACTATGCTATAAGCGCCCTATTATTCTACTCTACTTATATTACTAATGTCTGGAACTACGTTATATACTTAATTGCTAAGGTTCGTTACATAATATCTTAGAGTTTTCTTTCCGCTATAGTTACTACCTCTAGGTCTCTAAATATTTATATAATTTATTCCGTAAACCCTTCCTAGCTTACAAATATAAATCATACTTCTTAATTAGTAGTCGTTATTCCATTCGCTTATATTTCTCTTAGGTAAGGCTTAAACTACTTAAGTACCCTTCCTAATAGGAATAGTCCCATATATGCTATTCGATCTATAGGTATTAGCAGCTTTACCCCTTCTTATATAACTTTAAAGTGCATTTATATAAGAAATCCTTTAAGCTTTAGTCTCTCCCTTAAGAATCTTTTAATTAATAGTAACTTAATCCTTGCTGCACTAACCCTATTGATCCTTTCTTCTAACGCTATATTATTAGTTATTAACTAATTAACTATCTCTTATAGTTGTTTAACCGTTATAGGTTGCTATAAGTTAGTATTTACTATACTGGTGTCACCTGACCTTAAAGTAGTTGCCGCCGTTAATGGCGTTATAGTGACTGCTTTTAGTGGCATATTGTTCGACTTTTAATATTTAATACTATAACTAGGTAGTAATTATATAATGGAACCTTATAGTGTGGTGGTGTGATTTGGCCCCTAGATTTAACATCTAGATTAGGCATAGCTTCGGGAGAGCCTAGGCCTTTCATAAGTTATATAGATTGGTCTAGAGCCTTCAGAGTCTTCAACAACTCAGACAGGCACGAGGGACACAAAATACACTCTTTTCTTCTCTTCTTACTAACTGCTTTCCTACTAATTTTCACTGACTGACTGCGCCCGACCGGCAGACCTGACAGCACTATAACTTACTATCTAAGAGGGACCGCGTACACCACTATATATGGCATTCCACGTGGGTACAACGGCAAGCTCTTTGGATTAGAAGTCCAGCGCTATATACACAGGAGACGTATAGGAACGTGCTGCAGCCATAGAAGGACCGAAAACTGTTAAGTTACCATTACTGGAAGCCGTTAAGTCACTAATAGGTGCGGAAATTAAGCATAGAACTACTAGCGACGTACGCGCAGATACTACCATTATTAAGATAAGTTAACAACACTTTCGGAGATTATTATCCGAGACCTATAGTAAACGGAATAGATAACTAGGAGTGGGAATATAAGCATAGGGTACGGCAGGACGGAGGATAAAAGAGAGGGTTATAATACATCAGGACCAGCAGAAAGAAGTCTTTAATTTTTCATTTACTATATTTACAACGGTCTATATAATTCTTCTAGTATTCATATAAGCCTCCCTTAAATTTATAAGAGCAATGGCGATAGGACCGATAAAGGGAATACTAGGGATGCTAGGCCCATTCTATAATAACGACGGAGAAGGAAGCAGGCAGCCTATTAACCTACGAAGTTTTTCTAACCTAGAGAATGCGGTACTAGACCTAACTCCTATAACGTCTAGAACCAATAACCTTTAGTAAAGAGAGGATAAGAACCAGGAGGTTAACTTGCTTATTTTAGAAGAAACTGCCAGTCCGTTACCTTGCGATAAACTATTAATAGAATAAGATAAGGTATATGTTATGGCCCAGCCTATGCCAGCTCTAGGGACTCTAGGGACTCCTTACTTTATGGGATAAAATGTGTCGTAATTTATTAAATAGTATAAGTAACTATATATTCGGCACCGTGTTACAAATAATAAGAAGTATTAAGGACTTCCGGAATATTATAATTATTGGATAGGGACTTGGATCCAAAGTCTGCCTAAGTTTATTATTAGTAGATAGACGGAACTTATAGAAAAGCTTCGGACAGACTACTAAGGAAGTGACTACTTTTAATAAGTTAAGACGGTAGAATTCTTAGAAGCGTATGTACTATAGTATAGGAACAACCCACCTAGTAGTATACGCGAGTACTGCAAACAATTTACACTAATTTCCTAGAAGGTTACTAAAGCTAGTAATTTAGAAAACCGTAAACAAGGATACTGGTTTGCAAAAGGACTCCTATTTAAATATTAAAAATATACTATAACTAAGACAGGAGCTAACCCGAATAGATAAGAGTCTTTTAACTTCCACCTACTAAGGAGGGCTGTAGAAGACAGGCTTAATTTGTATAAGGGCGTAAACCGCTTATTAATAATAAACCCTAAGAAGCAAGGTCTCCGTCAGCTGGTTAGACAATTCCGTAAGCAGCAGCCGGCCATATTAAACCAGAGAGATGCTACTCTTCGGCCGCCTATAGTCTCTTAGCTAAATAAGTCGGTAAGTGCCCGTTAAATAACCTAAGAGACGGATCCTAAGCTAGAGAACCTTACTAGTTAACTCCAGAAGCTTAATCTTAGGACGGTTAAATTGGCAAGCGTTATATCTTTAATAACGTTCCTTAATAGGATTCGCCAAGACCTAATACGGTATATGCAGCTCCTAAATAAGGCGTTAGTGCGTTAAGAATAAGTAGGTCTATAACTAGTAATAAATAATAACGGACTGCTGCCGTCCTATAAGGGGGCGCTATAAGAGCGATATAAGCCAGGCCTAGGAAGGTATAGAGGACTAAAAAACTTTAGTGTATACTAGGCATAAGCTAAGACGTGTTATGGATATAGAGGCCCTTATTGTTTTATTAACTAATGCTTAAAGCTCCAAGAACTAGTTAGCCGGGGGTTTTTATATATAAACGAGAATAACCGAATCTGTACTGGAACACGTTAGCGCCCAGGAAATCCACTCCCGTATTTACTAAGCAACCATTAAATTTAGTTTATTAAAGACTAGCTAAGGCAGAATACAAATATTAATCCTAATGTAATAGCGATAGGCATCTAACTAAACGCGTCCTTAGTAGAGCTTGTAGAAAGCAATGGCGCTAAAAGTAAAGAAGAGCTTGGCGAGTCCTAGGAAGATATGTATTAAGTAGAGTTGGTATATATTAATCCAGTAAAAGCAGCAACCTAGTTGTAGCCTATGATATAGTTATACAATCTTAGGAAGCTAAGAGGAGACGTAAGGGTGACAAAACCACCTCTAAAACCGACTAGTTTGTAACCAGTAATAGTTCAAAATATACGACTAGGAGGACATGTCTAAATTATACCATAACTATAGTAGTAGGCCCCCCAATCACTAATAAGCAATAAGGAGACTAATAAAATAGACTATTTTAAATAGCTAAGAAGAGAAGTAGAATAAGGAACGGAAGTAATTACGACCGCTAAAGCACCGCGACTAAAGCCGGTTAAAATAATGGATATACTAAAAGGGAACGTCCTAAGTCTAACTATAATGGCGGACAAGATCTTATTAAAAACTATTAAAGTTACTGTTAGTAACTGCCTTATGTATATACCTAAAGTTACAAGGTTATTCTTTAAGCCTCTTTTACCACCTTTTATAGAGCCTTACTAATAAAAGCAAGAGGGTATTAAGGCATTTATATCGTCGGCGTACCTAATGTTTTATACTAATTAAGCTAGCCTAACAACTGCAAAGGTAAACTAGATTAAACGGGAAGTAGGATTTACCTGGTTTTAACGACGATGTCTAAAGATAGAAGTATAGATAGGAGATAAAAGGGTTAAGTACTTAATTAACTTTAGAGCGGAGCTTAACCTTATTAAGGAAAGTGTGGCTCTATAATACGGCTTGCCGATATTAAGTCTGCCCCTATAGTTGCAGGGTGTATATCTAACGTCTACAAATAGGACTTAGTCTAAGTTTATTAGATTGGTGTATGCAGCCCCTATAGTTATAGGGGACGTCTTAATATCCACGACTTTTATTGCTATAGGAGAAATGTTATATAAGGTAATACTTAATAAGCCGTGGTCGGTAAGGGCTAGACTAGCAACGTAGTAAATAGTAATAGGCTAGGTATCTTGCATTATTTAATTAAAAGATAGCGGAGTTAAAATAAGGTTCTTAATATTTTATAAGGACGCAATATTCCTTAGACTAGATAAAGGAATTAGTATAGGCAATAGTTTGGGAAATATGTAACTGGTATAATTACTAGGATCGTATCTGGGGTTACTTATAACCCAGCGTATTAAGATAAGGAGGACGGAGAGGAGGGAAATGAGGTGCGACTTCGACAAGGGCATCTACTATTTTGGATATCCGCTAAATAGGGCAATTAACGGGAAGAAGAGCACAACGCTAGATAGAGAGAGCTTGATAGTAAAACGTTAAAGGAAGTTCTAAAGAAGCACTTAGGAGGAAGATAGAAGCTAGTGTTTAAAGCGAAGGCTGGATCCCTTATATATTAAATGTTGAAGACGACGGATCTATTTATAATATAAATAGAAGGCTATAGGAGTAAGGCCTAACAGAACGCTATAAGTATAGCAACTGCGTATAAACGAAAGGCAGAGAAAGTCCGCCTAGTTAATTCGTCAGCACCAGACAGAACGGTTATGGGAGGAATAATAGAGTGGCGAGAAGTGGCCTTGCGTCGCCAAAAGGCGTCCATTTAAGGGTTGCCCCTTAGTCCATATAATTATTTCCTTAAGCCGCGGTATACTGAGCTGGCCTACAGTATACGGCTAAAGCTAGAATAATTAGAGCGCGTAATTATAGGGGACCTCCAGCTAAGAGAATAAGAAATCTTTAAGGCCATGTTATTTAACCGAGAAGAAGCTCTAGTATGGGAGTTCTCTAAGATAGGTTGTGTTAGTAGAGACGTAACTCTACTATTAAAGATTAAGACTGTACCGTATAAAGTATAGCAAGTACCGAACTTCCCTATACCAAGGGCTCTGTAAGGGGAAGTGATAAATATATTACGAGAACGACTAGCTTAAGGGACTCTAGAATATTGCGAAAGCCCGTATAGAAATCTATAGTTTCTTATAAGTAAAAAGGAATATAAGAAGTACCGGCTAATTAATACGGTAATAAATATTAACCGAGTAACTATTAGGGACGTAAATCTGCCGCTATATACTGATGAGTTTTCTAAGGAGTTTGTGGGGTGTAAGGTTATATCTCTAGTCGACTTCTTCTCTAAATATAACTAATTGGAGCTAGATGTAGAAAGTAGGAACTTAACGGCCTTTATAACACCTCTAGGACTTTTATAACAAACAACGGTACCTATAGGAGAAACGAATTCAGTAGCCTAGTTTATGAGGACAATTACTAAGATTCTAGAGCGACATATCCTACACTATGCCTTACTGTTTCTGGATAATATTATAGTAAAAGGACCACAGACAGTGTATGATGGAGAAGAGAGCCTTTTAGGCGTGTGTAGATATATTCTAGAATATATTATGTAGCTAGACGGAGTACTTGCAGATTTAGAACGAGCTGGGTGTACGATCTTAGGCGTAAAGTCTCATTTCTGCAAGGACGAGATTATAGTGGTTAGTTACCGCTATAATAGAAAGGGGCGATATCCAGAAGAGTCGAAAGTTGTAAAGATTATTTACTAGAGAAACTGCGAAGACGTTACGTCTGCCTAAGTATTTATAGGAGTTGTTATATATTACCAAATATGGGTGGAAGACTTCGCAATAAAGGCAGAGCCAATCTTCTAACTGCTATGAGTGAATATTCCGTTCGTATGGGGCATAGAGCAGATAGCCGCTATAAAGACTCTAAAGTATGCAATTACTATAGCACCCGCGTTGGTTTAACTGGATTATAGTAAGGGGGCTAGGCTAATTATTCTCGCCGTTAACGGATGCAAGAATAGGTGGGAATACGGTCTTATGTAACTAGATGTACAAGATCGTCGCCACCTATATTGATATAAAAGCGGCATCTAATCTTAAGCGGAGCAGAAGTATAATTTAGGAAAGCTTAAATGTTAAGCATTGCTGTATGCATTAAAGAAGTGTTAAGTATACCTATACGGCGTCCGCTTTACGGTTAAGACGGATACAAATACCTTAGTCGCGTAACTAAATTATGCTGCTACCGATTTACCAGGAGCCTTAATAACATGATGGCTAGCATAGATTTAGTTATAGGACTTTAATGTTAGGCATATTTTAGGGAAGAAGAATAGCCTAGCTAATAGACTATTACGACGACTACTAAATAGTAAATAACCTAATAAGCCGACTAAGGATATTGAAGAGTTTATTAACTATAAACTAAGTGCTTTGGAATATACGGCTAGCCTAGTTAAAATAGAGGTGGATCTATTACTGGAAGACTTATATTTGGGGGAGTCTTAGAAGATTACGAAATGGCTAGTAACCTTATAACGTCTAGAAGAAATAAATACTAAAGAATTTAAAAAGTTCAAATAATATGCGCTAAAATTCCTAGTACGCAATTAATAGCTCTTCCGCTAATAGTTGAAAAATGTGCTAATGTAAAGGGTAATTAATAACGAAAATACTTAGCAAGAGATTATTAAGAACCTTTATAATTAGAGTAGATATTATGGATAAAAAGGAACATATTAAAGAGTTTTAAATTAATATTGGTGGCTAGGACTATAGGATCAGATATTATAACATATTAAGTCGTGCCTATAATGCTAAAAACGACAGCTAGGACAAAAAGAAGAAGCAATGCACCCTATATAGGAGTCCATTTTATAGCACTAAGTGACCGTAGATATTATATTTATGCTAATAACTCGTCTTGGTTTCTAATACCTGGCTACTGCTTAAGAATACGTATCTAAATGGGTAGAAGCTTAAGCCCTTCGGAAAAAGGATATAAAAAGTATAGCGAAGTTTCTCTATAAAGACGTTATCTGTAGATGGGGAGTATTCGGATAGCTTTCTGTAGATAGTGGTAGAGAAAATGCTAATATAACCGCTGCGCTTGCGGAGCTCTACAATATTAAAAGGGTTATAGCTTCCGTATATTACCCGTAGGGACAAGGCTTAATAGAGTAAGGACATAAGCCTATAGTAGACGCTTTAGCAAAGATAGATAGTTTATGGCTGGATAATCTTTATACTATTTTATAGGCAGATAGAATAACCATTAAGCAACCTACGGAAATAACGCCAGCAAGAGTTATATGCGGATATAAGTATGTCCTTCCTATTAAACTCTACATACCTACTTGGCAAATGCTGCCCTAGCAAATAGTCCGGACCACTATAGAGCTGCTAGCACTTTGTGCAAAGTAGTTTGACCGAAGAGACGCAGATATATAAGAGGCTGTCGCGCATATAAGACGACTAAGGGAGGCAAATAAAGAATATTTCAATAACATCTGCTATGTTCGCTAGGACGTATTTAAGGTTAGGGATATAATTATGCTTTATAACGCGTAACTTAAGCAAGACTATTCCAGTAGTTGTAAATTAGATCTAAAGTAGCTAGGCCCGTTCCATATACGTAAGAGTTACCCTTATAAAGGATGGTACTTAATTAAGGATCTTAATAGTACACCATTCCGTAATCAAACTCCAGGAAATAGATTAAAGAGGTTCTATTAGCGACAGATATCTAAAGTCCACTAGGAAGACTAGTTTAACCAGTTAGGCGGAACCATACTACAAGAAATAACAGCAGAGCCAGAGCCTAAAAAAAACATGCAAAATCCACTAGTATCGCAACGCCGCGTAGTTTAAGAAGTGCGCGTTCCAAAAAGATCGTTTAATAGAACTAAGTACGAAACATTTAACTAGGGGATAGTCAAGTTCTGCGGCAGGGGAGGGGATATAGATAACAGCCGTATAATCCTTTTATTTACCATATTTCCTAAAGCTCTTTCTATTACGCGTTCTTATTTGCTTTTTTAGTTAGGAATTTGATGCGTGTTAATAGTGAGGTAAGGGTAGAAGAATGTTTGTAAATAACTATATAGTATTATTTACTACAAAGATGTTAGTTCCGCTCACCGCCTTTACTAAGCCAATAGCGATTTTCCATACCGGGCATAGAAAATCATAATTGGTTTATTTAATAATTAGAGCCGGTAGAACTCCATACCGCTACCCGGATTCGGTAGACTATTTAGATTAGAAAACCCTATTTAGAACTTTACCTTTTTACCCTTAATAAACCTTAAAGACAGTTATAATTAGCTAAAGCAGAAACCAAGCAGAATTAAGAATAATGGTATGCTTATTATGTTTTTATCTAGCAGACCACTAGTCTTCTATAAAGGAGCTAAGCGATAGATTAGTAACGTCCTAACAAAAGTCAGAGGCTTCGCGGTCAATTGGCGTTAAGCAGTGCTTATCTAAATCTGTGACGAGATTTTGCTCTTATAAGAAAACTACATAGATGCGGCTAGTATAGTAGTTAATTTTATTAACTAAGATAACGGACTACAAGCATCTCTAGGAAAGGACGCATTTATATTAATCTTTAAGGACATCTCTAACGTTAGCAAAATGGCTAAAGATTAGAGAAACTAATGTAACAAAGCTAGAGAAACCATCTAAAAGGCCTGGGGATAAGATATTCTTAACGGACCGCTAAAATATACAGTCTTCTATAACTTCCTCTCCGCCATCCAAAAGCTCGCAATATACCCACTTCCTAAAGTCACAGCAAGAGTTAATAAAGCTCTAATTAATAGGCTTGAATATCTAGGACGTGGCATCTAGAACACTACTTAACTACAGCCGACCGATTTTGCGCTCGCATCTAAGATATCAGGAAGGGCAATATTAGACTAGGTAGTAAATAAGTATAATTTAGGAAGACACTTAACTAGCTTCCTTATTCCAAATAAGGACCTGCCGCTAAGAAGTAAAAGACTAACTACTATAGGACCAGAGGTCACCAATGTTGGAATTAGATAAGTAGAAGAGAGCTTAGCTCTCGCACTACAAATACATTTACGGTATACTTCTAATATAATGAATCCCTTAGCCTTTTAGCCATCAACACCTGTTTAAGGAGGAGGCGTCAGCATTATACCAAGTCCGTCCTAATAAGGATCGCCTATGTCAGTTAACTTACCTTTATTATCCATAAACGAGAGCATTCTCGCAGCTAGAACGCCTATTGGCTCGCCCCCGCGGCTACCAGTATCTTCATCAAGAAGGAATTTAAGAAGGGGGCTGGCGATTACTTACCCAGAAGTAGGAGGGCTAGGAGTAGAATTAATATTTAATAAGAGTATTATTAAGCCGGGAAATAATGTGGAGTATATTAAGGAGGCTGTAGATGCTATAGCGGTACTCTATACAAAACAAGGATGCGACTGTAAGGATAATATACCAGTGCATCTCAAGGTGTCCCTAAATTGAACTATTAAAATCAAACCAATAGAGGTTATAAAGCTCTTGCGCAGCTAGTACAGGGCGGCTGGTTCTAATCCGGAGATATATAAGGTCTACTGGATGCATACTTAAGTAATAGGAGGACGTATAGGTTTGGCGATAAAAGGTCTAAACTATGCCGCACTATGTTACAGACTCCGTTTAATATATCACGCCTATAACCACCTCGGCACTATAAAAACCGATCCTACTATATACTCCTAGTTTAGAAAGGCTTATAAACCTCCAGTTCCGTTTGATTCCTTAGGACCATACAAGTTTATTCACAACTCAGCGCCAAGGTTTTCCTATAACAGAGAGGCTTTGCTTAATCGGATAATATCACTAAAAGACTAAGAAGTATAGTAGCAAGAAGGATCTATAATTTTGAACGTATTTAGATAGTGGTGGGATTCTAGCATCTTAACAATAATTAACAAGGAAATGCGTATGTACCGCTATCATCAGTGTCTAATTAATAGGCGGCCAAATTATGGCTGGTTAAGAATGATGGTCTACGGTCTTTGCCAGCAGCTAATAAAACAAGATCCTTAGTATTATTATCTCTATTACGCTCTCAGGCCTAACAGTTAGTGGCAACTCATTTCCTACCCTTATTATGCGAAATTTGCAGTTAAAGGAGACTCTACAGCGTTCCACCACATTAACGTTAATATTCCCTCGCTTCTCAAAAGTAGACGCAATACCAATATAATCTAAGAAAGCGTTTCTCTGGATGATAAGACTAAGGACAACTACACAATCATCCTACCTGGTATACATTATTACTTAGAATCGTGGTGGGCAGATCTCAAAGTATAAGGATCGACTAAGGGCAACGGATTCATGCATAAAATCTCGGACTATAACTAGACCACTAAGGATATAGAGAAATATGCAACCGACTAGGTAGCTCAGCCTTGTAAGAAAGGAGATGTATATATAACCATGCCTCACCTTCCTTATAGAGCAAAAGGACCTTCAACTAAGACCCGGCGAACGATGCTGCCATAGTTCGTTAGCATTTAGGACAATCACGATAACCTTAAGGTTACGGAAGGGGGAACTTAGGCAAAGCTAGCAGATGCACACTAAGACTTAAAAGCGCCGCCCCATACGCCATCTGGACATGCCAATCTTTACAGCGCAATCCTATACCGCTTCCCTGCTATAGTTAAACTTATAGCTACCAGCGCCTTATCTAACGCTCTTCTAGGTAGACGGCGATGGGATTCTCCGGCGGTAATTTAAGATTATAACCTTCTTCTTAATAGTAATAGGAACAAAGTTAGGAAATAGATACGTTCCTACCGTTTTAGGGCTATTAAAAACTATAAGGATGTGTTTTAGCTTATACATATAACCAAAATAGAGCGCTTTAATAGCCGCTTATACTTCTACTACGTTAATAATAGAATCAATCCTTTAACTATTACAGTAGACCTAAGCAGAGTGCCCCTAGTTATTATAGAAGAACAAAGTTATACGGAGTTGCCTAAAGAATTATAGGACAGAACTAAGCAAATGGAAGGGCGCGAAAGAGCCATGTTATCTAAGAGCCGCCAGTCTAAAGTCTCTTGTGCTACTTAGCCAAATAGACAAGAGCGGTCTCATTTAACCAGAACAGAGTCTCCTCGTTTACTATCTCGGGTTTATAGTAAGGGCAAGGAATGCATGCGATCACCTACCGCGCCTTCGTTTTAAAGATAAAGAGTTTTAGAGTTTCGGAAGTCGTTAGGGGACAACAACTTAGGTGGGGGAGGTATATAGTGGTGTAATTTAGCCCCTAGATTCAACATCTAGATTGGGCATAGCTTTAGGAGAGCCTAGGCCTTCCACAAGTTATATAGATCGGTCTGGAGCCTTTAGAGTCTTTAATAACTCGGACAGGCACGAAGGACACAAAATACACTCTTTTCTTCTCTTCTTACTGACTGCTTTCCTACTGATTTCCACTGACTGACTGCGCCCGACCGGCAGACCTGACAGCACTGTGACTTACT
>Ga0307515_10002308_pt1 | contig 41686 bp, 28 predicted proteins | sample 17_EM_MG_FD_194513 | JGI IMG/M metagenome (GOLD analysis project Ga0307515, IMG submission 194513) | Populus trichocarpa ectomycorrhiza microbial communities from riparian zone in the Pacific Northwest, United States - 17_EM | ecosystem: Host-associated > Plants > Roots > Unclassified | place... | reverse complement strand
GAAGGGTAGCGGGGGGGGAGCTCCGCCATCTAGCCGGCTCGCCCGGAGGCGGAGGGGATATTGGGTCCTGTCATACTCTAATTAGAGTGCATACAGTATGAATAAAACAAAAACAAAAAACGCTGACTATATAGAACCCCCCAGAGGCGCAGGAAACTGAAAGAATTCCATAGCCCTTGATGAATCAACGTCGTGCCTGAAAATCCGCAGCTGTAACCTAAACAATGCCGCTGATAAGTACGGTTTGTTGCCCAACGAATCTTTGGAGTCGTTGATGTCAGCTATTCGACTATCGCAGTCTGTTAAGGATCGCCTGTAGTTAACCGAGGTTTTCAACTACCGAACCGAATCGTGAGGGCAGCAGAGTACAATACAGCACACGCGGTCTGTTGAGAGAGTGTCCGCAGGTGTTACTCTCACCAACGTCGGAGCTTCAATTATGCGATCATACCTCACCAGCCAGAACTTACGGTGCTACCTACAGTTAATCGAGATAATACACGATCCTTTCCGTGGTATTTCTTTGTTTCGATAATGAAAATTTTTGTGTACATTCTACCAATTCATGCAGAAGGGCATTTCTTCTTGTAACTACAAGTACGTGGGGTTCCGATATGCAAGGGCGGCAGTGGGCGTGGGGGATCGGATGACGCAACAGGGAAATCTGCATGTGAAAACCAAGAGGGTTCCAACGACAATGCTCACATGGCTTGGAGATCCGGGCAGTGAAAGGACAAGTCGCCGACAGTCGAAGAAATAGCCATTGCAATGTTACTAGTCAAATCCGACATCAGAATTTCGGACTGCCCCATGACACTTTCTAAGACCTGGCAAATTTAGAGCGATCCACGACCCACGTGTTCACTCTCGAAATGAAGATTCCTCAATATTATATATTAACTACCTTCTCTACAGTCCCCAGCATGGGGCTAGAGGTGCCGTTGAAGTCTTCAAAACGCCTGAAGACTGTCGTCGTTTCACGAATGCCCTCGTACATGTGCTACGCTCAACGGACCAGTAATCCGTTCTTCTCATCTTCCAAATCATCCGGATGGCAGTCCTACCTTTCTTAAGCAAGTTGCGCGATTCCTCAAACCCTCGCACGGCTTCACTTGTCACGCATTCGGGTAAGAAAGAGCTGCACGACCAGCACGCGGAAGCAAACCTCAAGAACGTTCGTTGTTTGCCTCTCTGCAACTGAATATCAGTTAATGTGTAACAGGCAACAAACTACAGCGAATGGTTGTACAGTGCAGAGGAACTCGATGAGCTCGAAGGAAACGATGCATGGAAGCTGGATCCGGCATCCGATGATTACAACTATAGAATCCTACAGGCGCGACTTCGGCAGTTGCAGGATGCGCAGAATGCATGTGATGTTGGGAAGATGTTGTTTTTAATTCGGACCACATTTTCGAGAAATGTTGGAAACATTGGGAACATCGAAGTGGGTGGTGGTTCCTCAAACCAATGACTGATATCTAACGCCTTGCTTTGAGTAAAGCTTTACCGGCGTTCGCACACCGGAACGAAACGCCTAATCGAAGAGTACATCAGTTCTTGTCTCAACACTATAGAACGGCTCTTAACTACTCCAAAATCGTTAAACTCGCCTTCGAATCGAGATGTCCTGGAATCACTTGAACAAACCCGGCGGTCATATGGAAGAACCGCGCTGCTGCTCTCCGGAGGGGCGACACTAGGCATGATTCACATAGGTGTACTGAAAGCTCTCAAGGAGACCGACTTACTGCCCAGAATAATATCTGGAGCATCTGCGGGTTCCATTGTGGCGTCAGTCGTGTGCACAACGACAGATGATGAACTGCCCGCGCTCATCGATAACTTTGCATATGGCGATTTGGCGGTATTCGATGATGAAAGCAACCCCGAGAGTGTATTTCAACGAATTGCGAGGTTTCTGAAAATAGGAGCTTGGATTGATATTGAACACCTAATTCGGGTGATGAAGTCATTACTGGGGGATATGACTTTTCAGGAAGCATATTATCGTACTAGGAGAGTATTGAATATCTGTGTTTCTTCCGCGAGGTACTGGAGCTATTTCCCGATTCAGGGCAATGGAAACTGATGTTTGACAGCACCTATAATCTCCCCCGACTCCTCAACTATATCTCCTCTCCAAATGTAATAATCTGGTCAGCAGTTGCAGCGTCATGCTCCGTGCCGTTCGTATTTTCATCAGCCTCTCTTCTCGCGAAGGATCCCATCACAAGCCAGCCTGTTCCGTGGAACCCCTCCCCACAACGCTGGATTGACGGCTCAGTTGAGAACGACCTCCCGATGGCTCGACTCGGGGAAATGTTCAATGTCAATCATTTTATCGTCTCTCAAGTAAACCCACACTACAGAGGCTGTGTTTACGTCGCGCCATTTCTGTCTCCGGACCAACACCCATCTTCACCTCACCCTGCGCAATCCTGGGGCGCAACAATAGTCAACCTTGCGATGGCGGAAACAATGCACCGTATGACTATGCTTGCAGAAATAGGGCTATTTCGCACACCATTAACGAAAATTAAAGCGGTATTGTCGCAGAAGTATTCGGGTGATATCACGATTCTTCCGGAGATCGTGGTTACAGATCTTATTCACCTGCTCAAGAATCCATCACCTGAGTTTATGCTTCGTGCGTCGTTATGCGGCGAACGTGCTACCTGGCCCAAGCTGAGCCGTGTGCGGAATCACTGCGCCATTGAGCTTGCGCTGGATAGGGCAGTTCATCTGCTCCGCTCCCGCATCTTATTTTCGCCCTCACAGACAAATCTCCGGTTACCAATCCTCTCGTCTCCTAGAAGCCGAAGACGAAGAACTAAAACAAGCGACGGCACAATAGGTAGAAATGCTGGTGATTTGGCCTTTTTGTACCAAACGACGTCTTCATTCGGAAAAGTTCTGGAATCGGGAGGAGATAAAAATCGACAGCTATATACACTTAACCGTTCCTGATTGATAGGGAAACCGTTTCGAGGTGCTTGTTGTCTGCGGTTAGTTGCTTCTGCATAGGCAAACAATTTGCACCGAAGTACTCTCTTGCACGTCCGCTAATAAGGTTCCTATATATCTTCCTTCAGCCGGGGCGTTGTGAATGATTAAATTTTTACCTGCAAGGCTGAGGGATGGGTGAGGATTGTTGGGGAGCCAATAGGAAGCTTGAAAATCAGTGAGACTGATGTGGCCACGTAGGGATAGAGAATATAGGGAAACTTAGATACTCCGGAGGAATATACTATTTGGAATTGGAACCCGTTGTACAAAACTCGTATACAGACGGTTGTTGCAATGTAAAGTATTATGTGACAAGCAAAATAAGAATTTGATATAGGAGCGTCATAATGGCCAGCCTTATTTGGTTGGTTCTTGGGTAGTACCAAGTACCTATTGGCTGTTTCTTGAATGCTTGACCTGGGCACTGAAAAAAGTCCTGACAGACGATATACCTCACAAGCAGGTAGGGATACTTAGATACAAGATCTCCATTGGATTGGAAGATTCGAACATCCATACCTTTGAGCAGGCATACAGTCAACTCCATTTTGTTTGCTCGAGAGTAGAAGCCGGCTTCTCAGCTCCAGCCCATTGGCCTGCCGGCCCTTTGAAGTTGGACTGAAGGGTTAGGGCCCATGGGCGGATGTTGAGTCCGATGAAGTGTGAGCCATAATATGGGCTTCAAGCTTTGGAACGCTGAAGTCCCATCTTACCAAATTTCAAAAAATTGATGAGTAATAGAACACGGCGAAATAGAGTCTGCCATACTTCTTAGCGCCGGTATCTACTGAATGCTCTTGACCAGTCAATGTGCAATAGATATACGAGCGCGTACGTCTTCTTAATACACCCCCTATGAACTGGTATCGCTACAAAATATCTAGATTTCTCGCTGGAGTCGTCTGAAAAGTAAAAATACCATCCGTGATTAAGATACGGATAAAGTGCAAGCATGAACTACACAAGCTATCGGGATACTGTTACTACCCAATATTAAATTCCGAACTCAAGCCATCCCGTCTTTCCATGGCCCTCGCAGTTATTCGCATCTTCTTAATCGCCTCCTCACCACCCACATCACCAATATCGCCCATATCCAACCTCCTCTTCTTTCCCGTTCCGGCTGGTCCAGCCTTCTTTCCCTTGCCACTCGCCTCGTCACCTAGCACCCTGATGGAAGTCGGTTTATCGCGCAACCCAAAACTCTTCGCTAAATGACCATAATGCAATTCTCTATGATTGAAAATCGCCTTCTCGGAACTTACGTGCGTTGTATAGGCCCTAATATGGCTTCTCCACGCTTTTGCAGCTAGCTGCCCTATGTCTGCGTTCTCCATGACCAATCTTTCGACTTGTAGATGCCATTCGGTCGCTTTGTCCTCAAAATATCGCTTCTTTGCTGTTTTGTCCACACCAAAACCTTTCCGGATCATTTCGTCGAGATCACTACGAACTAGCTGCCCTTCGCGGATCCCTTCTTTAAGGACGGAATCGACGTAACCTTCTTCGGGACCAGGAAGGAGAAACATCACAGCTCTCCCGTCGCGACCGGCACGCGCGGTACGACCTATTCGATGGAGATGGTCATCCGCGGAAAATGGTGGGTCAAATTGCACTATGAGGTCCACATTCGGAAGATCAAGACCTCGAGCTGCGACGTCAGTGCAGAAGAGGATGGCGGCAGTCTTGGAATTGATAAATGATGCGAGAGTGGCGGTTCGGATGGGCTGCATCAGGGAGCCATGGAGTTTGTGGATGATGGGAACTGAGTTGAGTAGGTGACCAGGCGCAATTGCTAGGTTGTGTGGAGGGGAGGCTTTTACTATCCCCTCTCCATGTCGCATAGGTTTTCCATCTTGGACTGCCGCTGTCTTATCCACTTTCTTTTCGGCATCATCTTGGGGCACCTTCCGGGTGAAGACTTCGAAGTGGAAGTCAACCGAGTCTGTACAGGAGAAGAAGACGATGACTTTTGGAGGCGCTGCTGGACGTAACAAAGCACGCTGGAGGACTGCATTAAGGCCTACTAAACGGAGTTTTGCAGGTGTCACGATGTAACTTTGTCGCAGCTGCGCGGGAGCCAGGAACTTTTCATTCTTGTCATTCATTGTTTCTTCATTCGACCTTTCCGCTTTGATGTAGCTGGCTTCTCTCAATGACATCTCGCCCAACTTTTGGACGTTTGTTTTCATGGTTGCGGAGCACAAGATTGTTACTCGTTTCTTTGGCATAGAATCGTCGGCAATTGGGTGGTCGGAAAGCTTACTCCGGGAGTTTAGGATATCCAGTATCTTCCCAATGTCCTCTTCAAAGCCTAATTCCATGAGTCGATCTCCCTCATCCAACACTAGCCATTGCACCTTATCCACCTTCAGTACTTGGGTGTTTTCGAGGTGATCCAGTAATCGCCCAGGTGTTGCGACCAGAATATTCATTCCCTTCCGTAGCCGTGCCTTCTCCGATTTCTTCTTTTCGCCTCCCATAACTTGACCAGGAACGATCCAATGTGGTCCATTCTTGCAGTGGATCAGTGACTGCAACACGTAATAAATCTGTTTTGCTAACTCCCTAGTTGGTGCAAGGACAATAGCAAATAAGCCCGCCTGGCGCGACGTCGCATCAATTCTCATGATCCTATTAACAATCGGTAATAAGTATGTCAATGTCTTTCCCGAACCCGTTTCGGCTTGTATAAACGCGTCAGAACTGCCTGAAATTAGCTCAGGTATTGCGAAACGCTGAATTGCAGTCGGCGCCCTGAGGTTGAGCTTCGTAGTGAGGTGGTTTGCAAGGATGGATGTAATTCCGAGGGAGGCGAATGTTGAGGAATCGTCAGTGAGAGGTGCATTAGAAGGGGATTGAGCTTCTCCGGTTTCGGCGATTTGGGTTCCTGGTGTTATCGCAGAGGGTTCAGGATTGCCAGTCCAGAGAGAGGAGAGAAAGGTCCCATCTGCGCCTGGCGGGGGCTTGGTATTTGTGTATTCATCGGAGCGTCTTCGCTTGTGAGCCGAATCGTCTGCTATAACATTAACGCAACTTCGAGGCGACTCTCCGGGGGCACCATCACCTTTTGGTGATGTTAACAACGGTTTCGTTGTTCTATCGCCATTTGAAAACTTCTTCTGGCGGTGGATTTGCGCTCGCTTTGCTTTTAGACGGTCGGTCCAACGGCCCTTGAAAGAGGTAATCGACGTCGTAGAGGGGAGAAAAGCATCTGCAGATGTGTCGAAATTGAGAACCATTCCATCATTAGCCATAATTGAAGAATTTTGGAGTGATGGGAATGAAGGCGGCTCAAGCAATGTGACCGCCGCTTGGGCCGGCTCGGCCAAATGTGACTCCGTTGTATGATTCGTCCACCCATTAGTCAACGCTGACTTTCGTTCTCACCATATGTTCTAGCACTTCCTTTCAATTAATCGAGAGCGCTAGACAATGTCTATTCCTCGCTTCAGATAACTGCGCGACAAACCTATTCTACTGGTTGGACATCGACGCATCTCGATCATCAGTTGCCAACTCGCAAATCCCGCAACCACACCCAAGGGCATGACGAAATGCGTCGATCATGTGTTTGAGATGCTCTCCAATAGTATTGGACAACAAAACCAGTATTCTACGTCATAGATTGGTAATTTTCAGCTTTCAAACTTGAGGGTGGGATGGCGGTTTAAAGCCGTGTACTTGCTGTTGCTGTTGCTGGTGTTATTTAGACACCCGGCTGCCCGCAGTTATTCACTCGCTATCATTTCCGAATCCTCTGCCTCGACTCCGCGATCAGATAACCTACACTCGCGATGGCAAACGACTCTGCCGAGCAAGCGCATATTGTGTTCCGTGTGCTTCAGGTTCTTACACTGATTCCAGCATGGGCTCTTATGGCAGCGGTCATCAGTTGGTTGGAAACCCTATCTCGGCTTTCATTGGGCTGTAACTAACGAGTGATAATTAGGTATAATGGCAATACTATCAACACTCCAGGCGGTGTGATGTGTCTTTTCATCGTCACGCTCCTTGCCTTTGTCTGGGCATTCTGCATTCTGATCGCCGTTATGCGCGCCAACAACACCGCATTATGGATCGGATTCTGGGACATTGTAGCAATGGGTGCCCTCATTGCCGGTGTGGCCATGACTTCCAATATTGCCAACTATGAGTGCACCGCAGTATCACAAAACTCTGCCCAAACGATATATTATACTGCCGACGGGCAGCGAGTAGCAACACGGCCCAACACTATTATCAATGATAGTAACAGCAATTTTTGGGATAACCCAAATAACTGCAATCTCATCAAAGCTGCGTGGGGCTTGGCTATTACGAATATCATCATGTTTTTTATCACGGCGGTATTGGCGGTTATAGTCTATAAGAATAATAAGGAGGAGATGAAGAATACGGTTATTGTGGATAACGGGAGAGTCCCGGTGGCTGAGAAGATCTATACTGAGTATCCCGAGCGACCAAGACGTGCCAGGAGGAGTCACAGGAGCTCGAGGAGTAGTGGGAGGTCGAGGAGGAGCTCGAACTACATATATTAAGAGCGAATATAAGCCTGCGAGGGCCGGAAGATGCAGTTTACTTGGAGCATTCCTGGCGTTGGGGGGAGAAGGTTTTGGAGTAATATATTATGGGTATATGTAACGATTGATGAACGATATGATGAGCTATGAATTTGTAATATGCCGATTCGGTGCGTAATCTTAATGTTTGGCATACCCAATCCTGATATATGAATATGAATACCCCGTATATATCTGAGTGCTTCAGCAGATCTCCTCGTTTTCAGAGCCTTCGTATCCATTGAAATATCAGCCCTAACCCTTACTCGCGATTGATAGTTCATGAAGCGACCATTGCTGATCATAGACAATTAGAATAGTCCACAATGACTGTTGTGCGTTTCTTCCGTTTCTCAATATATGTGGAGTGATGTGCCATTGCCAAAGCTGGGCTGAGCAGGTTCAAAAATAATGAACTGGAGCAAGACGAACAGGTGTAATGCACCTAGCCGTGTGGAATCGCATCAATGCTTATCGTTTCGAGCTGTGGCTTAGGGCTCGGGGCTAGTGGTTAGGTAGTCAAATTTCTAGTATACGAGAGACGATATGATGCAATAAATTCAGAGAGAAATCGCTCTAGTGTCTTGTCGCTGATCACCAGATATTTACCTACAAATAGAAATGTATGGTCAATGACAGAAGAATGATTATTTCCGTGAAGCAGAGAGATAAAACTACTATTCCGAAATCTACACGGTCGCAAATGGGTCTATCAGATAACAGTCGCCATCATAACGTATTTTAGCGGGTGACCAACCATGACCGAGAAATTGAACTGGCTTGCAGTTGATATTAATTGACCTAATTGATTTGTAGTAACGGGTACGTTTGAATCGTCGACAATCAGCAGCCGCGCAGCCACGTCGTCCAAATCATATTTAGTGACCAGTACGGTACGCCAGATTCATCTAATGTCATTCTATGCATAATATCTTGTTTCAAAAATCAAACCCAACTCCTAACGCCATGTCCTAATTTTTGCATTCAATGTCTAATCCCGTCCTTCCCAACAGTATACCCTCTTGCAACTCCGCTTCTCCCCTCCTCTACCAACGCACCTTCTTCTTGTACGTCTAAATCGCTCCCTAGCCCCTGCCATGTTCTCTTCTCCCTTAAGAAGACTGCAGCGGGAGAGAACACACCTCCAGATCCAACCAGCTCCTTCTGGTGATTCGAAGGGGCTGTCAGTGCGGATGATGCTTCGGTCTTGTTCCCGTCAATTGCTCTTGCATTTGCCGATATCCTACCAAGCGGACGAGAGGTAGAGATATACCTCCCAGTTCTGAGGTCGTACTCGGGGGGAGCATCCTCGTCACTATCTCCCACCTCCTCTTCTTCCCCCTCTGCTTCCTCCTGTACCGCTTCCTGTTCCTTGCGTTGCCGGCGCTCGTCATCCCTCCTCAGCACATCCCCAAAGTCTGCCACCCACCCGCCATTCCACTCGCGCTCTCCCAGCGCAATCGCCAATTCCCATGGCGTAATTACAGGTCTCCACCAGCCCCTCCCCTCGGTTCCTCCAACAACCCCCTGTTCCCAACACCCCACGCCCACCCACACTTCAATTTCCGAGAAGTTTGCAACCTTTTCCACATTAACCTTGCCCACCACTACCAGATAGCTCTTGCGGCCCGCTTCACGGATCTGCTGTTTCAGCCGCGAGATCATGGGGAGGTAGTGTTTGATGTTGAGAGTGTTGACGAGGATACCGATAATACCCGCAGATTTGGCGTGAGAAAGAAGTGCATAGCGGCGGCGGAGAAGCAGGGAGGTGAGAGTGCTACAGACAGTGGAGGTAGCGGGGTCGAAATAGTGAACTGATGTGATGCGGGAAGCGAGGATAAGTAGCAAAGATGGAAGTGGTTCCGAAAGGTGGAACAATGCAAAGTCGCGGAGCTGCTCCTCTCCGACCTCAGGTGGCAGCGTTCGGTTTGGGAGAGGAGATGCAGGGTCGTGGATTATCTCGGTGGGGAAGATGTTGGTATATCCGAGCTCTTGCAGGGCGGTGTAAACCGGGAGTGTGTGGGAACCGTACGTAACATCCGCCATCAAAAGTACCTTGGTGTGAAGGTCTGGGAATGTAGCGCGGAAACCAGCGACAACGACTGATGTTAAAAGAGGGTTCGAGGTGAAGATATAGATTACTGGGAGGCGGGTAGTGGGGGAGAGGCAGGAGCGGCCGTAGTGGACGAGGACATCGGCTCGCACATGTTCGGCGGCGATCTCGTCAACGCAGCAGGCAGAGTAGGAGGTATCTGCCAAGATGAAGACTTTGCGTTCCGTGGTAGGTGAAGACAGAGCTATATTGGAGCCGCATGATGTTTCATTTTCCGTCGTCAACTCGTTCCTGCCACATGTAGAGGCGCCTCCTTCCATTTTGGCCGCAGAAGCTTTTCCTTGACAGCATAACAACTCGTCAACCGTCTCCTGCCCCATCGTTACTCCGCCAGCATTAACCCCTCGATAAATCATCTCGTAAACCCTTTCGCTATCCCCAAGCCTCTCGTCCGGGAATTGTAACGCAATCTTCTTGTAGCCGCGCTTGAGCACTTCAGTGACGGTACGGTCGATTTCGTACATTTTGCGGAACACATCTTCTGGGAGGTTGCGGTGAGAGACTGCATCTGGCAGCGCATCGGTGAGCGAGGATTTGAAGACGTGGTCATCGGGGGTTGAGAGAACTGGGGCTGTGGAGGGTTGTGGGGGAGAGTCTGTGGTCGTCATTTTGAGTGGCGGGGAAGTGGGGTGAAATAAGTACTTAAATATGAACCACGCTGCTCTCGTTCCCAGATTTCTAGTCGCTCGCAAGCTCGTGCCTCGAAAAGACGGCTGGTTTTCGAGCGCAGAACCACGCCTAGTTGTGTCGTAGAAGAAACGTTAGAACAACTTTAGAAGGACTCTAATGTCACCACCGACTAACGTGAAAGAAGAATTTGTTGATTCGAAGGAGAGGTTATTATTTTTATTACTAGGTTAGGGTTCTGAGCAGAGTTTTATTTCACCCCGAGCCGCAACAGACCCATGGCCACCTACGATTCGCATTCAACAGCGCTCACCTTCGATCTCTTCTCCCTCGCCGTCCACCCTACCCGCCTCATATTTGCTGCCAGCCTATGTCTACACCTAGAGTAGAGTATACCTGACCGAGTATCTCTGACGACAACGATAAAACCCTACAACAGAGCAAAACTACACCGTAGCTTAGAAAACGCACCGCCACAAAAACTCCTGCCACAGCGCTGTCTATTCCGACAACAGCGAGACGCTTTACACATCGCCAAACTCGAGGCCACATTCAAATATTGCGCTAATTTCAGAACGCACCATGAACTTTCGTAACTTTCGCAGCCTCCGTAGCCTTTCACAGCCTTTCACAGCGTCTCTTGAATCCCAGCCGGTCTCCTTTTGCACCGTATAATGAGCAATGAATCTCGTTTCAACTACACCGAGCGCGGTTTCGTATGCGACAGCATGATGTTCTCTATCTATCTGCCTATCTATCTATCAACTCCGGGTTCACCGGGAGCTAGATGGAGAGGGTTCTTTAGCGCACTTGGAGATAGAGGCTGGCTATGGTGTTAAGTGCACCTGAAGATGGGAGCTGGCTGGAGACAGTGCTCAAGTGCAATTGAAGATGGGTGCACTTGAAGACGGTACTTGAGTGCACTTGAGAGATGGTGCTCAGAAACTGGGTAGAAACGGTCGATCTAGGCTGGCTATAGGAGCATGCTGGAAACGGTAGAGGTGGACTCGTCGGGAGCTGGTTGGAGATGGTCGATCTGAGCTGGCCGGTGCATCTAAGGCCTCGCTCGACGATTCTAACTAGCGAGTAGCCTCTAAGTCTATGAAACATTAAGGTTCCGTTGGATAGATTTCAGCCAGCGACTAGTCTCGAAGTCTTCCTCTACATACCATTGGTAGGGGTGCACATGAGCACCATATCCAAGTCCATCTGAGCACCATCTCCAGCCTGCTTCTGACTCGATAGATAGATAGAACAATTGAAATCACGCAGAGTATACTCCAGAGCTTTCTGCACTCCCACACTTTTCTGTGAACCTAAAACTTCCTACGCATCCAAACCTCCCTGCGCACCAAAAGCTTCCTGAGTCGAGACCTAAAGTTTCCCGGACCAGTGAACCTAGAGCTTGAGTTTCCCGGGCCGGTGCACCTAAAGTTTCCCGGACAGATGAACCTAATGCTGATCTACAGCCTTGACTACCAGAAAGCTAGAAAGATCTCCAGAAGTTCTCTAGAAACTAGAAATATCCCGGTGCTTTCAAAGTTGCCTTGAAGATATCAAACGAGGGCTTGGATTAGGTGGTTGATCCCCCTACTGCATTGTACTATATAAAGTAGACACCATATAACTTCGACAGTGGCAGGTTCGACGATATCAGAGAATCCGACTTTTGGGACATTTGTATGTGCCAGTCTACAATTGAGCCACACAGCCAGGCAATGAAAGGTAATAAAATTGTACTACGCAAAATTCTCTGTAAACTGGATTCGCGGTGAGCATCGAGTCTCAGGCCCCTATGTAGTGGTTAGCTCAAAGAAACAGTCTCTATGTACTAGTGCCAGAATTTCTATGTGCTAATTTCTCTGGTGAGTTAGAGCCGTGTTTGCTACCCTGCTCCTGTCAGAAGCAACAAGATGCAGATGTTGAATGAGAGTAATCCCAAGATAAATCAGCCACACGTGCGTAACGTCCGTCGCTGTAGACAACTTCTTGATGAATGTGGTACAGACGGCGCAATGCCTCACGTGCATGAGATGACTCGTACAAAACTGTCCGAGCTTCGGGCTACGAGCCAAAATGACGCACATTGACAGGTTCATGGGAGCGAAGGACAGATTGATCCAAGGGTACTTACATAAGGCGATTTTCATTGCTGTTAAGCTGGTTCTTGAGCTGGTTCTTGAGCTCGTCTCATCGCATTCTGAAACCTCAGTTAGTGGTTCGAGATCGGACTTCTCAATGACGTCGATGTGCGTCAGATACGCCTCGGTACTCGGCGTGGGGCACGCAGTGCTGAGCACCTCAATGTAACTCATTTAATCACATCTGAGATGCCCGAAATGCAGTGAGTGCTCTGTGATGATGTGTTGAGCTCATGCTCATTACGGGCTTTTGAGAAATTGGGGACAGTTGACTTGCTGATGCGTGAGCAAGTCGGGTTTCCAGCGAAACTTGGGGTGTAGTGTCACATGGAAATCATGCAACACGCAAGGGCGGGTCGCATGTTCCTCGTGCCGACCACCGGCGCGTCGGCAAGCTCCATCATAATCATCACAGCGACCCCATCGGCAGAGCTATCACATGCTTGCTCCGGTCCTGCACTTGTTCACCACCTTTTCTTCTAAAGTTCTTCATATCCCCTGTGCGTGACATTCGCTCTCTCACTCATTCACTCCCGTCGTATTCTCTCTGAACCCGAAACCTAAGTACACATACAGTATGTCCAAAACCTTCAAGCAATCTGAGATAGCGGAACACAAGACGCCAACATCGCTCTGGATTATTGTCGATGACGAAGTTTACGACGTGACAAAGGTTAGTGGCTTTGATTCCCACCTAGGATGATTATCTGGTATCAGTGGCGGCTAAACAAATGTACAGTTCGCAGACGAGCATCCCGGTGGAAAGAAGATCCTACAGAGAGTCGGCGGAAAGGATGCGTCCAAGCAGTTCTGGAAATACCACAATGAGTATGGAATTCCAAGCTTGAGAGACGTCTGGTACAGTAGGTTTGACGGCTCGCGCATCACAGGGGAATCCTAAAGAAGTTCAAGCCGAAACTGCACATCGGTTCCCTCGAAGGTAAGGCGCCAGCACCAGCTTCAGCTCCAGTGCCCGCTCCTGCACCGGAACACAAGCAGGTTGAGGCCCCGGCGGAAGCTACAAAACCGGAACCTACACCCAATGTCGAGGGTGAAGCGAAGGAAGACAGGGAGCCGCTGGAGATGGGTGGAGATTTGGTTCCTTTTGGCGACCCGTCCTGGTATCAGGGTGTAAGTGGGCATACCGACAGACCATGAACGCTCTCTGACTACTAGGAATAGTTCTTCTCCCCATACTACAATGAGTCGCACGTCGCGCTGCGGAAGGAGGTTCGCGCGTGGGTCGAGGAGAAGATTGAGCCTAATGTCAATGATTGGGACAAGGCCAAGTCTTTCCCAAAGGAGATCTACCAGGAGATGGGAACCAGAGGATATCTTGCTGGGTATGTAATTTTTCGCACCGTCATGCTTTATCTCTTATTTTGACCGGCTTGTCGTAGTCTTCTCGGTGTCGGATATCCCAAGGAGTACACCCCTTACCGTGTTGCAGCTGTTACTGCAGAGAAGTGGGATCTATTCCACGAGTTTATTCTCACCGATGAGTTGTGTCGCCCTGGTTCTGGTGGATTCATCTGGAACGTGATTGGTGGGTATGCTATCGGTCTTCCCCCAGTCCTGAAGTATGCAAGGAAAGAGCTCAAGGACCGCGTCATCCCCGATGTTATCCAAGGGAAATCACGGATATGTCTAGCCATCACTGAGCCCGATTGTGGATCTGACGTTGCCAACCTCACTTGCGTGGCCAAGAAGACACCCGACGGAAAGCACTATATCGTCAACGGCGAGAAGAAGTGGATCACCAACGGTGTCTGGGCAGATTGGTTCACTGTTGCAGTCCGAACTGGTGGACCGGGCATGGGAGGTGTCTCAGTTCTTGTTATTCCGCGTTGCGAAGGTGTTACCACCCGTGAGATGGACTGTATGGGTGTCCATGGTTCTGGCACCACCTATGTCACCTTCGAGGATGTCAAAGTTCCCGTAGAGAACCTTATTGGCAAGGAGAATGCCGGCTTCAAGGTCATTATGATGAACTTCAACCACGAGCGCATGGGTATCATCATCCAGTGCAGCCGCTTCGCCCGCGTATGTTACGAAGAGGCGATGAAGTATGCCCACAAGCGGAAGACTTTTGGCAAGAAGCTCATCGATCACCCCGTCATTCGTATGAAAGTTAGTAATTGCAACATTCTATGAGCTGTAGTTGCTAATTGTGGATTGTTATTAGCTTGCGCAAATGGCACGACAAATTGAGGCCACGCATAACTGGCTTGAAAACCTAATCTATCAGTGCTCTGCGATGGGCGAGCAGGAGGCGATGATGCGGCTCGGTGGAGCCATTGCCGGTCTCAAGGCGCAGTCAACTATTACCTTTGAGTTCTGCGCAAGAGAAGCAGTGCAGATTTTTGGAGGTCTCGGATACACTAGGGGAGGACAGGGTGCAAAGGTGGAGAGACTTTACAGAGATGTGCGAGGATATGCGATTCCAGGAGGATCTGAAGAAATTATGTTGGACCTTTCAGGTAATGCTCTTCCCACCCCCATTTACACACAAATGCAGTATGCTCACCTGCGTATAGTCCGCCAAAGTCTAAAAGTTCATGAAATCATTGGGATGAAGCTGTAGGGCAACAATCACGGGTGTTGTGATAGCTGTGGAACGAGTTGGTACAGCTATTGTGTATAAGACATGGCATTAAGATGTGCAAGAAGATTAGTGTGGGCTGTAGTAGGCCCTGATGGATTGTTGATTGTACGATGGTTTGGTTTTTTTTGTTTGGGCAGCGGTATCATACCAGCACTTAGAGTATGTGATCGCGATTCACTCTATGGATTCCTTTTGTTTATCAAGTTCTTGACATTGTTAGAGTGTAAAGAGCTTTCTACAAACCTCAAATTATACACTAAATTCATTTTGAGAACTGGAAGTGCCTTAATCACTACAGATATTTCCCAAAATTAATAGTTAGATAACGGACTAACGAGTGCTAGCTTCTCGTATGCTCTTATCCCACATCGACACGTATGATGTGACATATCTCGCCTCATGGAACTCGCTCGATCCTCAGGCGCACCACAGCGGTGGGCAGCGGTGTCCATACATCTTTCCCGATTCTTACTACTTACCCTCACTGCTCACGTACTGTGCAATTGAAGCGGATGATATGGGATGGTGAAGCGATTGAACGCCCCGATAACGGCATGCAATCACCTTCGAGTTACTCACATCGCACCTTGGACCTTGGCAAAGTTCACTAACAGCTTGCACTCCCCATTCCACGATGGCATTCGACTTTTTCTTGGGAAGGAGCAAACTCGGAATACCTGGGATATTTCAAGTAGGCAGAATGCTAACAGCCCTGCAAACTGTCACCAACCTTCCACTAAATGTTCGACAACGGCATGATTTGGTTAAGGTCATCACCTTGCAACGGTACATATATCCAAGTTTGATCTTCCTACCCTCTCTTCCTTCTTTCGAATTGACCTCTGTGGAAGAGGTTCTTGCTTCTGTCATCCGAGATCATCGTGCCTACCACCTTCACAGCATTCCCTAGGCAGATGAGGAGGCAATTACACAGTACACCTTCGCTGCCAAGTAGTCTGGTTTCCCTGCAACCGTCAGTGCAGGAGAAAACTAACTACGGGACAGTTCCGAGGGTGCTCCCGGAGAGTGCGGTAGCGCGATTCGGATACCTCCAATCCAGTCCCCAGAGTGTCACATTTTCCGCGCGTCTCCGCGGCTATTCCACCCAGAACTACTTTCTCACATTATTCCAAATTTCATGCTCTGTTGCAGGACAGGAGCGTTCGATCCTTTACCAACTAGTGTTGTCCACGAGACGAGTTGTCCCGGTACTCAGTGAGTGATGACTTATGACTGGTGATTCAACACTGGTAAGCGATATACATATATCAACCGAGAGAGTGCTCATCTAGGCTTGCAAATAGCACCAGAGTCTTCGGTTCTTTCACAAAATCTGCCCTCGCTGCACTATTGGTTCGATAGAAACTACTACTTTATATAGGAGTCATTATACAGTTATGCTCGTGGTTCCGGAGGAGCGCCGCCTGTAGACCAATGCTTCGAGCTGACAACATCCCATAATTCATACATTGAACCTGATGGTACAAATACCCCCCAATTCTAGTGATAAGAAATCTAGGTACGCCGAAGAGTATGACCGTACATGTGCGTATAACGCAAGATAACGGTGATAATAAGAATTAGATCCAATGGTCTCTATCGTCTGTCACGTCTTTCGTAATCCCTATCACGGCTGCTGCGTCTTCTGCGTTCGCCATTCCTTCCTCCGTCCCTGTCTCTCTTGCGATCACTGCGATCACGATCTCGGTCTCCACCGCGATCTCTAACTCTACCACTCTCGCGATACTCGTCCACGTTTCTCAGAGACCGGTCAGACGACCTATCCCTCTGTCTCCTCCGCTCTACATCGTCTTCCCTCCTAGGGTCTCTGTCTCTCCTAGAATCTCTGTCTCTCCTAGGATCTCTGTCTCTCCTAGAATCTCTGTCTCTCCTAGAATCTCTGTCTCTTCCAGAATGCTTATCTTGCCCTCCGTCCTTCCCGTCCCCTCTTCCACTTCCATTACGTTCCAATTCACGGCTCCGTTCTCTTCCACTGCCATTCTTCCTTTCTAATTCATTTCTATTACTCTTCGTTTCAGCCGTCTCATTCACAATTTTTCCTGTCCTTTTGTCGACCTTAACAACTGGTATGTACGTCGTATCGGGGCGCCCGTGCTTCTTTTTGTCCCCTTTGCCCCATGCGCCTAGCTCTGGAATATCGGTCACGGGCTTTGCGCCAATCCCCAAGAATGCAGGTCGTTTTTCAACAAGCCTAAGCTTCCCGCTCTTATCTCCGGGCTTCCTCCCCTTCCCCCCAAGTTCCTCGCCGCCTCTCCACCCCATCCCCCGTAGCAAAGCAGCACCGAACTCCTCGACTGGAACGGCAGCGTAATCTTCGAGCGTGGGAATATCTGGCCGTGAGCTCACATCCTTTCGATAAGCATCATCTTCATTTCCATCCAATCTGCCATCTCTCCAGCCGCTTGTTTCAGAGGCGTGCGCAATAACCAGGTCACTTTGTTGTTTCGTTGTTCCCATTAACGCGGCAATCGCAAGTTCGTCTTCAGTTAACACCTTCGGCGCCGCCTCCTCCTCTTCACCATCCACCTCCATTTCATTCCCTTCTTTAGCAAAAGTCTGAAGCCCATACATCTCTCCTGCACCCGTATTCTCGATTTCTCTCACGTCCTCTTCCTTCACTTCTCCGCGCTTCGCCTCCTCGGGAACATAGATTGCTTTCTTCGTCCCTCTTCGAAGCTCTGCCTCCTGACGCCAATCTCGGTTCGTGAGCGCAGGGATTACGAGCGGTGATGCAGACTTCTTTCCATTTTCGGAAGCGTCGAGTGCGCCGCCGCGTTGGTGGTCAAAACCGCTGACGAGCTGGACTTTGCCGCGGTGCGACGATTCGTGGTCAGAGTCTTCGTCATCAGATCCGAGCGCAGCGAGGGAACGCTTATTTGCGGTAGGGTCTTTACGGTCGATGGCGATAGAGGGCTTTGAGCTAACAGAGAGGGAGAACGGTTTTGGTGCAGTAGAAGTCATGTCTGTAGGAGGTGGTGGTGGCGGTGGTGGAGCGTTGTAGTAGTATGGAGTGAGGGCAGCTCAAGGTAAAGTTCGTATGACTCAAGATCATGTGACATCGGCAAAAATGCAAATCGGCTATAGACTGCGCTAACGCGCACACGCGTAGTCTATAGTCATTTATAGTCGATTCATAGACATGTGCGCGTGGGGCTATAGAACTATATACGGCTGGCGGTGGATGGAGATGGGCCTATGCTAATCTTTACTGCCTGCAGGCTTCGCTAGTCTGTACACGCTACGGATACTATCATTGAGAGCACGTTTGAGAGCCCGCTGGCGCTTGAGAGAGCGCTTGAGAGCCTGCTTGAGAGCCTGCTTGGGAGTGTACTTGGGAGCGTGCAATGAAGTGCGTTTGGAAGCGTGGAGTCAAGTGTGCTGCACGCAGTATCATGTATAATATCGAGTGCAGATATTTGCTTGTGTATCATAGTTATCTAGTCAACGTGCAGGTTCATAGGACTTGATAGTGCCACGCGTCAACTATGCTACGGAATACGGTCCGAAAAACAGTTTATCTATGAGCTGCGCATCGTGCAGGGTCATTTTTCCGGTGCCAATTCTTGCTCAAAAATTCTGAAATTTTGAGAATAGTATTTTGAAGCTTATTGGAAGGTGTAGGGATCCCGGGTTTTGTCTAGGGAATATTTTTTACAAATTCGATGCATGCTGCTTAGACAGCTGAAGCAGTGCAGTTGAAGGGGCAAAATTCGCTCTCAGAGCTTATGATGCAGGAAAAACACTTTTTGCATGCAGAAGAGAAAGGCTACCATTTTTTACCACTTGTTGATAGCTGTAGAACCCGCAGAGTTAGAAATGCCGTGACCGCGATCGACTTCACCAAGACTTTTGACCTATAACTGTACGAAACACCCCGAGACTACCCCCGGAATATCACAAAATGTTCGGGACCGCAAGACTAAAAGCTCCACGAGGCGAGACGAGACGTCTCGAGCTTTACTGAGGTCTGGGATCATTAGTGTATAGAGGTGTTACAACTGCATCCACTACAACCCTGTCTCATTCTACTCTGCCCTCATAGCTATAGCGAAAGAGTTATCTTCAGTAAGGGCCCTGTGCGCTCGTGAAGCACCCGAGCTTGCCACAAACGAGACAATCAGGGAAGGGTTACTTCTGCACAATGTTGAAGTGCAGTTGATAAGCGGGCCGTGTCTGCTTTACATGACAAACCGCAGAGGCATAAGGTTAGCTTCTGTAGGTTTCGAGCCTACGAGCCGATGTTTACAGCACCGGTTTAGCAATGCAGATTTGAGCTTACAACCTGGTGTTTAAGCACTTTAGATTTTGAGCCTGCTACTGCCATGGTTATAGCGCCGATGGGGATGATAATTGCAGGTTTCGAACTTGTAAGCTAGTATTACAGCAACGTATTTTGTAAATAACCTAAGAGAGAGTTCTTGTTTATTCAATAGTTTTACATAGCGTTTGCTGGCTCAGACAGTTATTCATCGACGGCTTTAAGTTTGTTCAGACAAAACCATCGTGGTACCCAGGTTTCTAGTCTCGACAATGTTGAGCCGGGCTGTGCTCCATGGTAAGACAGACGCGACTATAAAAGGATAGCCTACAGGGTATGAGCCTGCTGCACATTGTTTAAAGCACTGAAGGTTTTGAGCCTGTGACTTGGTGTTTACAGCACCCGAAGGTTGATTTCTGCAGGTTTTGAGCCTGTGACTTGGTGTTTACAGTACCCGAAGGTTGATTTCTGCAGGTTTTGAGCCTGCAGCCTAGTGTTTACAGCACTACAGGTTTTGAGCCTGTGGCTCGATGTTTACAATACTAGATGGTCTCTGCAGGTTCAAACCTGCATACTTGTGTTTACATTATGCTCTCTGCTAAATAAGCCAATCGAGTTTTTACTTATTCAATATTTTCCCGCTTAACCTCAGACAGTTATTTGACTGCTTCAAGCCTGTCTAGATGTAACTAACCGGTAATTCATCGAAGAGTGAGTGAGTGAGTGAGGTTTGGCTCAGCATCCTAATCGCAGTTGCCTTGCGGCATACAAAAAAAAAACAAAAGAAGGAGCACTACCGACCCCGAACCATGGCGTTTACAGCACTGGATGTTTGTTGACCTGGTATTTACATCGCCGTGGTTTGCTAACTCAGCCAAGCGGCTAGTTCTTGTTTAGAGGATGGTTTTACAAAGGATTGGTGAAAATATAGGTCATGAGTAGCAGTAGATACTCTAGAGAATATGATAAGAAGATTTTGGTAACCGGGCTGTTGCGACATGGAAGAGAAAATCGTATGCTATAGACTTAAGGTACAAAGAAGAGAGAACGAGAAGGGTTCGAGATATATACAGGTGCCTTGTGTGCCTTACTACCAGTCCCGGTTATAGAGGGCTTGTATCAAGTCTATAAAATGTCTCAAATCTTATATATGCAACACGAGTGTTGCATGTGTACTTGGATCGTGAGTCTCAGCATCGTCTGAAGTCTTGTATGAGAATGAAGACTTGTATGAAGATGGTGACTGTATGAGGATATGCATCAGGACCAGGGTGATGCGTCTCATGCCAGATAGATCATACGCGTACGCATATGGTAGATTGTACATATACGGTCTTTGGCCCTCGAGATAGCAATCAGTATATTTTCAACAACGAGCAAGAGAGTAAACCCGAGTCAGAATTCATGAAGCGACTTGTCGTCACTGAAAGAAGTTCTTTCCGCCAAACTACCTCTACAGCACAACACGCTCTATTGGTGGGTGTACGTACCAATTGGTATAGATATAGTCTTACTTACCTTCGCTCTCTGCGTCCGGGACATGCAAATGAGTATCTGTACCGTGCCCGGTGGACGAGACCCAGACGTAGCTAGCAAAATAACGAACGCCACCTTAGTGTTTACAACATCTGGCATTTATAGCACCTGAAATTTGTAGCACCATGCACTGCCAGCTAAAGCTAGGTAATTGTTCTTGTTTATTCAAAGATCCGGACTCCTATAATTCAAAACAAGATTCTTAACGTATTCTTTTTCACGATTAGTATAGAAGTTATGTGATTGCAAGCAGACCATCGGCCTCCATCTCGGGAAACTGCATGTAGTGAAGCAATTTAATGTATATATATCCACTCTTAGGTACTTCAGAGCCGACAGGAGACAACTTTTAACCTTGCTCTCCACACCTCCAACTCCTACGACCCACACACCGCCGGCTTAGCCACCCGTCTCATCCGTACTAGGCCAAACGTACTGTTTTATCGCAGAATGAAGATGATGTTGCATGCCGTTATCTTAATCTGGGGCTTTGATATATAGATAAACGTGGAGGATGGAGGCCGGCATGCTTCTTACTGATTTCTGGCCTTGGGCGGTTTTTAGGATGCCATGTGTAACTTCAAGTATCATCATATCCTTCAACTGTTGGCAACCGTGCCAACATCCGTAGATCCAGTAATGCAAATTATGAGCTGCATTAAACTACTGCCTTGTTCGTGCAGTTATTCCATACTGTACGACCCGTTCTCTAGTAGTAGCTTAGAAAATCTTTTGCTCTTGTACACCAGGCTGGTCTGAAACTAATCGTAGTCGGATTTTATCTTCCGGGTATTCATTAACGGTTTCTCATATAGCCTAATTTCCGGATAGCTGCTGGTGGTGCTTCGAGCCGAGGGGGGGAATAGTACTGCACATAAGTTAAATCGAGGCGAAATTAACGAAAAGACTTAGAAATATCTTGTCTCGTTGCACCGCAGTCCTGGGAATAACGGAGAGGACTCGCTTGGGGGTCTTGCAGTTATATTAATACCATAAAACTTCTGAAAGAATACTGCTCCACACTTCTGCCCCCCCGATCATCAAGTTCAACGATTGTAGTGAAGAACACAAGCATATCGACCAAACCACGACAGGAGAAAGCAGGAAAGAAGGCGGTGTTAAAGGACGGAGCAGGTGGAATCACCCATTTACTAGTCGAAACCTACGCCATACATATAAATGAGTGGTCACTCCCTCTCGAGCTTTCTCGATGCTACCTATATAGGTGCACTTATGCTAGTGAATATCTTGTGCTCCCACACACACACAACGTAAATAGTCTTGAGGTTCTCTTTGTCTCTCACTATCGGTACACATATCAATATACACGCACACGGTTCCTCCCATAGTCGATGACTCCAAGTTGACATCAGTTGGATTCGATGGCGGAGATCTTGTTGAAGCAGAGGAGTATTCGGAGAGTCAGATCATCATCGAACACAATGCTCCTAACATGCTAGACAACAGCATTAATTCTAACCCGTAGTCTCCCTGAGCGTACATAACTATTTAAATGTCCATCTCATCTGCAATCTTTTCTAACAATGCTGCGCTTAGGAAGACTAACCAAGTTGTTGTTGTTGTTTATTCATACTGTATGCACTCTAATTAGATTATGACAGGACCTAATATCCCCTCCGCCTCCGGGCGAGCCGGCTAGATGGCGGAGCTCCCCCCCCCCCGCTACCCTTCATCCCCGACTAACCAAGTTCTAGCGTAGCAGTTTGGACAATCATAGTTGTGTTCGAGGGATTCAATCATTCATTTCTGCAAAATGTGTATGAACAGCACTAGGTAGTGATTAGGATTTCCAGACGGCTGTAGAAGATCTACATTTCGGGGTGTAAGCAATAGTGCGTCCCAGGCGATGTACTCACTACTCACACTCCTCCAAGACAACCGGGGGTTGTAGGAAAACTCCACTGTACTTATCACCGGCGCATGGGGTGTTGTGGCTATTAGATGTGAGGATTTCTGGTTTAGAGAAGTAAGTTAGAACATTCAACTAAAAGAAAGATCAATTAATAAAATATGTATATTTTGTTATTAGGGGCTCTTGCCTGCTTGACGCTGGGTTGAGGCCAAATGCGAAGACCTTTACGATGATAGTATGATGAGGAAGAATAGAAGAACCCTGTCTTTCAGATCCCAGATGGAGGCCTTCCACTAGATATAATTGGCTTTGGTCTCATTCCTGCGGATACGGGCGGGGTTCTCGTACCCCAGTGATACCTTTAACCGAATCTAGAATATTTGTGGGTCTATGATGCGACCATCCTCTCATTCTGAAAGCTGACTTTTAGTAGGATGAATGAAGAAGGGTTAATGTCGTATACAACAGCGAGGGTAATAGGCAGTGATTGGGTTATATGAAGAGGTTTGAGAGTAATCGTGGTAACTTAGTAATGACCTGAAAACTAACTATGGTAAGGATTAACCGAATATTGAGGGTAATTGCGGAGTGCTTGGTGAAGCTCGAGGATAGAATAGAATCCCTTTACCGTTCATTGCGTAAATAGCAACCCAGTGAAGGACTCAGTTCCTCCTGGCAGTGTTCGTGAAGCGGTTGTCATTACAGCTAATATTTTTTTGATTAGGCCCCCCTCCACGTTGGACTTCTTAATCCGTGCGGCGAAGCAGCTGTCGATCAGCACTAAAATGTCGTACATGTCTTAAATGTAGCCAAAGCGGCTTGGGAATGATCCCGACTTGTAGCACCCGGAAGGCGTGCAGATGGCTCCTGTGTTGGCTATTACTATATGACCTGAGAGGAATCGCCGATACACTGAGATCACCGAATTGACTCACAGGCTGCGGACTCACAGTCGTAGACTCATCCACGAGTTTTCACTCGCCACCGCCACTGGTATTTGCAATCGTGGGCTTCCATGAACTTCCATGGAGTTCCAAGCCTTCATGTATATAAAGACCGTCCGCTTTACACTCGTAACATTGGCGACTGCAGCACATCTGGAGCAGTACCTGATCGATGTCTAATACGGTGTTATATCGTGTGGAATATCTATAAAGAGCCTGGCGAGTACGTCTTGGCCGACATTGGCGAATTTGCACGGTGACTCTGCTATCACTCGATAATTAATATCAGCATTCAACAGATCACCATCATAGCCGTGTGGCGCCATCCAGTGTTCCGAAGCGGTCAGTCTGGCCGCTTTTCACACTGCTCGACGCCGATCTGTACTAATGTACTAAGGCAGACCTGCTGAAAGAGATCTGGGCAAAAGCTGGCCTGGGCACGGACTATACACCTAAATATGCGGGTGTCTGTAGTCCGGCATCTCTCAAATCGACCAAAACCGACCCATACCAAGGTCGGCTTCATATGTGGTAGTTTATATCTGATCAATCTGCAAATTTGTAGTTCGACCAACGGTTGGACTTGCCGCTGCCTTTGTATGGCAAAGGCGAGAACAGTCGACAACATGATTTCTAGCCACGCTGGCAAGATTGCTTGGTCAAATTATTCTCAGAAGCCAGTAAGTGGTCATTTATGGTGGTATTAATGGCAGTGGTAGTCGTGGTAGTGGTGGTGGTGAGGATTTTAGGAATAGGTTTGTTGCATAAACATGTGCACTTGTGACTTGCCACCCACCTTACACACGCACATACAGTATCTCGGGGTCCCTTGTTTCAGATATCTCTATTGTCAGTACACATTTAATACAAGCAGATGGTGGGTCCCATGTGCAGTTATCCCGAGAATCGGTGAGAGATAACAAATGACCAGAACTGGCCTCGAGATCTTGATATACAACTGCCCGAGGTGGGCTCTACTGAGATAATTTCGCCTCGCCCCAAATACTATATTATCGGAAGACTCCTATAGCATAAAACACCGAGGCTGCACATGCCTATCGGAATCCCCCACACTCTGCAGAATTGGCTTTTAGTCGGTGAAGGACTAGCCACTTGTAAGCAAGGCAGTATCTGTAACTTCCAGTACCTTTACTATCACTTGTTCCCTTTTCGTACCTGCTACTTGTAGAAAAACCAAAAATAAGCGGCAATACAGGAATTTCGGAAGGGAAGAGTATTCTTCCAACTCTTGTTCAGAACCCTTCACTCGTTCTTCACAATTGCGTCCCAAGTTCACCCACCACCGACGCTGGAGCGGGAACGATGGGCTTTGTTCGGCTATCGGGATCCTCTTTCAGGTTCTATTAGATCAGATTCAAATCTACCGGCCAAATGCACTTCGCCAAGTTTATTAAATACTGTATCCCACGCTACATATGACAGACGGCGATCTGTATTTCACTTCTGGCCGTTTGCATTCAGGGGCTGTTCTCGGAAGAGCTGAAGGGCGTTGAGAAGTCCAAGTAAGTAGAGGCCTTTGTGTGGGGGTGCAGTCTTGTGGCGGAAATGAGTCAAAGGAAAATGCAGAGGGCGTTTCTTTGACACTTCACTGCTAGAGAAGCTTGTTTCCGTAAAGCACTGCATCTTCTGGCTGGAGTCTAGGGAGTACCAAACGCTCAGCAAGCCCAAGGGCAGCATTAGGATCCGCAAGTTCGACGGGGTTACTATTTCCTTCAGCTTCCTAAAGGACTCTGGACTTCATTCAGCCTATGGATCCGCATATCACTGCTGAGCGTAAATGATGAGGATTCTCGACAAGTACTCAAAGGGGGTGCAAATCGTGTAGTGACCTTTTGGAACAGATCATCCGATGAGTGCCTTTTGAAACCTGAGTAAATCCAGATATAGCTTAATGCTGGGGGGTTAGGTCCCGTACGCAATGTACACCATTGCCGCTGCATCTGGCTGTATATACACCCGTGTCTATATTGAATACGCAATGTCGGCTGCGTCAGGATCCGTCGGGAACGTCGGGAACGTCGGGAACGTCGGGAACGTACGGGCGTATCTGGGATTTTTTCCCGATGTACAAGATAACCGTTTAGAAAAATGACACCAACCATCGACATCATGGAATTCAGCCTTGTACATCCCCCAGATCATCTGTGTTAACTGCCCATGGGGTTTGGATCCGGTATAAGCACTGTCTCGTTGGTGGCGGGCCCCGCCTTGGTCCGTGTGGAGGGAGGTGGTTTATGGTAAACGATACCATGTCGTGCAGCAACTACTGTAAATGAAGGCTACATGTTCCTGCATCAGTAATACAAAACTAGTGGGGGTTCAGTAGCTGATATCTTCGCTCCGGGAAGTAATAGTAGAATATGTTCAGAATGGAACTGCATGTCTTCTGAAAAGGACACGGAATGCAGATGGTGCATTTCCATTGTGGACACCCTCACAACAAGGAAAACTACTAGAAACGATGACATGATGGGAGCAATGAGAAGGGTGAAGCAGAACCAGCCATTGTCCCAGAGAAGGGAGAGGCAAGAACTGAACCTGAAGCTGTCGTGGTTATCTCGAGGAGAACCCTAACCCGCTGGATTTGGTATGATTCACTGGTTGGCTTTCGCATGTGTAGAGCACGCGATCAATATTGGCAAGTGGCCTATCCACAGCGCCAGCACATTGGTTGCATCTACATCTGAAAATATGTCGCCTTAATCCTCAGCTTTCGGCGATGTCGTATTTATTGTTTTGATACTCCGGTTTGCCATTTTGGACCCCATACATGTAAATAATCGGTTGAAAAGCCGGCATATATGTAAGAGTGGCGTTTGGATGTCTGGATATTTTGAAGATACCGGATATTTTGAAGATACCGGATATTGTAGAGATCTTGGAGTTTCAAAAATTTCATCACCTTGAAAAATTCGAACTGAAGAAATTTCCAAATATCGCTCAGGGAAAGTTCTAAGTGCTCACTCTTTGCGGGGTAGTTTTGTTCCCCTAGGCGAACCAAAGTTCCCTCTCAAGGCATTATCACCCTGGGCCCGATCTTTTCCGGGGGAAATATATTCCTCAAATACCAACTGAAAGACCCTGAGTATGACGCGCAAGGAAGTCTCCTTCCTCTGAATTGAAACATCCAAATATACTCTGCATTCAATCAGAGTGATATATGATGCGCTGTGGTGGGATATTACTGCATAAATATCATCCCAGATTTGAAAACGAGTTTTTAACCCTGCATGCAGCAAGTTCTACATTGGGTGCGAGCGGCGTAGGGAAGGAGCTGACACGAACTGATAACCCGGGTACCTGCTTTTTTGGTGCTTAAACAATTGAGCCAGCGCATACTGAGGATTACTTCGCTCATATCAACATACCGGTAGTAGGTGGATTCTTCTTAGATACGCAAGAAGTATTACGCAGGTGTATAAATACGTACCATCTACTACGTGATTCCCCGCAATCTCCGCATTGATCTGCCGCATCCCATTCCGAGTAGTCATTGGCGGCCCCAGGAAATTCAAGACGTATCCGTTCCAAAAGTCTCGAACACTGGTAAGCCCCCTTGGATAATAGATGTTGAAGTTCATACCTGCTAGTTTGATCGACTAGTCTCATGGTACCATAGATGCGATTGAAACTGCCGCCCACGCTGTTACCCATGACCACATCACAATGCACCCACGATCGAGGCGGGATACCGAATTTGAAACTCCACGCCGCCTTCCTCTTCCTCTAACCGCAGCTACCGGACGGCGATACTACAGACGTACATACAACCAACTTTGCTTCTTTCCACATTGGAGGTTCACATCAGCCAACATACATCCCCGGTGTAAGGGGGAAAGCATATCAATGCGGTCTGCACTCTTAAAGCACCTCTTTGTGGGCGAAGCCTTCAAAGATACCTAGGGAGTGTGCTCTGCATTTGTTCCCCGGTATCGGTCCCTCCGAGCCATACTACCCCATGTAATTGCCATACACTTAAACCAGCAAATCCAACAGGCTCCAGAACGCTAATGCGGTGCAAGTGTAGATACTCTATCTGAAACAGCCCACGTGGTATGGGTGTGTAACGGTCACAATCCGGGGTTTGTTACATTCCTGGTAGGCATCATGATATTTTAACAACCGTTACAGTTCCGTTGTTGGTTGGTAGCTGTCTTTGAGGCGTCTTTGAGGCGTTTAATCGCGGGTCGCATTTTTGGTGAACGCAATCGCCCTTTGAAAAAAAAACCCCAAGTTTTCCTACAGTATTCCGGCCAAGGAAATAGAACTCGGGCATCCAAAAGTATTAGGTGAGAAGGTTAGCAAGGGGTGGAGGCTAACACAGGTATCAGTGCGGGGCGAATCTGTTTCTGGTCATTATTCCTGCTCCACTTTACCAGTGTGGTATATGGCGTTCTTGATAGTTCCCCGTTATGTTTCGTCACCTGCCAGAAATAGGGTATCGGAGTTCTTCCTTCCGACCATCCGAGTAGACATCTCGTCTATACGGTTTGGAGTATAAAAAATAATGATTTGCGATGGGCAATAGGAAGCCTGAGGATACATTGCCACTTATTTGATGAAGATATCTGGAAACATATCGTTGATACGTATAAACAGACACTACGCAGGTTTGCCCGATGCGGCTGGGAATGGATCGATAGCCCAGGGGTACTTATGCGGAAGATGCATAGATAAGCCGATATATCCATCCCCCTTCCCTGCCCGGGAAGCTTCGATGGATCCGACGATTGCTCGCCGGCATTATTGCTCATACGAGTGAACGTAGGCGAGAGACCTCTCTTTTAATCGCACAACTGCCGTTTACTGCCCATCACGGCAATGATTGGCCAGTGGTCTGAAACAAGGTATGTAGATCGATCGATCCTGAACCCTAACCACCTTGAGAACTGTACCCTAGCCCCATACCTTAGCCTGCCTCGGATTGCTTCACCCATTGCGAAATGTAGATGATGTTGGTGGCAGCGGAGGTTGATTCCCGAAGGCCAGAGGATAGGTAACCTCCTGGGTTTCTGCAGGTTCGTGGGTCCTACATACGTTCCTGTGGCGGTTGATCAGCAAGGTGAAACTCGCACTATGATGTGCGTAGAGCAAACCACCACGCCGCCGCCGAAGCTAGGAAAGCTTAAAGTGTAGATAATTCCCCGATTTCGCAACCTTGTGTGTAATCCTTCCTTTTAGTGCTGTGTTGAGTTGGAGGCTTTGTTTTTTTATGGCTTTTACTCCAGATTCAACCGTTACCGACATCAACTCGGCATGGCCGAGAACGTACAGTACTCTGTAGGTTGGTAAATGTCTGTATCTGGCGCCAATTCTCGCTCACCCGAGAATGCCGAGCTTCGCCGAGTCACGTCGGCGTATGACGAGATTAAGTATATTCGGCTTTCGATACTGCGTGCGATGCAGGAAAGCACGCGCTTGGCTCTAGAGTAGCTGCTTGGTGCTCTCCCGCCGTATGGGAAAACAAATCGTCAGTTGTCGCGAGTTCTCTATTGAGAAGGAGTTCACGACTGGGACAAATCCCGCTTCCTGTTACACGAAACAGACGAGAGTGGCTAGTGGCGGGTGGCTTCCATGTCTCACTCTGCACTCCCCGCTTATCAATACCGCTGCACAACTTATACGGTCTCCAGGAGATGATGGTTATGATGATGAGACAGGTATCGAACAGTCAAAGTTCCTATCACCTATCATGACGATCGTGAGTGAATTTCGATGCTGCAGAGCGGTCCCTTTTCTTGCTTCGCGCTCGCTACTACTTGAGCACTCTAAGTCCCTGGCAAAAATAAGAATGATCATGGCAGCGATTTAGCACACGTTTTGATATGGTCGCCGTTCGGTTCAGCGGCGATCCCTATCCCGCAGAACCACTCCCCACATCGCCGTATGTATTATGTATCTCTCTCTCTTAGCCGTTAATTCTCGGGCGACTGTTTGCCTCTGGCTGAGAGAGCCAGTATTTACGTGCCTGGGAGTATCTGTGGTTTCATTTGTTCATATTTTTCGAGGCTGAAGTGGTTATATATCGGCGCTTTCTTTTTCTTGGTTTTTGTTTTTTGGGGGGTAGTTAGTCGGGATGTCTTTGGTGGATGCTGACGCCGACGTCGGCGACCTACCTCCACTATACCTGCCGAACGAAGTCTCTCTAACCTTTCTTTCCCACCGCTCCCTCTCTTGTATCCTCTTCTCCTCTCCTCTCCCCTCCCCCTCTCATCGCTCTCCTGCTCGTGCCTGTGCTGACAACTTTCCGTCACTTCCTTTCGCTCTTCCTGCTATTCACTGTCATTCATCAACACAACAACATCATCACATCTCGCATCGGAAAGCCTTATCGCGCACGACAGCCCCAGCGAATCAACCACCCCAGCCCAACCCAATCTGGTCATCGCCAACTCTCCAACATTCGATTTTCTTCTGCCGGTCCCTATTAAATCCACAGCTCCCCCACATTCCGGCATTCCCGCCGTCATTATTACCTTCATCATCATCATCGACAACTACTCCGTCGAAAATCATGGCGCAACGATCCGCCCGCGCACGTTCAAAGCTCGATAAGATTACCGCTGCGAATGGCGGGCCGACGTCACCCCAACGCGAGCGCAGACCAACATTCGGTGGGCACGGTGGCGCACGGCTCGGCTCCGGCGGACTCCTCACCCCCAGCGCATCTTCGGTATCGGGTTCGTCGACGCGCAACTCTTTGCAACTTCAACCACCCCAACGCATCAATAAGGGGGCATTACGCAGCTTTTTTGATGCGCAAGGGGAGAAATTGAGGGGGCGACTACAGCCTGGGCACCAGCGGACTAACGACGGGGGAAAGAGCTTTTACAGCGGGTTAGGAGGAGGAGTTACAGGTATGGGGCATGGTAACGGTGGCTTTGGCGGTTTGATTGGATTGAGCACGATCGGCGAGGAGCGGGTTCAGGTTAAGAGATGGGAAGGAAGTGGGAGCAGGGGTGAGCTATGGGACGGAGGTGGGAAGGGGAAAAAGGTTTGTCTACTGTTGGCTGTGACAATACATGTGATGCTGATTGGGTATAGGATGTGGAACTTTGGTTTCCGGATGGTGATACGTTGGTTTATCTGACTGACAAACCACTGCTATCGAGAAACCCCGACGGATTGTATAAGCCGTCGGTACCACTGCCTTCTTTCAGACTGCGCTCCAGCGTACTAAGGAAGACCGAATCCCCGTATTTGATTTCGCTGTTGGACGAGTCGTTTCGCGAGCGCCCGCCGACCCCGGCGCAGGATGACGACGAGATATTCTCGCTACAACAGACAGAAGAGCAGTTGATGGATTATGAGTACCAATTACGCCGAACGAAAACCCTAGAATCTGCTGCGTCCATAAATTCGCAGGGCACGGCAAAGGATACCGCCGAAACTGGCATCCTGTACAGAATATACTTCCCAGCGCCTTCCAGACTTGACAAGGCGACGCGACATCGATACCATCTCACCACGCGGAACTTCTTTGCGATGTTGTTCGACCGGTCATTGGTAGGCATTACTCTGGGACAGACATTACTGGAATTGACAGACCGCACCGACAAATACCTCTCTAGCCCTTCTCCGATGGAATATGACATGGCAGACCGCGGCCTTTCAGAGATCGAATCTCCTTATGGCTCTTTCCTAAGCTCAAACTCTGGGCAGCAGGCGCAGCAACCCTCCCATCCAAACACTCAGCGCATGATCATCGACTATTTACAAAATCGCGAATTCGGCGATGTCCGTAAGTGGCCCGAAGGTGCTGCTGGCCTGGTTGTCTGGTCTGAGGTTGTTGCCGAGCGTGTTATTGAACAATGCAACATGTTGGCATACGACGAACGTTTAGAGTCTCTTTGGCGGGAGGGGTTTGTTCATTGCACGGGATTGCTTCCATCCCTACAACTACAACCAGAGTGGCGGGACATCTCTCCAATTACAAAAGCTCTGATCGACCGAGCATCCTTGGAAATCCAGGTTCGAGTCAGCAATGCGGATGCAAGAATGTCTGGTTTCAATTTCGGCGACATGTGGCCTGTCTCCTCCGCCGCTCCTCCTCCCGCCCGACTTGCGTTTGACCGCTTCCAGAAATTCCTCATGAAGCATTACACCTCCCGGTTTACTGGAACCTGGCCGCCGGGCGAGGGTAAGTTTACGCGCACGTTGTACCTCCACCTACAGCGTGACTTTGCAACGCTATATTCCTACATCGTCGACCATGACGCCGTCTGGTCCCCTGTGCATGATCAACCCGCTCCATCTGGGTTGCGGAGGACAATCGTCAAGCCCGCCCTCCCGAACTGGAGAGCAGACGACGAATCACTTCAAATAGTGGATATCCTCAGCGGCTTTGACGAGCGTGAAAACCATCCCCCGATCCCACATCCCTTCCCTTTGGTCCCACCCACAAACACACCCACCGCTACCACCGCCCCGTCTAACCCAACCAAGAAGCAGCAACGCTTCTTCCCTTCCACCGGCCCCCGGAACCGCACCTTCAACGTTAACCCCGGCGCCGCTCTCGCAGCCTTGGCGCTAAGCGAGAGCACCAACATCGAGGCGCTCAAATCCACTACCTCCAACCCACTCCTTGAAGCGTTCCAAACACACGAGAAAAGCATACCGGCGCACGAAATATCACCCCACGACGCACGCAAGGGCCGCTGGATCATGATCTACGGTGTTCTTCAAACGCTTGCCTCGGTTGCCGTCGACGCGCCTGGAATAGCCTGGACAGAAGGCGTCGAATACTGGATCAACCCGAAGCTTCGCGGAACGCCACCATGGAAATCGACGCCGCACGCAGCGTCGGCACAGGAAGAAGGCGATGAACGCTCACACTTCCGCAGTCACTGCTGGATCTCTAACGGTCCAACGCAGGAAGTCGCTGCAGTACCAGTTGCATTGCCGCCAGGGTTCTCGGGGAGGATAAGGCAGCGAAGTAGGAGCAGGAATAGAAAGCAACTAAGAGCGCTGCACAGAGAGCAAGCGGCAGCAACGGCGGCGGCGGCAGAGGTGGCACAAAGGGGCAAAGAGAATCACAGTTCTGGTGATGAGGGAGATGATGAAATGGATGCCGGAGAGAGTGAAGCTGCAACCCCACCACCGCCAACGGAACAGCAGCGGTTTGGAACGTGGGGACAGAGGCATGTGAGTAGAGGTGGCGCGGAAAACCCGGGGGTCGTGAAGAATGAGGTGACTCCGTGGGAGATGGAGTAGCAGCTGGGGCTGTGGATACGTGGATACACGATTAATGGTTCCGGGAGTTTGGGGATATTCCGGTGTTTTTTATTGATTTGATAGTTATTGGTTTTGTCCTGGAATGGTTTCCTTTTTTATTACTTAGTTGGTTACTTTGCGCGGTGTTTTTTCTCTCCTGTATCTTGTGTGTTGATACCCTCCCCCACCTCTTGGGTTTTTCTTATACCATACCGCTAGCACTTGCACAATTACTTCTCATTTGTTGTATGTTTTATTTTACTGTGTCCGAGCGAGCTTGGGCATGCCTGTCTGCGTCTACGTGTATTTGGTTAGCTAGTGTTTAAAGTTACATGTTAAGTAGTGTGGAGACTAAAAAATGGAGTTTAGTGGCTGGGGCTCTTGATGAGAGATGAGTGCACAGACGGAGGTTTGATGAGGGAAGGGAGCAATGGTTCCGTCCAGTGCAATATGTGATATTTCTAGACTGGATATCGGGCAACTACTGCCTCGAGTTTTTCTTTTGTGCCTAGTGTAATACGGGATAGGGATTGAGGTATGGAGTTGAATGGAATCACAATTCAAGATGGTTAATAATGCTCTGCATTCGCATTACCTTATGTTCACATGGGACTTTTTGAGCCTCGGCTTGTTGTCTCGAAGATTTGTGATCGTACTAACATGAGGAAGTGGGGGTGGCATTGCATTGGAGGCCTGGCACAATGTGTACAGCCTGTGCGGCTGTGCAGGCCGTTGCAACTAGCTGGAATCATTTCCGTATGATGGTATCAATGGAGGAGAGGTCATGGGATATCACTCGCTCAACTTGGATGCATTCCTAAGAGGAATCTTGTGCCTGTATTAATATCTGCCCTTACGATTGCGAGACAAAAAACTTTCGACGTTATGTGTGGAAAGGCAGTAATAACACCACTAGGTACTACTAGTTAGCACGCACCTGCTCCTAAATAGAGCAAACAATCGATGCTAGGTTATCCTCTCCCTATTCGCCGCGAGAAGCCTTGAGCTTTTTCAACCCTCTTTCTGTCTACGTAGCTACTTAGGTTGTCATCGAATTCAGGATAATCCTCAATATCGAAGTGGACACGGCAGCCATCAAAGCAAGCACGAACCGACGGCCTGTCTTAACCGTACAGCAGACATTACCGCTTTGCAAAGGGGTAGATTTGCTTCCATCCTGCTAACGAGTGCCGCACTAGACACAGGCCTTGCTAAGTATACGCCACCCTATATCCGTTCGCTTCCGCTCGACTAAGCACCAGCATGGCAACCTGTGGGAGATTTTTGTCGGGTGTCCACCGACGTGTGCGGTCTTCTGGGATTGTAGACTCGTGCGTACCCATCGGGAGCTGCTTGGTGCAGAAGCGATGCCACGTCACATTGTTTTGCTCGGCGATGGTCGTAGTCGCAGTGCTGGTAGCCTGTTCTCGAACAATCACTAGTGCTGACCACGAGACGAGACGAGACTTGTAAAGGCCCGGGACATGTTGTTTCCTGGGATATAAGGCTCTAGAGTCTTGGGGCGCCGGCATGAAGTCAGCCTTGTCCCATCCATGTCACAGGACTTTATGGGATTAACTTTAACTTAGACGGGATCGGCTTATGACCACGGAAATTACAACGCTTCGCGGCAGTTCGACCGGTATACTATTACCCCTGAGCTAGTAGAAACAACTAGCAATTTAGAGCTGCAATTGCGGCCACTAGTTTGCTGGCGGTGAAGCATCCTTTTCCGAATCATAGGATTTGACTCACAACATTTCAAGACCGGCTCCAAACGTCCCGAGACACCCTGCCGCCCAAGCCTAAGTCCCATGACGAGTTCTCAGAATATCTTGATTTGTAAATCAACTCTTGAGCGTATTGAAACATACTCGGTCCCAAGTTTCATAGGTATAATGAGAGATAGAATACAGAATTGAAAACAATCGGTACAATTCGATGGGCTGGTTGACATTGATACCTAAACCTTTTGGGGGCAACTGGGAACTTTTGACAAATGGCTAATCAAGGGAGCCCATAAGGAAGCTGTCACAGATCATGTCTCAGAAGCTTTTCGTTCTCCCGGTACGGCTTTGAGAGGCTGGTTGGTATGGCTTCCAGATGTCAGCCAGCATTAGAGTTAGGGTTGACCCATGTCAGCTATGAGGTACGCATAGCAAGGGTGAGTATAACGAAACGAGGAGAGGATATGGGACAAGTTATGTTTTATATGCGGGAATCAAAGTTTCGTTGTCACGGGTTGGCTGTTGAAATTGACTATCCGGCAACTTGTTGGGTTCACGACGAGTTGTAAACACGGAAATTGACCCACATAGAGAAAGTGGCCTACACCCTCCCAAGCTTGCGATCTGCTCCCGTCCTTTATTTTCACACCACTCCACAACACCAAGCGCTTGACTGCTTATAAATGCATACCCAGCTGCAGAGTCATACAAAATGGCTGCGTGGCTCAATGGTAGAGCGTAGTCCTCCTAAGACTAAGGCTGCAGGTTCGAGTCCTGCCGTGGTCGTTCCATTTGTTTTTGTCCCTGGCGTCTAATTTTGCATCGGAAAGAACGAGTGTTCGTCGGTGTGGCCACGCATTGGATCTCTAAAGCCCACAGCTACTGCATCAGCATGAAACTGAACAATCTCACGCGCACCATATGGCAAGCATCCTGGAGGGTTCAGTATCTTGTGGGCCACTCAAGTCCGGCGCCGGTTCGATGATATATATATTCGCGATGTATAGAACGTATCCAATGTACCTGTAAGGGCCGTATTCAGTGTGTTGTAAGCAAAAAAAAAGGAGACAGCTGTTGGCTGAGAGAATGCCCAACAATTGGATTCTTCAGTTCCTTGTATCCCGCTTCTGGGGATAATGGGTGGTATCAATACATCCACAATCAAAGAGATCTACTGCATACAACGCGAGGGCTGAACGCAGTGAATTACCAACACGCTAGCTGGGGCCTGCTCATTTTCTTTTCGCTAAATCTCATGTACATCTGGTCATTTCTTTTCGTTTTTGAACTTTTCGCGCATCTGCTTGATTGTTAGATAATGTCAATAACGGGAGAATTAAGACTGTCAATACATACCTTGCTCTTCTTCTGTTTCAGTTTAACTATTGAACATTAGCACCCCATCCACCGGTTAACAATATTCAGTCACTTACATCGATCTATTTTCCTTTCGGTCTTTGTCAAGTACCTGTTCTTGTTAGCCGCACCGTGTTCTCGACGGGGAGTGGAAAGAAGAAGCCTACCGGAATTTCTTCTTCTTCTCCTTTGGCCTTTTCGGCCATTTCTTCTTCTCTTTCCCTTCGTCCTTCACTTCGCCCCCCTTCTTACCCTCCTCAGCATCAGCCTTAGCTTCGCTCTCGGATGAGGAAGCATTCAGGTCCATCTCCTCTACCGTAACAGTGGTGAATTTATCCTCATCCACATATTGCTCTTCCTTATTCACCGCCAGTTTCTCCGCTTCTTCGACTGCTCCCCATTCGTTGTCGTCGTTCTCGCTCTCGGATTCGGATTCCAGCGGCTTCCCAGCGGCAAGGCGGGCAGCTTTTCGCGCAGCTTCCTGTCCGGTTTTGACAAGTTCTTCGATTTCTTCCTTGCGTTTCTCGCGCATCTACAAAGCTTTGTTAGCGTGCTAGGGTGCGCCTTATCTTGGTGCGGCGGAAAGTAGCGCGTGTAAGGGGATGAAGAGAGGGAAAGATACCTGTTTTCGCGCATCCTGTTTCGCCTGTTTCTCAATCGCCGCAGCAGTCTCTTTTGCGTGCTTGATGCGTTGCAACTTGCGCTTGTGGAAACCTGTGAGGTACTCTTTGCGCGCGTCACGGTCGAATGTGATTTCTTCTACCCGGGGAGCACCGCGGGAGTCGAGTTTTCGTTTCGGTGGCATTGTGTGCAGTAGTGGTGATGGTCAAGGTGTCAAGGTGGCACGTTGTGGTGCTACGGGAGAAAATCGACGGAGCAGGAGAGGTGGAATTAAGGTTATCAAATCGATCTTATCTTAGCCGAGTACCACGGACATGGCTCTTATGGCGCAATCGTCAAACTAAGTCTAGTTCCCGGCGATGAAGGTGATATCACAATTGGATGCAAGTGGATGCTAGAAATTGCATCGCGATCTCGTCCTCGCTTGCAGATTCCAAGGGCTTGGAAAGGGGATGATGCAACGAATCGTACATTGGTGGCTACGATGATTCCGATTGCGGGATGATCGGAGTAATTGGTGGGATCAACTTCCTACCAAAGAAATGGATTTCCAGTAAGTGTTGGAATTAAAATAGATATCGTTGGTTGCTTTTAGGGTCAATTTGCATGCCGGCCTAACGTTTCGGAGCAACCGATTTTCCGTTGATCACTTGGGATATAGGTTTTAATGCCCTTGTTCGTTTTCTATCATCATTACGTGCGGATTAATGTGCATGCATGCTTAGACCTTCGGCATGAAATAATTTAGATACTGTTCAGTGTTGACTTATCACAAAGTAGAAGATACCCATTTGTGTGTTTTCAAATGGTTAGTGCTCCATAAACAAAAGTTTATCTATTACCTCAGAAATAGCTAGGTAATAGCTAGTCTACCGAAAATCTATCATCCGGTAAGACCTACCATTTACAAAAGCCCATGATACTCCAAATTGTTCCCTCGATTTCAGCTAACCAACGATTAAGCAAAACAGGCCCAAAGTTAATTGCCTCCCAAAACCATGTCTGCGTATTTCCAACCCTTCTCCTTCTCACCTTTTAATCTCTGCGCTTTTCCATCACCCTCTCCTTGGCCTGCTGCACAGTGACTTTCTTAGCAAAATCCCTGAAAGAAGCCAATGCCTCTTTGCTAGCACAGCTCGCTTGCAAACGCCTCAGCACAACATCCTCGCGTTCCTGAGACGACAACTGTGGATTTTCCATCATCATGCGATCCCTGAGGGTTGAAAAGCGGCCACACCAGTATCCCTCTGGCATGTGCTCAGTAATCCCGAGAGCGATGTCGGGGTTAACAGTCTCGACCGGACGGAATTCAGCTGAAACCTCCTCAGGCTTGCCCTCGGCGGAGATGATGGTCATAGTAGCGGGGAGCGTGTACGAGCGATTGCGGTAATCCATCTTGGGCGAAGGAAGGTCCGCTAGCGGTTGCGGAGCCCATCCTGGAGGCATGCCAGCACGTTGCTGCTGTTGGTACTGCTGCTGCTGAGTCGAGTGAAGAGACTGCGTGTAATAAGGATGGTACTCGGAATTGGGGCCAGTTGGGAGGGTCTGGGACGCTCTCGCAGTTGAGGCGCAGTGCTGGTAGTTGTGGGGTGCAACCGGGTGTTGATGGCCAAAAGACGGAGCATGTGGTAGAGGTTGTCCCATAATGAGTCCTGCTGGTAGATGCTGCAGACCCACCTGAGCTCCTGGATGCATATATACCGGGTGACCTTGAGATTGGTATTGATTCCGAACCGACTGGTAGGGAGACGGTAGATGAGGTTGTCCTGCTTGCATCGGATGATGCTGGTACTGCACGGCGGGAGGATGGGGGTGATAGGGCTGATACACATGGAGTTGATGCTCTACCGGCGCTGGAACCAGAGATGGCGAAGGCTGGCGAGGTCGATGGCGCCAGGCTGGATGAATAATCCCCGCTTGCTGCTGATAAGGTCCCATCGGGGGCTGAGGAGGTGTAAATGGTAGATGTCCCTGCGGTGCAGCCGGCGGTGGATATTGCTGGGCTGAAAGAGGAAGAGGAAACTGCTCCAGTTGATCTTGCGGGTCTTCGTGCATCTCAGGTCCCTGACTCGCAGTATGCGGGTCTTTTTGTTTGCCGGGGGGCGAATTCATATGACTGAATGGCAGCAATAGAAGGGGTGGAGGGTTATGCCGTGGCGGAGGACGACGATACCTGTGTAGCGGTAGCGCAGGTTGGTGACGACCGGACTGCCGAATGGCTTGAATTAGATGAGGCGGAACTATTGGTTGTAAAGGACCGTTCCGATTTGTCTTTTGCGGTCTTGTCCCACGGCCTCGGCCACTACCCTCGGCATTGGGGGATGGCTGTCTGTTGGACATTTTCTCGGCAATGCGGGGATGATGATGTTGTCCGGTAAAAGCGGAAGGGGAGAAACCCCCCGTTTGTTTATTAGCCATTGAAGGGGGTCTAATGAACAACGTCGAGTGACGATTGTGGTTGAAGCACCCTTCCGTTCATTGAATGCTCAGCCAACTCCACGTTGGTAGACTCGGGTGAGTCTCATAGCATTTTGCAAAATCGCGGTTCAACCTAATGAAATTCTATGATGTCTCAGAGTGTGGTACGCATTCTATGGTAAATGACCTTTGTCCACGAGGACACATACAAACAGAACAGGACATTGCAACTGTAGACTGACTTGCTGAGTCTATCAAAAGTTGTTGTTCTCCTTAGAGCTACTAGAGAATGTCGATTAATATGACGTCCCCTGGTCGAAGGACTGGCAATATCTGGTGGAGGAACCCCACTGCGAGTGTTTCCACTAGGAGCAGCGTAGAGAGGTCGAATATCCTCCTTATCCCATGGGTCTATGCCCATATTACAAAAATCGTGGAGCGTATGCTCACTAATTTTGTCATCTATATCCAGGTAACCCACACCTCCTGAAAGTCAGTACTACCTTGGTTCGTTAGTCGTTACTTTGCGGTTAATCACTGGGGCTATTCATCCCTACTACGACCTACGAATATGGATGGGTATATCTAGGAATTCGTAGAGACCAAGTTTGGGGCACCGTTGGTACTATTTACCTAGGTAAGTGCTTCAGACGACCGCAATTTGACAATCTGGCGAGCTATATCAGTTCCAGCGACAGGTAATGTCCTTACGGATACTTGGATCAACAATTCGGACAGTCGATTCATGACTTCTCGGTTTACTAGTACTCTGAGAGGAGGTTTTACCAATGACACTGGGATCGGTGAGCACCCAAGCACGGACCGGCATCTCGTAATTATTAATATTAATGGCGTATCAATAGGAAGACTCTATACGTCTCCACGTAATTCCCTTGCTGCTCTATGTCAATGATACACTGCGATAGCTAGGATTGATGTTTCTCCACCTTACTACTAATACGAGTCCGTATCAAAATCCACTCGACTACAAAGTACGCTATCACCACTTGTTCGTGTTTTCACTATACAGCGAAATCCAATATTCTGTGAGGATAAAACATGTTCTACCCCACCGACCAAGTTCCCCACTTGACCAAGGGGATATCCCCTTTACCAAGAGCGTAGCTTGGCCGGCAGGGCGTCCTACTGGGCAAGATTCTTTGTTTGTTTGTTTGTACAGTAATCATGTTGTATTTGGCTGCTTGTGGTTATGACATACATATTTTTCTTTTCTATACTAGGGATATTCACGCATACATATTATAGATCGAGATTGTGAAAATTATAGAGGCTTCTTTTTGCTCCAAAAATACACGTAATTGAATACCTCCCATATTCTACACATATTCCAGGCGTATGAATGCGTACATCTTTCCAAATTTAATATCCATTGTGTGAAGTTCATCACACGACCAATTGGCCAAGTTTGCTAGCAGGTAGCTGTGAGAAATCGTGCAATACTACGCGCAGCATCATCATCAGCTTGAATTTCAAGCGTATGAATGTAGTGCAAAACCAGTCTTCTTTTGAGGCTAATTCTGGGCATAGCGGTGGTAAGGGGCCAGTGGTGCGGAGATGCTGCAATGGAGCCAAATTATGATGCCTGATTAGTGGTGGAAATAGAGTTTTATTCACGTGATCACGATAATCGATGAATATAAGGCTTCATGTATATATATGGATTCTCAGAATAAACATGGGATATCGTCTTTAAAATTCTAGGTACATATATGTACATCTAGTGGTGTGGCGTCCATATTTGCAGAATCCGTGAACCTCGATTCCGCATCACGTATATGGATACATTATTCATATAAGCACACGGAATGTGTCTTTTTCGATTCTTATTGGTCAGAATTCTGTGGCTGAGTGGCTGAGTGGCTGACAGTGGCAAGTATAAACCACAAGAACTTAAATTAAAAACTACCCACTCATTTAAGTCTGCAAGTTGCACTCTGACAACCCAGTGTGATATATATGAAATGTGTATAACTCTACCTGCTTTCACATCCCAGGTTGACATTCATGATATTTTTAATACTGGGTGAGTAGTTGTGGATTAATACCTTTATTGTAATGTTTTTTTACAGTAGTATGAGGAGAATTTGCAATGGAGTAAATTGGCAACTGGGAAGTGAAATAGAACCTATTTGTGGATGTTTCATCCCTAGAACATGTTGTGATCAGAGCAAAACTTGGTGACATCATTGGATTTCAAATAATTCAAATAGCTGAGCAGACCTCTTCTTTTCAGCTGATAATAATTGCTCTGGCCATAGAAATAGTACCAACTTATAGAGACTTGGAGAGATATAGTAGTGGGCTTGGGACCGGTACAGTGGGTAGTGTTAGCAACAGTTCTGGACGGTCGTTTCAGGTCCGGGTCCGGGCCGGAACCGAACCGGCGACAAATTGGAGGTCCGGGTTGTCTATGAACCTGAACTGTCCATTCGGGTATGGTTCAACCAAATACTCCCTACCCGTCTGAATTGGGCGGGTACTCAGTGGGTTGTCCAGCGGGTCCATCTGTAAATACATATAATGTGCTTGCCATTGCTGTTTGATAATAGTCCTCAATCAAAATCGATTATTTGACATCCAGGAATCACATTGTGCATGTTTTGCACGTTGCGATATCGAC
>Ga0307515_10002307_pt1 | contig 41687 bp, 36 predicted proteins | sample 17_EM_MG_FD_194513 | JGI IMG/M metagenome (GOLD analysis project Ga0307515, IMG submission 194513) | Populus trichocarpa ectomycorrhiza microbial communities from riparian zone in the Pacific Northwest, United States - 17_EM | ecosystem: Host-associated > Plants > Roots > Unclassified | place... | reverse complement strand
TTCCACCTCCCCTATGCCCAAGCCAGCAATTTTTTCAGACACGATGGACGGTCTTTCAGTAGCAGCGTCAGTTACTGCTCTCTTTCAAGTTGCGGAAAAGGTGGTGAAATTTGTTCTCGCCATTAAGGATGCTACCAGTATTATGCAGGATGTGGCAGCCGAAGTGGCCGCATTCCAAGTAATCTTTCACAACTTCCAGCTGTTCATACTCGATTTCCCCAACGGAAGTGAGGAGCGGAAGGAAATGATAAACATCGACCAATTGGTCATTACCCTGGCTGGCTGCGTCAGTCGCTTTACCGAGCTTGAAAGGATTCTAGGCAGTCTCGAAACCGATTCCAACGGCCTCAACATAGTGAGCAGAGCAAAGTGGGTGCAAAAAGATCAGGATCTCGGTCGGATTCTTCAGGCCCTACAGAACCACAAAACATCACTAAACCTCATTCTGTCAATCTATTCCTGGTTAGTAACTATTTGAACCAAGCTACAATCATTACCGCCGCCCCGCTGACATAATATGCGACGCTCAGCAGATCAACGACACAAGCACAGCGCGATATAGCAGAATTAAAGCACAACATCGACATTGTTCTAATGTCAGATCCCAAACTCTCTACCTGCATATCAACACGAGAACCCGAGCTAGATAATTGTGATGCATCTTCGAATCATTCTGTATCGGCCGCTGAAATCGTTGAGAAAGCTGCATTTACATTCGATGGCGCCCTAGCTGAAACCGAAGTTTACAAAAGGGTGATCAGAAAACGGTCAACAAGTACTTTCAAGACCATCATCACCGCCGAGTCTCGGTGGTCGCAGCTGAGTGGACTGAGTTTATCCCAGATATCTTGCATCGCTGTCATCAGTCTACCGATTGACACCTCCGAACTACCTAGCAGTTATTGGCCTTCTTACACGTACACTGACGGCTCGATGTCGCTACACCATGCTGCACGGAAGGGAGACGACACTACAGTCCGGTTGCTCGTTGAGACCATGGGTACTGACAAGGAAGCGAAGGATAACTTTGGATGGACTCCACTACACTGGGCGGCCGATGGCGGCAGTGACACCACAGTTCGGCTACTAGTCCAAACACTTGGGGCCAATATTGAGTCAAAGTCCGAGACGGGGTCCACAGCACTTCATTTGGCGGCTCGCAATGGACACCTCACCACGATGCAACTGCTAGTCAATACCTTTGGCGCCGACATAGAGGTAAAGGACGGCACCGATGGAGGCACACCATTACATTGGGCGGCTAGCAAGGGACATTTCACTGCAATTCGGACACTGGTCACAGCTCTAGGCGCAGACAAAGATGCAAAGGACAACAACTGTGGGACGCCGTTACACTGGGCGGCGACTAAAGGGAAGAATCTTGCGGTTCGAACACTGGTCGAAGTATGCGGAGCCCATATTGAGGCAAAGAATATCAGCGGATCCACAGCGCTTCACCTAGCAGCTCGCAACGGACGCAACAGTACGGTCCAACTGCTAATTATGACCTTAAACGCCGATAAACATGCCAGGGATAACGGCGGCGGGACACCACTGCACTGGGCGGCTTCTAATGGCCACAAAAACACAACTGGGCTTTTAATCAAGGCTATGGGCGTTGACAAGGAGATGAAGGATAACGATGGGGGAACATCGCTACACTGGGCGGCTGCCAAAGGTCACGACTCCACTGTGAAGCTGCTGGTCGGGGAATTCGGCGCCGACAAGGACGCCAGGGACCATGACGGAGAAACACCTCTGCATTGGGCTGCTTACTCCGGCAATGAATCTACAGTCCGTCTTCTGGCCGAGATGATCCGTGTTGACCTGAACGCAAACTCCATTGACAGATCTACAGTGGGGTATTAGGCAGCTGGCAACGGGCATGAGACCATAATTCAGCTTCTCGTCGAGATCCTGACTGCCGACAAAGGAACGGAAGACAAGAAAGGATTGACAGCGCTCAATTAGGTAACCACGAGGGGGCATATCCGCACCCTTGAATAAATTTATATGTAATTCAGAACCTTGAAGCCGAGTGCTATGTATCGCGGTTGCTAACATTTTTCAGTTCCGGTGCCTTATGACTCTTATACGGCAGAAATAGAACGAGTCCAGACTATTTTTCAGATCATTCCTTCTCGACCAAGAGACTATTCGTTCCTGAAGGACACTTCTCTCGTCCCCAATAGCGACGAATAAATTCAATCGACCTCTGGAATAAACCCTTCCTGAAAAGTGAGGGTTGGATTATTCTGCAACCCGAGCCCAAATCGAAAAGCCGAAACACAAACCGAAAAGCGACCCGAAGGTAACTGCGGAAGACAATATACTCCGGAGATCGTGTACAAGGCATTTTTTTCGATTGGGAAAATATACTCAGAGATAAGGATTGCAGTTTTATAACCGATAGCAATGAAAGATCAAGAATTGAACCACCAACTACCGGGAAAACTGCTCAGGATTCGGAATTGGAGATGCGGAAACGTAACTTGTAAGGGGAGGGTTTATTGCAAAAGTTGGCTGAATTATTCGCCACCACTGGGCACAATAGAATAGGACACAAAATAACGGATTACTATGGGTTACGCTTGAAACTAGGATGCGTACATGTATTGGCTCAGCAATAGATTTTTTTTAATTACAAGTAACTCTGGTGATAGGGGAGAACGCGAGCTTAATTGTAATATATTGTAAAGAGTTCGTACTAAGTGCTGTGTGAAGGGAAGGTTCAGCCTAACCTATTTCACAAAGCATCATCCAAATACGGCTGCACGTCATAACGTCAAGATAAGTAATTGGACCTTGGTATATAAGGTATTCAATAGAGCCAATTAACATCATCAATCTAAGTACAATAGTTTACCTTCTATTCTATACTGCAACTTACACACTTGGACGGTGGTTACATATATTTCTGTCATAAGCGCAGACATCGGGAGTTCATTCCTAGACTACCAAGATTCTATTTGCTTCTCATCGGTGATTACGGTATCCAATAGTCTACCTAGTCAAGATTTGAAGTTACAAGGAATGTCTAACCACATGATTAGCCGGTGTCGTCCGAATAATTAGAGGTATATCAGGCTCTACGAGACGTGGGGGTTATTCGTGATCACGCCACTGTCATGCAATGAAGTAGATACCCTTAGCGGATATCGATGTACTGCGATGGGTCTGCCTACATGTCCAGGCTGAAAAGAAAGATTATATAGTATGTACGTTCACTAATTGCGGGTGCTTTTATGAACTAAAGATATGACACTACGGTATATGCTTCGATTGCGAAAACATTGTTCAAAGTAGAGATAGAAGAGCTTGATTGTGTACTATCTAACAGGGCTACAGGGCCACATATATATGAGAGTACAAGTACGGCTAAATGCCATCAGCCTGTTTCAGAGTCAACAGTCATCTCCGGCCATACGAGACATCACCGTCTCCGGCCATACGAGACTCATCTCCGGCTGAGACCTATATATGCAATAAAAATTGTTACTTTTGATGCTTCTAAGACTTGTTGATTGACTATCTTCTCGAGGCCTGAAGGTCCGTATATCCACATCCATATTCGTCTCCATATCTATCTCCGTTTGCTCATCCATTTGCACTGATATGAGCCGCTCTCCTGAAGCACATCTTCATACACCAACTGCATACCAAACGGACCTGAGCTGTGAGGCTCACGATGCAGGTACACATGCAACAAACATTGTTACGATATGGAAGTTGGGGAGAACCGTGTGCGTATATTCTATGGTGCGATAACTGTGTACCGGCCTAAAGATCCAAGATAGTAGGGAAGAAAAGAGTAGAGTGCAAAGTCTAAAAGAGCAGTCACAAACCCTAGGGCTCTGGCTCATGTACATCTGTAACAAACATTTCACCTTTTAACCAGAGTGATAATATATGATTTATCATAAGACTTTCCCACAACAGAATAAAACTCAAATAATACAATATATTGCAGCGCTGTGTGGTTCTTTACGGGGTGCTCAGGCAGGCTACCGTCGTTCGCAAGCACAAACTCCAAGATCAGAACCACTAGAAACCAGGGCGATGCAACCCCTGTATGAACTTTCTAGCTGCGGCTGGTTACCTGGCAATAGTTTCAGTTGGACCTTTGTACTTGCGCTTGGCAGAAATCAACTTAGAAATATGACGCACATTGACCAAGTAGTTACTCGTAAGCTCGATTGTCACATCAATTCCCGCCCCAAGCTGAAGGTTGGGCACAACTAAGAAGAAACTTGTCAATGCATACTTTGCAATAAATCAATAGCTAGAGCGATCCTATGTTGTCTATATGCAAGCGATAAAATGTTCTTGAAGCCGCATAACACTGACTACCACGATTCCAACATGCCAATTGCGTACACCTATATACATCACCTTCTGCACAGCGTAGTCTAGTAGCTATCATAACCGTGTGGTTTTTTGTCGTGTCATGAATGATCACCCTCATTCTCCGGCATCCTTATGTTATATATTATATGAAGCAAATGCATCACATATTCTGATAATAGGTCTGGCGACGAAGCCAGAAATACCGTAGTTAGCTTTAGGGGATCCGGGTAGCCATACTAAAAGGCGTGGGAGAGATCTCCATGGATCCAGAGTTCGGAATCGTACTTCTCCCATTCGTGTTTGTTCTTCAGTGCAGGGCATGTTGCGGTTTTCATTTATGGTTTTGCAGGTATGTACATGATATCGCTGTTACTTTTGTGTCCAGTTTGGATAAGTACTAATGATCGATCAGGGGTAAACAAACCCCTTTGCTATCCCGTCTACATTTCTTGGCGTTTGAGCCAAGTGGATATATACATTTAACCCATGTCATGCTCTCCTTCGCCGCACAAGCTACAGCCTACTCCGTTTGGCTTTAAGCGATAATAGATTTATTAGCCGTCATCGTATCACGTTCATGAATTTCGTAGATGAGTGATAGGCTGTGAGAGAATTGTGATTGCAAACTATATCCATATGTTGAGCCATGAGGAAGCCTAGTCAACGTTGTAGACCGTTAATGAGAGAGGAGGATGGATCAATTTACCTAGGGTGAGGTAGAGGAATGTGGACAAATGACGAACATTACATATCGGCATCGAGAATGCTAGAAGAAAGTTTCACATTTGCTACACTAGCGGTGCCCAATAGAGGATCGTCTGGAAACGCCACCATACTAAGTCGTTCTGGAGTTTAGGCTCAGAAAGCTTATTCTAACACCACAGCATCTCAGCAAGAAGAATCCAGTAATGGCGTTTCAAAGCAGTAAAGGATCCGAGCCGCTTAGAGAAATCACCGAGAGGACCACTAATCACTACCAAATAGATTAGGCGGTAATAGCTAAGGGAGCTTGTTTGAATTCCACCGCCGCCTTATGCTACATCAAGCCGATTTCTCTACTATCCCCCGTCCCAAACCCCCTACCTACACAATCCAGAGTTCAAACATGCAATGTAGTCTTTATGAAAATTCAATGAAAGCTCCACCATAAAGACCGTCCAGGCAATCAGCACCTTGCCACACAAGACCGCAAGGGACAGAATAATAATCCCGCCCACCAGAAAAAGGACAACCTTCACCACCCACATACTACAAATTCCAAGCATCTATAGCTAATATGGTTTCTACAGCCGAGCGCAATAGAGTGAATGAAACCCCCAGCAAGAAGACCGCACCGACAAACAGCACAGAGGCACACAGAAACGCAAGGAACAAAATAATAATCCCGCTAACTACAAAAAGGACAGCCCTCACCAACCATGTAACGAGCAAAAAACTCGTGCGCAGAATAAAACTCGGTATACCGATCACGACAGTATATGCCAGCCACTTAAGCCAACTAAGGAGCGTGGCCACAACAAAAATTGGCAATCCGATGACAGCCCTCACCAACCATGTAACGAGCAAAAAACTCGTGCGCAGAATAAAACTCGGTATACCGATCACGACAGTATATGCCAGCCACTTAAGCCAACTCACGAAGCGGTCCGATAGCAACCCGTACTCGTCGTCAAGACACAGGCTCTCCAGTGAGTTTTCGGGCCAACGATCATTTAACACACCCCCGACACTACGCGACTCGTAGATTCGCCCTTTATACTCCATAGCTTTCCCCTGCATCCTCGCCTGGCCCCAGGGCCACTCACTCACCACCTTCGACTTATTCTCTCTCGACCCCTGAACCTTGCGCATCACCATCTCCATATCCTGCTTAGACAACCTCGCCGTACCTCCATCCAGCGGCAGCAGAATCCCACAGGGGACGACAAAAGGTTCGTGCAGCCGGACGTAGCTCTCTACGCCTGCTTTTGGTACACTCGGCTTTTTGGTTGTCTCCGGGTATAATATCTCATGCGTATCGGGATGTGGGTCTGCGGGAGCTAGTGGGATGTAGTGCAGTCGGTGGCTTCGCTGGTGGTCATAAGGGAATTTCTTGCGAATGGGGGTGGATTTGAAGGTGGTTATCTATGCTTAGTATCAGCAGTTGCAATGCGTGTACCAGAGGAGACGAACAAGGCAGACGCGGATGCCAGAGGGCTCCGGCGAAAGGATTAGGACGGGGTGGTCGAGGCAGCCAGAGGTGATGGTGTGGGTAGGGTCGGTCTCGGGAAGCCAGAGGATCATGCCTGGGTCGGGCTGGAGGGTTTTCAGTGTTCGCGCTTTCATGGTAGGCGATGGAGCGGGAGACGTTCGCGTGCGGATCTGCGGCGCTTATATGTCGAACGCGACAGCATGGTGAAAGTATGGCCCCTAACCAGAATAGGAAATCTGGGTCGGTACCGATTGCTTCCGATCTCGCCACCCGTCACATCGTCACGAAATAGAGTACATACACTCCACACCAAAATTTTTAAAAAGTAGGCTCGCTCCATGAGATGCGACGTACAATGGAGTTCTCAAGAATAAATCTCGAGCAGCTCGGTTTATTTGTAGAAGATGTACTCAATAAGATAGCTACTCTACTCCATAGATAGTGCACATGAACTAAGGAAATGACCTCTGCAGCGACAAGGTTTTCATCGCGATATCAGGAAACACGAGATCCAGAGTCTTAAGTAGAAATGCGGCACGTTCTGGAGAGCAAACATGATCAATTACCGGACGATAGCAATCCGCGGCTCTTTACTTTTTGTATCATACGCCGGTGTTCTAATTGCACATGTAGCTTCAAAATATATTGCATAATGTATTATCATTTTTGTAACACGAAATGAAGTATGTACGTAAACTTTGTATGCAACGGGATCACTGCATATCACTCGCTACTGCATTCCATCAAGCTGGGAGTTGTACCCTGATGTGGCATCACTTTTCTCGAGTAGGCTAAACTAATTTTGCCAGATTAGTGTATGAGAGGATATGTCGATAGTGTAAGAAAGGACGAAGGTTCCATCACCAGTTCTCACTGGAGTAGCGCGAGACAAGAATGTGACACATGACGTCACTGATCTTTGCAATCTTACCTTCTATCTAATTAATCGATCTCATTATCACCACAATGCAATGTTACCTGATCTACAGCCTGCAGCTGGCATGCAGAACGCTGCCGTTAAAACATCCGGGCAGTCATTCAACTATCGTCCATCGAATATGCGTACATCCCGAATTATCTTGGGTGATACGATTGTATACTCGTTCTTCAACTGCTGGGAACGAAGTAGTCTCTGTATTGCTGGGGTGTGGAAGGAAAATGAAATGTGTACGAAAGGTTGGTGATGTGAAATCCGATATCACAATGGAAGCTCCCACCACTAACGTAATAGTTCCGCATATTTCTGTTCTCAATACCTTCAGCACCCATTGATTACCCCACTGCACTCAGCCCTTAAGCGACATAACACGCCTCTAGGCTGTAAGGGTAGGTATGTGGTAGAAGACTACCCGAGCCGGATGGATGACAGAGGGCGCCAATGCGTTTCAGAAAAGGAACTGGGAAGAAATCTCACCGCTTGCGCAGCAGTAGAAAGAGTGCTGCCGAAAAGTAACGGAAGCCACGAAAGTGAGTGCTACCTAGGATACAAACCGTAATCCAACCATTCGTAAATACGTAAGACAAACTTCGTGCCTTGCACCGCTCCATCCTTGCCAGGAACTGTTGGTTAGCAGTGATGATCCCTTTCAAATCCGGAGAAGATACCAATTTCAGCTTCTTCGTAATAGCAAATACTTCTCCGCTAAGATAAAAACCATTTCTGGGCCTTACAGTGAAACACTTCCATTGACTACTTGCCACGCAGTAAGTATGTCTATGAGGGGAGTCGCACGCTGGCGTAGTGGGCCGGATAAGTCGCTTCGCTTCTATTTGTCACGTTTCAAGCTCTGCTTGATCATTATCCACCTTAAACGCTGCGGGGGAATGAAAAATACCATTGACGGAAGGCATACGTACCATAGGAATAGCGAAGATACGATAACTACGGTCGAGTGGTGAAGTTTTAGTGGTAGGTTTAATAGGAACTGAACCATCACCCTTGTGGACAACGAATGTTCATTCCAGCTGTCAGAATCGGTCTCTTGCATTGGCACCCTGCATTGTCGCCTGCCATGTATGACAATGCCGCATCCAAGGCAACGTCTTTTATTCGTCAGGTGTTAAACAAGTGTAATTATGGAACACCGCTGCATTACAGCTAGAAGCACAATTGTCTCCATACTTTACCCAATCATGATTAACCTCCCCAGACTCACTCAAGGCAAGGAGCATCGGAGAATCCAGGTAATGCATGGACCCAACCATCGAAGAGCACACTTACGGCGCTATCGCCATGGTTGTTTCCAATTAGAAGTTGCAACGTTGTGTCAACGAGTTCATTGCAAAGCTGTTGTTAATGTATGATAGAGACGCAGTTGCTGGTAGTGTTATTGAGGATGGAGATGAATTGAGCACACGGAAATTGAACTCAATGAATCTGCATGCCAGTCAGCCGCTTGTCCAGTTCCCAGTTATGTTTGACTTCTTACAGATAGATGCTGTTTAATTATTATCGCGTCAGACTATTCCGCACTCCCAGACTTCAACATTGCAAACGAAAAACAAGATTTCATTGACCTTATACGACCCATTTATCGTTCTAAAGCCCATACATCAAGCTAGCTCATCTCCAGTACTCATCAATACCGTAATATCGCTGCGATCACGTGTCTAATTCCAACGACTATCTCGCAGCCAATATGGCAGGTCAACCCAATAGAATTAAGCAATAAAAAAGGATTAGCCCTCAATCACTGCGGCTCGTTCAGGCACGTGGAAACTTTCATCACCATGTTTTCCTACTCAAGTGTGAATCTGACAGCGGGGTCATGTCTTCGTACGTAGAGCACATGGATGCGTCGGGGCTGTTACAATCCTCATCGCTACCACTGGGATTATTGGTGCGAGAATTTTTGTCTTCCGGTTTATTATTGCTGGGAACTTGATCACCCGGACGGGGACCTCCGTCGCTCGGATTCCGGTCTTCTAACATACTATTTGTTCTCAGTCATAGCTTTCCATTGCTCGTAGTACTAGGATACATACATATATTCTCTGGTTTCTGAGTTCCTGAATGCAAATGGATGTGGTAACCGTTCATAGAATCGCATGGACTTGTCGACGAACTTGCCAAGCGTTGTCGATTTCGCCGGTGGACCCGGCGTGATTGAAATTTGCCCCGTACCATCCGTGGTGAACTTGGCTGTTTCGTGTATGTTTGCCTCCTCATCTTTCGAATAGATCAAATCTCTCACAGCATTATCATCGACGTCAGATACCTTGTCCAGTACCCCACCAGTATCTCCTTGCTTTAGCTGGGCTACTGTCTGCCAAGCTCTCCCGATTGAGTTCTGGGGGTCTTGGAAAAACAAGTAACAACATAAGGAGAGGAGAGTCAAATGAACAGTGATAGCCCCAATGATAACAGACAACCCAATTATTCTCTGAGGGGCAATGACATTTTTGAGAGACTGCGTCGTCGCATTGTCTTGAATGTCGAAGTATAACATTCGATCGTAATAGTCCATGATCGCGGTTGTCGTCATGAGCGCACGGAGGCCAAGTCCTACGCTGTTGGTGGTGCTAACTGTGTCTATGAAGATTCTGGATAGTACGTGGTGAAACTTCGATGTTGTATCTGGGCAAGTGTTGCAAGTGGTGACTGATACACCGTCACCCTCGGGTTCGAGGATCAGCCTGGTTCCATTCGCCGTGGCCGTTCCGAGGTCTTCATCCTCAATATCTGTCAGGTCAAGCACCCCCCGATCTCTGAGACTGAGCTTTGGTTCCAATAAGCCGAAATATTTCCGTATCTCGTCGGTATCAAAAGGGTAATGGTTGAAGTCGGTAGTATTTCGGCGAAGTTCTGGTTTAGTATATCGCTTTTCTCCCTTGGCCGTAATTCTCCGATCCAATGTTTTAACAAAACTATGGACACAAACAGTGCACCGCAGGATCACACCGTCCTGGTTGTCGTCATACAGACTCACCCACTCGTGCCTGCCCGCGTTATATATGGTACGCGGTGTTGAACTAAAATTCGCTACTCTCCAATCGTTTGCAGTGCCTTTGGCTGTTTCGAAAATCAGCACCCAGGTATTGGAAGGATTTGCAATGTGCCGATCGGAAGCGTTCGCGGTTTCTTGCTCATGAATGTCGAGCTTTGGCCCTTCCAATTTAGTTAACGAGAAGAATAACCTGTCTGTAACATCATCTAAATGGAACGGTATATCGCTACTGAAGTTAATGCCAGTAAAGTCCCGGAATCCATTAAACGAATTGCCGGGGAGAGTCGCCATAGCAGGGTCGGCGAGAATAGGTGTACTAAGATTACCGGCGATAATGGCACTACGATTCCCACTTCCGGATTTGTTTGGATGACCGTCCATATTGACGACAAAGTTCTCAATCAGTGGTGAAAAGCAGAGGACTTGCGCACTAATAATGCTTGCCGGGCCTTTGTAAGAGATGAACGCCGAACTGTTGGATTTTGCGAATGGGAGCAGCGCTCGGGTGGTATTCCCAGTGTATTCAACACCTCCTGTACCCCTTTGATCGCTTACGATGGATTTTGCATCCCCGGGCTTTTCTGCAAAAATGGGATATTCGTCCAGGTATCGACCACTCATTCTCATCCCACCGACGTATTGGAACCGATTCGAGCGTCTGTAGGAAATATTGAACGTTATGGGCTTCTCTAGGAGATCTTGACGCCGTAGGTCGCTGACAAGAATGGTGGATGTGAATTGAAACAGTCCGCTCAGCAACAGTAGCATTCCGACAATGTGATACACCGGGGGCCATGTTTCTCTGCGATTCGTCCTGCTTCGTAACGTTGGGAGAATAATACTCGATGGTCCGTCGGTTGAAACCCGGGCGATTGCCATCTGGGCAGCGTCCGCATACAAAATTTCGTTACGCACCAATAGGATTGATGCAATCATTGAGCAAGCAAGCACTATCTGAGAACTTATAGCGACCCGAAGAACTGTAGAGCAGATGGTGATTACCCGTGTCGTCCAGTCATCAGCGGAGATTTGGCTCCAGAATCGCTCAGGATGGAGGCTGTTGGACTGCCGCCAAAGGAAGCACAGGACAATTAAAGTGAGAATGATTGCAATGGTGCCAACTACCACGACCAAGATCGGAAACCAGTCGATCATTGGCCATTTGCGTTTGGGCTTCGTCCTGCCCTGTCTGCCGCCTGACTTGTAAGAGGTGTCCGTTGTTAAGAGCGAAGCATCATCAGGTGTGAGTAGACCTCTTTGACTGTCGCGATGGCTTTGTTTCTGGCGAGATCGGGTGGCGGTGCGTATGGGCTCCATGCGGGAAGGCTTCAGAGGGTGAGAAACAGCGTGAGAGGCTCGGTAGCGAAGCCTGAGGATTGTCGATGTTTAGACTAGGATAGATATAGTCAATTAAGGAGTTGAGCAAAACCTAGAGGCGCCCCACGTACCGCGGGTGCTACGGTAAGTATTTGTATTGTGTGCTGTGGTAAACCATGGAGACAGAATGTAGTCGTAGAGGATTCAGTTCGCAGTACTGTGCTAGGTTTTCGGCAGTAATCGACAAAGGCGCCCACTGACACGGTGATTAAAGAGGCTGTAAGGCACAGAAGAAAGACGATTTCGTAGCTGATACGGCAGACAGTTGTATTTCACCTCGCGCACATATAGTTGAAATGTTATAGCCACACAAACGACGGAACCCAGAAATTAGTTCATACATGGGTACCGGAGGTAAGCGGCGAGAGAATATTCTGTCCATCCAAATGTTCTATACTGCTGAGTTAAAATTGTCATAATTATATAGAGCAGCGTTTTATACCCGCAGTGACGGCTTGAACAAAATTCGGTGGTGGTTACCATCGGAGCGATACTCAAGGAGAATTCGCACCAAACCTCACCCACAATATGCTGACGCATCCTGTTTGGTTTGTTTTTTGTTCTAATCATACTGTATCCACTATATATATTGTGTATGGCACCTCCCCGGCTAGGTGGGGGCGATCCTCTCCCTCTACCCCTCGTCCTTTCTTTATGCTGGGAGTCAAGTAGAACCATCACAGCTGGACAGAGAATTTGTCAGACCGACTTATCGGCTGAAAGCTCAGTTCTGTCGTGCGGGAAGAAAATTGAACATTGCGATGTGGTCATGAGCTGTCACATGTACATGGTTGTGTGCGCAATAGCTCGTCAAGTCTCCAGATTCATATATCGCTAGTCGATAGTTGATTTTTGCGGCGCACCCTGTATAAGTGTTCCAACCGTTCAATTACCCGAAATCACTTTCAATTGGCCCGTTTGCAATGATCGAAAATGCTTGTCGCAATCACATGCATTATTCCTCGTATGGTTGCACAACGCGGCGGCAACAGCGCTGCTGCAAGGCTTATCGTCGTGCACACCTGGTGAGTGACATCGGTTGGATGCCTAGCCCAAGAGCTGCTCGTTTTCAATCTGCGCACTCCTCTGTGGAACAAGCTGGCATCAACCAGTTGTACGTATTTTGGCACAGCCTCCACTGCCTTGCTGTGATTTTTGGATTCCACCTGAGGTTTTTAGGTTTATTTAAGGCGGGTCTATGGCAGGGCTCTTCGTCCAATTGTGTTGCTGAGGATATACAATTTCGAATTCATACAACCGATGTTCGGTATATATCAAACGTTAACATACGAAATAAATATCCTATCTAGACTCACCGACAAATAAGCTTTCAGCTCAAAGAGACCAACCCCGCGTAGAACCAATCAGTTTTTTCCTTGTCCCGCCCTTGCATTGATACACCGACCGAACTTGTTCGTTACCCAACCGTATTCGCCCGCCTCACAGCAGTCTTCCCTCTGACGAGCCGATCTCGATCTGTCACTCTCCGACCCCGCGTTTGCGCCGGGACCCTGCTGGATAATTTGGATCGTCAAAATGGACAAAATCCATTTTGCATTGTGTGATATGCGTTTCTACTCACTGTGTTACAATGCAGATACATAGCAAACTAGAAGTGAGGCACATTTGCATTTCGTTTAGCGCAATCATTATATCTCACTCGCTCTGTAGGCCAGGTACCATTGACACCCACTCGTACGTTTGTTCGCCCTTGAAGATATCTATGATTTAATATTAACCTGTATATGTTCTTGCGAATCCGTTTGTACAATTTTCGTTCTAGAACGGGGGGGCTGCGAACATGTGCGTCGTTCTGGGAGTTATGTGATAGCTTTCAGCTCTGAAGCAACTAGAGCATGGAGTTAATTTCTATCGGGAGCTGACAACCGAATCTGAAGGACAGCGGAGATTTTCTAACTCAACATCTCGGGTACAATCATGGATGCGTCGACTAGTGAGAACTGGTAGCAACAGCGTCCAAACTAAAATCTGTAGGCCGCCGGTTTGTTAACATTTCAACCGACCTGTCAGCTTACTGCGGTAGATTGTATACTTTTGCAAATATTCTCTGATTTATTTACCTCTGTCCTGGCATCTTGGATATCTTATAATTGAATACCGAACCTACGCCTTGGCTCTCCTAATCGTTGTAACCGGAGGATGCATGTCATTATTAGCGCTTGCGTCATTAGAAATTACTGGGTATACCGGTTTCATATAACTATAGGTTATAATTCAATTACATTTAACCGCGAAGCGATCGTGGTATGTGTAGTGCCATTCACTAGATAGAAATAAATAGATACAGAGATAAAGAAAGTTAATCAGGATGATAGAGGTAAGATTAATAGTAGATTGATGGATTAGATTAGATAGTGTAAGAGACGATCACAAATATTAAATAAATTTCACCCTTACGCCTTCGTTTAACATGTCGCAGAAATTTTCTACCACTACCCTGAAGGCATAAGCAATCGAAGTGGTTACTTCCACACTACTATCGCTATGCAACGGAGGGATCCAGTTCACTTTCTCAGTCCACAAGGTCTGAAAATTCCGGAAACGAAGATATTTAAGGTTGGACCTCTCTGTAGGCATAACACCCTAATTAACTTGATGAAGTCGCGTCGACGTCGTCCTTACAGCGTAGCCCAAATCACTGTACTCAGGCCATCGACAGGACTTGTAGTGACTACCCGTCCTACTATCTATCCAAGACTCCAAGACTTTTTAGCGCATCAACCGCGCGCCGATTTATTCGACATAGAGATTATCTCATACTATGTGATCTATATGTTTGCACTATTATTTAACTTTGATATTCCTATATCAGTTGATAAGCCAGTATATTAGATCTATAGAGGACCTATGTTCCATGACTGAAATAGATACCTAGCCTCACCTATTAAATGGAAATCTATAAAGTTTGAACAGCAGGGGGAGTACCCACCCACTCCTTATCCATTTGAATATTCTATTCAGAATTTTTAGAAATATTTTTTTGTAGTGGAAATAGCTTTCCTGTTCACTGTTATAGACCACGAGAAGTCTTCCAGTAGTCACTGAAGTAAGTAAAAGCAGTAGACTGAATCACTAGAGACCGGTACATCTCCTTCCACCACCTGGTAGGTGTACAAATGCAAGGATTTGATAATGTATACGGGAGAGGAGTTAGATGGAAGTTGTCCAACGGAATAATGGTGAGTACATCGGCTACCAGAAATAGCCTAACGGAACCTTAAAAGTTATCGGCAGCGAAGCTACATGTAAACAAGAGTGCCAGTGGCTGGCGCTATAGTGAGACTGTAGGTGTCACGGTGGTAGAATTGATGAACTACATTCCCCGCGCAGCATAGACCAGATATCGACGTTAACATCACGGCCGCCAGCTGCTGGTTGTTCAAATACATAAGGTGGCTCATACAAAATTTCTTAATACATTTTTAAAAAGTTAGTGGGTACTGGTGCTCGAGCGGTGCGAGAAAAGTCTTCGACAGATAGTGGCGGATAGTCCTTAGGGTTGAGGACATGGCAACCCCAAAACTAGTGCCCAACGTTTTTGTTAAAAGTAGAGATAGAGAAACTTGATTGTACTATCTAAGAGGGCCACAAAGCACAAAGGCCATATATATATGGTAGTCCATGCACGAATGCGTGCGTACGCATCTATGTATAGAGACGGCTGAATACTATTAGCCTAATAGTAATATCTCGTACGAGGTATTATTTCCGGCCATACGAATGCTGAGACCTATTTATGCAATAGTTTTGGCTGCCTAAACACTCTGGCCTTGTGCAAATGAGACCTTGCGGACGCAAATGAACTGTTGAAAATATGGAAGGGGAGAACCGTGTGAATAGACTTAAGATACAGAGACTGGAGAGCAGGAGAAAGACTTGAGATATATACAAGGTAGTTGGGTGCCTTATGCCCTACCGGCTGTGTGCCTTGACATCAGCTCAGCTGAAGCTCAGCTCGGTCAGGTTCATGCAACATGAACTTTAGATAAGCGAGCGAGTGATGTTTCATGATGCTCCTTTCTATCAGACGGCCGCAGGGAGTGACGCCTGACGGAGCAAATAGGTAGCCTAAAGCAGTGTTCTTAGGGTTAGCAGGCTTGGAAAAGTGCATACGGTGACCCGGGATGTTAATAGACTCTCGAATTGTTAAAGCCCAAAACTACTGACGTTTAGTTAACGAAAAATACTTAGGAATATCGAACTAGTTGGTCGGTAGTCTTGCCTGTGAGTGTCTTCTCTCCGTGCATATGTATTGACTTCAGCAAATTCATAGCCACGATACACCGTTTGGTAATTATTGAATTGCATGATGGGCAGATTGAAGATATGATCGGGGAACTATGGGATTGCTGGCTGTGTGCTCGTAATACTCTGTGTATCTAGCCTACCTGTCGGAGTACAAGCTCTAAATTTAAAGCTCAAAACAGACCTTAAACGTAGAAATCCGTTATCGATAGATCCTGCCACAGAAGCTAATGTCGAGCACATGTGGAATAAAGTCCTTCCGAAAAACACTCAGATACTTAGTGATAGATAGAAATTGAGGAGTAAGAACTTTTATTTTTGGAGTTTAGAATCGATATGACCAAGCCAACATCAATCATCAACCCATCTTAACTAACCTCCAACTAAATTGAATACAAAATCCAGCTTCTCCATTCCTCCACCCTTCCAACAGTGCTGATTCAGAAGTTTATAAATGAGCAAAGTTAAAGAAAATATTCGTGTACGTAACCCCAAGTCAAAGAAAAGACTTGAAGCGTACGTATTCATATTGTAGCATTCCCCGGATTTAATTTCGCCGGAAATCCGAACCACATCCCCGGCTTCATCAAGAACTGGACGCAGGATCTTTCAAACCAAGTGCGCCGAGTGCAGCATTTGCTGCAACAATTTTCCGTTCCTCTATGGATGAATGTTCTAATGGTTCTGTGTCCGGAGAATCGATCCTTCGAAGTCTCCCTTCTGCAATTTCCAATAAATCACGGATGAGCCTAGCTTCATCGATGATCTGGGACTCGACGTCGCCTTCGCCGGTGACCATGTCGTACATAGTTTCGCTTGAAATGATATAAACCCGTTGCGTAGGCAATTCGGCCTTTTCAATGTTGGATTCCACGTTTTGGCGGGTAGCATTGATGACTTCGTCTCGGGCTTTCCTGTAGAATTCCTCCTTTTCGTTTTTCCGTCGCTTGTTGTACCCCAGGTTTTTCATCGTGCTTCTAATGTACTGGTCGACTTTGGATCGGACGATGAACACGGGGATACGGTATCGCCGGCAGTTCTCAAGGATCGCGATGTCGATTTTAGTGAACCGCTATAAGTAAATACGAATCAGCACAAGGTCTACAGACAGTTCGCAAGTATACGCACATCGTCATACACCATGATTATGCCGTCAAAGATGAAAAGCCCTTGCTGGTTGAAATACTGCCAATCGGAAATCTCCAGGGTACCCGCCCCAGGCACATCAAACCATACGAATCGGGAATATGGCGGTTGATCACGAGGGTCAGGATATGCGGTAACATCTAGCGTTGTCTCAACGACACCAGTAGGAGCTGCTCCTCCCGTCGCGTCCAAATTCTGCACACCGCGAATGGCGTTGATGAGCGACGACTTCCCCGTGCCCGAGCCTCCGCAGATTGCGAAGTGGAGGCGGTCAACACGGTATTCCACTCTTGCTTTTGCCGCTTCGAACTCTTCTTCGGTGGGCCACTCCACCGGTTGGATGCCCTTTGACAGGTAGAATTCTTGCTGATCCAAAACGCGTTGCATACCAGCCGCTTCCTCGTGTGCAAGTGCCCTCTCTTCTTCCGCAATTCTTTTGATTTCCTTTTCTCGTTCGAGGGCTTCTTCCTCTCGCTTGTGCGCCTCTTCAGCCTTCCTCCTAGACTCTTCCGCTAGTTTCCGATCCTCTTCCGCTTGCTTTCGTGCCTCTTCCTCTTTGCCGACTAGTTCTTCCTCGCGTTTTCGTGCATATTCGAAGGCTATCCGGGTTTCTTCGGCGCGTTGTCTGGTCTCTTCTTCTCGCCGACGAGCTTCCTCTTCGCGTTTCCTTGCATCGGCCTCCCGTGCCTTGGCTTCCTCTTCTCGACGCCTTGCCTCCCTCTCGCACCACTGAGCGTGCTCCTTGGCTTGTCTTTCCCGGTGTTCTAGGTGCTTGTGGTGTTCCTGATCGTATAGTTAGCGATACGACACCGGTCATGACGGCGGTGTGAAGCCTAATACCACTGAGCCTGCGTTACCCATGGTGGATAGTGAGGAGGAGTGTTGAGCCTTTGAGGCAACGTTTATGGATGGAAATAATCGCGGTTTGTTAGGAGCTGTTTTGGTTCTGAGTGGTTAGAACTAAAAAATAGGGGAGAGTTCACTTGGTGGTTTGTAGGGAGAAGTACTTATCGAGGAAAGCCGTCACAAAGATCGATCTGGGGAGGTGGTTGAGTAACGGTTGTTACTCCGAGGGTTAAGAAACAGGAGGAGCGAAGGAGGGCAAGAGGGAAAGGAATAAATACCCACTACGCCACCCCAAAAAAAACAGAAGTAGCGTGGACGGTGGAGGTAGGCGGAAAAAATCCACAAATCTAAGTTTACTCCTCCTGAAAACGGAAAATACTCGGTAAAGGCTTTGGAATGTCAACAGTGCTTGTGCTGCAGTCGAGCAAATGGTGAACTGTATAACAACGAAGGAATTCCCCTTTAATCCTCTTAGAGCGTAATCGGGATATCCCGCGGGAAACCTGCGGCCTATACTTCACTCGCGTTGCAGCGCCATCCATAACCCAGCTGCAGGTGGCGCCTGAATACTACCCAAGACCATTATCGAGTACATTCCGCAGCAGTTTGCCAGCTCACTCGCACGAAACCATCTACGTTTCAATGTGGCCCGCCATCGTGCGGCAAACCCTGCTCATTGCGTGCAGGGCGGCAATCCGATCAATCAGATCCCAGGAGGTCTGCGAACACACATCAAACATGGATACAAGAACTTGTATTCCTTTCTCTATATTTCTGCAGATTTCTCTGCAGTATGCGGAAAAGTCGTATACCTGACCGGTCAATCAGTTTTGTAATGCTGTATACAAGGATGCGGCCGGCCGCGAATTATTCATTGGTATGTAGAAGCTTTGGGTTGGAGGATAATCGCGCACCCGCAGGACGCAGGTGGATGTTTTGGCGGTTAGAAGGTATGATTCGATTACGGTTATGATACGCATGCGCCTTAACCGGCCAGCAGTTTGTGTCGAGCCGCCGGAGAATCTATGTCTGCGTTTAGGATCATGCACGATTGAGGCGCGTGTGGGGGGTATGACAGGTCTGGCGAAATCGCAGTTATTGTGACGCATTCAAGCCGCTTTCCCGAGATCGCCAAATCGCAGACAGCTACCGACATTGTCAGTCTTGTATATTCCTCAAACCCTTATCCGTTCCACTGTGTTATAGCCACACATTGAATATCACATACAGCGCAGTTAAGTTTAAATATGACCGAGAAGGAAGAAAGTGAGGAGTCGATTTGATCCCCAACGGAACCGGTGGCATGTGGAAGCCATGTTACATGCAGAACGACGAGTCAGAGTGGTTGCCTACTACGAGGCGGTGGGGGAGCTGAAATTCTGTGCCGGTGTAATACAACACAATCAAAAGCGGGGTTTGGAGTTAAGAGCGAACGAATAGGATGTTTTGGCAGCGGTGGGGAACATTCCTGGGAGCGGAACAGGCTGCGAACAGCACATGGTAGCAGTCGGTGACTTAGATTATGACTGGAGAGAACGAGACAATGAGAAACAGGAGCAACATGCAGTGTTTGAGATTATTTTAGGACGAGAAGTGTACGCAATCGATCCTGCACTTTCTGTTCGATACGAACGTGGTTAGGAGAAGGAAGAAGAGTCAGCGTGAGCTGCGAGAAGGTCGGAAGGCAAGCATAGGCTCTAGGAAGCGGATGAGAGCTTTTTCTTTTGTCAGATGGGAATGAGGGTGATGATAAAGACTGTCCCCCTTTGGCCGGATTAAGCCGGGAAGCGAGGAACTAGGAAATGTGTACCTAACATGCCAGGCCGCAAACAGCGAATGCAAAACAAACAACGGGTGGGAGCAACCAGCCCGGCTGAGCTACTCTGAACCGTGCAACTGGCCACCGTTAGTAAGTCCGCCCCACCATTCGACACCAGTAGCGCTACCAAGCGTATTTTAATCGACTTATGAATACCAAGCGAATATTTATCACTAACATAATTCGTCCTTTGCTTGGCTGTGCTCCAGATATGATTGTATATTATGGACTAGAAGTTCTCCTTCATTAAGAAGCCCCGAACTCCCAGGGATCGCTCCCCGTCAGTTCGAGGTTGACACGACAGGTACAGGACTAAGGAGAACAGTTCTGGCTTGAAACAAACCCCCTCTACCCCGTCGACGGCCCTTGTACACCACAGATGATTGCTGCTATGCATTCGGCAGATAGTGACGTCAAGCCAAGGTGGCAATAAGGCTCGGGCCGTTCCGAAGCTAGTGAAACAGCAACACGGCAAACCCCTGCACGTCATACGTTACTTGCGTCGCCTAAAAATGGGCTGTTCACATGTATGCGGATTGCGGAGAGATGCTTTCTCTTTTCTTTGTTCTGAGGTTCCTTTGTCCAAGTCATAGTCTTTCAAGGGGACGCTGCAAGTCTCATTGTGTGGTTTACATTTTACAGCGCTCTAGGGTAGCACGTGATAGCTTGTCTCATGGCTGTGTGCCGTATTCACGCATAGGGGGCGGGAACGGGAATGTCTTTGACTTTTGTTCATACAAATTCAATGTGCGAGTACCGTAGTGCGCTAGGGTTGAGTCACGCACCTTATATACAGGCCTTTGCGAGCTCTCTCAGCTACGTTGTCGCGCTCCTTCCGGAGTGAGATCTTGAGTGGGGACAGCCGAGCCCCTGCCCCAAATAAAAAATGGATTATAGAGAAGTGGATGAGAGAACAGGTGGGGACAGATAGCACTAGCTAAACGGAGCTTATATAGATGCTAGGCTTTACAATACACGATGTACCTACTAATGTAACCCGAGAAACCACTGCAGCTTGGAAGGGGGTAACCACCAAATAGTCTTTCTCTAACCAAGTGAAGTGCTATGCTTGGCGTAGGTAGCGAACAAAGCTTGTAGGAAGTTTTCCCGCTCCGGGCAGGTCGTCAGGCTGGCGCATCTGACAGTATGGTAGCGGTTCCTTGTCCATTGGTGCGTATACTTGAGGAAATGCAGCTTCCTTGCTTTCTTGTCTCTTGACAAACCTTGCGCAAAAATGGTGAAGGCATGCAGTACCCAAGTTTTCCCTGAGAAATGAGGCAACTCTCCTCGCATAACGTAGGCGGACATCGCTTCCAGCAAGCGGTGCATAATCATTCCTACAAATAAATGCGGCTTTCGTCCCCCGCTCTTCCCCAGCTATCCGCACGCAACGACACTATCACTCCTACACACCAGACAATAAGTCTCGGTTTATATGTTTGTAATCATATTGTATTCACCTACTTGCGGGTATGACATACATATCTTCCTTCAATCCTACTACAAATCCAAAAAAAGGAAAGGTTTGGTCATCGCTTCCCACCAACCCCCATCATCCCCATTAACAAGTCTGGATAGTTCCTTGTCTATGACAGTTCAGTATCGACCTCAAACCCGCCCCTACCCTTAACCCCTGACCCTGTTGGTGGGTCCTTGGTACTGGTCACGTCTTCGTTGACACAACCTGAATGTTCAACTTGGCTACACCCCGTGCGGCCTAGCACCACCCACCCAAACAACGCTACTATAGAACTTGAACCCTACAAACACCGGCTCTGTAGCGCCATACGAAGAAGACAAGAAATCGGTTAATCCCCGGAGGTGAAGGAGAGCCCTCACATTCATGAAAGTACAAAATTATCCTGTCCGAGTAAGCTTTTGTCCTGCATTAAATCATATAATTTCCATTCTTGCGATTGAAGGATTGGAAGACTCCATTTGACAGTTGAGGTCGAGTGACTGAGTGATGAGACATGGAACACTGTAATCATTCTTACACTGTGTATAATGCGTTGCTCCAGAATGGCTAATGATGTCAGGGCGGATGGAATGCGTCCATCCCTGCTCAAATCCACAAACGAAGGTCGGGTGCTCTCACTTGTGATACTACTGATGACATTCAGAATGATAGACAGGCGGATGGCTTAGGCAGCTAACCATCGACAGTGCATCAATAATTTTCAGCTGAGTTACATGAATAAAGAGATCGAAGAACGCATTGCAGAAAGAACGTCAACACACGCTAAAGAAATCCAGATCCTCCGAACAAACCAAGAGAAGTAATCCCGAAACCAGCGCTGTTTTTCCTTCCGTTGAGCTTCATATCGAGGGAAATTATAACAGATCGATACTAAACTTGACGAAAGTTGAACATAAAAAACACAAAGTTATCTTCAAGAAAAACCGTTTGTAACTTAAATAGAACCATATAAACTACCAAACCCGTTACCATTTACTCGCGAAGTGAACACGGACCCTGCTACGAACTGAAAAATCCGCCTAAAATGAATATGCACAAAAACGGGCTATGAATATCTGCCACCATTACCTGTTTTGGTAATCTCTAAGAAACTTCGCAACAGTATAGTGGCGCATCCAAATTGCCAGTTTAATCGCCGTTGAGTAACGTTTATCGTTCGGGTATTGGGAGTCCGCACCGGCATTTAGTAACAATTGTACCATGTCTAACCGACCTTCTTCAGCAGCCCCTTCAAGAGCTGTTCTCCCCTTATAATCCGCTCGCGCAGCATTGACATCTGCGCCAGCCTGAAGTAGCATGATGGCGATACGAAGATGGCCTCGGATTGCAGCTACCTGAAGCGCGGTTACTCCCTGGCAACGCCCTGCCGGTGTATTCACATCTGCACCTGCATCAATCAGGATCCGGACAAGTTCGATATGGCCATAGCTCGCTGCAGCTTGAAGTGCATTTCTTGTGTATTCGCCGTCGGCAGCTAGTGCATTAACGTCTGCACCTGCATTTATCAAGATCCGAACCAGCTCGGCATTACCAGTGGCTATTGCAGCTTGAAGTGCGGTGACTCCTCCGTTTGAAGGCGGAGCGTTGATGTCTGCGTCCCATTTTATCAGGATTTGAACCAGTTCCATGCGGTCATTTTCTGCTGCCATTTGTAGTGCTGTTCTTCCTCTGCTGCCGCCGGAAGCGGGCGTGTTGACGTCTGCACCCGCCTCTAACAAAATATGAACTAGCTCCATACTACCTAGTTCTGCTGCTAATTGGAGCGCTGTATGACCGTCGGTTGAAGCCGGACTATTGACATCTGCACCGACATCAATCAGGATTCGAACTAGTTCCACACCAGCGAAAACCGCAGCTTGAAGTGCAGTGTAGCTGAAGTATGAAGCCGGGGCGTTGACATCCGCACCGACGTTGAGCAGGATTCGAACCAGTTCCATATTGCCAGACCTCGCTGCTGCTTGGAGTGCTGTATATTGGTAGTCGGGTGCAGGGGTGTTCACATCTGCACCCGCTTTTATCAGAATCCAAACCAACTCGATGTAACCACATTCCACTGCCAACTGGAGTGCATTTCCATTGCCAGATGGTGCATTGACGTCTGCACCTGCATCTATCAGGATATGAGCCAGCTCGATATTGCCTTTGTTGATCACTGCTGCTTGCAGTGCTGTATTTCCTTCGTCCGTAGCTGGGGCGTTGACGTCCGCACCGACATCCAGCAAAATTCGAACTAGCTCCACATTGCCGGATATCACCGCTGCTTGGAGTGCAGTATTTCCGCTGTGGGAGGCTAAGGCATTGACGTCTGCGCCCACATCCAACAGAATTTGAACCAGCTCTATGTTACCACGTTCCGCTGCAGCTTGGAGTGCGGTAGTTCCACAGCAGTCGGCAGGCGGGGCGTTAACAATGGCACCAGCGATCAACAGCAGCCGAACCAGTTTGATGTTGTCTGTTTCTATGGATGCCTGGAGAGCAGTTCTCCCGATGCTGGAGGCTGCAGAGTTGACATCTGCTCCCATATCCAACAGGATTTGAACTAGTTCAATATTGCCAGATGTTGCTCCGGCCTGAAGGGCAGTAAACCCACCATCGCTTGCAGAACTGTTAATATCAGCTCCAGCAGCCAATAGCAGCCGAACCAGTTCAATGTTGCCACTTTGTGATGCTACTTGCAGTGCAGTTTTGCCATAGTCTTGAGCTGCTGCAGCGTTGACATCTGCACCCTCAGCTAACAGAATTTCAACCAGTTCGGAATTGCCTGCACTTGCAGCTGCTTGGAGCGCAGTCCCTCCCATATCTTGGCATGATCCTGGGGAATTGGCATTGACATCTGCCCCTGCCTTCAGCAGGACTATAGCAAGCTCGATGTTGCCGTGTTTTGAAGCTATCAAAAGAGGTGTATCTCCACGTTTGGTTGGCTGACTGGGGTCATAACCTGCCTCAAGGAAAATTCGAACAAGATTCGTCTCCTGAATTCTTATGGCGCTCTCGAAAATCTGTCTTGCGAATGCTTCGATTGTCGGAATCTTCGCCGGTAGTAATAACGAGACGAGCATCGGTTGTTGCTTATTGTTAATGATCCATGAAAGAAGTTGGTCCGCATGATCATCGGATAACATATTGTTGGATGAGAGGTATGTAGCGAACTTTACGAACCGCAGCAAAGCAGCATTGTTAAACGGCCCAAGTAATTTTCCGAGACTTGTCACGAGCTCTCCGTCACGCCCTTTCACCAATAAGTCTCGCAAGTGGCAGTAGGCACTAGAAAATTGTTCGGTAACTTCGAGATTGGTCGTAGCAGGTAGCAGGCCAGATAGTAAGTCCCACATGTTGGACAAGGCACTCGAAGTACGGTCGGTAATTTTCAACCGTGGAATATCAACAGATAATAGCCTAGAAAAAAACTGGGACCTGTCTGGTGTGTTTATAATTGTAGTTTGTCCGATAGCATTACCAACATACAGGCCTTGAATGCCTAATGAATTAATAATTAGCACTCAAGGTATAAATCTATCAAATTATGGGGAAAATACCCCGAGTCTCAACAAAGTCCTGGAACTGGAACCAAGGGAGATTTTCCAGCGTGAGATCATAAGAGACTTGACCCAACGGGGAGCAGACGGTAATCGCTTCCGGGCTGCGTGGGCTTGCTGCTTACGGGGCGTTAGCACTACGATGACAAAAGCCGAAGGTTTAAATTGCACCTAACGCCCATTCTTGCGCAAAAGTTGGAGGAAAGCGCCTTGATATTTCTTTCTTAATTCGATCCGGCGGAATCTCGATGTAGCCGGTGTATACCACGCTTTCCTTGCCATCGTGCTTGCGTTTTTCCACCCGGTGACGGATATACTCCCACTCGTAATTATTTAGATTTTTGCGCAGATTCCATTTTTTGAATTGACCTTCGTATTGCTTCTTACTGAAGAAATTATCAGCTAAGCTCTATGGTGAAGTCGTTCGGGAATGATACCTGGCGTCAAAGTTGCGATGTCTTTTCATGTATGACATTACATCCCCGAGAGACATATCTTCCACGAAGTAGAGCCTTTGTATTTCTTGCCGATGAAGTTCCCATTGGGTTTGCATAGCGTCATGTCTAGACAGCATTCTTCGCCGCGTTGCAGGAGATAAATGCAATAGACAAAACTCAGAGTGTGAGGCTTCTTGGACGGAGAGTGTGATTTTAGGAAGTAAAGGAAATTGCGGAACTGACAGTTCGATGGATGTTGGGTGGTGGTGTCTGAAGTGTTGACCCGCGATTGCGGTTATATTTATGGTGACGTTGAGTAGCACAAGCCTGGCAAGTTCACTAGCGTCACTTCAAAAATGGCGCAAGCATAGGATCATCCCAAAATCTCCCCAAGCCCACATCCCATATCTTCTTACTGGTCAAATCCTAAATCTTCAGGCGTGCATGCATATGCATTGCTTTCAGTTGTACAAACCGGGGTTGCTATTGCTTTTTGGGTCACTATACGGCTAAGCCCCAGAAAAATCATTGGCTAAATTCAGAATCTTCCCCATGATAAGAAAAATCGGAACACAATCCTTGTCTAGAGAGTGCGGCTTTGTTTCATGCGCAAGAAGGCAGACGAGGATCGGCGAACTGATTGCATGGGATAGTTTGAACATGCAAACATAGCACCAAACCTTCTACTTTTTTCGCCAGAATGTCTCACACCACGTTTGGATAGCGAATGGCCACGGTTGAGGGACACTTAGTGGTTCAAAAGGACCTCCGGAGGTCTTTTCTCATCAGTTCAAAAGTTCAATAGACCCATCATCGTAGTATACACTGTATTGTAAGCTCCACTTTACTTGAATAAGAGGTACGTCTTTGATTGGACTAGCGTTCTTGATCTTCATACGAAAGTGGGTACTCGGGCCAGGCTGCAGAAGATGGGACACTCCATTTCTAATAATGAATTTATCGTGAGAGCGGGCATTGAGTTGCTGTTGACTAGGGATGAATCTGAAGAGAAGTTAAAGCAGACTGATTATTGCCCTTTCTGTTAAAATTCAAACCGCATTTACCTGATATTACATGTGAATTTCTCATATCTTACCAGTTCCTGGTGGTAACTTGCAAGAAAAAGAGCGTCCCATCTTCAACAGCCTGACCCGAGTATCTAAAACCGGAAATTATTTGTATATAATTGGAGTAGTACCTGCAATATAAACGCTAGCTAACTTAATCGGAGGAGCGCTTCGCACCTCAGCAAATACGTTCGATTCCTAATGGTAGAGGAGAAAAAGTTGCATGTGCTGCACGTAGAGGACTCACGGGGGTTAGCTCGGATCAAATTCTAGTACGATATAATACTGAAAAATTCTAAGGTACCAATTGATAAACTCCCAGAAATGGATTGAGTCACTACTGATACGTCATCTGGTATGGTCTACCACATGGCAGTGTGAACAGGAGATTTTCTGTAACCGAAGCCAGCGTGCTAGAATTGGCTGCACTTTCTTTCCCTCGGCGGTTCCACTCACCATATGACTTGCCACAAAAATTAACTACCGATTTATATAGCCTGGAGTTCAAAGCACTACAGAAGAGCTAAGCTGGATACAGTTAACACAAAATCACATGGGTATCACTAGCGATACTTGCTTTGAACCGAACAAACAAAAGACGCTTTTGGTAGTGTTTAATGTATGTACACCATGCTCAACATGCTTTGTGAGATTACCCGAAAGTGATTAATTTACCGCATACTTTGTCTCGTCCCCAAACTCTCGTTACCGAGCTCGCTTACGAGCGAAGGCAACGAGAGAGGTACGAGTGGCATCACCACTGGAGGCTAAGCCCATACTACCTTTAAACCACATCCTCGTAACTTTAAACTTTCAACTCACCAAAATCATGAACCCAAGGGCTTCTATCTATCGGAGCATCCCATGTTTACACGTGAGCGATACCCAAAATCTCTATCTAATCTATCTATGCAATCAACTCGACCAATCAACCCATCATCATAGTACTCCATGAACGAGTTGTTATTCTTGGAGACGTCAGTTGGATGGATTAGATTAGATTATGTGCAACGGATACGATTAGATAGCGAACGATAGATCACGTGGGTTGTGAAGTAGTTTTTCCAGACTTCTATACGACACAAGCATCCACATCTATCGGATGATAAAAACTACAGGCAAATTCTCCTTCTGAAAATAGTATAACCTAGGGGTGTGTTTGATACTAGTTTCTGCCGATGAGTATCTAATCAAGAATAGCGTTCGGATTCTTCACTCCTGATAAAAATTCCCCGAATTTCAATGGAGCAAAGCCGCTCCATGGGAAAAGCAAGGCAAATTTGGTTGTATATAACCGCATACTCTATGAAGGACGGAGCCAGTGCTTACAGGTATTCACGATCCGCCTGCGGAGGTGTGTAAAGGGAAGCTAGCAGGTTTGGAAACCACCTCAGAGCACCCACTCCCCAATCCTATGGACATGGATGGTCATGCATGGTTAACGTTTACCCCGCTTAATCTTACACTAAACTCCGATTTCATCTGCCTTGTGAGAGTGCAGCTAACAGCAATATTATATATGCAACCTGAAGATTGTGGATTTCACCAATGGGGAGTAACTGATACCCAATAGTGGCTTAGAAGAAGATTTCGGAATCAGCCAATAGTCTTTCACCATTTCAAAAGCATGACGCCAGCGACCTGTCAACCTTGTGCTACCAGCTTCCTTCATAAATATATCTGCAATTGCAAGACCACACCCTTCGACTCCACCAACAACTATGAAACTCTCAGAATCCACTAATTCCTATAATTCTCTCCAAACCGCACTCACCGCCTAACAGCCTTGAGCCGTATGCTTCCACTGTTAGGTATCCTGCAACGCATCTCTAGAGACGAAGAATGTGGTCAACCCAAGACGCTACGCAATCCCAATAGGACCTTCATCGTTATGAAATACAGAGGCTTTATTCAGCAGAAAATATGCCTCTTGGAGAAGTCATATCCTACATGAGGGAGTATCACAAATTTAATGCCAGGTAAACTGTGGAAAGGCTTTATCAAACAACTTAGCTGATGGTCTCGGTAGTAAGACGTAATACGAACGTCAGCTTAAAACATGGAATGTGCGGAAATATTTGAATAGTTCCGAGTGGGAGTTCATTCATCGCCAGATACAAAAACGGAAGCATGATCATGGCAGGGACAGCGTGGTATACAACGGCGACATTGAGATTCTGCCAAAACGAGTTAAGAGGGAGATATCGCGACGATTTCCACCGACCTTTGCACAAGGATGGGCGTCAGGTATATGTTATCGCTCATTTTATCCATCACACGTCACAGTGTTAACTCCCCCTAAGCAGCAAGCCCACCGAGTCCGGAAGGAATTACCGTCTGCACCCCATCAGATCAGGTTCCCTATGAGATCAGACTAGAGAATCTTCCTTGGTTCCACTTCCAGGACTATCTTGAGACACGAGGTATTTCAACCCCCAATCCCTACTTGACGTTAAGTCTAATGCCTTGAATGCTAATTTTTAAATTATCAGGGATTTTAGGTTCAGGAATTGGACAAGACTCCAAATCTCGGCGAAACCCTTCCAGCCCTCCGCAAGATACTCCTCAAGAAATTGTACGCGCATTAGACACGACCTGGTTTCTTTCCCATCTACAATCGCCCACGACAATTCTAGGCACCACCGCCCGCATTTCTAGCGCCTACTGCCGGTCACGAGATATTCTTTTCGAACGGCATAGCGGAGAGCTAGACCACATGGCAGGACCCGGAGAATTAAGCGTGCTATGTAGCCAAGATCTCTTCATCCTACTAATAAAGTCGGCTGCGTATCTTGCGTCTAACAACATGTTACTCGCGCGCGATATGGATATACTGCTTCGATATATCATCAATAATAAGCGACATTCAATAATTGCTGAGTTATTGTCGGCGAACATTCCGACAACCGATGCATTTGCAATCAAAATATTCGAAAGCGCTATACGGATTCAGGATACGAACATTGTCCGAAGTTTCCTCAAGGCAGGTTATGATCCCAGCCTGCCTACCAGGGATACAACACCTCTCATGTCAACCGTACAGAACGGTAACATCGAGCTAGCTTTAATCCTGCTCCATACAGGCGCAGATGTTAACACTGTGACTCTAGCTCAGAAAGAGACTCCACTTCATGTTGCCGCGAAGGCAGGCAATGTGGAACTGGTTCGTATTCTGTTGGCTGCGGGTGCCGATGTCAATCCCCCGAAGGTCAGGGAATATATTATCTGCGGAACTCCACTTCAAATAGCCGCAGAAACAGGTAACATTGAACTGGTTTCAATTTTGCTGGCTGCAGGTGCTGAAATCAACGCTGCTGTGTTATGTTGGCACGGCAAAACTGCGCTCCAGGCGGCTGTGGCGATAGGCAGTACTGAACTTGTTCAAATGCTATTGGCTGCAGGTGCCGATATCAACGCTGCTTCCTGTGAGAGCGATGGAAGAACCGCTCTCCAGATGGCGGCGGGAATTGGCAGCACTGAATTAGTTCAAATTCTGTTATTTAATGGTGCAGATATCAACGCTGCTCCTTCCCCCGACGATGGACGAACTGCTCTTCAAGCTGCGACAGAAATAGGCCACACTGAATTGGTTCGACTTTTGTTATCTATGGGCGCAGATGTTAACGCTGCTGCCTCCTTGGCCGGAAAAACTGCACTCCAGTTTGCAGCGGCAATACCCGATTTAGAGCTGGCACAAGTTCTGGTGGCCTCAGGTGCAGACGACAATGCTGTTGGTATATGGGGCGATAATGGAACAGCGATGCAGTCGGCGGCGGAATCAGGCAACACTGGGCTGGTTCAATATCTATTATCTGTGGGTGCAGATGTCAATGCCGCAGCTTCTGTAAATGGCAAGACCGTGCTCCAAGCAGCCGTGGAATCGGGAAACATAGATCTGGTTCGCTTTCTGTTGTCTGTGGGTGCAGCCATCAACGCTGCTCCAGCTTGCTACAGCAGTAGAACTGCACTCGGAATAGCAGCGAGTAATGGCAGCGCTGAACTAGTTCGGCTTTTATTGGATGCGAATGCGGATGTTAATGCCGACGGCAAATGTGGAACTGCACTTCAAGAAGCAGTGGACTCAGGCAGTATCGAACTTGTTCAAACGCTGATAGACGCTGGTGCAGATATCAATGCGCGCACTCCTCACAACCAAAATACCGCACTTCAAATAGCTGCCAGTAATGGTAATTTTGAACTGGTTCGGGTTCTGGTGAACGCGGGTGCAGACGTCAACGCACCTGCTTGTGGCTATATTTACGGAGGGACCGCCCTACACGTAGCAGCGTTCGGTAGCAGTATCGATTATCTTCGTCGTCAGATGGTCGGTAGCAGAAATGCCTCTAAGCTGAGTGCTATATTCCATTTAGCAGCAACGGCAATATTGATGTAATTCGGTTCCTGATGGAAAGAGGTGCAGACCCCAATACACCAGCTGCAGACTGCATATCCGGAAGAACTGCCCTTCAAGCAGCAGTGGGCGATGAAAATATCGAGCTAGTTCGGATCCTAATTGATGCGGATGGCGACGTCAATGCACCAGCTAGCAACGGCGGATTCGGAAGAACTGCGCTTCAGTTAGCAGTGGAACGTAATAGTGTTGAACTAGTCCGGATCCTGATGGATGCTGGTGCAGATGTCAATGCACCAGCAGGGCCCAACGCGGGAATGACGGCGCTGCAAGGAGCTGCGATTGGAGGTCATCTTGACTTGGCTCTCGTTCTGCTTAAGGCTGGAGCCGATGTAAATGCAGCTCCGGCTGGTGATATGGGAAGAACTGCTCTCGAAGGGGCTGCAGAACATGGTCGGTTAGACATGGCTCAGCTGTTGCTTAACGCTGGTGCAGACTCTCAATATCCAGTCCATACGCGTTATGAAAAGGCAGTGCAGCAGGCTACCAATAATTTCCATTATGTCATTGCAAGGTTTCTCAGGGATTATCGAAATATGTGATGGAACGCTGATATTCGTACCGATTGTTTTCAAATCCTTTTCTCGGTCTCTTTGGATACTGGCACATTTCTGCATTCGCTTCGTGGATAGGTAGATGGTAGTGTATTTCGCAGTGGATATGGTTCTGACTGAGTGGGAAGCTTTTCTTTTAGTCTGTGGCATGGTATTAGGTTCATCTTTTACGAAATTCTTTTACGAAATTTTGAAAGCGCTTCTTCTGAATGCCTCTCATATGCCCATATGCCCCAGCCCCGTCTGGGTTCACACTTAGCTCAATACATTGATCGAACGACTGATGGTGGTTGATTTGTTCGGCGGAAATGGATTTCTTTGCAGTGTGATCTAGCGCATATTTAATTCCTTTCCTGTTACCGTAATAGGTTTTCAAACCCGACGATTGATTTTTTGACAATGATCAAATGTATTCCTTCCCTTCCCTTCCGTTCTTTCGGACGCGATATCGTAGGCGATAAATCGGAGAACAGATGGATAATGAAGTGGAGGAATTGTGGCGAATCTTACATGAAGTATGAATCCGCGGATGAAGCACGTATACTTGATGTAAACTTGTCGTACGTTGTAGAGAGACGAGGTGTAACGATGATTCGAGTGCTTAATGGACGAGACCGTGGAGATGACAACAATGATGAGATGGATTAGATGAGATGGAGATTAATTAGTACAGATAGTGAAGGATCACATACTGAGCTGGGTAGTCTTTGTTGCTGAGCCTCAAAACCCCGGTTTTTGTTTTAATCATACTGCATTCACTCTACTTTCAAAACCCCGGTCTCTTGATGTTGCCACCATTCGACAATTGGTTCCCTATCCGCGAGCGTATTTCAGCCCTTTAGTCCTCCTCCTCTGTGCCCCTCATACTTATCTCCCATTCCATGTCCAAGTATGTCATATTCGAGTATCTAGTATTAATATTATCGACCGAGAATTTGGTGCAATCGAAGCCACACCTGTAGTTCCCATTTATAGTACTGCTTGCCGCAAAGTCAAGCGGCGCACCGATGTGGCTCGAAGTTTAACGCCGCAGCCAAGGCTAACCCTAGCTAAGTTGATATTGTTAACATCGGTATCATTAGCGATGTTTGCCTTGAACCGAACAAACAAACGACGCTTATTCAGTATGCAGATTGTTGCCCATGTTTGTATGGTTATTTTTACTGCTTGTTGACTTCGCTCTCTCGCCCCCAACGTTTGACTTGACCGATCAAATAAGATACAACCACATCTCACATATTAGACATTCAGATATTAGACACAATCTCATGCAGTCATATGCTGAGTACCTAACTCGCCTCTAGGTATTTGCCTCTCCTTGAGAGTATCGCAGCGTAGATCTAATTCATACCACTCACGTGACAAAATATAGTTTGAGTTCACCGCCGTCCCCTCCCCTGTCGGATCTCCGCCGCCTTTCCACACACAATTTTGTGATTACCAGCACCAGCATTCCTACACCCACTCTATCTCATAGCCACAGCACCAAACTTTGACTATCCCGAGCATCGACGCTACGAAATGTCTCTGCTTGAGAAACGATGGGGGAATGTATATGGGTTCTTCGTAAACGTAACGAGAAATCTAGGGAAGCTGACGACAGGAGATGGACAGGCAGCGGCAGGATTGTGCGGTTCGATCAAGTGATATAGTATTCTCGTCAAGTTCATAACCTACCCGACTAGCGGAGGTAGTCGTTTCATGCAGCGCGGGGCTGAAGATTAGAGTAGTGGCGAGTTGGGCGAAGAGTGGCGTTAGCCTTGCAGTGCAATATATGTAGACTATGACGTTCGGTGGAGTTCATTTGATCTGATATCGGGTGTCTATTCTGCTATAGTGGTTCCATGGGGCATTCGCTTGTTGAAGTTACGATTTCCCTGACAAGTCTGATAGCTGCAGCGGAAGTTACAATGGAAACCAAATTGATTCTTTTATCTTTCTGTTCATCTGTAACACATCTTGGTCAAACCGTTTTCTTCCATCATTCTGTTCTGTCTTGCTATAGCACTCAAAGAGTGATAATACCGAGATCCAACAGCAACCCCCCATGAACCCGGAGACTCCTGGCTAGTTTCCCAGTGAGGTGCCCTGCTGGAAAAGAGTAAGAGTCATCACTAATCAGCTTATGCAATCACAAGAACAGACGCTGTAACACTGTAACACCGAGGACAGTACAAGTATGCGTATGCGGGTTAGGGTTTTATTCACAGATTATCTCAATAACTATAAGCTATAAGGACACCTCTCATCCTCCCGCTATAAGATTACAGCCTAGAAGTAGAGAATAATAAGGAGAGGTCACATACTCAAACAGGACTTAACCTGTGTAGACAATCTGTGGTGATCTTATTGCTTAGGCATCTCGGTATTGGGAAATCAGTTGCCGGGGAAAAGATGTCAGGAGCGAGCGTGGTGTGGTCTCCAGCCCGCAGAGTGAATAAAGATAGATCCGTGGGGGGGGATAATGTATGTTGTTGGCACGCTGATATGATATTAAGTGTGATAGATAAATTGATAAACTACTACCTACAGGCGGCAACGACATGGTGCGCACCGTATAGGGCCACATATACCTACCAGCCATTACCTCCTACTCTTTATTATCTTCTCGATGTACCACTCTGACTTTGTGTCTTTGTGTGTAGGATCTACACGGAATGCCACCGCACCAGATTTGAGACCATACCTAAGGATGACCTAGATAATAGACTGTGATTGTGCTCACCCAAAGCACTAATTGCCTTTTCAGGCCTATAAAGACGAATTTCAGCTGATAAATTCAGAGTGGCGATGAATAATGTGCTCCGTGCGTTAGCTCATGAGGATTTTAACACGGCAGTGTATCCGGCGGAGTATCGCCCGAAGAGAACTTCTAAAACAAGAATAATAGCGCCAATATAAAAGTCAACAATTGAAAAGAGGAATTTTCGATGGAAGTCTTCCTCTACATACTAGCTAACAGAATTGTAGCAACTTTTCTAACCAACCTGTCATCCATTTCTTCATACATACAACAAAATCCATCCAAGCAAAACCATGTTACATAAGTCCGTATACTCTTGCGCACCCAACGTCGAGAACCACTGCACATGCCACCCAACAAACGAAGAAAAGAGGTGCATGAATGGCACAAGCAAAATCAGAAATGTGGTATGTAGTTCGTCCAACCAACTGAGACATACGCTCCTTCCGGTACATGACGCAGACTGATGAAGGACTCGATGACAATTGCCACCCGGGCGCAAACGACGATAGGTATAGATAGGAATGTCACTATAAACATGGCGTAAACAAAGTTTAACTTATTGGACTTCCTGTCACCAACAGCTCGTGAGTACTTTAGCGTGCGGAATCGTTCCATTATGAACGAGCGTGTCGTGACATCTGGACGGAACGCGTCGGACAATCCACAAGACCAGACAGAGACGGCAAAGCTACCCGCCATTATTGTAACACTCGAAACCCTCCAAAGCAATTGTTCTAACTCAGATGGAAACTCGAAATTCCAGGCAGCCGCATGAACTCCTCCATATGCCAAACACACTATGAAGGTTACGAGAACCAATACCCATTGCTGCTCTGTTGACGTACTATTGAGGTCTCTCCCAGTATAGTTTACCATGCGAGGACTCACGAGTTTCAATTGGCTGCGCCACTCAAGATCCGTCTTGTCTAGTAACTTTCGTCCGAGTGATGAATCCATTACGGTCGGATCTCGTACACCAGTCGGCTTCTTAAACCAGATCCCATACATCATCAGACCGCATAGAGCATGGACGAGTGTATGAACTTCGAGAAGTGTCAGAGGATAGCCCGAAAGTTTTCGGGCTGAGACCTGCAAAGCAAACCAATATTGTAAATCCAGCCATATATTTATACGAAAGACATGCAATGTATCTAAAGAAATGGCGTACCTGAATCACCATCCAAGTTACCTGGAAAATAACCAATCCCTTGGCAATTCCATCCGCCTTGCTCTTATCGGCGATCGTTTCCGGGTCGGGCATCAGGAAATCCCCTCCTTCGGCGAGCTTCAAAACTCCGGCCGTGGTGATAGCCATCCTCTTAGAGTCTTCAGGTTCACGAATTTCATTGTCGAGTTCTAAGGCAAAACCACCCATAACTGCGTAGAATCCGTATCGCAAATCGAAAATGTATTCTGCGGATGGCTGGAAAGTGTACTCTGTGTATGGCTGCGAAATGTGTGGAGTGAGCTGTTCTACGCTTCCCAACTGTAAATCTTCTCCCCCTCCTTGTGGTGTTGCAACTTCCAACAATGAGATCTGCAAATTCGCGTGAGTCGTTGAAACAGCAAATTGAAATAGCAAAGACCCACTGTAGAACCCTGAAAATCAACCGCCTGAATAGAGGGCTGAAGGTTTTCATACGCCGTCGGGGGAGAAATGGTCTGTTCTGTCGGTGTAGATATCTTATTGCTCTGAATTCGATTGAGATTAAGCACGAGCTTCTGAGCCTGGTAGAGCTGAAGATACGCAGACAGCATAACGACTTCGGGTGCGATGAGAGCTATCAAAGCCCACTTGACCGCACGACGATATATAACGAGACGGCCTTCTCCATAAGCCGGAACGTTTGGGTGTAGTGCTGAATAGACGCATAGAATGAGCGTAATGATGGAGCTGTAGAGGATACTGGTGGTGCCGCGATAGTGTGGTTCCGGCACCCATCCAGGCGCCGTGTTCTTATGAAGGGCGGTACGATTTCCGAGTGACGGATGCCATTTGTCAACGGCAGAGCCCTCTGACTGGGCAGCAACTGAGAGGGCCAGTACTTGATGAACGAAGAAAGCGGCGGTTAGCATTTCGATGGTTGAGGCGACGACGGAAGGCTGCAGTTGTTTTGGCCGGTTCTACAGCGGGGCGCAGAAGAAATATGATTTATCAATGCTAATAAATCAGGGGCTCAGTATACAGTACATTCGTTGTCGTGCATTTAGCCCCAGCAGAAAAAGAAAGTCGACGTCACACAGTCCACTCAAAGGAGCGAAAATCGTGGATTAATGTAAGCTCGTGTACCAGGGGGCTGGACGATTTACGTCCCCGGATAGGTGATCAGTTTTACAGTGCAACTCTGAGGGTTGAACACTTGAACTGAACACCGAAAATCTAAAAAGAAGTTTTCAGTCACAGCCTATATAGATAATAACTGCTCTAGTAGTCTGCCTGCACTTGACCGCAATTGTTTGTGTGTAGTACATGTACTCCAGCATATCCCCTAATGTCATGCAAGATAGACCCGAGTTTGACCTATCTCTAAGTGAAGCATTGGCCAACTTGGAGGGCACTTCCACTACACACAAACAAATTCAGTCATGTGCAGGCAGACAACCAGAGCAGTTATTATTTACATAGGCTGTGTGTAAAGGCATACGCCCGTGTATGGCCTCGTAGGAAGGTATATCAGTAGATACGGTTGCAAACGTGGATGTCAATATTGTAGAGTAGTATAAAGGTGGTTAAGGTAAGATTATCGCTAGAGATCTAAGGCTCGTGGCGAGCCGACTATATATAAAGCGGGTGTTACCCGGCCCTGGACACGTCACGTGCAGCCGTGCCATTTTGTTTGTTTGTAATCATATTGCATTCGGCCGCTGGCGGCCATGGCATATCCAGTACACATTTCCTCCCCGCTTCTTCCGTAACATAAAGAAACAAAAGCAAAGTCGCGAGTCCTCTTCCCCTCAACAAAAGAAACCGCCGCACACAAAAACAACATCAACTTTTACACCCCCCCATCACTCGACTCCTCGTGAGCAGCCGTGCCATTACACTGTGACCGAAAACCTTTTTTGATTTTCGGTATTCAGTTTGGGAGCTTGTTGCTTCTCTGAACATCAGAGTAACACCAACGACTACATTCTCCAGCCCCTCCATGTCGCAGGTATTCTTTTGTGCACCAGGAAACGGTTGGCATGCAAGTTTAGGTTCAATGGATGTTTGGTATTTGATTGGTTTTGACTTGCCAGAATATCAATTACTAGGTGGTTTCTATAGAAACATCCATTGCAGAGTCAAAATTCGGAACTGAAGCTTGAGAGAAAATCAAACCTGCTAAAAACCCTAGCAGAACTAGCCATTGGCTCCTTCTGGTGCAGGGCAAATCCGTCCGTCCCGTCCGAGCTTATAAATGACGGCGTGACAACCGACAACGGCCGGGGACGATAGAATCACCGTCCCCGGGAGACATCCACCTTCCCCGGGCGTCATTGGGCGGTTACAGTTATATTTAGATGAAACCCAAGAACTTCACATATTTAGAACTTTGTAAGGCTTATGGATACGGGCTGACATACGGGCTTATGGATATGGGGCTAGAGGTACAAGCTGACATACAGGCTGATGGTTTGTTTGTTTGTTTGTAATCATATTGCATTCACCCCGAAGGGGTGCCCAGCTAAGTTACCTAAGCCGGCCGGCCGCGTTGCGGTCATGGCATATTTAACCAATTTCCTCAGAATTTCCTCGGTCTTCAGTTGATGGAGGGCACAAGGCCACTGGCTCATCTACCTCTCTCCCAGGCAAAGTCATCCCTCCTACTTCCCGCTGCTCAATGGAGGGCACAAGGCCACTGACCCATCAAACCCACCTGCAAACAAAAAAGCGCACTAAAAAGCAAACTAAAACAAAAGAAAGTCGTAAAAACATGTTTGCCCTGGAGGACCATCAAACCATATTCCGCGTGTTCTAAACTGCAACACCATCTTCACAACCCTTGTCCATTCCTAAACTGTGCTCGACTAACCCTTTCAGAGTCGCCAACTTTCATATCTTCCACAGCGGCAATTATACACCTCCATAACTCCGTGATCATCATCATATTTCGTAGCAACCTGACTTTGCCGCGGTTGTTCATCCTTCTCATTTACTTTTCCTGTGGCTTCCGACTCTCCCTTCTTTTGTTGTCCTCCCCTCCCGCCAGATCATCTTTCGCCCTTATAATTTTCCTCCTCCCTCCACATCGGCAAAGTGCAAATCGACTATAGGCTGCGCTACGCGTACACGCGCACACGCGCAGCTCATAGCAAGCTTCCTGTGGACCCCTGCGCGATGCGCATCCTATAGTCATCTATAGTCAATTCATAGAGATGTGCGCGTGGGCCTATGGACCTACATACAGTTGGCAGCCGGAGATTGACCTATACCTGTCGTTACCGCCTGGAGTCTTCGCTGTTATACCGGTACTGTACACACTATCGCTGCGAGTCCACTCTACAGCCCGCTGGTGCTTGAGAGCCTGCTTGAGAGCCTGCTTGATAGCCTGCTTGGGAGCCTGCTTGGGAGCCTGCTGGAGAGAGCCGCGCTTCGGGAGGAGTAGAGTTTTCCCCGGGAAGCTTTTCGCCGCATGAAAACTCTAAGTTTGTGGAAGCTTTGGCCAATAGAAGGCTTTAAGTCTGTTAAAGCTTTGTCATTTCCAACTTCTCCTCAATCGACAAGCCAGGTCCATCCTGGGCGCGCTGCCCACAACCCCACAGGGTGCACTTATGAGAGAGTCAGGGCTTACACCCATGCCTGTAATCTTAGACTCCAGACAACAGCGATTGACAGCGAGACTAGCAGACGCATGCGGTAGCAAGCTATCAGAGTTTCACTGAAACCCCTCTTCCTGTGCACCAATATGCAGAGTAATCAATGAAGCACATGAGCACGGCCGGACAACTGAAGGCATGAATTGGCTGGCCCTCGGCGTAGAATCAGTGGTCAGGACCACCATACTGGGCGACACCACCACTGCTAAGATAACCATGCAGCGCTGAGTGAGAGATCCAGCAGCCAAAATTGTAGCAGGGGTCTGGATGTGGTTGACTGATGGGTCGCACTTAGACGATGGCCAAGTGGGAGCCTCAGGTGTGCGCAAACATGGAAAGGAATGGAGGTTCCACCGCAGCTATCTGGGCACTGGACGTATGGAGGTCTACGACACTGAACTGTGCACAATCTGACTCACGCTAACTGTGATGATTGTGAAGACAGAAACGTTGCGATAGCCTAGAGTGAAGACACTGAGAGTCTTCAGCGACTCACAGGCCGCAATTGGGCGAACCGCACACCTGTATCTGGGCCCAGGGCAAAGACTAGTGAGGCTGACCAACTGAAGGGAGCAGAGTCTCCTCACCCACGACATTACAACCGAGATCCGCTGAGTCCTGAGGCAATCCGGATTCCCTCAGAATCAAGAAGCAGACTGTTATGAGAATATTGCCAGAGATGCAAGCGGAAGCACTATGACAGTGCTGCCAGACACCTCAGGCTTAAACAGGGCTAGACGAATCTGCGAGAGAAGATCAGCACCCAAGTCGAAGTTGGATGCTGACCAGTGCCACAAGCACATTGGCTACAGACCAAAGGGCGAGGCAGGGACCAAGAAACCTATCCCGATGACAAGTGAGAATTTGCTGGCCACCAGGTGCCACAGACTAAAGTCCGGGAATGCACCCACTGGAGTCAACCTTAAAAAGTTCAGCTATCGAGAGGACTAGAAAAACTGGTGGTGTTGCGGCGGAGGCAGGACAGCTGCCCAGCCATGGGAACACCTGTTTCACCACTGCAGCCAGTGGAGAGACCAGCAGAAAGCACTAGGGAAGGTGGTGGGAAATACGACGGGCTAGGAAGTGTGCAGATGCCAACACGTGCAGACCTCTGAGCTGTTTTGCATAGACGAGTGCAACCAAGTGGTGGTGGACTTCCTGGCGGACACAGACGTCAAGAAGTTCCCATCCAAATGAAATGCAATGGCAGTATGGAGCAGCCTCCGGGGTCAGGGCCCATGAGTGGGTGTAGAGCACAGGTGGGGAGGCGGCAGCGATAATAGGGTTGTACTTCTTTTCCTTTCCCTCTTTCGTTCTTTCTTCATGTTTATCTTTCTTTGGTCAGTGGGGATGCAGGGTAGCGGGCGGGGGGAGCTCCGCCATCTGGCCGGCTCACATTGAGGTAGAGGGTGTTAATACCATCCTGTCGTACTCTAATTAGAGTAAATACAGTATGATCAAACAACAAGAAACAACGCATTTTCATTGATGTTGATGTAGGCAACCCACTTGACTAAGTTTTTTTGGCACCATCACAGTCACCATCAGTATCAACATTACCATTACCATTACCATTACCATCACCATCACACACACCTCAGACAACACACCTCACCACCTTGTAGTTTTGCCAAGACAGATATTATCCAATCAAGTGGTACGCCTTTGGTGTTAGAGGTATACTTCTGGGATCATCTATGATTAATCCATAATCCAAATGTGGATACTTGATCTGAAATCATGGATTTACACTCGGATTTCCTTATTGGATCAACCCTCCGGATCAGTTAACCTATTAGTCATATATCCATTACCTGATAATTGTATCAACAGATAGGCCATGGCAGTCTGGCCAAGCGCAATCAAGATATCTATCATTCTTGAATCAATAATGGTGCATCAGCACTGCAGCACATGACGTGTCCAGGGCCGGGTAATACCCACTTTGTATAGTCAGCTTGCCACAAGCCTTAGATCTGTAGCAATAATCTTACATTAACTTACATTTATACTACTCCACAATATTGACATCTACGTTTGCAACCGTATCTACTGATATTCCTTCTTATGAGGGATCAGCAACAACTCTAGTGTCCCTCAGAAACACCCGGGTGTTCCGGATGGCTCTGATGGCTCTGACGGAACCTCGTACTCTCTGATGGAGAATCACACGCTTCCCGTTGCATACATATAGTGTTAGCAATGGGTCCGGGTAACCCGCCAGCGGTCTGGGTTTGAACCGCAAGAACAGGTCGGTTCGGTTCCAGAACCGACCAAAATCCCGGCCCGTTGACTCTTGGCAAGCCAAACCCGGACTCGTACCCGTATAGCTGCGGGTGTCTCCACCTATGGTAGGCAATTTTACGACCTCATATGGTCCTTGGCATTGGTAAATGCCTCGATAGAACATGGTCTAAAAGTTGCGGGCAGCTGCCCGCTCGCTAGGTAGTAATAAATTTGTAATGACTGACTCCGCGCAGAGACTGCGACCGTTCAATACTAAGCCATACTACTCAGTATGTGTCAGTATTGTTCGGCTATGATTTTCTTGTGCGACGGCAAGATTACCTCTCCGCGCATTTTAGAACTGTCGCGATTTAGCTCTTGTTCTGTCAGTATTTTCAAATATTCGTCAGTACTGACCCGTATTGGGCCATATTTGTTTCTCGTTTTCAGCACTACCTGTGGTGCCTTCAGAATTCAATCGTTGTACATAC